>Ga0315541_1004506_pt1 | contig 10161 bp, 10 predicted proteins | sample SalMarSW160190MG_FD_203095 | JGI IMG/M metagenome (GOLD analysis project Ga0315541, IMG submission 203095) | Salt marsh sediment microbial communities from the Plum Island Ecosystem LTER, Massachusetts, United States - Salt Marsh Sediment SW1601-190 ...
TTGAAAAATTATGGTTTCCTATCCGTTGGGTATTTATTCATGGAGAATGTGAGTTAGCAGTGGAATTTCTTAAGCTTGATTTAAAAAGAATGCTTTTTAATCAAGGGTTTACTAATTTTGAAGAAGAGTTTTTCTTTAAAAAATATTTGCGGTTACTGAAAGCAGTAAAGCCAACAAGTTAGAGGCTATTAAATAAAGAAAATAAAATGAACGAGTCTTTGAAGCAAGAACTTGAGTCAATATTTAAAAATATTAAGATAATTATTCCTGAAGAGACAAGAACTCTAATAACTGTCAAAAAAGAGGATTTACTTAGTATCTTAAAATTCCTTAAAGAAAAAGAATATAACCATTTAGTCCTTGTTTCCTGTGTAGACTGGATAGAAGAGAGAGAATTTGAACTGGTTTATATTTTAACTGGTTATATACAAGGTGATGAAGAACATAGAGATCAGGAAAGATTACATCTAATCGTAAAGATCAAGATTTCAAGGGAAAACCCCAAATTACAGACCATAACTGGTATCTACTCGAATGCAGAACCATACGAACGGGAGATACATGAGCTTTTCGGAATACATTTTGAAGGTCATCCAAGATTGACCCCACTTTTGCTGGAAAGGGACTATGAAATTCCGCCGTTTAGAAAGGATTTTGATACCAGAAGATATGTGAGCGATGTTTTTGACAAAATACCCTTTATTCAACTCGAGAAGGAGTGAAAGCCTAATGACGGAGATTTCGCAGAAGAGCGTAGAAAAAGCGTTATCTAAACTAATGCACCCCGAGATTAACTATAGTTTGGTTGATTTGGGGATGATCAAGAACGTGATATGCGAGGGAAAGAAAGTGGACCTTACTTTGAAGCTTCCCTTTCTACAGGTTCCTGTTAAGGACCTTCTGATTACAAATATAAAAAAGACGTTGGCTGATCTGGATAACTCCATTCAGGTAAAAACAAATATTGAAGAAATGAGTCAAGAAGAACGCGATAATTTTACGAAAATGGCCAAAGAAGGATGGAAACTTTAAGCATGAATTTGAATGGCAAGATAAGTAGCTCTGCCAGGGAGCTTGAACTCTACTTCGGCCCTCAGCATTTGGGAATGGTGGGGAATTTCAGCATTACGCTCAAGGTCGAGGGCGACCGTATCTTAGAGGCGCAGGCCAATCCTGGTTACCTCCATCGAGGTTTCGAAAAATTGATGGAATACAGAACCTGGATACAGAACTTCCCGATGGTCTGCAGAATAAATGTAGTAGAACCCGACTCAATGGAAATGATATACGCTATGGCAGTCGAAAAGCTGGCGCAGATAGAAGTTCCGAAAAGGGCCCATTTCATAAGAAGTATCTATCTTGAGCTTGCCCGGGTCGCTTCGCATCTGTTCGGCCTGTGGGCCTACGCCAACATGCTCGGCTTCGATACCGTGGCTCAGTGGGCAATGTATCACCGGGACCTTATTTTAGACCTCTTTGAAGAACTCACTGGCGGTAGGGTCTATCACATATACATTTGGCCTGGCGGTGTGAGACGTGATTTCCCACCGGGATTTAAGGATAAAATTGTAAACACGCTGCACTCAATAGGCGGCTGTGTGCCGGATTACGATGCCACGTTTTTCAATAACCGTCTATTCTACGAAAGGGCCAAAGGAATAGGAAAACTAACTCAAGAACAGGCAAAAGAGTGGGGAGCAACAGGACAAACCTTAAGGGCAACAGGGATGAAATTTGATATCAGAAAGGTCGAACCTTATGCCGCCTATGACAAAGTTGACTGGAACGTTCCTGTAAGAGAAGACGGCGATGCTTATTCAAGGATTTGGGTTATAAGAGACGAGATGATCGAAAGCGTTCATATGATATTCAAGCTGCTCGATGCTATGCCGGGGGGGCCCGTTTATAACAGGATACCCAACCCATTTAAATGGAAAGTACCAAAAGGTGAAGCTTATGTCAGAGTTGAGTCTTCACGCGGAGAATTAGGTCTATATATGGTAAGTTCCGGCGGCGATAAACCTTACAGGGTACACTTTAGAACGCCTTCTTATCCTCACGGCTTGATTATTTTGGAAAAGATACTGAAAAATGCCAGTATCGCTGATGTCGGAAATATAATGATAAGTCTATACGTCGTAGCTCCGGAGATAGATAGGTAAATGACACAGAAAGCTAAGGAGTAGCCGTCAAAAAGCGATTTGACTTTTGCGCTAAGGCTGTTTACTATATGGCAGTATTGTTTGGATTTGATTGTAAATTCTTGACAACAAGCAAAAGATGGAAAATAAATGCCGAGATTTCCCAAAAGAGAAGTTGAAATTCAGCCGCTTGCAATGAGCATAGCCCTTGGGTTATGGAACAACCAACCCGTATACCCCAATCCGCCCGTTGATGTCTTTGCGCTGGCTGGTAAAATGAACCTTTATATAAACGCTAAAAACAATACCATCGCCGCCCAAGCAGCGGCTGAACAGGCCATAGCGAGCAAAGACGATGCACTTGAAGAACTTATTGATGCAATGAAAGACGATTTGCGTTATGCGGAAAATACCGTCAATTTCGATGATGATAGATTAAAGCTCATCGGCTGGGCAGGCAAGAAGGCCACGACACCGCTGGCGCCGCCTGGACACGCGAGGTTTTTAGAAGCTCCCAAACAAGGTAAGGGCTGGGTCTTTCTCGACTGGAAAACTCCTGCCGATGGCGGCAAACCCAAAGCATATAAAATCCAGCGCCGTGTCCGCGAGGGTGGGGATTGGCAAGATGTTGCAACGGCGATACTCTCTGAAATTACACTCGTTGACCAGCCGGAAAAAACAGAACTCGAATATCGCGTTATTGCGGTAAATAAAGCGGGCGAAGGACAAGCCAGCAATACCGTCATGGTGGTTTTGTAGATAAAACGAACTTTTATTGAGACGGGATAATCGTTGTTAGCATTAGGCTTGGAAAGGATTAAAATGAGTAAAGAAATCAAGTGCGCCTGCGGATTCGACGGAAAAGCGAAGAAGAAATTTCCTGGGAGTGGTGTCCTTGAAATACTCCTTTGGCTTTTTGGGTTAATACCAGTTATTCTGATGTTGATCGAACCATTACCTATTTATTTCATCTGGACGCCAGTCCTATGCGCGGCGGTCATCTATACGATTTGGAGGCAAGCAAAGGCAAAATTCGTGTGTCCAAAGTGTGGTGAAGAATCATCATGAGCACTAGCCACATACATTCTATCTGGTGCCGTGAAGCTGTTGTGGCTGGAGTATTGGGCGTTCTGTCAATTCCTTGCGGACTCTTTACGGGGATTCCTGCGGTCCTTTTTGGGCACATTGCTGTATCGAAGATTGATGCGTCAACCGCACCGCTAAAAGGTAAAGGATTGGCCTACATGGGCCTTACTCTTGGCTATCTGATGATCGGTCTGAGCGCTCTTTTCGTTGTATTTTGGCTCTCAGGTAGATAGGAAAAGAATAGCTGAACAAAGAACTCCAGCGGATTCAAGAGTTGACGTTTTTGAGCCGCTGAGATTGTATGTTGCGGTAGTGGTAGGTTACAATAATGCATTGTAAGCTTACATCATGATATTGCGGCTTTACATCGTGGCGTTGCGGGTTTACAATACGGCTTTGTAAGTTTACATCGTGATGTTGCAGGCTTACATTGAGGCATTGTAACGTTACATCGTGGTATTGTAAGGTTACATCAAGGCGTTGCAGGCTTACAACGTGGCATTGTTGGCTTACAATAAGCCGTTGTAAGTGGGTTAAACGAGCCGTTAAGGCGGGAAAAAGGAATATAAGTTATTTATTTTAAGGAGTTTAGATAAAATGGCAAGATTTCCAAGAACAGAAGCAGAAGTTATAGCATTGGCCCAGTCGCTTGCTTCAGGACTTACCGCCAACGCTGCTATCTATCCTGCACCGCCGGTAGCGCCGTTGGATTTGACGACATTGATTAGCGCTTATATGACCGCCAAGAACGCCGCTATTGCAGCGCAGGCAGCCGCAGAGGATGCAACGGCAACCAAGGATGATGCGCTGGAGGATTTGGCTGATGCTATGAAAAGCGATATCCGCTATGCCGAAAATACGGTCGATTTCGATGATGATAAATTAAAGCTCATCGGCTGGGCAGGCAAAAAAGCCCCGACACCATTGGCCATACCCGGACAGACAAGACTTTTGGAGGCGCCAAGACAGGGCGATGGCTGGGTATTTCTCGACTGGAAAGCCCCCATCGATGGCGGTGCACCGTCAGCTTATAAGGTAATGCGCAGGGAAAGACCGGCCGGGCCGTGGGAAGATGTCGCCACCGCCGTTATCACAGAGGCCACATTAGTTGACCAGCCGAGGACAAAAGAGCTTGAATACCGCATCATCGCCGTAAACAAAGCTGGTGAAGGCGAACCTTCCAACACCGAAATGGTCGTGCTGTGAGAAAAGCAGCTTATTATGCAGAAACCATATAAACAATAGTTACGCCGCCGTATCTGAACAATGGGAGGCAGCGCAATGAATCAACAAAAGTCCAAGGAGCCTAAATCCACCAAGAGCCCGATCAGAACAGCATGTGTTCTTCCGGCCTTCATTCTAAGTTCGGCCTCGGTGTTGAGAGTGGTGTACGCGTTCGCAGTTGGTGGTCTATGGCCACTGCTCGTATTCTTTGGGGTCTGGGGGCTGCTAGCTGAGGTTATCTCGATCACCAGCAGATCCCTTCAGGAGAAGGGCTACTACTGGGAGCCATTGATGATATCAATAGTATCAAACGTCGTATCCATAGGCCTTGGCCTCACAGCGTACTTGCTGGGCCTGCTGTTTCTAGGTCCTATGGATCCCACAACTCCGTTTTTCCCACGCGTAGTAGTGGCTGCCTTCATCTGTCTTATTGGGTGCGTGGCATATCTGCTGCCGGGCCTGGTTTACGGAACCTTTCGTCGTAGAAGGATCAACCAGTGAGCGTAGTCCCCGGGTAGAGGGACTGTCGAACCAAGCGTTCAAGTGAACGCCGTGAACAGTCGCTGTTGAGCCGTACCATTATCCCGACCGCGAACGGTTGGCGGATGAGATGGTTGTTTTTCGCATTGTCTCGATACCTGCCAAAAGAAAAAACGCATATTATTTTGAGGCACTGTGATTTTTTTCGGAAGGAAGCATATTATGTCTACTCGACAAGAAAAAACAAACAAAAAAGGCAGTATCTTAAGCCCCTTCAAGGCAGTTAACTATTTGTTCAAAAAACCGCGTACCTTGAGGTATCCTTTTGAACCCAAAGAGCCGGCGCTGCGATATCGAGGTTTTCATCTAAACGACTGGGAAAAATGTACCGGCTGCGGCAATTGCGCTGATATATGTCCCAATGAAGCAATCGAAATGGTAGAGATCCCTGAATTGAAACCCAAACCCGAGGAAGGTATAAAGAATGAAAGGCCCAAACTTGACTATGGCAGATGTTGTTTCTGTGGCTTATGTGTGGACATCTGCCCTGCCGGTTCCTTGCGACTATCCAGGGACTATTTCCATATCCATTTTGATACGAATACTTTTACTTTTTTCCCGAAGGATGAAAAAACGGATAAAGAACATTTCCTCAGCTCCGAGCAGTATTCTATTCTTAAAGCAAGCCTTGCACACCGTAAAGAAAAATACGAAGGATTCGTGTCCGACCTTGACTACTCCTTGTTCGAGCCGCAGCGCGTGCCTATGCCAGAGGTTCCGCCTGAAGAAAGGAAACTATCCTTTATAGAACAGGTTATAGGTTACAGCAAAAAAGAGGCTAAAGCCGAAGCATCCCGCTGCCTGGAATGTAAGTTATGTGAACAAGCCTGCCCGGCACATCTGAAGATTTCCGATTATATCAAGGCTATCTACGAGGACAAACCCGATGAATCCTTAAGAAAAATATTTGAGGATAATCCGATCCCTTCTATCTGTGGAAGGGTATGTATGAAACATTGCGAAGCAGCTTGCTCATTGAGCATAAGGGGCGAGGCGGTAGCTATAAGATGGCTGAAGAGGTTCGTTGCGGATTCAATTAAAGATTACAAAACTGCTTTAGAACTTAAGCCGGCTAAATTTACAGGCAAAAAAATCGCTGTTATTGGTGCAGGCCCAAGCGGATTATCAATAGCTTATTTTCTCACCTTGAAAGGTCATAAGGTAGTTGTATCTGATTCCCTGTCCGGCGGCGGCGGAATGATGCGTATAGGTCCACCGCTTTACAGATTACCCATTGAGGCGATAGACAAGGACGTCAATCATATTGCTTCTTTGGGAGTTGAGTTTAGATTTAATACTACTGTGGGCAAAGATGTTCTATTTGAAGATATTCTAAAAGAATATGACGCAATTCATCTTGGTATAGGAACAACTATAAGCCGTTCCACAAAGGTCAAAAACATTGATAAAGCCCACTTGGCCCTTCCATTCCTACAGGCGAACAAAATCGCAGAGCCGGTCAAGGTCGGCAAAGAAGTAATCGTTATCGGTGGTGGAAATGTAGCTATGGACGTAGCCAGAGAAGCCCTGCGTTTGCAATATATCCAATATCCCGGAGAAAAGGTAGTAACTAAAACGGTTTCTCTGGAAGACTGGGACGAGCTGCCCGCAACAGAGGATGAAATTGAAGAGGCGAAGGCAGAAGGAATTCAATTTAATCCCAGGTGGGGACCAAAAGAAGTTAAAGTTGAGGATGGCAGAATAAAAGGGCTCTTATGCATCAAAGTTAAGTCGGTATTTGACGAACAGGGCAGGTTCAGCCCCACTTTTTATGAAGAAAAGCAGATGTGCCTGGACGGGGATATGATAATTGAGGCCATTGGCCAGGCCCCTGACTTTTCATTCATCCCAAAAGATCTCCTCGAAAAACTGGAGTTTACGCCCCAAAGAAAAGTAAAGGTTGACGAAAATGGTATGACCTCAATCTCCAAGGTATTTGCCGGCGGCGACATAGTAAATCTAAATTTAGATGCAGTTACTGCCATTGCCGATGCTAAAATAGCAACAGAGGGAATTCATAAAATGCTCTGTGGGAGATAGCTAATGGAAATACTGGTTAAGTATGAAAACGGATTCCGTTTTTCGGCTATGTGCAAAGGATATACTGCTACAACTGGACGTGGTGAAGATGGCAATGAAGAACTGCTCATGCACAGATGAGGTCGTGGTCGTGGTCTTGGTGAGAAAGATGGATTCGACTGACTGTTTTCCAGGAGCAGAACACCAGTGTCATATTTTCCTTATGGGTGTTTGACTTCAGCAGAAATGACACAGGTTAAGGCTTTGGGTTAGACAATATCTATAAATTCTCATGCAACGTATCTATTCTACTCACATCGTCTTAAAATCGAGCCTGCCTCCACTCACCAACGCCCATTTGAAATAGTTCTTTTCTTCACCTTCGTTTTTTGGTAATTTTGGCGGCATCACTTACGAAAATAATGCTTTGGGCCATTGAAACTCAAAGAAGTCTTTGATATCAGTTAGAATTGACAAACGCAGGATTGTTTTTAAGCAGTACAAATGTGAAATCGCGAATTACAGTAGTGATTATATGCAAAACGAAAACACACTGGCTAATGGTAAATAAGATATGGAATCAGGAGAGCGGAATATGAGAACGCTATTCAAGCAACTGGTGATTGTGTTTATTATTATGAGCGTCAGCATCCCCGCAAATGCTGACGAGGGTATGTGGCTTTATAATGACGCGCCCTATCAATTGTTGAAAGATAGGTACGGTTTTGAACCAACCTCTGACTGGTTAGAGCACGTTCAAAAATCTTCAGTAAGGTTTAACAGCGGCGGCTCCGGCTCTTTTGTATCAGAAGATGGCCTGATTATTTCAAACCATCACGTAGGCGCTGACGCACTGCAAAAGTTCAGCAATGCGGAGCACAATTATTATCGGGATGGGTTCTACACGCGCAGTCGAAAAGAAGAAAAACGGTGCCTAGATTTGGAACTGAATGTGCTTATGAGCATCGAAGACGTGACGGGCCGGGTTAACGCCGCGGTCAAAACAGACAGCAATCCAGAGGAGGCTTTTGCTGCCCGCCGGGCAGTCATGGCGGAGATCGAAAAGGAATCCCTCGAAAAGACGGGATTGCGCAGCGACGTGGTCGCTTTGTATCGAGGTGGGAGATACCATTTGTACCGTTTCAAGAAATACACTGATGTGCGTTTGGTGTTTGCTCCGGAACAGCAGATAGCTTTTTTCGGCGGAGATCCTGATAATTTCGAATACCCGCGATTCGACCTCGATATTTGCCTTTTTCGGGCCTACGAGAATGGCAAGCCAGCTAAAGTCGAGCATTATCTGAAATGGAGTAGCAAGGGAGTAAGTGAAGGAGATCTGGTATTCGTTTCGGGGCATCCTGGCAACACAAGCCGGCAACTAACGATGGCCGAATTGGAATACCTGCGAGACCAACACTTCCCTTATGTTTTGCAGCGGTTGAACAGTCTGGAGGTGATGCTGCTGGCTTACAGTGCGCGAAGCAACGAAAACGCCCGTCGCGCGAAAGATACCCTGTTTGGTGTTCAGAACAGCCGCAAGGCACGGGAGGGCATGTTCGCCGGTTTATTAGACTCCCAGCTCATGACGCAAAAGCAGACTACCGAACAGGCATTACGAACGGCAGTGGCTCAAGACCCCAATGCAAAAGAAGTGCTGTCATCTTGGGATCGCATCGCCGACGCCCAGCATGTTATTGCCTGCAACGCTCAACAGTATAACTTGCTCGAAGGAGCCCATGCGTTCAACAGCACGCTGTTTGACATTGCCCGTACGATTGCGCGTGCGGCGGAGGAGAAAGCCAAACCCAATGGCGAACGCCTGCGCGAATTCCGAGATTCCAACCTTGAGTCCCTTGAATTGCAGCTATTTTCAGAAGAACCCATCTATGACGATTTTGAGCAGATAAAACTGGCTGATTCTCTTACCTGGCTGGTCAAGCAACTGGGCTATTCCCATCCATTAGTTCAGAAGGTGCTGGCAGGCAGGTCACCGCGGCATCGCGCGGCTGAACTCGTTCTGGGAACCAAATTGAAGGATGTGATGCTTCGCAGGAAGCTTTATGCAGGAACGGTAGCTGATGTGGAAGCCGCACATGACACTATGATTGAACTGGCCAGACTGGTCGACCTTGAGGCTCGCGCCGTACGAAAGATAATCGAAACGCAAGATGAAATTAAACGCCAAGCCCATGCCAGGATTACCCAAACTAGGTTTGCCTTGGAGAAAACCAGCTCGTATCCGGACGCAACTTTCACGCTGCGCCTGGCGTTCGGCACAGTGATAGGCTATGAAGAAAATGGGCAAGCGATTCCTTACCAAACCACCTTTGCCGGTCTCTACGAGCGGGCGGCAGCACACCTTTACAAACCGCCGTTTGACCTGCCTCGGCGATGGATTGACCGGAAAAGCAAACTCAATCTGCACACCCCGTTCAATTTCGTCTCCACTGCGGACATCATTGGTGGCAATTCGGGCAGCCCCGTCGTCAATCGGGAGGGCGAATTTGTTGGTATTATTTTCGACGGCAACCTTCAGTCGTTGGTACTAGACTTTGCTTACACGGACTTTCAAGTACGAGCGATCTCCGTCAATTCTCAGGCAATCATTGAGGCCTTGCGGAAGGTCTATGGTGCCGCTGAACTGGCTAATGAAATCATCGGCAGAAAGCGATCGTGACCCACTCCTTTAGGTTGATCGCTGAGGTGAGAACCGTAAAGGAGATGACTATGAATGTAAGAGACTGGTTCTACTCGGCGGTGGCAATATTCAGCGTATCCGTTGGTGTCAGGCACGTCCTCAGCCAGCGAGGCAGCATGTGTAAAGTGAAGCCCAAGAGAAGGCGCAGTTGTGGCAAAGCGGCCTACCTCCTGACAGCGTGGTCTTGGTTCATATCAAATAGTGTACGACATTACCTGACCGACCGCGAAACTCATAATAAGTGTGTCAAACACAGTAATTTTAAACCGATTGAGAGCAAAGGCACCCATCGGATTGAACATCCGTCTATCATTGTAAGCACACTCGGATTATATATTTGATGGCTGTTATTTAACATTCCCGGTTTGTGCAGTCTCACAATGTCAGAAAATCGAATGGCCGTCTTAAAAACCATATAAAACTGGAAGCACAGTCGGTCAATATGTGATTTCT
>Ga0315541_1004507_pt1 | contig 10161 bp, 10 predicted proteins | sample SalMarSW160190MG_FD_203095 | JGI IMG/M metagenome (GOLD analysis project Ga0315541, IMG submission 203095) | Salt marsh sediment microbial communities from the Plum Island Ecosystem LTER, Massachusetts, United States - Salt Marsh Sediment SW1601-190 ...
TGAAAAATAATCTCATCCGGATTTGCCCTTGTTGAATTGATAATAGTCTCATTTGGCAGAAAGTCAAGACTCACGGACATAATCAAAGAGATTGCTTCACTTTGTTCGCAATGACAATACTAGGAAATTTACTCGCGACAAGCCAGGGATCTTACTCACAATGACAGGGATAGTCACAAAAGGGGGAATTAAGAAAGTGCCCGAAAGGGGTGGGTGGTGAAATCCTTTATAATAAAGAGATTGCTGGCGCGCCTGGCAGGACTCGAACCCGCGACACGCGGTTTAGGAAACCTATGACCCGGGGTTTTGGCAGTCCCACCAAATGGGTGAATCCTACATTCAGACTAACTTGTAGCTTTTTCGTGTTCCCACCAATTTAGCTGAATTTGCCTGAATTTGTACCCATTATAGTCACAAATTGGTCACAAAATTTTTATCAAAAAGATCTACTTTTCCTTCCTATAAATTTTCCTTACTAATAGACGTAAGCCCTGTTAAAACCTACCTACAGGACTCACTTTTCCCCTAAAACATCAATAGTCGGGAGGAAGTTGGCCACGTTCCCTCACTTGCGTATTTTCCCCGCTTGTGCAGTGCGCGCTACGTGGGTCGGTCGTCGTTCGCCTCTGTTCCAAATTCATCCAAAGAAGCAAAGAGGAAACGAAATTTGGAGGTGAGAGGAATGGAAATCTACGCAAAGAATTTTGGAAACAATGGAGGGTGGGAAGTAGCGAAGACTACCGAAGAAGAGGAAAGGAAACTTCAAGAGGAACTTAGACAGAGAAACAAAACCATCATGGCTCAGTGTATAGAAGACGCAAAAGTCTAACCGATGGAACTAAAAATTATCCGAGACACGTTTACGACATTGCGAGAGCACTTTTCGGAGCCAAAGAAATCCAGAGTTTCACTTTTATGACCGCCTATTTAGACAGGAAGATTAGAGAGGAAAGAAACAAGAATGAATAAGGAAGACGCCGAGGGGCGAGGGGTTGACAAAAATTTAAATAATGTTAAAATGATAACAAAGTTAAACAGACTCATTGTGTTCTTAACAAAAATGCAAGTGAAAGTGTTGTCTTAGTTTTAAATAGTGGAATAGTATAGATATGAAGGCAGGAATTTGTGAACGGAGAACTATTTAAAATAGAAGGGAACATGAATGTTAGCTGAGGAACGGCAACAAAAAATTTTACAAGAAGTCAAACGCAGAAGAGCAGCAAAGGTCTTCGAATTAAGTAAATTATTTGATGTCTCTGAAATGACTATCAGACGGGATCTTGAGAAACTGGATGCTGAAGGACTGATACAGCGAGCTTATGGAGGAGCACTTTCAGTAGAGGGAACAGCACTTGAGCCTACCTTCCAAGAGAAAGAATCTGTGAATATAAAAGAAAAAGAAAGAATTGGCGTAGCCGCTGCGTCTATAGTTACCGAAGGAAATACGATTTGTCTAAGCACTGGAACCACTACAATGCAAATTATCAAAAACCTAGCTACGAAGAAGATAACTGTGGTGACGAACTCCTTAAACAATGCTTTTGAGTTATCAAAACTGTCTAATGTCAGGCTTTCTGTAATTGGTGGGGAGCTTAGAGCGGGATCATATGCAATGGTGGGCTCACACACCGGGAAGCATTTTAGACAACTTTACGTAGACAAGCTCTTTTTAGGTGTAAATGGTTTTTCGATAGAGCGTGGGTTGACCACCCCAAATCCCTCAGAGGCTGAAATTTGCCGGGTGATGATAGAGATAGCTAAGGAAACTATTGTTGTGGCGGATCACACCAAACTTGAGAGCGTCAGTTTTGCTAAGATAGCCAATATCAAATGTGTAGATAAATTAATAACAGATTCAGATGTCGATGAAAAATATGTTAAGCAATTACGGGAAAGAGAGATTGAAGTAACGATTGTTTAAGATTTAAGAGGAAAGGGTCAAAAAAAAATCAAGTAGAGGAGGTGATGGTAGTTACTTTAAAGATATAGACCTTTACCTAAATCCAATCATAAATTATACAAGTAAGGAGGTAGGAAGATGAAAACTCGTATGTTTACAATTGTAGCATTTACGTTGGTGTTTACTCTTAGTAGTTTATTGGTAAACGCCGCGGAAAAACAAAAAGTCCCTATAACTGAAGAAGTGCTCAGTGCAATCCATGAGGAGATGCTTGGCCCAAAGGACGTGTTTAAAGGGCGAGACCTTTTAATTGGCTTCTCACAAAGGCGCCTGGCGGGGAGTGAATGGTATGAACAACTTTTGAGAGTGGCGCGCAATCAAGCAGAATGGATGGGTGCAGATATTATCATTCTTGACGCTGATGGTGACATCCAGAAGCAAATTGCAGACCTCGAAAGCCTTATTGTCAGAGGTGTGGATGCCATGATCTTGAACCCACACCATACAGAGGCCGTTTTGCCCGGAGTAAGGAAAGTACATGAGGCTGGGATTCCGCTTGTTGTGGTGAATAGCGAGTTAAGTCAGGAAGGAAAACCTTTTTGTTTTGTGTCAGCCGATGTTTTCAACAGTGGTTACAAAGGTGGGCAGGAACTTGCAAAGGCAGTTAGCAAGCGGTGGGGTATTGACCAACCGGTCAAAGGGTTAATAGTAAGCGCTTACCCCGCCACAGAAGAATCGGATCTTAGGAGATGGGGCATGGTCTGCGGCTATACAGACTACATGCTTGACAAGTATGCAAGGACCAATTTGCAAATCGTGGATCATAGGTATGGTCACTGGCTTCCTGACATAACATTACCTTTGGTCATGGATTCTCTAACTGCTCATCCGGACTTGAAGGTGATCATGTCTGTGTGCGATGGAACCACTCACGGCGTAGTGGGAGCTCTTAAAACAATGGACAAGCTGGGCGAAGTTCTCGTTTGCACGATTGATGGTCGCAAGGATGTGCTAGAATGGATAAAGGAGGGGGACAAAGGAATTGTGGCAGATTCCTTCAACGACCCGCGGTTAATGGGGAAGTGGGCAGTGTACTTTGCAGCATATGCGGCTATGGGGTATGAAGTTCCTGACCGATTTGATACTCCTAACCCATGTGTAACTCCCGAGAACGTTGACGACTATTACGACCCTGAATCTCGGTTCTAATATTCTGCCGCATAAACGTGGTAAATAATGCTGTTTTTTAACACCCATATATTTACACGCGTTAAGGAGTTTAAATCCTCTAAAAAGGGGGAAAGAGCGTGAAAGAAAAAGAAATTACCTTTCAAAGGCAGGAAGAAAAGATCTAAAAGAAGATCTAAGGAAGGGCTGTTCTTCCTCTAGCAGCCCTTCCTTTTTCGTTGAAAGGATTCTAAATACCGATGGAAGAGAGCAATCATCCGCTGTTAGAGGTTCGACACATATACAAGAGGTTTGGTGGTGTGACGGCCCTGGAAGACATAAGCATAACTGTACATAAACAAGAAGTGGTTGGTTTGGTGGGCGACAACGGAGCGGGGAAGTCAACTCTAATCAAAATAATTGCGGGTGCTCTCCCAATGGATTCTGGGACAATATACATAGATGGAAAACCAGTACGTATAAGAAGCCCGAGACATGCGAAAGCACTTAAGATTGAAACAGTTTATCAAGATTTGGCTTTGTGTGACAATCTGAACGCCACTCTTAACATCTTTTTAGGAAGATATCAGTTCATGTTTCGTCTAGGTCTTTTTGGAGTGATTAATAAACGTGACATGGAGCGAGAAGCCGAGAAAATTATAAATAGAATAGGTGCAGAGATACCTAATCAAAAGACTTTGGTAAGATACTTATCTGGTGGACAAAGACAGGGAGTTGCCATTGGTAGAACTATGTATACCGAACCAAGGTTGATAATTCTGGATGAGCCTACGGCTGCCTTGGGAGTTGGGGAAACAAAGAAAGTTCTAAAGTTAATTGTAGGGCTAAGGAGTCAAGGAATCGCTGTAATATTCATTTCTCACACACTGCAAGAGGTTTTCGAAACGGCGGACAGAGTTGTCGTCCTCCGAAACGGTAGGAAGGTGGGAGATAAATTAGTGCAGGAAACAAGCATCCAAGAGATAATCCACTTAATGATTGGTTAATCTTTGTAAAGAGGAGACATGATGCGCCTTCGTGCTACAGCGCAAGCAGTACTGGGAAAGTACTACTTGTATATTTTCATTGTAATTATTTTTTTTGTTTCTTGTTTCTTGAGCGATAAATTCTTCACAGTTAGGAACATGGAAAATATACTCATACACAATGCTGTGATTGCGAGCATAGCACTCGGAATGCTATTTGTGGTTATTAGTGGGGGTATAGACCTATCTGTAGGCTCTGTTGTAGCACTTAGCAGTACTGCCCTCGCCATCTTCATCCAAGCCGGTTTGCCTCTACCTTTGGCCATTTTGCTTACCTTTTGTGTTGGAGCAGGTGTTGGTTTCATGAACGGTTTCTTCATAGCTTATACCAGAATAGCGCCTCTCATTGTAACGCTAGCCAGCCTATCACTTATTAAGGGAGCTGCCTACTTACTCCAAACTGGATACGGACGTAGACTGTACGATCCCGTGTTTGACTTCTTATTTGCTAGTGGAAGTATATATAAGATCCCTTTGCCCGTAATTTATATGATATTATTGTATTTAATAGCACATTTTATATTGAGCAGTACGGATTTTGGTAAGAACATCTACGCAATTGGCGGGAACAAACAAGCTTCATACCTGGTAGGAATAAATGTAAGAGGCCACCTCATGGCTGTATATGCCCTTTGTAGTATGCTTGCTGTCGTTGGAGGCATCATAGTCTCCGCTAGGCTCATGATGGGAACTGCAAGAATTGGAGAGGGGTATGAGCTTGACGCAATTGCCACTGCTGTTTTAGGAGGCGCAGCATTAATAGGAGGTAGGGGAAGTGCGTTTAAGATATTGATAGCCGCTTTTATTTTAGGAATTATGTCCAATATTCTGAACTTGACAGGCGTAGCTATTTACTATCAGATGCTCATGAAGGGAGGGATCTTGCTTGTGGCAGCGATGGCGCAAGAAGTTGAGTGGCAATCGTAGTAATCCAAATATGTTATGGACTCTACAGAGGCTAGATAAAGCTCGATTGCAGGAGGTGATGTAAGATGCAATTACAGTTTAACGTGGTTTCGGCACAGGTATTACGGGAAGCCCAAAAACATCCAGAGGAATATAGAAATTTATTAGTTCGTGTAGCGGGGTATTCAGCTTTGTTTGTACACTTAAATAAGGAAGTACAAGATGATATAATTGCAAGAACCGAGGAGTGTCTTGGGTGAAGCAGCTCTCGCAACTTGAGATGGCAAGAAAGTCTGAGGTGACTAGAGGAACGCATTATGCTTTGATTAGCGACGTGAAGCGTTATGCTTTGCACGATGGTCCTGGAGTACGAACTTCGATCTTTTTCAAAGGGTGCCCGCTTCACTGTTTATGGTGTGACAATCCAGAGACCCAAGAGATGCACGAAGAACTGAATTATTATGTTGACGAATGCAACTTTTGTGGGAGGTGCGTGGAAGCTTGCCCCTATGGTGCAATTTCCGTTATAAAAAATCGGCAGATCCACATCGAAAGGGAACTCTGTCGCACTGACTGTTATCCAAACCCTCCCTGCGTCGAAGCTTGCTATATGAGCGCTTTACAAGTAGTCGGAAAGAAAGTAACGTTGACTTCTCTAATGCAACTAATTGAGAAAGACGCTGACATTTACCACCGAAGTGGTGGTGGGGTTACCGTCACTGGGGGTGAACCAAGTCTCCAAAGCAGGTTTGTGATAAAGTTGCTAAGAAAATGTCGCGAATACGGGATCAACACCCTTATCGAAACCTGTGGCTACACCGATTGGGAGAGCCTAGCCAAAATAGTCGAGCATGTTGACTTCGTGTTTTATGATATTAAGCTATATGACTCAGAGCTTCATAAGACATTCACTGGTAAAGGGAACAATTTGATTTTGCAGAATGCTGTATTGCTTAGCCAAAAAGCAGGTCGTCTTGGGATCAAAATGGTGATAAGAACACCTGTCGTTCCCGGTTTTACTGACTCGCCTACCAATCTTGAGGCTATAGCTAACTTTGTCGCCTCGGAATTAGCGACAAATTATGTTGAGTTATTACCATACCATCGACTGGGTAAGGGGAAATACAAACCTTTGGGATACCAGTACAGGCTTTCCGAAGTGAAACCACCCACAGGGGTTGAGATGGAACGTTTACGTAAGATATTTGAAAGAAAGGGGTTGCAAGTAGAACGCTATTGATCTCTAAGGAGGAGCGAATATGAGTGAAAGAACAGTCGCCAAAAACGCAGGAAGTTATCAATTGGCCACAGTTCCCAAGCGGAGCGAAAAAATTGATAGACTTTGTTCACTTGTGAGAAACCAAGAGTGGGAGGCATTTATAGATCGAGCCAGATATGTCACTGAAAGCTATAAGGAGTCATTTACCTACCATCCTATAATTCGGCGCGCTAAGGCACTTGAAAACGTTCTTATGAAACAGTCTATTTATATTTTGCCTGGAAGTTTGATAGTAGGTAATCTTGCAGCAAAATCAAGGGGTACTCCTCTGTTTCCTGAATACCAAGCCGAATGGCTCAAGAGAGAATTTTTCAACGAAGAGAGCCAACGGCTGGCAAGCTTGGATGGAGACTATTATTATCCCCCAGATCGGCCTGCCGATGCTTTTAAGATCAACGATGCTATCTTGCCAGAGCTGGAAGAAATACTGAATTGGTGGGAAGGGAAAACACACCAAGAAGAGCTATACAACATTCTTCCAAACAGTGCGAGACTTGCCCACGACGTGGTCAAGGTGTTAAATATCCAAGACTATATTCAGGGAGGTATTGGTCACTTTGCTCCTGATTATGCCTGGCTGTTGAAAAATGGCTTGGGTGAAGTGATCCGTATATGCGAGCAGAAATTGCATGATCTAAAGATGCATGAACCAACCGCGTTTGAGAAAAAAACCTTCTACGAGGCTACCACCATCAGTTGCAAAGCAGTTATAAATTATGCCCATAGATATCGGGATTTAGCAAAAAAAGAAGCTTCTGCTACAAACGATCCTGAGCGGCGGCGTGAGTTACTCGAGATGGCGAGAATCTGTGATAAAGTACCACTGAAACCTGCTGAGACTTTCCATGAAGCTTTGCAATTCATATTCTTCATCCATTTGTGTATACAAATAGAGGAGAGCGGTCAAGGTGTTTCAGTCGGACGTTTCGATCAGCTGGTAATTGATTACTATAGAAATGATGTAAAAGTTAGACAGCTGCCGCGTGAAAAGGCATTAGAATTAATTGAGAACCTATTTGTGAAGATTTACGAAATGAATAAAATAAAAAGTTGGGGCTGTACCAATTATTTCAGGGGAACCCCGATGTTCCAAAATCTGACTATTGGTGGCCAAGATCCCAAGACCTTTGAAGATGCAACCAACGAGATTAGCTATCTTGTCCTGGAAGCTTTGACTAATACCCGCCTGGAGAATCCTTCCATTACAGCTAGATGGCATCCTAAGGCACCGGAGGAATACAAAAAGAAGGTTGCTGAAACCATTCGTATAGGAATAGGTTTTCCGGCTGTGTTTAGCGACTCACTTTACATACCAGCGTTGATGAATAGAGGCGTTGCTATTGAAGATGCCTATAATTACTGTATAATCGGCTGTGTGGAGGGAGCACCACAGGGTCTATTGGGTGGAAGGACAGGAGGAGCTTGGTTCAATCTTGCAAAGGTCTTCGAGATGACCCTGTACGGTGGCAAAGATCCTAGAACCGAATTAACCATCCACCCCAACAAGAGTGGGAAAAATCTTTCTACCTATTCCTCTTTCCACGAGCTTTGGTCTGATTTCCTCGACCAAATAGATTACTATTTGGCAATAGAGGCAGTCTGGGAAAACGCTGTCGATTATACGTTCGAGAGATCTTTTCCAGCCCCATTTTCTTCTGTAGTAGCCTGCCCGACAACGGTATTAGAAAGAGGGAAACCTCTAAGAGCCGGAGGTGCAAAATACGATTTCACAGGTCAGCAAACAATAGGAACAGCCAACGTTGGGAATAGCTTGTATGTCATTAAGCGACTGGTTTTCGAGGAAGGTAAAATATCGAGTAAAGCACTGTTACATGCTCTAAGAACAAACTTTCAAGATAAAACGACCGATCCGACAGGTGATGAGATGCGACACCTTTGTTTGAGTGTACCAAAGTATGGAAATGATTATGATCCAGTGGATTATATGACTCGTGATGTACTCACGTATGTCTGCGAAGAGCTCCCGAAATTCAGAAATACCCGGTACGGCCGTGGTCCAATTGGTGGAATAATGCATGCCTCAACGTCCACAGTTAGCAGCAATATCCCCTTTGGTAAAGTCGTAGGGGCTTTGCCTGATGGACGACGTGCCGGGAGACCATTAAGTGACGGCCAATCACCGATGAGGGGTACAGATACACAGGGACCCACAGCAGCAGTGAATTCGGTAGCAAAGTTGAAAAATGTTCTCATTTCCGACGGATCATTGTATAACATGAAGTTTCCTCCTAGCGAGCTCGAGGGGCAAGGACTACAAAAGTTCATTGCTTTGATAGACCACTATTTCTATAGAGCTTCACTCTGACCTATTTTCGGTAATTTAAGATTTTGTTGGCTGGTAACACCCACAGCTTTAATCAGCCAGGTTGTATCAATCGGGCCTGGCAGTTGTCTGTTACTGGCAGCAGCGTTGTTGCAAGAAACCGAAGACCCGGGGTTCTGATAGTCCCACCGAATGGGTGAATCCTGGCTCCAGACTAGTTTCTGGCTTTTTCGCGTTCCCACCAATTTACCTGAATTTGTTTCAATTTGTACCGATTATAGTCACAATATGGTCACAAGATGCAGTCGTTGGAATCGTAGCGAAAACACCTGGCTAGGAGAGTTCGGTTCGAGTTCTGTACGGGTCCCCGGAGTGGACGATGTTGACCATAGCATAACTCATTAACCATTATTATTCTGCCTACCACGCAATGCAGTAAGCGTGACAGATGCCCAAAACGTAAGTAATACCCGTTTGATAGTTGGAATTTCACTTTATATTATCTTTCCTTTTCTTCCTTAAGAAAGTTCATAGTGTTCATGTTATCGCTCTTATTTTCGTGCGCGCATGTATCATTTTCGTGCGCGCATGTATTTTCGTGTATAATAACCTTATTCTGGTAAAACATAATAGGTGCCTTTACCCTGTCCTTTTCGTAAAAGTTTTCTCTTCTTCCATAGTTTTGTCAAAAGCCTATTCGCCTGAAACACTGTGATATTACAGAGTTCTGCGGTTTCTCCTCTTTTTATCTTTCCGTGTCCCCGAACATACTGGAGCACCATCTGTTCCTGTTGGATTGGTTCAAATCCTCGTGTCCGCACATACCCTGCCTTTTCTCCAAAAGTCCTATAAACATTTGCAGCAAGATGATATGTTCGCCCTTTCTTTTCTCTCTTAGCTTCTATAATGCCATATTCAACAAGGTTTTCCAATGTAGAACGGACATCTCCTTCTGTTTTTTGGGTTAATTCCACTGCACGAGAGATATTAATTCGACGCTCATATTGCAGTTCATTAAGAATAAATAGGGCGTCCAGAGAAAGAGTACGTCCTGCTCTTTCCTGTTCAACAACCCATTTACAAAAATCTAGGTTTGCCGGTCCTCCTCGTAATATCACCGTTACACTATCTTCTGTAGTTCTGCTATAATCTGGAATTAGGCGTCCATACCTGACCTGTCCTTCAAAGATAGTATCAATCCCTCGTCCTGTGCGTTCAACCAGGCCAATTCTTTTAAACACATCAGCCAGACGCGGATTTCTTGGTCTGGGTGGTGTAACGAGTAAATTACTGAGAGTAACGCCTTCAACAAAGCCACCTGGATTACTTATTTCTATTCTATCTTCGTACCACTGGAAATGAACAGCACCGAGTTTTTGATAGTCTCTATGAATTAGGGCATTAAGAAATGCTTCTCGAGCCCCTTGCTCTGAATAATCAGGAACCCCCATACGGAATAAACCCAGCATTACTTCCTCTTCCCGATTACGCGCCTGAAATTGGCTCATAACTTCTTCAACTATTCTTATCAATGGCAAGCGAAAGAAATTATTTACCTCGACCTTTGTACCTTTTAATA
>Ga0315541_1004512_pt1 | contig 10154 bp, 6 predicted proteins | sample SalMarSW160190MG_FD_203095 | JGI IMG/M metagenome (GOLD analysis project Ga0315541, IMG submission 203095) | Salt marsh sediment microbial communities from the Plum Island Ecosystem LTER, Massachusetts, United States - Salt Marsh Sediment SW1601-190 ...
TATTATTCCAATAGCCCGCCGCCCGCCTCCTCCGGCTTATTGCCCGCGCCTTGCACATAAACAAGTTCGCCTGTCGCAAAGAGAACCCCATGGGCCAAACCAAGTATTTATATAAAGTCCTTTCCGTGCTCATTAGCCGGATGAACCAAAATTATTCAGCCGCCCCTTTACACCCGATAAAAAAAGGATTAAATTAATTAAAAAGTGCAAAAGGCTTCTCTGTTGTGCGTGCATCTTTTCTACCATGCATCTCCAAACAAAATATATAGATAGAGCTTTGCACCGGAGGAAACAACGACAGCCAGGGAAGCCTTTGTTCTATCTTAATAACTTGTATTTCATTATATCATATCCCTTTTCCATCAAGGTTTTCAAATTTACTATATCCGCGTTGTTATATCTTATAAGGAGATCAAGGGCCTTTTTATCACCCCGCTGGTACGCCCTCCATAGCCTTACCGCGTCAAAGCCGTTCAAACCATCAATCTCCATGTCGCGGGCGATACCGAAATCCTTTTCGATATATTTGAGCCCTCCCCTATAGCCGAGTCTTTTCAAAAAAAACCGCAGGTCTATATGTGCCGGAGGCAATGAGATGTTAGGGAAAAATCGTCTTATAAAAGGCAGATCAAAACAGCTTCCATTGAAAGTGATCATAAGATCATAGGATGCGATAACCGTTTCAAATTCAGCCAGGTTCAGGCCATTGACAAAGCTATGCACGTTGCGTCCGTCATACAGTCCAATGACGGATATTTCATCCTCTCCCGGATATAGGCCGCTTGTCTCAATATCAAGAAAAACACACCTGTGCTTGAATTCGTTATAGAGCCTCCATAAATCCGATACTGATAGTCTGTCCACAAAGAAACGAATCTTTGCTCGGTTTTTAATAGACTCCTCCAGCTGCAGCCGCACCAGAGGGTCACGCCTTGGAGATATCACGGTAGCTTTGCTTGTTAAATAATCACTCCAGGTTTGGACGCCGTTTTGCCAGAGATCCCGTTCTGTCCGGGGGCCGATGCCCTGGATATGGATAAAGGTGTTTTCAAGCATATGTTATCTTTTTTTAATATCTTGTAACTGGAATATCCCCTTTTCATAGATGATAATACTGTCCCCGGATTTAAGATACGCGGTGACCTGTTTGTCTTCGGTATTTACCAGATCCCAGTGAAGGGCCGAGTCATTAAAACCCAGACTGGCTTTCCGTTCCTTGGTAAGTGTAGACGGATCCCCGTCATAGGTATCTGAATAGGACATACCCACAGCCAGATGGCAGTTACCGTTGCGGCCCCCGTGGTTTTCGTCATACAGGGTATTTGCCATAAACCTGTTGATCTTGGAGAATCGTCTATCAGTCAGGGAGAACTCCCCTACCCTCCGTGCGCCTTTATCCATGGCCAATTGTTTCATCACAAAATCCTTTCCTTTTTTAGCCTCTATGTTTACCACTGACCCCCTATTGAATTCCAGTTTCACACCCTCCACATAATTCCCGTCCCTGAATGACGGGAGATTGGCATAATACACGCCTTTTGTCCCTCTCCAGTCAGGAGATATAAAGATCTCGAAACTGGGGATATTATGGCCTGAGACACCGATCCACCTCCTTTTTTTACCAGGCACGATTCTCAGGTCAATATGCTCGGAGACAATATGGTAGTAATCTACATCCATGGACTTGATCCAGTTTTTTATGGTCATGGCATCCCTGTGTATCCGCATCCATTCCTTAACAGGGTCCTTTTTATCCAGATAACATGCCTTTATCACCTGGGATGTATACTGCTTCATGGATATTCCGGCTTTTTCAGCAAGTTCCGGGGTGGGCATCATGCACAAGGTCCACCCGAAGTCCCCTTCATCTTCCCTTTTCCAGAGGATATCACGCAAGGGCTTCCTGGCAATGGCGGCCTTTCCGATCCTTTTCGGGTCAATGTGGCGAAGATGGGTTATAGACTCCGGCGCAAAAAGGGATATGGTTCCGTTAAGATTCTCATAGAGCTGTCTCTGGCCCGGCGCATTGAACATTAGCTGGCGGTTATTCGCCCTTTCAAAAAAATTCTTATCCATTTGTGGAGTACTCCCGGCCCTCAGGATCGGGTTCATCCCCATGTCGAGCAACTTGGCCTGAAGGATTTCCGCCAGTTTCACAGCAGCATGGTCATAACGAATCAAGATGCTGTCGTTTTTTTTGAAACTCTGTGTCCTTGCGGTCTTAAGTCCCCACAGAAGAACGTCTGCGTATCGATCCATTTGAATTCTCGAAAGCATGATAGTTTGATTTACCTCCCATTCATATATCTTGGGGTCTTGTATCATTTTTTGTGTGTCTGCGTAAAGGGAATGTTATTTCCATTTTCCCAGATATTTTTCCAGAAGCGCCAAATATCTATTGCATATCCCGGTATTAAAATGGAGAATAGATTTAATATGACTAGTGAGTCATCCAAAGAAGATAAAAGATTAAAGCGTATGGAATAAGGAATAATGTTTGGCCCATGGGGCTCTCTTTGCTACGGGGAACTTGTTTATGTGCAGTGACCACGCACAAATCTGGACGAGGCAGGCGGGTAGCCTTCTCCTCTCTTTGCAAGACCCGAGAATTCTCTAACGGTTACTAAATATTCCGCCCGCCTGGGTGGCACCTTATGCATGTCCCATGCTTCTAATGTTTTCGCCGTTTAAAAGAGAGACCCATAGGCCAAAGAAGGCAATAGGTTGAATATTATCAAATAGCATCCTCATTAACCGCTTGAAGCTAAAATCATCGTATTATTGATTACCATTCACCAAAGGGACATATAGGAGATTATGGAAGGATCTATTGCCAGGGCGGCATCCCGCTGTCTCCATTCCCGAGACAGCCTCGGGAAGCGGGGTGAACTCCCCGCTTTCAACATCTTGAGATCTATATGAGTTCACCAAAAAACCACTTACAAAAGTACCTCTGTATCCACGGCCATTTTTACCAACCCCCCAGGGAAAACCCCTGGCTGAATATCATAGAGTGCCAGGAATCAGCCCTACCCTATCATGACTGGAATGAGCGCATCACCCGCGAATGTTACGGGCCCAATACGTGCGGCCGGTTACACGGCAAGGAAGGCCGCATTCTGAAACTAGTGAATAATTATAAGTACATGAGCTTTAACTTCGGACCCACACTTTTAACATGGCTTGAGGGATTTCACCCCCGCATATATCAAAAGATCATCGACGCCGACAGTCATGGCCGCGACAGATATTCCGGTCACGGCAACGCGCTGGCCCAGGTGTATAATCATATAATAATGCCACTGGCCTCCACCCGCGATAAGCTGACCCAGATACGCTGGGGACTGGAGGATTTTAGACATCGCTTTGGCAGGGAGTCTGAGGGGATGTGGCTGGCGGAAACCGCTGTTGATACAGAAACCCTCAAGCTGATGGCTGGTGAGGGAATAAGATTCACCATCCTCTCTCCCGACCAGGCCATGTCTGTTCGTCCTTTGTCAAAAGGAGCGAGTACCACCGCAGATCAAACCTCAACAGGCAAAGATAGCGATTCAGCCCCCTGGGAGGATGTATCCGGTGGGCTGATTGATCCCACCCAGCCTTACCGGGTGGTGCTGGATAAAGCAAAAGATCTGTTTATTGATGTATTCTTTTACCATGGGCCTTTGTCCCGGGCAATTGCCTATGAAAGGATCCTTTCCTCTGGAGAGACTTTACTGGCGCGGATAAAACATGTTTTCAACAATCATTCTGATGGACCGAGGCTTGTCAGCATAGCGACTGATGGAGAGTCCTACGGGCATCACTTCAAATTCGGTGAAATGGCACTGTCCTGGCTGTTCGACCATACGGAACAAAACCGGGAAATCAAATTGACCAACTACGGCCAGTTCCTCGAAATGTCTCCCCCTGTAAAGGAAGTAAAGATATTTGAAAACAGCTCGTGGAGTTGCCCCCATGGAGTGGAGAGGTGGCGGGCGGACTGCGGTTGCAGTGGAGGCCGGAACCCGGAATGGAATCAGTCCTGGAGGAGCCCGCTGAGGGATGGCCTGAACTGGCTGGCCGGAGAATTAAACGCCGTATTTGAACATAGGGCCGGCAGATTGCTCAAGGATCCCTGGGAGGCCAGGGATAGATATATAGATCTCATACTGGATCAGTCGGAGACAGAGAAAAACACCTTTTTAGATGCCCGTGCTATCAGGGAACTCAGTGACGACAATAAGCTTGAGATCTTCAAGCTAATGGAATCTCAGCGTATGGGGCTTTACATGTTTACAAGTTGCGGCTGGTTCTTTGACGATATTTCCGGAATAGAGACAACACAGATTCTCAAATATGCATTAAGGGCTGTTGATCTGGTCCGGCCATGGGCGGGGGATATTGAATCAGGACTCTTGGATTTTCTGATCAAGGCAGAGAGTAACAAGGCTGTTTACAAGCATGGAAAAAACGTCTATCAAACCCTTGTCAAGCCCTCACGGATTGATGAGACATTATTAACAGCCCACTATGGGTTTATATGTTTGGTCCGGAAAACCGATATGCCCGCCTGGCTTCCTGGAATGATAAAGGTCCTATGGGAGAAGGAGATAGACCATAAGGGGATAACCGCAACTATGGGAGAAGTGGATGTGGTCGAAAAGACGACAGGCGAGAGATTCAGGAAAATATATCTTGCTGTTATGAGGGACTGGAGGAATCTTGTCTGTTTGGTGGGCGATAGCTCAGGCCTTGAAGCAAATCAGCTGGTGGAGGAGATACGCTCAGCGCTGCTGGTATCATCCCAGGAAGACAGGTTTGAGATCGATCCAAGCCACATCTCCGATGTTAGGAGGTTTTACCTGAAGGATCTTATATCAGATGCACGGAAATGGATCATCAACGGACTGGCCCAGAACCTGTACTGTCAAATAAAAGACTCTATAGGGATCCATGTTGATCCTCTCCACAGGGTTGCCAGTACCATTCAGGAGGTCGGGGAAAGCGTTCCGCCCTCCCTGGATACCCTTCTCCAGATGTTGTTTGTTGATAAACTCCTGGATATCTTGGCCATGGATCATGGAGAAGAACCCATAGACTTTGATTCTCTAACCAGGCTGAAGCCACGGCTAGCGCCCATATCTCAGGACACTTCCGCGGAAATTAGGCCGGGTGATTTTCTGGTGCAAGATGCATCTAAACAGCCAACCCTCAAACAGGGGGCGCAGGAATTTCTGCGACGGCAGATGGATTCATTGGCAGAAACAAAAAATACTGTTTTTCTGAAAAATATTATCAATTTCTTGACCTTCGCCGGAGAACTAGACATCCATCTGGACCTGTGGGAGTGCCAGAACCATTTTTATGAACTTACCGGTAATAAGGGTTTCTTAGATGCCCTGACTTCTGATGGGCAAGCCCTGTTCCAAGAACTGGGCCGCATATTGGGGTTTATAATGGGAGATTAATGCCATGCTGAATCTGGTTATGGTTTTACATTGTCATCAGCCGGTAGGCAACTTTGAGCACGTGTTTAAAACAGCACTGGAAAAATGCTACGGCCCTGTATTGGATCTCCTGGAATCACATCCCGGCGTCAAGGTCGGCCTCCATCTCTCCGGTCCCTTGTTGGAGTGGATGGAAAAAAACAGGCCGGACCTTATTGAATTGATGGCCAACATGGTGGAACGACAACAGGTTGAACCTCTCTCCGGCGGGTTTTTTGAACCCTTGCTTGCCAGCATCCCTGTGAGGGATGCCAGGGGGCAAGTCCTTAAGATGAACGACTACCTCAATAGACGATTCAAGTACAAGGCTACCGGCTTATGGCTCACGGAAAGGGTATGGGACCCCGCCCTACCCCTGATACTGGAGGACACCGGCATGTCCTACACTATTGTTGATGATACCCATTTTTACTATGCCGGCCTGACTGACTCCGAAATGTACGGGAGCTATTTGACCGAAAAAGAGGGAAGCACCCTGAGTCTCCTGGCCACACCCATGATCATGCGCTATCTAATACCTTTCAGGTTCGTGGAAGATGTAATAACCCATCTCAAGACCCAGGCCGATATGGGGCGAACCCTGGCAATGTATGGGGACGACTGCGAAAAATTCGGCCTATGGCCGGGCACCCATGAATGGGTCATTAAGAAGGGCTGGCTTGAAAGATTCTTTAAGGCAATAGAGGATAACAGGGACTGGCTACAGACAACCCTGCCAGGGGATTTTTTAGAGACAAACTCGCCCTTGGGACGTATATACCCGCCGCAGGCATCCTATGAAGAGATGACGGGGTGGGCCCTGCCCCCTGCGCAGTCCCATATCCTGGAAGAGATAGTAGCAGATCTTAAAAAGGAAGGGCGCTGGGATAAGTGGAGGCCTTTTGTCAGAGGGGGCATCTGGGATAATTTTTTAGTAAAATACGACGAATCCAACCGGATGCATAAAAAGATGCTCTTTCTCAGCAAAAGAATCGCTGATGATGGAGACGCCAGGGAGTCTCTCTGGAAGGCCCAGTGCAACTGCGCTTACTGGCATGGAGTGTTCGGCGGCCTGTACCTAGGTCATTTAAGGCGCACCGTTCATGAGAATCTAATCAAGGCCCAGTCATCCATTATGGCAGATTCGGGCAAAAAGATCGTGCTATTCAAGGAGGACATTGACAAGGACGGGTATGAGGAAATCCTGGTATGGAATCATGAAATGGGCCTGGGCATTTCCCCGAAAAAAGGCGGAGGGATATTTGAACTATGCCATCTCCCCAGCTCCTTGAACCTTACCGATGTCCTGACCAGAAGACCTGAGGCCTATCACTATGAATTGGTCAACATAGGACAAACCGAGGTTGCTGAAGAAAAACATGAGGCGGGAATACCGTCCATCCATGAGGTCTCATACTCCGGCCAGGACCTGAGCAAGCTTGTGGTCTATGATACATATGACAAGATATCCCTGCTGGATCACTTCCTGGGCCCAGGAGCGACCCTCCAGGGTTACGCTGTTAATGATTACCCTGAAGACGGCGACTTTGTTCAGGCCGAATACAGCCTGGAAGAGGATAAGGTCCATTCCAACAGCGCTCTTATAAGACTTTCCAGAAAAGGGAATATAGGTCCGGCCGGATTGCGGCTTGATAAATCAATTATGGTTAAAAAAGAAGCGGGCGCGACAATAGATTACTCCTTTGAAAACACGGGGTCACACCCAGTGTCAACAACATATGGGTGCGAGTTCAACCTGAATCTATACTCTGACCAGGACCCGCAAAGGTATTATCTGTGCAAGGGATCAGGGGCTGTCAGGAAGGTATGGGAGACAGGGGCCGAGGACGATCTTACCGGCTTTGAGTTGGTGAATGAGCCGGATAATCTGAGGCTGATATTCCTGTTTTCAAGGCCTGTCTCGTGCTGGTTTTATCCTATTATGACCGTGTCCAAGTCAGAACAGGGTTTTGAATATACATATCAGGGCACCAGCCTCCTGTTTCTATTTCCCATGCACCTCGCACCCCATAAAACGGAACAATTTCAGATAAAACTGGAATTACGATCATCTCCAAATTAGTCCACCCTCCGCAGTGCTACGGAGGACGGGTTCCTCGATGATATACAATAACTGCCGGATTCCCAAAACATGAAAAATCCGGTTTGATTTCACAGGAAAGCCGTCCCTCTATTCCTGAAATTTATCGTAACTCGTTCCCTGACAAGAAGATTGCTTTGCCATGGAAAGAGAGTTCAGATAGGCGACTGAGGAATACTGGTAAAACCTTTTTAATAGCCTTCAGACAAAGCAAGATCCGTTAAGACTGATAATGATGGGATTTAAAGAAAACCGGTGCAAATGCCAAATTGCGGAGACCATAAGCAAGAAAAAATATATTCTCTTGTTAATGCAGAGTCGTTTTTTCTTGACTTACTTTCTCATAGGCGACCCCGACCGCGACCCAGCCGAACCGATGTAAGTCTTTTTATTCCGCTGAATGTGCAGTGTTTGATAACCTAAGAGGAATTACCCATTATGCAAGTTTCTTTGCGGATTTAAGATCAAGGTAAACAATTGTTTCACCTTGCTGCGATCTCATCCTTATCTAAAATCATTAACTGACATCTTTATTTATAAAGAAAAAATTGACAACTAAGCGATAATCGGAACTCGCAACCTTCTGTTATTACTGTCTTTCATCCAGACATCCATCCTGCCGCAATCGGTATATCAAGTCCGACCCAGCCTTCCCTATGGCGCAATAAAACTTTCTTGGCACATCCGTTGCTTAATATCAAGTCAACAAGATCCTGTTATTCTTTTAGGGGAGGTTTTCAATGATGATAAACGCAATAAAACATTATTTGAACCCATTGCACATCTATTGTCGCCTTAGGGATGTGGGTCTTCCCAAGGGAAAGGCTATCTTTATCTGCTGTATCTATGAGAGCCTATTTTTTAGGCATTTCCTGATCAAACAAGGCAGCAACTGACGCTTTTCTCTTGTGGCTGAATTATCCATAAATGAATGGGTATAAATATAGGAGTGGGACCATGACCGATATAAAAAATGGAGACGGTTCGAGCGGTTATTGCGTTGGTATTGACGCCGGATCTGTAAGCATAAACTGTGCTGTGATCGACAAGGATAAAAAGGTAATCTATGAAGCCCCTTACACTCGCCATTTCGGCAGGATTGAAGAGACATTTATCTCCTGCATTAAAACTGTTTATGACAAATTGGGTGAAAAGAATATCCGATGCGTTTCCTTTACCGGCAACCACGGCAAAAAACTCAGCCAAAGGCTAAATGGATTTTATGAATATGAATCCATTAGTCAGGTAACCGGGGCCTTTCTTATCAGGCACGATGTAAAAACGATAATCAGTATGGGTGGCCAGGATACTTCGGTGGCCCAGATCAAATCCCATGATGGCAAATGGGAACTGGAATATTTTAATACAAACGGGCCATGCGCCTCGGGTACAGGGTCATTTATCGACCAACAGGCGGAGAGGCTGGCTACGGCCTTGTATGAAGGAAGAAAGGATGTATCTCAGGATCATATCGATAAGATACTATATGATTTTATCTCACTGGGGATAAAGAGCAGTAACCCTTCCAATGTGGCCTGCCGGTGCACTGTTTTTACAAAATCCGACATGATTCATTTGCAAAACAAGGGAGAGAGGCTTGAGGATATCATCTATGGACTACATATGGGGAATGCCAGGAATTATATCAGTTCCATTGTTTCCAACCGGAAGCTAGAGGAGCCAATCATCTTCATAGGGGGATTATCCTTGAACGATTTACAGGTCAAGGCCCTGAAAACGTATTTTCCGGGTTTAACAGTGCCATCGTACAGCACCTCCATAGGCGCCCTGGGCGTGGCAGTTCAATCCCTTGAGGCTAAAAAGGAAAACAGGATCAACCTTGCCTCATTGGAAGCAGCCTATATTGAGAGCGCTGTTTCCATTCAGGTAGGAGCGAAGCTAGTCATTAAAAAAACCGTTTTCCCTGAGACGAATAGCGTTCCGTTAAGAGATATAAACAGGAAGACTAAAGCATTTCTGGGGATTGATATAGGCTCAACTACAACCAAATATGCCCTTATAAATGAAGATAGGGAAATAATTAATAAACGCTATATCCCCACACAGGGAAAACCCATTGAAGTAACACAGAATCTCTTGAAGTCACTTTCAGATCAGATAGGGGCTGAAATACAGATTGTAGGGGTTTCAACCACCGGGTCAGGTAGAAACGTTGTGGGGGATTTTCTTAATGCGGACCTTATCATAGATGAAATTACAGCCCATGCCAGAGGAGCTGTGGAGCTCGATCCCGCAGTGGATACCATATTTGAAATCGGTGGGCAGGACTCAAAATATATTTACATCTCCAATTCCCATCCCCTTGATTTTGATATGAACAAGGTGTGTGCGGCAGGAACAGGGAGTTTTTTACATGAACTCGCAAACAAGTATGGGATCAATATAGTGGGTGAGTTCCAGGATATCGCCCTCTCTTCTGAGAGCCCGGTAAACCTGACAGAAAGGTGCACGGTATTCATGGAATCCGATCTAGTCTCCTATCATCAGAAGGGTGTACCTAAAAAGGATCTCATGGCGGGCCTGTGCTATGCCATCGTGCATAACTACCTAAATAGGGTAGTGGG
>Ga0315541_1004517_pt1 | contig 10145 bp, 7 predicted proteins | sample SalMarSW160190MG_FD_203095 | JGI IMG/M metagenome (GOLD analysis project Ga0315541, IMG submission 203095) | Salt marsh sediment microbial communities from the Plum Island Ecosystem LTER, Massachusetts, United States - Salt Marsh Sediment SW1601-190 ...
GGCCAGCACATGCAACTCGAAATACGCTCGCCCGAACTCGATGGCCGCAAAAAGCAGGAGCATGAACAAAGGCAGAATCAGCGCAAACTCCACCACTGCCTGCCCCCGCCGTCCGCTTCGCTCTGTTTTGAAAAGCCCGATCTTCATCGCTTCACCTCATACCGGCCGGGCCTGCCACGCATTGCCGGTCAGCCCAAGGCAGAACGTCAGCGCCCGGCACCGGGATGCCTTAAAGATAGCAGAAGCACGGTCCTGTCACACAGATCTCGCACGCTTCTCCGCACTCAATGCCGTACGCAAAACCAGTGCCGAACCCGCTCTGACCTCGGCTGCGCCGCGCCACGTAAGCGCAAATCGTTCTGATGCAACCCTTTACGTGGACCCGACAGTCCCGGCACGCGGGAGAGCTAACCCGTTTCGTTCAGCTACATCCCGACTTGCCGATGTGCCACTGATGGTAACAAAATAGACAGCCTGTTTGCAATACCCGCCCGGGGCCGCCTGCCAGCCTCACGGCGTGGCCGCCTGCCGAGCCCCACACCGGCATTCTTGCCCTCTTCGAGCAGACGGCGTGCCGTCGGCCAACGGGTTGGCGCCGGACTTCGTTTGTGCTCTAATAGCCGATCGGGCCTGCACCGTACCGACCCGAGGCGAGGGAAGCATGGCGCACAACTTCATCAAGTTCCTGGGCACTGCCGGCGCGCGATTCGTGATGGCCAGGCAACTGCGCTACTCGGCAGGCACGCTTGTCGCGATCGGCGGACAGAAGGTGATGCTCGATCCCGGCCCGGGCACGCTCGTCCGGTGCGCTAGGAGCCGGCCACCGATCGACCCCTCGCAGCTCGACGCCGTTATCCTCACCCACGCCCACCTTGACCACTCCGGGGACGTCAACGCCGTCCTGGACGCGATGACGCTGGGCGGCTTCAAGCGCAGGGGCAGCCTGTTCGCGCCCCGGGAGTCCCTCGAGGGCCCCAACGCCGTGGTGCTGAACTACCTGCGGGAGTTCGTCGAACGGATCGTGACGCTCGAGCCGGAATGCGACTACGCGGTCGGCCCGCTGCGCTTCACGACGTCGGTCCGCCACAAACACTCAGCGGAGACCTACGGAGTCAAGTTCGCGTGGGACGGTCGCACGGTCGCCTTCCTCGTCGACACGCTTCACTTCGACGGCCTCGCCGAGTCTTACCAGGGGGCGGACGTCTTGATCATCAACGTGGTGCGCCACGAGCCCCACGAGAGCGGAACCGTCATGCACCTTAGCCTGGACGACGCCCGCCGCCTGATCCGCCAGATCGCACCCCGCAGGGCGGTCCTGACCCACTACGGCATGACGATGCTCCAGGCGAAGCCGTACCGGATAGCCGAGAGGCTCACGGACGAGCTGGGCATCGAGGTCATCGCGGCCTCGGACGGCATGACGCTGGATCTGGATGCCGCTTGAGTCCGCGAGTCGCCAGGCTCCAGCCGGAGGCCCGTGCCAGGCGGCGTCTCCTGAAGGGGCGGAACGGACATGAAGGAAGAGAAGGAGCGCTTCGTTATCGTCGACTTCAACGAGGTGGAGCCGACGCCCTGCCCGTGCGGCACTGCTCGTCGTGCGCTGGCCGGACGGCCCGGAGCGCCGTGCACGCTACACGTGGTCCAGATCAGCAAGGACGCCCGGCCCCACTACCACAAGCGCCTCGCCGAGGTCTACTACTTCCTGGACGGCGAAGGCCAGATCGAACTGGACGGCGAGCGCCATCCGGTCCAGCCGGGAATGGCCGTCTTGATACCTCCCGGCACGCGCCATCGGGCCATCGCGGGCGAGCGCCCGATGAATATCCTCAACTTCGTCACACCGCCCTTCGACCCCGAGGACGAGTGGTTCGACTGAGCCCGTCGGCAGGGGGCACCCAAAGTGCCCGTCCCGAAGAACATTTTCATCACCGGCCCCCCCGGCGTGGGCAAGACAACCGCCATTGTGAGGGTGATCGAGCTGCTCGACCTGCCCGTGAACGGGTTCACGACCGCAGAGATACGGGAAGGGAGAAAGCGCGTGGGATTCGAGATCAAGGACACGGCAGGGAACGCCGCCGTCATGGCCCACGTAGACTTCCCCGGGCCGATCAGGGTCGGCAAGTACGGCGTCGACACGGGGGCGGTTGAGGCCGTGGGCGCTGAGGCCCTGCATAGGGCCCTCGAGCGCCGCACGCCCGCCGTCGTAGACGAAGTCGGCAAGATGGAACTGACATGCCCTGCGTTCGTGGACGCGCTTCTGGGGGCGGTGGGCGCCGACATCCCCGTGCTGGGCACGATGCATCTGCGCGCGGACGAGGTCACCCGTAGCATCAGGGAGCGCGAAGACACCCAGATCATCGAGATCAGCAGGGCCAGCCGCAACGATCTGCCCCGCCGGCTGGCCGACCTCCTGAAGCAGGCCGCCGGATTCGCCACGGACCCTTCATGAGCCCCCGCCGAGCTGGCGCGCCACCAGCGCCCCCACCGCATCCGTCAGGTCCGGATCCATCCTGCGGCGGCTGATCCGGCCGCTGCGGACGAAGAAGAGGGCCAGCTCCACCTCCGCCCCGGCCGTCCCGCACGCCTGCGCAGCCAGCGCGTAGAGGGCAAGCTGGGGCCAGTAGCGCGCTTCGACCGCAGGCCGGCCCCGCTCCGCGAAGCGGTCCGTCTTATAGTCGAGGATCGTGGCGCGCTCGCCGTCCCGAACGAGCAGGTCGATGCTTCCTTCGACCAAGCCCGCCGCGTCGTCCGGGCAGATCGCCAGATGGCGGAGGAGAACCGCAAACGCCGCCTCCTTCTCGAACAACCCGGCCCCGTCGAGCAGCGCGCGGAACTCGTCGTTGCGTAGCGCGTCCAGCCCCAAGGCGGCTGCCTCGTCGGCCGCGGCCTCGCCGAGTCCGAGCCCGTCGGCCTCGATGCGCGCCAGGTTGCGCACGAGATCGGTCATCGCGCCGGCCTCGCGCAACTCCAGTGGCACCACTGCCATCAGGTTGTGGAATAGAGAACCGAAGTCCTTGCCGCCGGCGCCTGGCCCCTGCTCTTCCGGGAAGGGCAATTGGTCGACAGCCGCCTCCATGGAGCTCGGCAGCAGGAAGGGCTCCGCCTCGGACACGCGAGCGATGAGCCGGTTGTGCTCCCGCAGCCAGAGTTCCCGTTCCCTGAGCAGCGCGTCGACGTCCTCGTCCCCGGCGACCTCAGGCATCGGGGACGTCGGCCTGACGTCGATCTGGTCCGCCCACGGGTTGGTGTCGACGTAGTGCACGCCGTCCAGTTCCCGGCCGAAGGGCACGCGGTCGGGATCGGCAAGACAGCCGGGCTGCTGCAAGAGCTGCTGGAAGCACGGTTTGCCGCTGGCCTGCCAGTACAGGGACAGCAGCAGCAGCCTGCGCGCCCGCGTGCAGGCCACGTACAGCAGGCGGCACTCCTCCGCCAGCCTGTTGCCGTGCTCCTGCGTCGCCAGCTCCTCGTAGTCACCCGACCGGATCCCCGGGCTAAGCCTCAGCCCGATCTGCCGCCCAAGACGGTCTAAGACCAACGGTCCGACCGATGCGGCGCCGCGGAACTCGCGCCCCAGGTCAGACAGCACCACGATGTCGAACTCCAGGCCCTTCGCCTTGTGCATGGTCATCAGGAGGACGAAGTCGTCCCCCGGTTCGACGACGCTCGACTCCTCCTCCGGCAGCTCGGTTTCGTGCAGCGTGCTCAGGTGCCGCACCGTCGCGTCGAACGTGCCCGTCGCCCTGGCGATGCCGCGGAGCCGGTTCAGCAGCTTCAGCAGGTTGGCCACCCTTTGCTCGCCCGCCGGTTTGAGCTCGAACGCCCGGAGCGCATTCGTCTCGGCGAATATCCGGCGCAGCAGCACCTGCGGGGGCACGGAGTTCCGCGAGCGGCGCCATTCGGCCAGCCGGGCCAGGGCCTCCGCAACGGGGCCCGAAGTCACGCTGGTGGCCATGTAGTTCCACGAGCCCCCGCCCTCCCTGTAGCGGAACAGCTCCTCGTCGCTCAGCCCGAAGTAGGCGCTGCGCAGCGCGCCCACGATGGCCGGCTCGTCCAGCGGGTCCGCTATGGCTCGCAGCACCGCCAGCGTCTCCACGACCTGCTCGCGCTGGTAGAAGTGCTTCCCGCCGACGACCCGATAGGGGATGCCGAAGGTCTCCAGGGCCTCCTCGTAAACCGACACGTCCGTGAACGCTCGGAACAGGAACGCGAAGTCGCGGTACTTCGGGTTCGGCCAGCCGGGCATCTCCAGGTTGCCGTCTACGGCGTCGCGGACGACGCGGGCCAGGTAGCGGGCCTCGTACCGGCGCGCGGCGGGTGCCTTCCAGCCCGAGCCAATCAGCTTCCCCGGAGGGCAGAGCGCCACGACCGGCGGCGTGCCGGGATCGGGCGCATCGGGCCCGGGCATCAGCGGGACGGGTGCGGCCTGGTAGACGCCCGCCTGGTCGGGAGGCACGAACAGGGCGTCGAACGCCCGGTTCAGCCACTCCAGGAGGCGCGGCACCGAGCGGAAGTTGCACGACACCTGCTCGACCCTATCTTGGCCGAACGTCCCGGCGCCGAAAAGGTTCTTGAAGCGCTCGTAGATCTGCACGTCCGCCCGGCGGAACCGGTAGATGGACTGCTTGGGATCGCCAACGGCAAACAACCGGCCGTCCGCCAGCCTCACACCCTCCATGGACGTGGCCTGGCCGCCCGACATGTGCTCGCAGAGGTACGCGATCATCTCCGCCTGGAGGGGATCCGTGTCCTGGAACTCGTCGACGAAGAACGCGTCGAATCGATGCTGGAAGTACCGGCGTGCGGCCGGGTTGTCTCGCAGCATCCGCGCCGTCAGCACGAGCAGGTCCTGGAAGTCGACGGCGGATCGGGCGAGCTTCACTTCGCCGTAGTACCGCACGAACCCGCACAGCCAGTCGAAGACGCCCTTCGCCAGGTGAGCGCCCAGTCCGAGGGCCGGTTCCGTGAAGCCGGCCAGCATGCGCGCCACCTCCAGGCGATCCTCTTCGCGGAAGCTCGTAATGGCGCCCTCCCAGTGCAGGCCGGCCAGGGCGTACGCCTTGCGCCGCACGGCGGGTCCGCCTGCGGGACCGAGGGCCTCGATATCCAGGGCAAGGTCGCGAAGCGCGCGCGCATCCCTGTTGCCCTTGCCGCGCATACGTTCCCTGAACAGTTCAGCAACGGGACCGGCCCCCTCGCACAGGGCTTGAACGAGCTCCTCACGAGGCCGGGACGGCACGGGCAGCTCGAAGTGCGGCGAGTCAAGCAGTTCCGGCGCAGCCGCCAGGGCATCGGCGACCTCCTTCAGCTCAGTCACGCTGATGCCCGCCCGCAGGGCCTCGACCAGCGGCTCGGGGGCTTCGGCAACCTGAAGGCCCATCCACTCCCGCCAGGCACGCTCGCGCAGGATCTCCGCTTCGGCCTGCTCGAGCACGGCGAACTCCGGGTCCACGCCAGCCTCGGCCGACTTCTCGCGAAGCAGCCGGGCGCAGAAGGCGTGGATGGTGGAGATATTGGCCCGGTCCAGCTCCTCGACGGCACTTCGCAGCCGCTCGGCTTCCGGGCTGTCCGGAGTGACCCCCGCCAGCGCCCCCGCCAGGGCCTCTCGGATGCGGCTTTCCAGCTCCCCGGCAGCCTTCTCCGTGAACGTTATCGCCACGGCGCCGGGAAGGCGCAGCTTCCCGTCGCAGATGCCTTGAAGGATGCGATCAACGATGAGGGTGGTCTTGCCCGTTCCGGCTGCCGCCTCGACGAGCATGGACTGGTCCGTGGAGGCGACGATGCGGGCGCGCGCGGCGGCGTCTTGCGGCTCACCCCTGTTGCTGCTTGCCGTCACAACCGCTTCTATGGGCCCCTTCACCCCTCGAGTTGCAGCTCGGTCTACAATTCCTTTATCAGCGCCACCTCGTCGCAGTTGGGGAACTTCGGGCAGTCCAGGCAGTCGGCCCAGACCTTGTGCGGAAGCTCCTCCTTTGGGCGCTCGACAAACCCGAACTTGCGGAACAGCTCCGGGACGTAGGTCAGGACGAAGACCCGCTCCATGCCGAACTCCCGGGCTTCTTGCAGGCAGGTCTCGATCAGGCGCCTGCCGATGCCCTTGCCCTGTGCTGGCTCAGCGACGGCCAGGCTGCGGATCTCGCCCAAACTACCCCAACTGATGTGGAGCGCAGCACAACCGACCACCTCTCCGCCCTCGCGGCAGACGAAGAAGTCGCGCAATTTCTCATAGATGTCGTTGAGCGAGCGCGGCAGCATGATCTGCCGGTCGGCGTAGTAGTTGACCAGCTCGCGGATGGCAGGCGGATCGCTGATCCGTGCCTTCTCGATCATTTCAGGACCGTTGCAGTTCAACATGGGCAAGCTTCACAAGCCCTCGCAGGGCGGCCTCCAGGGCCTGGATGCGGATGATGTTGCTGCCGGGCTGCTCTCGGAAGCCACCGCGGCCGTCCTCAGGGTCAGGGAGGTAGTAGCTGTTCTCTTCCAGGTATTGAAGCCCCATGAGGTAACCGGCGGCGCGGCGGGCCGCCTCCAGGGCCTCAGGCGTGCAGTCCATGGTACACGCTGAGGCGAAAACCACAAGGTCGTTCGCCGTGGCACCGGCCTTCGGCGGGAAGGCGGAGCCTGTGCCCCCCACCAGATCCTCTGCCGGCGCGTCGGCCGGGCCGAGCTGGGCCTTGCGCCGTTGGGCCGCTATACGCGCGGCCAGGGCACGCCCGCCCCAGGCCTGCCATTCGTCGGCCGGCAGGCATTGCCCGTACGCATCCACGGCGGCCACCAGCCAACGTGCGTCGCCTGGCTCGTAGGACCGGTCCTGTCGCGTCAGGGCTTCAATTGCCCTCTGTGCGCCGGCCAGATAGCGCGCCACGCTGAGTTCGCGATACGCCAGCGACAGGGCCAGCGCCGCCTTCGCGTGCGACGCGACCTGCGCGGCGTGCTTACTCGGCGTGCTGCGCGTGCCGCTTTCGGCGTCGTAGCGAAGCTCGAAGAGGCCGTCCTCCCGTTGCATGAAGAGGAGGAACTCGGCGAGGGCAGCGATCCACGCGTCCGCCTCCGTCCAGCCGCTGGCCCGCCGGTAATGGCAGAGCGCCTCCAGAACGTGCGCCGACGCCTCCAGCTCCAGCACCTCCTTGCATATCTCCTGCCGCTCGGTGAAGGCCATCCGCGGGTTGCGCTCATCCACGTTCGTGTAGTGCATCAAGTAGGAAAGCGACTCGTAGCAGGCGTTGAGGTACTCCTCCCGCGGACGCAGATCGCAGAGCAACGCCAGGGCCGCGCACGCGGCCGCCTGCTCGGGCACGCTGTCGCACCCCCCCTGAAGGTCGGCGGCGGGGTCCCAGTAGGGAGCGAAAGTGGCGTCCTCCCCCTGCATCTTGACGAGGTACTGCCCGGCCAATCGGGCCGACCTGAGCACCCCGGCCAGGGAAACCTCGCCGACCGGCGTCAGCCCCCGCGGTATGGCCAGAACGTCGCGGCTATTGTCCCCAATGTTGACGAACGCAGCGGCGACCAGGCGCCAGATTCGCAGGTCGGGTCGGCGCCATCCGGCAGCGTCGCCGCCCGCCGCCCGGCACACCGAACGCAGCATGTCCAGATTGGTGCCGGCCCGGAAGTCCGCAACGTCCGCCGGTAGGAAGAACTCGGCCTCTCCGCCGAACTCCATCGCCAGGCCGGCGGGGGCCCCGAGGACCTGCTCCGCGAAGGCTTCGCGCTCCGGCACCCGGAGCAAGTCCGCACGCCGCAGCACGTCGATGCGCACGCGCTCCGCCTTCGGCGGGTCCGGAGCCACGGATTGCCCCCGTAGCTCGAAGAACTGGCAGGCGGCGTCCTTCACGCCGTCGGCAAGCGTGGAACGCCGCGCCTGCAGCCTTGCCGGCAACTGGCTCGGGGAGTAGACAGTGACGAAAACGGGGGCCGCCACGGGCTCGAGGCACGCGGGTGGGGCACGCCCCACGTCGGGGGGCGAAGCACCGGCAGCCAGGGCATCCAACGAATCGTAGAACAGCCCCACCAGGTACCCGCCGTCCGCCTCGGAAAGCTCAAGCTCCCAGGACGCGCCCGCTGACGGAAGCGGCCCGCCCGGCGTCCCGACCGCTGGGGTCACGGTCCGGACATTCTCCTGCGGATCGGCCGGACCTGCCGGTCTACCGGCCTGGGCCCGGGGTCGGCCGCTCCCCAGCACTAAGAGCGCAACTACGGCCACAACCACCGCCAGCAACGCGGCAAGCACCTTTCGGACGGTTCGTCCGGTAGCCCTGGCCATCTGCCACCCGTCAACGATCTACAAGGAAGAATGTCGTGGACTCCGTGCTTCGGAACCACTGGACGGTGCGCCTCAGGCCCTCTTCAAACGAGACCTGCGGCTCGTAGCCCAGGTCTGCGCGCGCCCGCGCGATGTCCGCCTGGGAATGCTTCACGTCGCCGGCCCGTTCCGCGCCGTACTCGACCCTGGCCGCTCTCCCGATAAGCTGCTGGAGCAGTTCGATCAACTCGTTGAGCGTATGCCTCTCTCCGGTGCCGACGTTGTAGGCTTTGCCGGCAGCGCCCTTCGCCTGAGCGGCGCGCAGATTCGCCTCCACCACGTTGTCCACGTAAGTGAAATCCCGCGACTGCTCGCCGTCCCCGAAGACCTGTATCTCACGCCCGGCCATGATGCCACTGATGAAGATCGGGATGACGGCGGCGTACTGGCTCTTGGGGTCCTGTCGCGGGCCAAATACGTTGAAGTAACGCAGCGAGACGGTTTCCACGCCGTAGATCGCGGGGAACACCGCACAGTAGTGCTCGCCGGCCAGCTTGCTGACCGCGTAGGGACTCTTCGGCGCAGGCGTCATGGCCTCGTGCTTCGGCAGCTCGGCCACGTCGCCGTAGACGGAGCTGCTGGACGCGTAGACGACGCGCTTGACGCCCGCGTCCCGGGCGGCGACCAGCACCCGGAGGGTCCCGTGCACGTTCGCCCGGTCGGTCGCAACGGGATCCCCGACGGACCTCTGCACGCTGGCCAGGGCGGCCTGGTGCAGGACGTAGTCGGCCCCGGCGAACGCGCTGCGCAGCAGGTCAGCGTCGGACACGTTGCCTTCGAAAACGCCTATCTTCGTCGAGAATTCCGCCAGGTTCTCCCTGTGTCCCGTGGCGAAGTTGTCCAAGACGCGGACCTCCTGGCCTTCCGCCACAAGGCGCGCGACGATGTTCGAACCGATGAAACCGGCCCCGCCCGTCACCACGTAGACAGCCAATGGATGTCTCCCGCCAATCGATACAATCGCTTTTCCCGGAGGCCGACGCATGAGCGCGGCCGCCGCAGACGAGGGAGTGTATCGCACGAGCCTGACGCTGGCAACCAAAAGCGCCCCCACCGGTCCCGCCCGGGCGTTTCGAGCGGGTTGAGCGGCGCTTCCTTGACAAGCGGGCCGCCAATGCCTAGATTCCTGCCCATGCCCTCATCGCTGCCGCCGGCTCCGTCGGCAGCAGGCACCGGGGCACAACGTGGTTACCGTTAGGGAGCGACACATCCATGGCACAGCGGATCATAGACGCGCACAACCACCCAAACTGGGTGGGCGTGGACACAGACGGCCTGGTCAGGAACATGGACGAGCACGGCATCGAGAAGGCCTGGCTCCTGTCGTGGGAGATCCCGCAGGTCGAATACGACGTGGAGCCCTACTACTACAAGGTGATGGACCCGCGGGACGTGGCCGTGCCGCTGTGGATGATCGTTGACGGCTTGAAGAAGTACCCCGACCGCTTCATCGGCGGGTGGGCGCCGGACCCGCGCGAGCAGCGCGCCCGCGCGAGGCTCTACCAGGCCGTCCAGATGCACGGCATCCGGGTCTACGGCGAGCTGAAGTGCCGCATGCGATACGACGAGCCCGACGCCATAGCGATGTTTCGCTACTGCGGCGAGCTGGGCCTGCCGGTCGTGTTCCACCTGGAGTGCCCGGAGTACACGCTGAAGGAGGAGTCCGAGTCGCCCGAGTCGTGGCCCTTCTGGTACGGGGGCGACATATCTGTGGTGGAGAACATGTGCCGGCTCTGTCCCGACACGCAGTTCCTCGGGCACGCGCCGGGCTTCTGGCGGGAGATAAGCGGCGACGCCGCCGAAGACCCGGAGCGCTACTCCACCGGTCCGGTCACGCCCGGCGGGCGCT
>Ga0315541_1004520_pt1 | contig 10140 bp, 6 predicted proteins | sample SalMarSW160190MG_FD_203095 | JGI IMG/M metagenome (GOLD analysis project Ga0315541, IMG submission 203095) | Salt marsh sediment microbial communities from the Plum Island Ecosystem LTER, Massachusetts, United States - Salt Marsh Sediment SW1601-190 ...
TTCACCCTTCCTATTACCATCTCGGAGTAGAATCCGGTTCCACAGCCCAATTCTAGGACAACATCTCCCTCGTTGAACTGCTCTACAAGCCATCCCCTTATCACTTGGTTAACTTTTACGCCGGTGACATAAATATTGTCCTGGTGAAAGGTGCTGGCAAGTCTGTCCCAGTATTGGTATTCCTTCTCGCTTCCTGGCATTTTTACCTCCCTTCTATGTCGTTTCCCCTGTTTTTATAGTTCCCTTGCATTCACTAATCGCTTCCCAGCCTTTTACTAACGCAAATAGCGGACGCAAAGAGTATAAAATCCACAGAGATACCTATAACCGGGGTTGCCACATTGTACCATCTCCTCTCAGAGCCCTGAACGGAATCGGCTTCCGCCACATCGGTAGGCCCCAGTTCGGGCGAATTTGTACCTGTCAGTTTCGGAAATACCCTAATCACTCCGCGAGCAGGATTCGAACACCCTGTTAGTTGTGTATTTTACACCCACGATTCGTCTCTAGTATAGACGAACAGGGAAAGGGCTACAAGGTTGTACAACCCGCTATCTTGTTGGATGACTTTCTACTATGTTATTGCCTTCAAATAAATATCGGGGGGGTTGTCTTCATGCAAGAATAATCTAACCATAATGCTCAGCATTGGTCTAGTAGTGCCACTAAACATATTGGGTATGTTTGACTTCCTCTGGTATAATTATTCCTCCGAATAAGGACACGTATTGAAAGACTATCTGCTTAACTCTGCTCTTTAGGTTGAAGAAAGCTTGGAATTAAGAAGGTGAATAGAGCCGAACAAAAGACTTATCCTAGGGGTAAAACATGAAGAGAGTAATATTACTGATACTATTACTCCTAGCTGTTATTCTATTGGTGTATTATTCTGCACCAGCTACTCCGGTATTAACCCCAGAATTACAGCAGAAACTTGACCTTCTGGTGGAGCAACTTGAACAACAGCGCCAGACGCTGCACGTACCGGGTATGGCCATTGCGGTAGTCAAAGACGATGAAGTGATCCTCACTCATGGCTTCGGGATTGCCAGTGTCGAGAAGGAAACGCCAGTGACGCCCGAGACTATCTTCGCTATCGGTTCGTCTACCAAAGCCTTCACCTCCACCCTTGTCGGCATGCTTGTCGATGAAGGTAAAATGGGCTGGGACGACCCGGTAACCGAATACCTGCCCTATTTTCAGATGAATGTCGCAAGTAATAATGAAAGCGCCGAGCTTACACTGCGAGATGTACTTTCACACCGTACCGGCTTTACGCGCATGGGCTTGCTCATTGCCAGCGGTCAAATCCCCCGTGAAGAAGCGCTGCTTGATGCTACCAAGGCCGAACCATACGTGCCCTTCAGAGAGAAATGGTATTACAGCAATGTGATGTATATGTCCGCGGGCGTAGCAGCTGGCAAAGCAGAAGGGACGGACTGGGATACACTCGTTACAGAACGTATCTTTGAGCCACTGGGGATGAACAGTACGACAACATCCGTAACCCAAGCTGAAAAGGATTCTCGACTGGCATCAGGCTACTTGTGGGATGAGGATTTACAGGCCTACGAATATAAGCCAATGCGTAATGTGGATAACATCGGCCCATCCGGGTCCATCAATTCCAATGTGATTGACATGGCACAATGGCTGCGTCTACAGCTTAACCGTGGTGAATACGAAGGCCGTCGCCTCATCAGCGAAGAAAACCTCAGTGAAACGTGGACAACTCAGATTGATATTACCGAGAATGTAGGCTACGGAATGGGTTGGATGATATGGGAATGGGAAGGTCAGCCAGTCATTGAACACGGCGGCAATGTAGATGGCTTCTCGGCGCAGGTAGCCATGCTGCCAGAGTCCGACCTTGGCTTCGTACTACTCACCAACGCCTCTGTAAGTCCTCTGCCATCCCAGGCCATCAATATGGTCTGGGACACGCTGCTTGCAGAGGAACCAGCAGATACCGGCGCCACTGAAGATTACGAACCATATATCGGTAAGTATATCGCCAACTTCGGCCAGTTTAAGGACGAGATATTCACGGTGCTGGTGCAGAACGACCGCCTTGCTGTCGATGTGCCGGGTCAACAGGTCTTCGAGCTAAAGGAGCCTGACGAAGAAGGCAAATGGTACTTTGTGATCAGCAATGAAATCGCTGTGTCTTTTGAAAGCGACGAAAATGATAATGTCATCGGTATGAAGATGTATCAGGCAGGTATGACCTTCGATTTACCCAGAGAAGGTGTCGAGATTGCACCGGAGATTCCTCTGGACGAATTGCAGAAGTATCTCGGCAGCTATCGTTTCGAGGAACTGCAAGTGACTGTAGAGGTCCTGATACAGAACAACAGACTTGCCATTGATGTGCCTGGGCAGATGGTATATGAGCTGTATCCTCCCGATGAGAATGACAAGTGGGTCTTTCGTGTCACACCTGATATAAGCGTGAGTTTCAACGAAACACCCACTGGGCAGGTAGATTCGTTGACCATGTACGAGGATGGTAAGGAGTTTATCCTGCCCCAGATTGAAAGTAAGAGACTGCCGACAGTTGCCGAAATCATGGCTCTGCATGATGCCGAAGGTAACGAGGCTGCCCTGGAAGCTATGGGCAACTATAGGATTGACAGCACTGTTCACAGTGTTCAGTCGGGAGTTAGGGGTACAGTCTCCATATATGTTGCCGGTCCTGACAAATATCGTGTTGACGCTGACTATGGCAAGTACGGCTATAGCCATACGGTGTTAAACGGTGACCGTGCCTGGATTGAATCAAGCTTCGGGCCGTTTAAGGAACTACGCGGCCAGTTATTGGCGCAGGCAAAGCAGGGACATCCTTATGTTATGACCAGTGATTGGCGTGACTACTTTGACTCAATAGAAGTGGTTCGAGCTGATATTCTTGATGATACAGAAATCTATGTTGTGGAGCTGAAAGCCGGTGACCTGCCGGTGATGACTGTATTTGTTGATGCCGTAACGGGTAACGTGCTCCTTTCTGAAGTAATCTCAATCCAGGAGGGAGGTATCGGTATTCCGGTAATCATCCGGTCCGAAGACTTCCGTGAGGTGCATGGCATTCGTATTCCTTCCCGCTCAATCTCAAGTAATGAGCAGTCAGGCCAGACCATTGTTGAGGACGAAACAATCGAGACCAACATACAGCTAGACGACGACTTCTTTATACTGACACCCCCTGAAGAATAATATGCTATTTAGTTAGTCGTTAGTAAGAAGGGAAGCACCTCCAATACAGCTGATAAGCAGCCTGGTATACAGAGATTGACGATGGAATCAAGAGAATTGAGAACAACTCAGATCTGCAAACTCGAACGCGCCTGATGGAAGCAGGAGAGAAAGTCAAGGAAGCAATAGCAAAATCTAGCGCGTCACCTGCCTCACATTTGTCTATTATTGGAAAAAATGACCTGTTTTGATTGGTTGGGGTGAAGCTTTCTCCCAGATCATTCCGTCAGATTGTTACCTGATGTTCTCGCTTACTTAGAAAAACAGAAGCTCTGGGTATTCTGGGGGCATAATACCTGATTTGCAGTAGGCCTGATCCTTCACAAGGTGAAGGACGGTGTCCCTGCAATTCAGTCAACATGACCTTATTCTACTACTTCGGATGCTTCGTCTTCTTCCATTCGAACTTGCATAGGAGGCTCTTTAAAAGGCAACTGAAGACACTTAATCATATCAACAGCATTACGAGGAGAATACCCTTGCCAATGGTTATTAAATAGAGCAAAGAGCAATTTAGTTTGACCTGCTGTTGTCTTTACCCTATCTGCCAACTCTTCTATTTCTTCAGTCGAATATAGGTATTTGTAGCGGGTTTCGCTATCTCCCGTCCACCACGTTTCCGCATTTCTACCGTGAAAGCGGAAGTAAGACATATCAGAGGTTAGAGGAAGCTCCTGAGCGATTGAGGATTTAAACTTCGGCTCATCAATTTGAACCCAAGCAACATTATTTTCCTTGAGTAGCGTTGCGATATTGGGGTCGTCACTCCAACTTCTATGCCTTAGCTCAACAGCCAGCCTATACTGTCCAAACAACCTGCTCACCGCATTTATGACTTGCTGCCCAAAACTATCGTTCCTGAAGCTAGGCGGGAACTGTGCCAGCAAAGCACCAAGTTTGTCGCTTTTCAATAAGGGCTCTATACTCCGCTTGAATATATCGACATCCTGCAAAGATATCACCGCTTCCTCTCCCGTAGATTCCTTATACATCTTCGGGTGAGTGAATTTCTGCCAAAGTTTAACTGTGAAGAGGAAGTCCTTGGGAACTCTCCGAACCCAGTTATAAACGTAGCCGGGATTTGGCGGTCTGTAAAATGAGCTATTTATCTCTACTGTGTTGAAGAATTGGCTATAGTATTCAAGTTCATTTATCTTGCCCGTAGGGTAGAAGTATCCGGTCCACGTGCCTTCACCTTTGGGGTAGGACCATCCTGATGTCCCTATGTATATCTTCGCTTGACCGGTCATATTTTATATTCCTGTAGCATCATTATACCAGCATATCTTCGAGCAGATTAAATTTTAAGATATACCTAAAATTCTGAAAAAACTCTTGACAATAGCACGGATGTTCTGTTACAATTCTATTCCCTTTCCCGTTTTGGAGTCAATACCATGTCCAGGCTTATTGGTGAACCAGTTAAGGTTTATAAGAACAACGATTCAATAATAACTGCCTTCATTTGGAGGAAGCGTCTCTATAGAGTCCTTGATATTGTTGGTTGGTGGAGAGAACCTTCTGAATGGTGGAATGGTAAATCGATGCGTCTTTTCATCCGTGTGAATGCACAAAACTCAAGCACCGGGACTTATGAGCTTTATAAGCTTGGGGGACAGTGGTTTCTCTCCAGAGTCCTCGATTGAGGCGGTGGTCATGGATTTCATTCATCTTCACGTCCATTCTCAATATAGCTTTCTTGACGGAGCTTCGTCTCTAGATGAACTACTGAATAAAGCTGTTTCCCTGAGAATGCCTGCCTTAGCTCTAACGGACCATAATCGGTTGACTGGTGTCATTCGTTTCTACAGCAAAGCCAAAGCAGTAGGAATCAAACCGATAATAGGTGCTGAGGTTGATTTGGATGGTGGGTATCATTTAACGCTACTTTGTAAGAATGCTGATGGATACTCAAACCTCTGTCGATTAATAACGCAAGCTCACTTGTCGAATCGAGATAGGAAACCAAAAGCAACTAGAGAGATGCTGCGGAATCATAGTAGCGGACTGATGGCTCTGAGTGGTTGTAGTAAGGGTGAAATACCTGCCCTCGTCGCTCAAGGTAAAATTGATAAAGCTAAAGAAGCAGCGTGCTTTTATAGAGAAGCCTTCGGTAAAGACTTTTTCATAGAGCTTATCCGCTATCCTTCCAGAGAGGGGGTTTCCGACAGCTACCGGCTTGCTTCATTTGCTAAGGAAGATAATCTACCGGTAGTAGCTACCAATAATGTCCATTACGCTGAAATCAAAGAATACAGGATCAAAGAGCTGCTTAATGCTATCGACCGGATAATACCGGCTTCTCAATTGAAAGGTTATCGCACTGTAGAGCAATATCTGAAATCGCAGCAGGAAATGATGAAGCTCTTCAGAGACCTGCCTGAAGCTATAAAGAATACCGAGGAGATTGCTTCGAGGTGTAACCTGGAGTTGGAACTGGGGAAGCCCCGCTTCCCTAAGTTTGATATCCCGGAGGGCGAGTCTGATTACGGTTATCTCAGGAAGATAGCTTTTGCGGGGGCTGGAAGAAAATATGGTTTGCTATCCGATTCAATAAAGAATCGTCTTGAGTACGAGCTTGATACTATTAATAAACTTGGATTTTGCAGTTACTTCCTGGTGGTCTGGGATATAGTCCGCTGGGCGAAAAGTAGAAATATAAGATGTCAGGCACGAGGAAGTGCCGTAGATAGCCTGGTTGTCCACGCACTCGATATTAGCAATGTTGATCCTATTGAATATAACCTGCTCTTTGAACGTTTCATGCATCCTTTAAGGTGCGAACCTCCCGACATTGATTTAGATGTTGACAGAAGACGAAGGGATGAGGTGAGAGACTACATCTACCGGAAGTATGGCGCTGAGAATGTTGCTTGCGTAGGGACGATAAATACCTATATGGCTAGAGGTGCAATCCGTGACATCGGCAAAGCTCTACAAATACCAAAAGCAATAATTGAAGAGGCTTGCCAAGGTATCCACTGGTTATCTGCTTCCAGGCTTATGGAGTATGCTGATACGCTTCCTGAGCTAAAGCATAGCACTGTCTACAAGAAGGAAGAACTTGCTGACTTCTTTAAGCTATGCACTGCTATAGACGGATTCCCCAAGCATCTATCCGTCCACCTGGGAGGGTTGCTGATCGGTAGCGGGAAGCTGTCTGATTTAGTCCCTCTTGAATGGTCTGGCGGAGGAGATATTATCAGCCAGTATGATAAAGATGACATCGAGAGGTTGGGGATTGTGAAACTGGATTTGTTATCACTCCCTACCCTGACTGTCATTGAGGATACACTAAGCAACATCAAGCAGAGTCGTGGAATTGATATTGACTTAGAGAAGATACCAAGAAACGATCCCGCGGCTTTTAGCATACTCAGAGACGGAAAGACTATCGGGACATTTCAGCTTGAATCACCGGCACAAAGAGAAATGGCCGGTAGACTTCTGCCAAACCGCTTTGAAGACATCATCGCGTCTATATCCCTGGTTCGTCCGGGTCCGCTCAAGTCCAATATGGATAAAGATTACCTGCCCAGAAGACACGGCCAGGAACCTGTGAAGTATCTCCATCCTAAGCTGAAAAACGCTCTCGGTGAGACTTTAGGAGTAATCCTCTATCAAGAGCAAGTCCTCAAAGTTGCTCATGATCTAGCTGGAATGAGTTATGCTGAGGCGGATGGTTTCAGACGGGCCATGACTCATGAACGCACTGAAGAGGAAATGGGAAAAATGAGAGGCTCCTTCATTTCTCGTGCTGTTGGGAATGGTATCGGTAAAAATATAGCTGAAAAGGTATTTGAGCAACTAGCTGCTTTTGCTGCCTATGGATTCTGTAAGGGACATGCTTGTGCTTACGCTATTACTGCTTATCAAACGCTCTGGTTGAAGAGTCATTACCCTGCTGAATTCCTGGCAGCAGTATTGTCTAATCAACCTATGGGTTATTATCCATCTCATGTCCTTGTAGCTGAAGCCAAAAGGTTTGGAGTCGAAGTCTTACCACCCGATATAAACAAGTCCTCCGGACACTATACAGTGGAAAAAGGGGCAATACGAGTCAGCCTCAAACAACTAAAGGGAATGTCTGAAAAAGCATTGGAATCGATATTATCGGCAAGAGCAGAACATAAATTCACTTCTCTAAGAGACTTTGTGTTGAGGACCGATGTCAGTCAACCTATTCTGGAAAACCTGGCTAAAGTAGGTGCTTTTGATTCTCTGGGCGATCAGAATAACTTGCTATTACAGCTTCCAGAGCTGTCGGAACTTAAACATAAGGTAATCAAGGGTACAGTGTCACTTTTTGAAGATGCTACACTCAAAGCAGATACCTCTATGGATTTCTCTATTGATGATAAAAAGTCCAGGTTGTTTATTGAGAGAGAACTGCTATCGTTGAACCTATCGGCACACCCCCTCGATTTCTATGACTCCGATAATGAAATCACCAAAATGAAAGACCTCCCCTCGATTCCTGCCGGCAGGAGAGTCAAGCTAGTGGGATCCGTGATACGTTACCAGACTCCACCTACGAGGAATGGGAAGCGGGTAGTCTACGTGATAATGGAAGATGGAACGGGAATAGCAGATGTGACTGTATTTAGCGATGTCCAGGAGAAATGCGGTCAAGTCCTATTTCGTGAAGGTTGGCTAACAGTCAAAGGTAAGATCCAGAGGAGAGGTCAGAAAGCTACTTCTATAATTGCTGAGGAATTGTATCCACTAAGCAGAACAGAACGTTCTGTTGTTCATGAGAACAATAAAGCAAGCTATGCTCAGTCGCAGACTCGGGATTATGTCCAGAGCTGATATGGGAGCCATAGATGACAATTTGCGCGCTGCACTAAGTCTGACGTGAAGGGTATTCTGGGGGCATAATACCTGATTTGTAGTAGGCCTGATTGGTATGGTGTCCCTGGAATTCCGAAAATCGCACCTGTATGTACAATTGCACGAAAGTCAGAATTGTTGAGTCACGTTGATTTGTTATAAAGAAGTGCCAGTTGTTATAATAGAAGCGAAACAAGCAGGCAAAGTTTCCATGAAATAATGAGGAGGACCTAAATATGGCGGTAAATTCTAAATCCGGAAATACAGTTTTGAGAGTGTGGCTTCTACTGCACCGAGTCCGCGACATACTTGCTCTGTGCGAGGATTCTATATTTGCGGAATACGGGATTACTACGGAGCAGTTCTCAGTGCTTGCGGCTGTCAAATCACGTGGTGGTTCTCTAAGACCGACTGACCTAGCCTCAATTCTAGAACGTAGTGTAAACAGCATGAGTATGCTGGTCGACCGTATGGTCAAAGCTGGTCTAGTCAAAAGGACAAGAGACAGGATAGACCGTAGAGTAGTACGTGTGACTTTGACCAGTAAGGGGATGAACGCCATTGAACGGGCAATTCCGGAGGGCTGGGACTTTATCCAGAAAATCCTGTCACCGATATCATACAAGGACAAGCATGCTCTTGCCGGTATGCTTGAGACAGTAAAATGTGAGTTACTTGGGTACCTGAATCCCCAAGTGGATATGGCGGAAATCATTAAGAACAGTGTCACAAACCAGCCTGGTTTATATGAACGGATGATAAAGAACATTTTTCCCTCCGGCTCTGAAGCCAAACGTCAGAGTAGAAAAAAGGGAAAGACCATATGACGAGGACAGCTAACCTTGCTTTTGCTATCAAGCATAGAACAACTCTGCAATAATCTCAGTAGGACGAAACATGCCCCCGTTTCGACCCATAAGTAAAACATCTTAGCCACCGCGAAAGATCGCTTAGATTTTCATGAGGGCCTCGAAGTCAGTTTGGGGCAACGGTAATTAGGCATATCACACAGAACGTCAGAAAGTGCATCTGATGATAATCTTGCAGAATGGACTGGAGTTTCGTAAACTTACCCCAAGTTTGTAGTGATTCATGATTGGCTTCACGATTATCTAATGTTTGGAGGTGGGAGACAATGAGAGACCGGAAAAATAAAGCAGCAAAAGAGGCTAAGCGTAAAGAGAAACGCATCGAGGAAGAACCTGCGCAACTAGCCAGAGAGCAGGCAAGACGACAAACTGATCTGGCTAGAGAGCAAGCGGTTCAAAAAGAGCAAGCAGCAAAAGAGGCCAGGCGTGACGAGAAACGCATTGAGGAAGAACCTGCGCAACTAGCCAGAGAGCAGGCAAGACAACAAACTGATCTGGCTAGAGAGCAAGCGGTTCAAAAAGAGCAAGCAGCAAAAGAGGCCAGGCGTGACGAGAAACGCATTGAGGAAGAACCTGCGCAACTAGCCAGAGAGCAGGCAAGACGACAAACTGATCTGGCTAGAGAGCAAGCGGTTCAAAAAGAGCAAGCAGCAAAAGAGGCCAGGCGTGACGAGAAACGCATTGAGGAAGAACCTGCGCAACTAGCCAGAGAGCAGGCAAGACGACAAACTGATCTGGCTAGAGAGCAAGCAATTGCCGAAGATCAGGAAGCGAGAAGGCGAAAAGCCAAAAATCAACCACCAGAGTAAGTTAAATAGGTGTGGGTAATGGGCAAGCCCGTACATCTTTTGCAGTTGTGTCTCATTTACAGGTGTGGACGGTTGAAATTATGCACAATTAGCCATATTGTCACCTGATATTCTTGCTTACTTGGAAAAGCAGAAGCTCTGGGTATTCTGGGGAAATAACACCTGATTTGTAGCAGGCCTGATTGGTATGGTGTCCCTGGAATTCAGGAGTCACAAAACGCTAATTTGTTTAGTGGCTACTCGACAATACACTTCTTCGTGACCTTCATTTTCAATAGCTTCGTACTGTAACCACAAAATCTAAACCGCACTGCTTAGCATATTCCTCGATTGCATCTGCAATCTGCTCAGGTGGTAACTGCAAATCCGTCTCTGTT
>Ga0315541_1004522_pt1 | contig 10139 bp, 9 predicted proteins | sample SalMarSW160190MG_FD_203095 | JGI IMG/M metagenome (GOLD analysis project Ga0315541, IMG submission 203095) | Salt marsh sediment microbial communities from the Plum Island Ecosystem LTER, Massachusetts, United States - Salt Marsh Sediment SW1601-190 ...
CCTTACCCTTCTTTGGCTTAGTGGCGTTGAGCGACTATTCCTGGGGCCCCTGGGCCTACGTCCCGTTGACCATTCTCTGGGTGATGGGGATGATGAACACCGTCAACTGGCTGGACGGGCTCGACGGGCTGGCCGCCGGGGTGGGGGCGATTCTCTGCCTGGTGCTGGCGCTCCATATGCACCGCTTTGGGCAGCCCAGTGTGGCACTCTTGCCGTTGGCACTCCTCGGCGCGCTGCTGGGTTTTCTGCCCTATAATTTCGCTCCTGCGCGGGTCTTCCTGGGGAGTGCCGGAGCGTTTTTCCTGGGCTACGCCTTGGGCGGGTTGGCCCTCATCGCCGGCGGGCGGGCACCTACTGTATTGCTGGTGATGGGGCTACCCGTCGTGGACGTGGCCTGGCAGATCTTCGACCGGTTGCGCCATCGCCGACCGGGGCCACCTCCACTTCCGCCTGCTCGACCTGGGGCTATCGGAACGGGCTATCGTGCTTTTCTACTGGGGCTTCTGCGCGCTGTTCGGGCTATTGGTGCTGGTCGTGTCCACGTGGCTCTACAAACTGATCGCGCTGGCGACCATCGGTGTGGTGGTGGTCGTCGTGCTGGCCTGGCTTTCTCGCTCTGGTCGCTCGCACTGATGGTCGTTTCTTTTCACCACCGAGGGCGCAGAGCATGCAGATATTTTATTGACTTCTGTGCCAGACTGCGCTATACTGAACCTGCATCAGGCGGTAGGAGCCGCCATATTCGATCTCAAGCAGGGCGTCAAGTTTCACAACGGTGAGGAACTCACAGCGGAGGACGTGGTTTTTACTTTTGAGCGCATCCTGACCCAGGAAATCGGGGCGCCGCGGAGGGTCTTTGTCAAAGAAGTAGAGAGCGTGGAGAAGATAGGCGATTACACCGTGCGCTTCAACCTCAAGAGCGCCTGGCCGGTTTTCCTCCAGATGCTGGTGCATAACCAGATCGTGCCCAAGAACTATTTGACCCAGGTGGGTGACGCCGAGTTCGCCAGAAAGCCAGTCGGTTGCGGCCCTTTCAGGTTTGTTTCCTCCTCAGCCTCCCCCCCGCAGGCGGGGGGGACTGAGGGGGGGCAGATCGTCCTGGAACGCTTCGACGATTACTATGGCGGCGCCGACGCGCTGCCGCCAGTTGGAGCGCCCTATTTGGATGGGGTGATCTTTCGTTTGATGCCGGAGATCTCCACTCGATTGGCCGCCTTGCTGGATGGAACGGTACACATCATCCAGAACTTGGCCCCGTACATCGTGCCGCAACTGATCGGCGATCCCGACATAACGATCAAGACCACCGTCGGCACGCGGCCCAAGTTTATAGACCTCAACGTGACCATCCCTCCCTTCGACGATGTGCGCGTGCGCCAGGCATTGAACTATGCTGTGGACGCGGATGCGATCTTGACCCAGATGGTCGCCGGTTACGGTGTCATCCTACCCGGCCCACTCTCCCCGGCCAACCTTTACGCCGACCCCGCGCTGGAGCCTTATGGCTACGATCCGGAGAAGGCCACGGCGCTTCTGGCCGAAGCGGGGCACATGCCTGAGGAGATTTCGTTTACTATTGATGCTTACGGACCTTACGTGGAGATCGCCGAGGCCGTGGCCGGGCAACTCCAACTGCTGGGCATGGACGTCAACGTGCGCACCTGGGAGTACAACGTGGTGAAGCCGCTGCTGCTCAATTGCGAGCGGCAGGCTTTTATACACGATTGGGGCGATTCGGCCTTTGACCCGGTGGGCTACATCGAGGCCAAATGACAGACGCGCGTGGAAGGCACCTCGGCCGGCCGAGGCAACTATTCATGCTACTCCAACGCCAGAGTGGATGAACTGATCGAGGCGGGAGCCTCGGAGCCGGATTCGCAGAAGCGACGAGAGATCTACGACGAGGCGCAGCGCCTCATTTATGAGGACGCGCCCGCCGTCTTTCTTTACGTACCTCAAGAGATCGAGGCCGCTTCCGCCAGAGTGCACAACTGGGAGCCCAGCCCCGATAGCCGCATCAACCTCCACGACGTCTGGCTGTCTGAGGAATAGTAGGGGCGATCCCTTGTGGTTGCCCTGGGCAGGCACAAGGCGCTGCCCCTACTGAACGTCTATTGGAGGGCAGTTATGCAATCGAGAATTCGATGGGGAGGGCTGCGCAACAAAATCATCGCCTGGTCCTTCGTTCCCACGGCGCTCATCTTGCTCACGGTGGCGTGGGTTATCTTCATCGCCTACCAGCAGGTGACGGAGAGCCTGGCTATCGAACGGGACCGCGAGGTAACCGAACTATCGGCCGCCCAGTTGTCGGCGGGGCTGGCAGAATACACCGATCTCCTCAGAGAATACACCGGCCTTCTGGCTGACCCGGCGCGCACCACGTACATTAAGGAGAATAACCTGGATGCCCTACGTAGGACGCTCATGGAGGCCAGAAGCCGCTTCGAGGTTTTTGACGGTGGTGTGCTGGTCATCAACAGCCGGGGGACGGTCGTGGCCGCCGAACCGGAGCGGCCAGAAATCCTGGGGCAGAACTGGGCCGGCCGCCCCTATTTTCGCCACATGCTGCGCTCTTCAGAGACGGTCTTCTCCGACATCGTGGCCGATGGACCGGGGGGCGCGGAGGTCATCGTCGTCGCCGTGCCCATCACAGGAGGCCAGGGCCAATTCCTGGGGATCGTAGCCGGCATGTTTCGTCCGGGCACAGCCGCCATCAGTCCTTTCTACAACAACATCATAAGACCTCACATTGGGGAGAGCGGCAGCGCCTACCTGGTGGATGGGGCTGGCCGGGTGATCTACCACTCTGACGCCGGCCACATCGGGGACGACTTTTCCGCGCAAGCGGTGGTGCAGCAGGCGTTGAGTGGGCGGGTGGACGCCATCCGCACCCGCGCTTTCGATGGTCGAGACATCGTCGCCGGCTTCGCGCCGGTACCGGGCACACCCTGGGGTCTCGTCACCGAGGAAGACTGGGCCGCGCTGATCAGCGCCAATCGAGGCTACGGGCCATTTCTGCTCCTGTTGCTGGCGCTGGGCGTGGTGGTGCCCACTCTCGTCGTCGCCGTCGGGGTCAGGCAGATTACGAAGCCTATCACAGAACTCATCGAGGCTACCCAGCAGGTGGCCGGGGGCGATTTTGGTCAAACGATCAGCGTGCGCACCGGGGACGAAGTAGAAGATCTGGCCGAACAGTTCAATCTCATGTCAGCCCAACCCCAGGAATCGTACGCTCACCTGGAACGGCGCGTGGCCGAGCGCACAGCCGAGCTGCGGGCCGCCAACGAGGAAATCCAGCAGCGAGCCGACGAGTTGGCAGCCCTGTACGAGGTAGGCCGTGACCTGGCGGCGACGCTCGATCTGGAGGTGCTCCTGCCGGCCATCGCTCAACGGGTCACGGCTACCCTGGGGGCCGACCGCTGCGCCGTTTTCCTGTTCGACGAGGGGGCCGGCGTGCTGCGGGCGCGGGCTGCCCACGGCTACATGGCCGAGCGATTGGCCGATTTCGGCTACCGGCCCGGGGAGGAGGTCGTGGGTCAGGCCTATGCCGCAGGAGAGCCCCAGTACGTGCCCGACCTGGATCAAGTGCCAGATCTACCCCGGCGCGACGCAATCCGCGCCGTGTTGGCCGTGCCGCTGGTGAGCCCGACGGCCGGTCCCCTGGGCGTGCTCAGCGTCACCAGCCTGCGACCGGATGCCTTCACCCCGGACCAGCAGCAGTTGTTGGAGACGATGGCCGGTCAGATAGCCAGGGCCATTGAGAGCGACCGGCGGCAGGTGGAGCAGATTCTCATCAACCTGCTCAACAACAGTGTAAAGTTCACCGAGAAGGGGAAGGTGCGCATCGAATGTGAAGTCAGCGACGGCTGGCTGGTAACCCGTGTGGTGGATATGGGCATCGGTATCGAGCCCGAGGACATGGGCAAGTTGTTCGAACCATTCCGGCAGGTCGAGACCGGGCTGACCCGCCAGTACGAGGGGACGGGGCTAGGGCTCTCTATCTGCAAGAGCCTGGTGGAGATGCTGGGCGGTGAGATCTGGGCCGAGAGTGAGTGGGGTGTGGGGAGTACCTTCACCTTCACGCTGCCGAGGCGTGAAACGTGAAACGTGAGGACTGATTACCGTACATTCTCACGTGGTTGAATTGCGCTCAGTATAAGAGGAGGAGATGAGACCAAAGATCCTCGTCATTGAGGATAACGAGCGGAACCTCTACCTGGTGACTTTTATCCTGGAGAAGCACGGGTACGAGGTTGTCCCGGCGCGGGATGGCCGCGAGGGAATCAAGTTGGCGGGCCAGGTCAAGCCGGCGCTGATTATCCTGGACATCCAGTTGCCGGTCATGGACGGCTACGCCGTGGCGCGCGCGCTGAGGAGCAACCCGGCACTCGATGACGTGCCCATCGTGGCCGTGACATCCTACGCCATGGTCGGCGACCGAGAGCGGGTTCTGGCTGCGGGCTGTACGGGCTACATCGAGAAGCCTATCAACCCGGAGACGTTCATGACCGAAGTCGAGCAGCATCTGCCGGGAGATACAAGACCCTAAGGGTTTTGAAAACCCTTAGGGTCTTAGAGGAGGTGGATCATGACCAAACTCCTGATCGTTGATGACAACGAGCAGAATCTGTACATGTTGCAGGTACTCCTGACAGGCCACGGCTACGGAGTGGTCTCGGCGGGGGACGGGGCCGAGGCGCTGGAGAAAGCCCGGCGCGACCCGCCGGACGTGATTATCGCCGACATCCTGATGCCGGTCATGGACGGCTTCACCCTCTGCCGCGAGTGGAAGAAGGATTCCCAATTGCAGGGCATCCCCTTCGTCTTTTACACCGCCACGTACACTGATCCCAAGGACGAGGAATTTGCCCTCAGCCTGGGGGCGGAGCGGTTCATCGTCAAGCCGGTGAAGCCGGACGTGTTCGTCGAGATGCTGCAGGAGGTCATTGAGGAGCACGAGGCGGGTCGCCTGGTCGCGCCTCGCCAGCCGGTGGCGGAGGAAGCGGTCTACTTCAAGGAGTACAACGAGACGCTCATCCGCAAGCTGGAAGACAAGATGTTGCAACTCGAGGAGGCCAACCGTGCCCTGGAGCGCGACATCGGCGAGCGCAAGCGGGCGGAGGAGGCGCTGCGGGAGAGCGAGGAAACCTTGAAGGCAATCCTCGCTGCCCCTCCAGTGGGGGTTGGTTTGGTCCGCGATCGAGTCCTGGACTGGGCTAACCAAACTATGTACAGTATACTGGGCTACGAGAAAGGTGCGTTGCTGGGAAAAAGCGCCGAGGTACTCTATCCAGATGCTGAAGAGTACGAGCGTGCCGGTCGCGAGCTATACTACGGGGTTGAGAGGGGGGGTATCGGGCAAGTAGAGACTCAATGGGTTACCAAGGACGGCAAGGTGATTGATTGTGACCTTCGAGCGAGCCCGCTCAACCCGTCTGACCCTTCCAAGGGGATTATCGTGACTATGCACGACATCACCGAGCGCAAGCGGGCGGAGGAGCAGTTGCGGCAGCAGGAGCAGTTGGCCGCCGTGGGCCAACTGGCCGGAGGGATCGCCCACGACTTTAACAATCTCCTGACCACCATCATGCTCTACGCCCAGATGGGGATGGGCAGGCCGGACCTGCCCCCGGACGTGGCGCGGGCGTTCGAGACCATCCTCGACGAGTCACGCAAGGCGGCGGAGCTAGTACAGCAGATTTTGGACTTTAGCCGCCATGCGATGATCAAAGTCCGGCCGCTAGACCTGGAGTCCTTCACCGGGGAAGTGCTTGCCATCCTGCGGCGGGCGATCCCGGAAAACATCCGTCTCACCCTGGCGATGGGAACGGAGGAGTACGTGGTGAATGCCGACCCCACGCGCATTCAGCAAGTGCTGATGAACCTTGCGACCAACGCTCGCGATGCCATGCCGGAGGGCGGGGAACTGCGGTTCGAGCTATCCAGGGTGGACGCAATCCCCGCCGCGGTCGGTACTCCCCCCCGCGCCGGGGGGGCCGGGGGGGGTTGGATCTGCCTGGCCGTTTCGGACACGGGGACGGGGATGACGGAGGAGGTGCGCTCGCATCTCTTCGAGCCCTTCTTCACCACCAAGGAGCCGGGGAAGGGGACGGGGTTGGGACTGGCCCAGGTGTACGGCATCGTGAGGCAGCACGAGGGGTATATCGGCGTGGAGACGGAAGTAGGAAAGGGGACGACGTTCCGCATCTACCTGCCGGCCTCCGGGCCAGAGGGAGTGGTTGGAGAGGAAGAGGTTGTAGCCCTTCCGCAGGGACAGGGGGAGACCATCCTGTTGGTGGAGGACAACGAGGGGGTACGGGAGGCGGCACAGGAGATCCTGGAGCCGCTGGGCTACCGGGTACTGACCGCTGAGAACGGACGGGAGGCGCTGGAGGTCTACTGGGTGGCACAGTCGGGAGACCGGCCACAGCAAGGGGTGGACCTGGTGATTACAGATGTGGTGATGCCGGAGATGGGAGGCAAGATGCTGATCCGGAAACTGAGGGAGGCAAATCCTGGTCTCAAGGGGTTGGCCATCACTGGCTACATCGTGGAAGAGGATGTACAGAGGTTGAGGAAGGCGGGCTTTCTGGATGTTGTCCGCAAGCCCTTCGACGTGGACGCACTGGCACGGACTGTCCGCCGGGCTCTGGACGTGGAGTGAGCAAATGCGTGGCGTGCTCTCAGTATTCCACCTGCACACCTTTCACCCGCTCCAACAACCTCTCCCCCAACGCGATCAGCAGCACGAACGGTAGATCAACAGCGATCGTGAGGGCGCACATCGTCGCCAGCCAGCGCAGCGCCGTGGTGAGCGGTTGGGCCAGGCTCTCGACAATCGCCGGCCCCAGCCCCACTGCCCAGATCAACACGCCGATCAGGAGCAGGAAAAGGATCACTGGCGTCCAGCCTTGCCGGTCAGCTCGGCTGGGCAGCATCGTGTTGCTCACGGTGAAGATCGCGTAGGTCCAGATCCAGGCATCGGATGCTTGCAGTGCTCCCAGCAGTCCTGCGGCCAGGTTGGCCCGGTCCCCGGCGACGAACGCCGACCCAACCGTGCCGATGCCGAAGGCCCAGTATCCGATCAGCAGAATGGTGCCACTCCCCGCTAACAGTGGGGCCAGCCCAATCAGGCTGGCCCGCACGACGTCGGTCTTCTCGACCGGGACGAAACCCAACTGGACGCGCTGTCCTGCCCGTTTAGGGCAGATGGAGAGGCGACCTACCCGTGCTCCCAGGAGTATCGCCGCGAGTGCGTGGCTTAGCTCGTGCAGGAGGATGCCCGGCAGCAGTGGCAGCGCGTACAGCACCACCGCGGTCTCGGGGTCACCCGTGAGCAACAGCATGACCCCCTGCAGATGGCGGTGAATCCAGCGCTCGGTAAGCAGCAAGATTGCCAGCGTCGCCGCTAGCCAAAGGAGTGATGTCCAGTCCATCGGGAGGGCGCAAGGGTGCAGGCGTGCAAGTTTGCAAGTGTAAGTCCGGCGGCTTGTCTGTTCACTTGCCTACTTGCCCACTTGCTCACTTCTGTGCCTTTAGTGCTTCCCGCACGATGACCACGAAGTCGGCTGCTCGTAGGCTGGCTCCGCCCACCAGTGCGCCGTCAATCTCCGGTTGTGCCATAAATTCGGCTGTGTTGCCGGGCTTGACGCTGCCGCCATACTGGATGCGTATTGCCTGGGCCACGTCATCGCCGTACATCTCGGCCAGTGTCCCGCGCACTGTTCCCCCGATGATGGTGTTGGCTCCCTCGCCGGTGGCCGGTACTCCCGTGCCGATGGCCCAGATCGGTTCGTAGGCCACCGTGATGCCCCGTGCTTGCTCGGCGGTCATACCCGTCAAAGCGGCGCGTACCTGCCCGCCGACGAACTCCTCCGTCTCTCCGGCCTGGTTTTGCTGGAGATTCTCCCCTACGCAGAGAATGGGTTTCAGCCCGTGGGCCAGCGCTGCGTGCAGTTTCTTGTTGACCATCTCGTCCGTCTCGCCGAAGAGGTTGCGGCGCTCCGAGTGGCCGATGATGACGTAGTCGCACACCCCCTCTAGCATCCGCGGGCTCACCGCACCGGTGAAAGCTCCCTGTTCCTCCCAGTGCATATTCTGCGCCCCCAATCCAATGGCCGACCCGGCCAGGGCCTCGCGCACGGCAGCCAGGGCGGGGAAGGGAGGACAGGCAGCCACATCGCAGCCGACGATGCCCTCCAGCGCGGCGCGCAGTTCCTGGACTAGCGCGACGGCCTCCTCGACGGTCTTGTGCATCTTCCAGTTACCAGCGATGAATGGTGTGCGCATAATCTCTCCTACCTTTCTGCTAACACCGCCACGCAGGGCAAGGCTTTGCCTTCCAAGAACTCCAGGCTGGCCCCGCCGCCGGTAGAGACGTGGGTCATCTTATTTACCAGACCGGCCTGTCGTACCGCTGCCGCCGAGTCGCCGCCGCCGATGATGGTCACAGCATCCAGGTTGGCGAGCAACTGCGCTGTAGCGAAAGTGCCCTTCGCGAAGTTGGGCATCTCGAACACGCCCAGCGGCCCGTTCCAGACCACCGTCTTTGCTCCGCCCAGCGCAGACTCGAACGTGGATACCGTCTTGGGGCCGACGTCGAGGACGCGCCAACCGGGGGTGACCTCGTTGGGGGCCACGATCCGCGTGCGGGCGTCGTTGTCGAAAGCGTCGGCGATGACCACATCCACGGGCAGCACCAGCGTGCCCCCGGCCTGCCTGAGCAGCGACTCCGCCATCTCCACAGCCTCGTCTTCGACCAGCGAATCGCCCACCTCGAAGCCCATCGCTTTGAAGAAGGTGTTCGCCATCCCACCGCCGATCAGCAGTCGGTCGCACTTTGCCAACAGGTTCTCGATGACGCCGATCTTGTCGGAGATCTTGGCCCCGCCCAGGATGGCGACGTAGGGGTGCTCTGGGTTCTCGGTCGCCCGCCCCAGAAACTCCAGTTCCTTCTCCATCAGGAAGCCGGCCACGGCCGGCAGATGGTGTGCCACTCCCTCGGTCGAAGCGTGAGCGCGGTGCGCCGCGCCGAAAGCGTCGTTGACGTAAATCTCGGCCAGCGCGGCCAGTTGGTGGGCGAACTCGGGGTCGTTGGCCCGTTCCTCCGGGTGGAAGCGAGTATTCTCCAGCAGGATGACGTCACCCGGCTGCATCGGTTTGACCACCGCCTCGACCTCCGGTCCCACGCAGTCGTCGAGTTTCTTCACTGGACGGCCCAACAGTTCCGCCAGCCGCGTCGCCACCGGGTCCATCTTCAACTCCGGCACGACTTTCCCCTTGGGCCGGCCCAGGTGCGAGCACAGGATGATGGCTGCGCCGTGCTCCAGCAGGTAGTTGATTGTGGGGAGTGCGGCCCGGATGCGGGTATCATCGGCCACAGCCCCTTCTTTGAGCGGTACATTGAAGTCCACGCGCATCAGTACGCGCTTGTCGCGCACGTTCACGTCACGGATGGTTTTTTTGTTCATCTGCATCCTTTGTTCCTGGGTGAGATATGCTTTGAGATGCTCCAGCAACTCGCGCGCCAGAGCGATTGTCTCCTGCGCCATCGCCTCCGATACCTTAGCCTCGTACTTGTAGTGTGCCTTGCCAGGTCTCCTCGCCCTTCATCGCCACGCTCGTCCCGTCGCTCTACAGGGAGGTGGTCAGGGATCAGGACGCCCCAGCCTCTTGCATCCTGCCTCCTGCATCCTGATCCCTGCTCCCCTGTTACAGTCCTTTGTCCTCCATAAACTTCACCAGGTCGGCCATGCGGACCGAGAAGGCCCATTCATTATCGTACCAGGTGAGCACCTTGAAGAAGTTGTCACCTATGGCCATTGTGCTGAGGGCGTCGAAGATGGCTGAGTGCTCATCGCCTTTGAAGTCCATGCTGACCAGCGGCTCTTCGGAGTAGCCCAGGATACCCTTCATCGGGCCTTCGGAAGCAGCCTTCATCGCTGCATTGATCGCCTCGACGCTGGCTGGCTTCTCCAGCAGCACGACCATATCAATGAGTGAGACGGTTGGCGTGGGGATACGCAGGGCCATGCCATTCATTTTGCCGTCCAGTTCGGGCAATACCAGCCCAAGCGCCTTGGCAGCACCGGTGGTGGTAGGGATCATGTTGAGCGCAGCGGCTCGTGCTCGCCGCAGGT
>Ga0315541_1004526_pt1 | contig 10135 bp, 6 predicted proteins | sample SalMarSW160190MG_FD_203095 | JGI IMG/M metagenome (GOLD analysis project Ga0315541, IMG submission 203095) | Salt marsh sediment microbial communities from the Plum Island Ecosystem LTER, Massachusetts, United States - Salt Marsh Sediment SW1601-190 ...
CCTCCTGCTGGCTTCCTTGCCCAGCATCATAGGCTGCAATTGCCCGTTCCCGTATCTTTTGGGTAGCTATCCATGCCATATCCTCTCCATCGGCGATACGGCATCTCATACTTAAATTGCTCTAGCGCCCGGGCGCTTCCTCCTGCCCGTCGCCGCGCTCGCCTTTTCCCTGCTGCAATTGCTTGACCCACTTCAGGTAGGCGGCGAGGTGCTTTTCGTAGCCCCTGTCGGTGGGACTGTAGTAGGTCTTATCGACGCCGAGGTAATCCTGGTCGGGCGAGACGCCGCCTTCGTAGTTGTGGCTGTACTGGTAGCCCTCCGAGTAGCCGTACATCTCCTTCATCAGCGGATGCGGGGCGTTCCGCAGGTGCTTGGGAACGGGAACGGTGCGGCTTTCCTTGACGTCGGCCGTAGCCCGCCAGATAGCCATGGCCGAGGCGTTGGACTTCGGCGCGCAGGCCATGTAGATCGCCGCCTGGGCCAACGTGAGCTGGCATTCGGGCAGGCCGATCCGCTCGGTGATGTCGAAGGCGGCCGAGGCCACCGAAATCGCCCGCGGGTCGGCGTTGCCGATGTCCTCGCTGGCGAGGATGGCGATGCGACGGGCGATGAAGCGCGGGTCCTCCCCGGCGACGATCATCTTCGCCAGCCAGTAAGCCGTCGCATCCGGATCGCTGCCGCGCATACTCTTGATGAAGGCGCTGGCGGCGTCGTAATGGCCGTCGCCGGCGCGGTCGTACTTGACGGCCTTTTGCTGGATGGACTCCTGGGCCACTGAAAGGTCGAAGACGACCTCCCGCTCGCCCTTACCGCGGAGCTGGCTGAGCACGCCGGTCTCCAGGGCCGTCAGCGCCCGTCGGGCGTCGCCGTCGCTGATCCTGGCCAGGTGAGCCAGCGCCTCCCGATCGGCCCGGACCCGGTATTTGCCCAGCCCGCGCTCGGTGTCGGTAAGGGCCAGCCCCAGCAGTCCGGCGACGTCCTCCTCGCTCAGCGGAGAGAACCGGAAGATGGTCGAGCGGCTCAGCAAGGGCGAGTTGATCACGAAGAAGGGGTTCTGCGTGGTCGCCCCGATCAGGATGATCACCCCGTTTTCCACGTCGTTGAGCAGCACGTCCTGCTGGGCGCGGTTGAAGCGGTGCAGCTCGTCGATGAAGATGACGGTGCGTTTGCTGCTGGTCGCCAGCGTCGCCCGGGCCCGTTCGATGATGGCTCGCACCTGGGCCACCGAGGTGCTGGACGCGTTGAGGCGGTGGAAGACGCAGTCGCACTGGCCGGCGATGACGTAGGCGAGCGTCGTCTTGCCGGTGCCGGGCGGGCCGTGGAAGATCAGGCTGGTCAGCCGGTTGGCCGCCAGCATCCGCCGCAGCAGCTTGCCCGGCCCGAGGAACTCATCCTGTCCGACGATCTCGTCGATCGTCCGCGGGCGCATCCGCACGGCCAGCGGCGCGTTGCGAAGAATAGCCGCGTCCTCGGATTCCTTGAAAAGATCCATGACGGCCCGATTCCCTTGGGACCTCATTATAGCCAAAGACGGACCGCGTCGAAACGCGGGCGGGCCGTTTGGTAGCCCGGCCCGGGCCGCGTTTGCCGCGATCTGCCTCGTCTTCACTTTCCCGCGACGGCCTTCGTCTGTGGCGAGTTGAGTCGACCCGCGGCCTGTGCCGCCGCCTCGTAAAGTTTCATCGTCCGCCCCTGCCAGCCGGAGTACGGCCAGGAAACGTCCACGTCGGAAGTCGACATGCCGTAGCCGATCCGGTGCCAGCGCGTGCGCTCGTCGAGGACGGCCTGGCATTTCTGTGCCAGCCCCTCAGGGAGCCGACACGGCTTTTCCAGCAGGAGCTTCTCCAGGAAGATGCGGGCCTCGCACTCCTGGATGTTTTCCCGGATCAGCTCGTAGCGGATGGTGGGCACGGGCCCTTCGCCAGCGGGATAGAACAACTGGTTGGTGGTGCAGCCCTTGTTGCCGGCGCCGACGTTGCCGGCGTGGGGGAAGCGGCTGTACAGGCTCGCCAGGGGGCGGGTGCCCTTCTCCGCCGGCGCCGGCCAGAAGTCCGCGCCGATCTGAGCCAACCCGCGGCGATTGGACAGCAGCGTCTGTTCGCACAGCGTGCGGAACCGGGTGAAGCCCGCCGGGTCGTATGTGCGCCGGTCCAACCAGGTCCAGAATGTGCCCTGACCCCCGGCGGTGAAGTTCCAGCCGTACACGCGGCGGCCGGCCGGGTCCCAGTGGCTCCAGCTACCCCAGACGCTGGCGATGTACTTGACGGGGACGCGGCCCTCTTCGGCGACCATGGAATCCCCGCCGCGGGGCGGGTGCCGGTGGGCCTCCCAGCCGACGTCCGGGACGATCTTCTTGAAGACGCTGACCTGATCCTTTTTCGGGTAGCGGTCCGAGCCGGACCCCAGCAGCATGCGGCCGTCCAGCCCCGCCTTGGCAAGGATGTCCTTCACGCCGAGCAGGACCGGCTTCCAGAACGCCAGCGATTCCGGCGTGCCGTACTTGGGGCCGGGGACGTTCGCCAGCGCGCCGGTCTGGGGATCGCGAACGGTGATCCGCGGCGACGTGCCGGAATACTGCCACTGCCACACGCAGACCACCACGTACGTGGGCTTCATGTGCTTGGCCGCGACCTTGACGAACTTCTCCACGGCCGACAGGTCGGCGGCGAGCTTGCCGTCCGGGCCTTTGTCCCAGATTACCATCGACCGTTCGTTGCCGTATTCGGTCTCGGCGATAAGGTGAACGAACAGCACCTTTCCGCCGGTCTGGGCGATCAGCCCGAAGCTCTTGTCGAGCAGCTTGAGGTGCGCCTGCGACCACAGTGGAACGTCGTATCGCAGAGCGACGCCTTCGGGCGACTGGATCAGTCCGAACCAGAAGGTGAACTCGGCCGGGTCCGGCACGACCCAGTCGGCGACCGTCAATTCAACGGGCACCTCGACGGGCCTTTCACCCTCTGCCGCGATCGTGAGCGTTCCGCGGTAGGCGCCGGCCTGGGTGTCTTTCGGGACCCGGGCAGTAACGAGAATCGATTGGATCGCGCCCTTTTTGATCTCAGGCGGCAGGCCGTCGTCCGTCCGCGCCTTGTGGCGCATCGCCGTCCAGCGGTCTCGCGGCGGCACCGGCGGCGGAGACAGCACCCGCGGGGGCGCGTCGAGCAAGGCGTCGTCCCGCCTTCCGCTGCCGTTGAGACTACAGATCCTGCCGTAGCGAACCCGCAAAGCGGACGAGGCAATCTTCTTCCCTCCGGCGCCGGCGAGTTCCGAGACCCTCGCCTTCAAGCCCTTGATCGGCCGGTCGCTGCTGACGACCACCCGGCCGGTGGTCACGCCATTTCTTGCCGCCCCGAGCCGCACGGGCTTGACCGGCTCATGCGGGTCGCCGTAGCTGTTCTCCCCGATCTGCTCGATTAGGTTCGTGTTCCAGACCTGCATCCCCTCCGGCCGAACCACGTTGGGGATAACCGCCGACGCATCGTCCGTTTGCAGCCGCAATTCACACAGCCCGGCGGCCGCCCAGTTGGGCCGCACCTTGGGCTTGGTGAACGCCTCAGGAAAAGGAGCCGCGTGGATCTCGATCGCCAGGACGTTGGCGCCCTTGCGCAGCAGCTCGGCGGGGACCGGCAGGCCATTGATTCGGCGGACGCGGAGCTGGTAGGCCTCCTGGTCGATGACTTTGCGGTCGTTCCACCAGCTCCACGGCTTGCCGTCTTCTTTCAGGTAGGCCCTGGCGGGGTAGATTTCGGCCGGGCAGCCCGGCTCAAGCTTGCCGGGCGGGAGGAAATCGCGCTTGACCTCCCTGCCGTTGACGTGGACGACAACGCCGCCGCGATAAACCAGCGTCAGGTGCAGGACCTTGACTTTGGCGGGGTCGGTCACGGTGAACTTGCCGCGCAGGCTGATCTGTCGGATGTTCAGGTTGGGCGCGCCGCCCCTCGCTCGATTGTCCAGCTCGCCATTGTAGTACTTGCCGAAGAAGTGTCGACGGCACCAGGTGGAGTCATCGAACGTGACTGCCGTCCAGCCGTCCGGCGGGTAGACGGTCATGAAATTCCAGAGGTCCTTGCCGCGTGTCTCGGCGTAGCCGTCCGGGGTCTTGGCCATGGGCGCGCCCCAGGAATACAGCACGCGCCAGACGCTGCTGCCGTCGAGGATGGAAACGGGCGCCGCGGCCGGCTTGCCCGCGGCCGCCGGCTGCTGGGCCGGGCAGAGGGAAGCGCAGGTCAAGGCGGCAAAGGCGCTCAGGCCGATGGTCGCCAGCGACCGAAATCTCGCGGTGCGATTGCGGGCATATTGCCGACTCATGTCTTCTCCTTCGCAGGTGCGCTTGCCCTTGGCGCCGGGCGTGCGCGCTGGCAGCTCCAGAGGCCTCCAGATGGGCCGCTCAGGGCGTCATGGCAAATCGCTGCGCGGCCCAACGTCAGGAGCGCTGGGTGGATGTCTGCTCGAGGTCCGTGACGCGCGGCCGGCCGCCGCCGCGCCGGCCAACTGAACTCTAGCTTCACAACTCATTCAAAGACACCTAACCCGCGGCCGGGGCCTGTGTTTCGCTCGGCGATGGCCCGGGCCGAAAGCCCCGGCCCGGTCACGGGCAATCGGTCCAGTCAAACACCGTCGTCAGTCGGTCGCCTGTTCCGTGCAAAAGTTGCTGGTAGGCCCGCTGGGCGTCGCGCGGCGAGGCAGTTTCGCAGAGCCCCTCGACGCTGATCTTCCCGGCCGCCAGCCAGTTCAGCCCGGCGGCGAAGTTGCCGAAAATGCTCGCCGAGCGGAAATCCTCCGCATGAACCGGCAGCTCCCACTCCCAGCCGCTGCGGAGCACCACGTACTTGTGAAAAACGGCGTACAGCAACTCGTGCGCCGAAAGGTCGGTCCTGCGAACCCACGGCACCCCAACCAACACCACTTCGCCGCGCTTCTGCACGACGCGGCAGGCGTCCAGGACGGCCTGCTCGTGGCCGGAGCACTCCACCACCAACGCCACCCGGCCGGCTATCTGCGGATCGTCCGGCGACACTGCCGGCAATACGTTCGTGATGCCGCCTCGCAGGGCGACGTCGCGACGCGACCGGACCGGGTCACAGGCGATCACCTCATAGCCGCAGGCGTCGAATACCTTGGCCGCCAGGTGACCGACCAGCCCGAGGCCCGTTACCAAAACCTTTGCCGGCGGGCGGGCGGCCGTCGTCGCCAGCGTCGTCATGCTGACGCCCATCATGCGGACGAAGACCGCGGTCTGCGGCGCCAATCCCGCCGGCACAGGCAGCACGTCCTGCCGCCGCGCCCGCTGGAAGGATTGATGCGGCCCCATGCAGAAGACCCGGTCTGCCGGCTTGACGTCCGCCACCTCGGCCCCGACGGCCTGGACCTCAAAGACGGCCGCGTAGCCTGCCCCGCACGGGAATTTCCCTTGTGCGTACTGGCCCTGATACACGGCCAGCTCCGTCCCCGGGCTTATCAGCGTTGCCAACGTCCTTCCGGCCACTTCCGTCGGCCCCACCGGCGCCGGATCAGGCCGGGCTTCGACCAGCTCGCCCTCTCCGGGCGCGGCAAAGATGACCCGGTAGTCCTTCGCGCGATTCATTGCATGACTCCTGGTAAGCCCGTAGGTCGGGCATACGGCCCAGGCATCCCTGGCGCGACTTGCCCGACGCATCGCCCGGCGTCCAACGTCTGCCGCCTGCGCCGCGGCTAGCCCATGAAGAAGCCCTTGCGGTGGGAGACTCCCAGCACCTTCCGGCAGCGCGGGCAGAAGTAAATGTACCGTTTGCCCAGCGTCCCGGTAAGCTCCTGCATCCAGACCGTGCCCAGCTCACCTTCGCAATGCGGGCACACCGGCAGGACGTCGCTCTCGGATTCCAATCGGATCACGTTGTTTGCCCTTTCACGGCACGGCGCCGGTTTGCCCAACGTCCCGGCCAGCCCGGCGCGTATTCGAAGGTCGCCTCTTGGTTACTCAGAGCTTGCGGTCCAGGCGGCGGTACTGCACCGCCTCGGCCAGGTGGTGGGACTGGATGCTCTCGGACGATTCCATGTCGGCGATGGTGCGGGCGACGCGGAGGACCTTGTCGTGGGCGCGGGCCGAAAGGCCCAGCTCGGTCATGGCCTGTTTCAGCAGCATCTCCCCGGCCGAGTCGAGCTTGCAGAAGCGGCGGATCTGCTTGGGCGGCATCGTGGCGTTGGTGGTGGTGCTGCCGTCGCCGGCCGAGTCGGAAAACCGCCGGCGCTGGACCTGGCGGGCGGCGACGACCTGCTCGCGCATGCCGGCCGAGTCCTGCCCGCCCGCGCCCGGTCCATCGGCGCGAAGCTGCCGCCACGGCACCGGCGGCACCTCCACGTGGATGTCGATCCGATCGATCAGCGGACCGGAAATCCGCGAAAGGTAGCGATCGATCATGTTCGGCGTGCACTTGCACTGGCGATTCGGGTCGGTCAAATAGCCGCACGGGCAGGGGTTCATCGCCCCCACCAGCATGATCGCGGCCGGGAACTTCACCGTCGCGTGCACCCGCGGGATGGTCACGTATCCGTCCTCCAGCGGCTGGCGGATCATCTCCAGCGTCGCCCGCGAGAACTCCGGCAGCTCGTCCAGGAAGAGCACGCCGTGATGGGCCAGCGAGATTTCCCCCGGCTGGGGGATCACCCCGCCGCCGATGAGTGCGGCCGCCGAGGCGGAGTGATGCGGCATCCGCACCGGGCGCGTCGCCATCAGCGAGTTCCCCGGCGCCAGCAGCCCGCGGGCGGAATAGATGCGGGTGGTCTCCAGCGATTCGGCCGGCGTCAGCGGCGGCAGCACCGTGGGGATGCGCTTGGCCAGCATCGTCTTGCCGGACCCGGGCGGGCCGATCATGAGGATGTTGTGGTGCCCGGCGGCGGCGACCGCCAGCGCCCGCTTGGCAGACTCCTGCCCGCGGACGTCGGCGAAGTCCACGTCGTACCGGCCGGCGACGGCGAAGATCTCCTCCAGGTCGACGTCCACCGGCTCGATGGGCAGCTCGTCGGTGAGCAGCCCCACCGCGTCGGTCAGGAAATTGACCGGGATCACCTCCACGGCCTTGACCACGCCGGCCTCGGCGGCATTGTCGGCCGGAACGATCAGCCCGCGCTTGCCCAACTGCCGTGCCAGCATGGCCGTCGCCAGGGCGCCCTTCACCCGCCGCACGCGACCGTCCAGGGCCAGCTCGCCCACGATGAGGTAATCGTCGATCTTCTCGGAGGCGAACATGCCGCCGGCCACCATCACCGCGATGGCGATGGGCAGGTCGAACGCGGCCGAGTCTTTCTTCACGTCGGCCGGGGCGAGATTGATCGTCACCTTCGGGCCGGGCCAGCGGTAGCCGCTGTTCCGCAGGGCCGCCTGGATGCGCGAGACGGATTCCTTCACGGCCGTCTCGGCGAGCCCGACCAGCTTCAGCTCGCCGATGCCGCCGCGAGCGACGTCGGCCTCGACTTCCCCGCCGATGGCGTCGATGCCCTGGAGGATCGAACTATGGACTCTGGATATCATCCGCAATCCGACCTCCCTGCGGCCGTGACTTGCCTGCCTGTCGCTCAGACAGGTAGGTGGCGTCGATGCCCTGGAGAATGGACGAGTGGACTCTGGAGATCAATTTACACCCCCTGACGATCTTACGCCTGGGTCGGCCGGCGTCGACTTGCCCGCCGACTTGTCCGGCGTAGCCTTCGCGAAGCCGGAAGCCTCCCGGCGAAGGCGGGTACCCTGAAGGATGGAACTGTGAACTCGCGAAATCATGTCGCGCTCCCCATGATGGAGGATGCAGCCACGATGCTACTCCGGCGGCCCGCACAAGGCAAGTGAAGACAGCACGTAACGAAGCGGTCCCGGCCGCTGGCCTGCCGACTTGGCCGGCCCATGCCCGGAATGCCGCAATTCAACAATTGGGAGCAAAACAGTACCTCCCTGCGTGTTCCGTCTTCCGCGTTCCCGGTGCCAACCGATACCATTCGCAACCATTGGCAACCATTGAGTACCATTCGATACCGTTGAGTACCATTCGATACCATTGAGTACCATTGAGTACCATTGGGAACCGTTCGGAACGGACCCGAAATCCGTAAGTCTTGTCGTAAACAGGCCTTGCCGTTTCTCCTCCTTCATTCGCGCGCATTCGTAGTAATTCGCCGAATTCGCGTTCTCTATTTTGCCTATCTTGCCCAAGTCCCAAGTCCCAAGTCCCAAGTCCCAAGCCCCAAGCCCCAAGTCCCAAGTCCCCGTCTTTTGCCTATCTTCCCCAGACGGGCGGGGTCCGCGTCCGGCAGTTGCTGCCGTTGTCAGTCCCAAGTCCCAAGCCCCAAGTCCCAAGCCCCTGTCTTTTGCCTACTTTCCCCAGACGGCCGGCGTTCGCCGTTGCCGTTGCCTGGTCCCCAGTCCCTTTGCCGTTTCTGGTCCCTGGTCCCTAGTCCCTAGTCCCAAGTGCCTGTCCTCTGCACTTTTCAAACCTGCCGACCCCATCGGGGTGGGGACGTCGGCGCGCACGCGCAGCGCGCCCTCCGTACTTACTTCGCGCGTTCACGTATGCGCGCGCAAACGCTTTCGCAAAACCGCATCCTGGCCGGCAAGCCTCCCCGCCCGCGGAAGATAAAAATCTCAGAAAATCCGGATTCCCCCCGGCGGAACGTTCACATCCGCGCGCGCAAATGCTTTCCCATCCGGTTGAGCACAACCGCCGCAAGCTTGGGTGCCACGCTCAAGCGGGCGTGTGCTTGAGCGTGCGGGGAGTCAATCGCGCGGGGGCGGAAAGAAAAGGTGCGTCGCCGCGGCGAGCCAGGCTACACCCATGCCGCACGCAGCCGAGCTGCGTACCCTACCTGTCTAATCTCCCCTATGGCTTATATTCTGTCTCGTCCGCCGGCCGGAGCGGGTCACCCCACGTGCAATCCGCCGCATGCCACGTGAGTACGGCCGGACATCGCCGCCGTCAAGAATTCACAAACAAGTACCTGACCCCTTTGTTCTCAAAACAGTACCTGACCCCTTTCTTTCCTGACCCCTTTGTTTCCCTCTGGATGAGACGCTCGGTTAGAGGATTCTTGGCGGCTTCAAGTCTTCGTTAACCAAGCGGTTCGCCCTATTACCACCACCGTACTATCCTCCACCGTACACGTACATTCCCCCGCCACCCCCGCCGCGATTCCACATCCCGCCGCTACCCCCGCCGCCCTACATCCCATCACCACCGCCACCACCAGATCGTCCGCAGTAGGCAAAGACGGATACGTCAATTGGTCAGCGGTGAGTAAAGTCCTTATCTTGCGTAATTGACTTTTTCGGCTATGCTTAAGATTGCTCCGGTTTTGCTGGACGAGCGGCAGGTTTGCAAACTGAGACAACGTTGAGAGGACACAACGATGGGGAAAATGCTAGGCACCCCCACAAATGATAGTAGATTGAGTCTAGTTAGCCTTTCGGCGTGCCTTATTGTTGCGGTTGCACTTACAGGATGCTCGACCTGCCACGTAATTGTGTCCAAGATCGAAGTGGATCTCAAGCCGCGTGATCTGGACCAAAGTAAGCTGATTCTTATAAAGGATTTCGTCACTCCTGCTGGGATCGGGCGTCAAAACGGAACTGCGGGGAAGGCAATCAGAAAATGCGTCATGGGCGGACTCGCCAGTTATGGGTATTACGTCCGCACCTATTCAGCCGAACTGGAAAAATCCGGCACTGTTGTGATCGATGGGACAATAACGCATTTCGAGCGAGGATCAAACTTGACCCGCTGTGTTTTGAGTTATTTCCCTTATCGCTTGTTGGTGTCTCCCCCTGCCGATCCCCTTGCTGCCCACGCAAAAGCGAACGTTAGAATCTACAAAGGATGTGTTCCATCTGAAGTCCTCGCTGAGTTCCAGGTCGAAACCTGGGACAGTGAAGCTCTGGCTGGTTGGAATGAGTGCCTTGAATCACACATCGCTTGGGGCATCGTAAACTACCTGAAGAGGCGAGCTGGGGCAGATCTGCCTACTGGAAAGGACTCTTCGCCTTCCTGGATAAGATATGCAGAAAAATGAGAATCAGAAGATGCGAGCTAGCAAATTCCCGCAGAACGTGGTAATGCGCGAATTGTGGGGTACATTCATACGCGGGACAAAGTCGATTGGCTTGTTATTATGCGTTCTC
>Ga0315541_1004527_pt1 | contig 10135 bp, 7 predicted proteins | sample SalMarSW160190MG_FD_203095 | JGI IMG/M metagenome (GOLD analysis project Ga0315541, IMG submission 203095) | Salt marsh sediment microbial communities from the Plum Island Ecosystem LTER, Massachusetts, United States - Salt Marsh Sediment SW1601-190 ...
GTTCTGGTTTTACCGCGCTCCTCGTCTTCAAAAACTCGGCTGTGAGACAGGATAATCCGTTTTGCCGATTTAGAAAATTCAATCACTTTAAACTGAAGTTTTTCATCGATTTTAGCTGATGATCCATCTTTTTTGACCAGGTGTTTTGGGGTAACGAATCCTTCGACACCATAGGGAAGTGCAACGAGTGCCCCTTTGTCAAACACTTCCACAATGGTTCCTTCATGAATCGAATCGACGGTAAAAACGGTCTCAAAGACATCCCATGGATTCTCTTCCAGCTGTTTATGTCCGAGGCTCAACCTTCTGTTCTCCTTATCAATTTCCAGAACCACCACCTCAATATTAGCATCGATGGAGGTAAATTCTGCCGGGTGTTTCACTTTCTTCGTCCAGGAGAGGTCTGAAATATGGATCAATCCGTCCACTCCCTCTTCAATCTCAACAAATACACCGAAGTTTGTAAAGTTTCTCACCCTGGCAGTATGCTTTGAACCCATACTGTACTTCTCATCAATCTTTTCCCACGGATCCTCTTTCAGCTGTTTTATGCCGAGAGACATTTTTCTTTCTTCCCTGTCCAGAGTAAGAATCTGAGCTTCAATTTTATCTCCAACCTTTAGGAACTCCTGTGCACTCCGGAGGTGCTGTGACCATGACATTTCAGAGACATGGATCAATCCTTCCACACCGGGAGCGATCTCAACAAATGCTCCGTAGTCGGCCATTACAACAACTTTTCCTTTCACTCTATCTCCTATCTTGAGTTCCGGATCGAGCGAATCCCATGGATGGGGAGTCAGTTGCTTCAAGCCAAGGGCAATTCTTTTTTTATCATCATCGAAATCGAGAATAACGACATTCAGTTTTTGATCAAGCTCCACGATCTCTTCCGGATGATTTACCCGTCCCCATGAAAGGTCGGTTATATGAATCAATCCGTCGACACCTCCAAGATCAATAAACACTCCATAAGATGTAATATTCTTCACGGTTCCTTCGAGAACCTGTCCTTTTTCAAGTTTAGCTATGATCTCTTTTTTCTGCTGCTCCAGTTCTGCTTCAATCAATGCCTTATGCGACACCACCACATTCTTAAATTCATGATTTATCTTAACCACTTTAAACTCCATGGTTTTGTCAACGAAAACGTCATAGTCGCGGATCGGTTTGACATCGATCTGTGAACCCGGGAGGAATGCTTCGATGCCAAAAACATCAACGATCATTCCACCCTTTGTTCTGCATTTTATGTATCCTGTAATGATTTCATCGTTCTCAAGGGCTGCATTAACTCGCTCCCAGGAGCGGAGTGCTCTTGCTTTTTTATGGGATAAAACGAGTTGTCCTTTTTTATCCTCCTGGCTCTCAACGTACACTTCAACTTCATCGCCAATTTTGAGAGTGGGATTGTACCGGAATTCATTCAAACTCACCATACCTTCCGATTTATACCCGATATTGATAACCACTTCGCGCTTGCTCATGGAGATCACTTTCCCCTGCACTACTTCATTTACCGAGACGGTTGACAACGTTTCATCGTACAATGCCTCATATTCAGCTCTTTTCTCGGCACTGTATTCATCTTCATCAGCCGTGAACTTCTCCCAATCAAACTCCTCGGAAGGAGCTTCTTTTGTCTCTTCCTCACCTTCTTTTTGGGCTTTTGTGTCGACTGTTTCCGATTTGGCTTTCGCAGTTGTTTTGGATTTCTTTTCCACAGCTGCACTGTCCGTGTCAGTAATCTCTTTTTCCTTTCCTGCTTTGTCTTCAGGTGCGATTTTAGAAGGTTCAGTTTCCTTTTCCTCTACCTTTTCCTCTTCCTTTTCCTCTTCCTTTTCCTCTTCCTTTTCCTCTTCCTTCTCCTCTTCCTTCTCCTTCTTCTCCTCTGCTACTGGAGCATCAACGGGGATTGAAGACTCCTCTTCCTTTTCTGTTCTTTTAGTCCCTGTTTTGGGGGTATCTGACTTTGTGGTTTCGGATTTTACCTCAGGTTCTTCTGGTGTTTCCTTTTTCTCATAAGATCCCTCGGTATTCCCTTTTTTGTCCTGAACATCATCCAGGGTTGGTTTCTCTTCTTTTTTCGTCATTTAATAATTAATAGTTAATAAGTTAGACATTATCCTATAGTTTAATTCGAGGTGCAAAATTAAGATTTTATTCCATACATTCACGGAATCTCCGGAAAAAAATAATTTTTTCTATATCAATTCATTTACGCTATCTTTATTGGCAAAATAATGCAAAGCTCAGTTATCCTGGTTACCTTAATACCAGTCATTTTAATCAAAACCATAAAAGAAACATGAAAATTTCAATCGTAGGAACCGGTTACGTTGGTTTAGTCACCGGTACCTGTTTTGCTGAAACAGGAATTGATGTTACTTGTATTGATATTGATAAACAGAAAATTGACGAATTGAACAAGGGGCACATTCCGATTTTTGAACCAGGTCTTGAAGAAATGATCAGGAAAAACAGGGATAAAGGACGGCTGGTTTTTTCAACCGGGTTAAAAGAAAGCCTTAGCGATTGTGACGTGGTGTTTATTGCGGTAGGTACTCCACCAAATGAAGATGGAGCCGCTGATCTTAAACACGTTCTCGATGTTGCTGCACAAATTGGATCTCAGATGGATGAATATCTGGTTATCGCAACAAAAAGTACCGTACCGGTTGGTACAGCAAAAAGGATTAAAGAGGTCGTTAATCAGCAATTGAAGAAACGAAACAAAAAAATACCCTTTGATGTTGTTTCAAATCCTGAATTTTTAAAAGAAGGGGATGCAATAAACGATTTCCTGAAACCCGACAGGATTATTATAGGACTCGATTCGGAAAAGGCCGAAGGGATTATAAAGAAGCTCTTCAAACCATTCATTCTCAATAGGGACCGGATCCTCATCATGGATATCCCATCGGCAGAACTGACCAAATACGCTGCCAATGCCATGCTGGCTACCAAAATCAGCTTCATGAATGACCTGGCCAATTTAAGTGAAATTTTAGGAGCAGACATTACCATGGTAAGAAAAGGGATCGGGAGCGATTCAAGAATTGGAAACAAATTCATCTATCCCGGTGTGGGGTATGGAGGGTCCTGCTTCCCGAAAGATGTTAAGGCATTGATCAAGACAGGAGACGACTACCACTATTCACTGGAAATCATGAAAGCAGTTGAACGGGTCAATACCCGGCAAAAATCAGTGCTGGTCGAAAAGATCCTTTCACATTTCGGAGAGGAACTGCGTAATAAACATTTTGGTGTATGGGGATTATCATTCAAACCGCATACGGATGACATGAGAGAGGCTCCGTCGCTGGAAATCATTAATAAACTACTGGACAGGGGAGCTTCTATCAAAGCCTATGATCCTGCGGCCATGCAAGAAGCAAAAAAAAGATTCGGATCTTCCATTGAGTATGTTAACGAACCATACGAAGCCCTGGTGGATGCCGATGGTCTGATCCTGATTACCGAATGGCCCGAATTCAGGATGCCCAATTTAAAAGTTATTGGTAAGCTATTGAACGAAAAAGTAATATTCGATGGCAGGAACATTTATGATCCCGTTGAACTTCGTGATCTGGGTTTTACCTATTATGGCATCGGGCGTTCCTGATCCTGGTTAACAGCTATTTATATGATAATTTTATGTAGCTTTATTTCTATTTGATTGATTACCGCATGAAAAGAATTTTAGTTACCGGAGGAGCAGGATTTATCGGGTCACACCTTTGTGAACGATTACTCAATGACGGTCACGAAGTGATCTCACTCGATAACTATTTTACCGGATTTCGGTCCAATGTGCTACACCTCATCAATCATCCCTATTTTGAACTTATCCGGCATGACGTAACGGTTCCGTTTTACGCGGAAGTGGACGAGATCTATAATCTGGCCTGCCCCGCCTCTCCCCTCAACTACCAGATCAACCCCATAAAAACAATCAAAACATCCGTGATGGGAGCCATTAATATGCTCGGCCTGGCAAGGCGAATAAAAGCTAAAATTCTTCAGGCATCAACCAGTGAGGTGTACGGTGACCCGGAGATTCATCCCCAGCCAGAAACATACTGGGGTAATGTCAATCCCATTGGTGCACGCTCCTGCTATGACGAAGGAAAACGGTGTGCAGAAACCATTTTTGTAAATTACCACACACAGAATAAAACAAACATACGCATCGCCAGGATCTTTAACACCTATGGTCCAAGAATGGATCCCAGTGACGGGCGGGTGATCTCTAATTTTATCGTTCAGGCACTGAAGGGTGAGGAGATATCCATATTTGGTGATGGCAGCCAGACCAGGAGTTTTCAGTACGTAGACGATCTGATAGAAGGATTGATCCGGTTAATGAATGCATCCGATGATCTGACCGGACCCGTTAACCTGGGAAATCCGCAGGAAATAAGCATCCTGGACCTGGCAAACCTGATCCTGGGTTTGACCCGTTCGAAATCGAGTATCGCATTTCATCCCCTCCCCGAAGATGATCCGATGCAACGAAAGCCGGATATAAACCTTGCCCGACAGAAATTGGACTGGACTCCAAAGGTCGGCCTGGAAGAAGGATTGCACGCTACCATTGACTATTTTAAAAAAATACTGGAAATATGAGAGGAATTATTTTAGCCGGAGGTACAGGTACCCGTTTGTATCCGATAACGAAAAGCATATCAAAACAGATCATCCCGGTTTATGATAAACCGATGATCTATTACCCGTTATCGGTCTTAATGCTTGCCGGAATAAGGGAAATATTGATCATCTCCACACCGCAGGATATTCACCTCTATAAAGATCTGTTTGGCTCGGGAAATCAGATTGGTTTGACGATCGAATATGCCGTTCAATCCGCTCCGGAAGGACTGGCACAGGCTTTTCTTATCGGAGAAAATTTCATCGGGAACGAAAATGTCTGTCTGATCCTGGGAGATAATATCTTTTTCGGGCATGGATTTGGAAACATCCTTCTTGAAACGGCAGAATTGAAAGACGGTGCCATTGTGTTTGGGTATTATGTAAATGACCCACAACGGTATGGAGTGGTTGAGTTTAACGAAGCAGGGAAAGCGATCACTATTGAGGAAAAACCGGTAAAGCCAAAATCCAATTACGCCGTTACCGGACTATATTTCTACAGCAACGATGTAGTTGAAAAAGCAAAATCCCTAACCCCCTCTGCCCGTGGCGAACTGGAAATAACCGATCTTAACAAACTCTATCTTGAAGAAGGAAGGCTTCAGGTCAGGATCATGGGACGGGGGATGGCATGGCTCGATACAGGAACCTACGAAAGCCTTCTCCAGGCATCGAATTTCATCGCTACCCTCGAACAAAGACAGGGACTTAAAGCCTCCTGTATCGAAGAAATAGCTTATAAAAGAGGCTATATCAATGAAAAACAATTGCTGAAACTGGCAGAACCGTACAAGAATAGTCTTTACGGAAAATACCTGCAAAAGCTTGCCAGAGAAAACATCAAAACCTGGGATAAGAGAGATTAAGATGAAAATCATCGAAACCGATATACCGCAACTGCTCGTCCTGGAGCCAAACGTATTTGAAGACGAAAGAGGCTACTTCTTTGAAAGTTTTAACAGGAAGGAGTTTCAGGGTCAGAACCTGGATCTCCTGTTCGTTCAGGATAACGAATCCAGATCCTGTAAAGGAGTGCTCAGGGGGCTGCATTATCAGCTTGCTCCATTCGCCCAGGCAAAACTCATCCGTGTTGTGGAAGGAGAGATCATGGATGTTGCCGTTGATCTTCGAAAAAACTCTCCGGGGTATGGAAAATGGCTGGGTATGCTCCTGAGTGGAAAAAATAAGAAGCAACTCCTGGTACCCCCCGGTTTCGCCCATGGATTCGCAGTATTGAGTGAGCATGCCGTTGTATTATATAAATGCGATACCTACTACAATCCGGAAGCTGAACGGGGAATTATTTACAATGATCCCTTTCTGAATATCGACTGGGGATTGGATACATCCATGGCAATCATTTCAGCTAAAGACCGGGCTCACCCGACCTTTGCCAAAGCAGAAATGAATTTTACCTATGGAGAAGAATAAATTGAATCCTCAATAAAACCTGTACTCTATTTATGTTGACAGTTCTGGTTACCGGTTCATATGGTCAATTGGGAAGTGAAATCAAAGATATCGCACACCATTTTCCCGGTTTTGCATTCCTTTTTCATGATGTCGACACCCTTGATATTACCGATTTCGAGACACTCTCCATCTTTTTTCAGGAGCATCCGATCCAATATATAATCAATTGTGCAAGCTACACTCAAGTAGACCGGGCTGAAGAGGATCCTGAATCCGCATACCTTATTAACGCTACAGGACCCGAATACCTGGCTAAGCTGGCAGATAGCCATTCCTGCCGGCTGATCCATATCTCAACTGATTATGTCTTTGATGGTATGAAAGGCAGTCCTTACCAGGAAGAGGATGTGCCAAATCCTTTATCAATATACGGGAAATCAAAACTTGCCGGAGAGAAACATGTACTGCAATATGCAGATAACATGGTCATCCGAACCTCCTGGCTATACTCCTCCTTTGGTAGCAATTTTGTAAAAAAGATTAACGCACTCAGTCATCAGAAAAAATCCATCAGCGTTATAACCGATCAGGTGGGATCACCGACCTATGCACACGACCTTGCCCATTCAATTCTTACCATTATTTCAGCCATTTCTGCCGGTACCTGTTCCTGGCAACCGGGAATGTACCACTACTCGAATGAAGGATCCTGCAGCTGGTATGAACTGGCCCTGGCAATTGTCAAGAAAAACCGCAGCAGATGTGAGGTTCTTCCAATCAAAACCGATGAATATCCACTGCCTGCACCACGTCCGGCTTACAGCATTTTGAACAAAGAGAAAATCAAATCACAATACAAGATCAGAATACCCGAATGGCCGGAGAGTTTGTCGATCTGTATGCAAAAAATTCAACAAAAATAACCACTCCATGAAACAGAATAATCTGAACGAAACTGTACAGGAGAGAGCCCGGACCTGGCTCTCCGAAAGTTACGATGAAGAGACAAGAAAACAGGTGAAATACATGCTTGAAGAGGATGAAACCGAATTGATCGAAGCATTCTATAAAGACCTTGAATTTGGAACGGGAGGATTACGCGGAATAATGGGAGCTGGCACAAACCGGATGAACATATATACCGTCGGAATGGCAACACAGGGATTGTGTAACTACCTCATGGCACAGTTCAACAAACTCGATCAGATAAAAGTAGCTATAGCCCATGACTCGAGGAACAATAGCCGTCTCTTTTCAGAAACAGCTGCCGGTATATTTTCAGCCAATGGGATGAAGGTTTTCCTGTTTGAATCCCTTCGCCCTACGCCGGAACTCTCTTTTGCAATCCGGTATTTTCACTGCCAGAGCGGGATCGTGATTACCGCTTCACACAATCCGAAAGAATACAATGGGTTCAAAGCCTACTGGGACGACGGAGGACAAATTATTAGTCCACATGATAAAAATATCATAGACGAAGTCCAGAAAATTAAGTCAATTGACGAGGTAAAATTCGATGGCCCGAAGAAAAACATTGAAATTATTGGTGAAGCGTTTGATAAACTCTACCTTGAAAAAGTAAAGACACTTTCTCTCTCGCCGGAGATCATTGAAAGAAACAGCGACCTGAAGATCGTCTACACACCAATCCATGGAACAGGAGTGAAACTGGTTCCCGCATCGCTGAATGAATTCGGATTCAAAAACATTTATCATGTTCCCGAACAGGATATTCCGGACGGGAACTTCCCCACCGTAAAATCACCAAATCCGGAAGAATCGGCAGCACTTTCCATGGCAATCGAAAAAGCAAAAAGTGTGAATGCTGATCTGGTTATGGGTACCGATCCGGATGCAGATCGGGTTGGAATTGCTGTTAGAAAACCGGATGGCGAGTTCATCCTCCTGAATGGAAACCAGACGGCAACCTTGCTGATCCATTACCTGCTATCGCAATGGTCGGCAAAAGGAAAACTAACCGGCAGAGAATATATCGTCAAAACCATTGTTACAACCGATCTTCTGAATGAAATTGCCGAAGACTTCAAGGTAGATCATTTTGATGTATTAACCGGATTCAAATACATTGCAGATCTTATCAAAAAACACGAAGGAAAAAAGGTCTTTATTGCCGGAGGTGAAGAGAGCTATGGTTATATGGTCGGAGAATTCGTCCGTGATAAGGATGCGGTAATATCCTGTTCCATGATTGCTGAAGTCGCAGCATGGGCAGCTGACCAGGGAAAGTCACTCTATGAATTGCTTCTGGATATTTATGTGAAATACCGGCTCTATAAAGAACAACTGATAAACATTGTAAAGAAAGGGAAAGCCGGAGCCGAGGAGATCAGGAACATCATGGACAACTTCAGAAATAACCCCCCGGAAACCATTAACGATTCACCCGTTATGCTTATCCACGATTACCTGAAACAACAAACGTATGATCTCATCTCCCACCTCCGGTATGAGATAACACTTCCAAAATCCAATGTCCTGCAGTTTATCCTGGAGGATGGATCAAAAATCTCGATGCGACCTTCCGGTACTGAGCCGAAAATTAAGTTCTACTTCAGCATAAAGGAAGAACTGAAAGAGAAGAACCAGTTTGATAAGGTGAATGCGATGCTTGAAGAACGGATTGATGGAATTATCAAGTCGTTAAAGATTGTTTAATGAGATTTGAAGAATTATTTAACATATTATGGTTAGTTGAGCATTTCTTTAAATCTTGAAAAAGAAGAGTAAAATAGCCTGAAAGGCTTTTATATAATAGCACAGGGCATCGCCCTGTGGTCATAAGCGTATCCATAATAAGCCCTGAAAGGGCGAAATTTTATCAAAGGATTCTAACAAGCTCCAAAACTAAACCTCATCAAAATGGATAAAAACTAAGGGTGTAAGATGGAACTGAAAACCAAATCATATGAAAACATACCGCAAAGAACTCTGGTTTGAAACCAAAAATCGCCGTGAACTGATCAACATCACTCCTCAAATCCGGCAGTGTCTGTCTGAGAGTGGTGTACAGGAAGGATTGCTGTTGTGCAATGCCATGCACATTACAGCCAGTGTTTTTATTAACGATGATGAATCGGGACTTCACCAGGATTTTGAAGTCTGGCTGGAAAAACTTGCTCCCGAACATCCACACTCACAATATAAGCACAATGGATTTGAGGACAATGCCGACGCACACCTGAAACGGTCCGTCATGGGAAGAGAGGTCGTTGTTGCCATTACAGACGGAGATCTTGATTTCGGACCGTGGGAACAGATTTTTTACGGGGAATTCGACGGAAAAAGAAGAAAACGGGTGCTGGTGAAAATTATTGGGGAAGGATAAAGGGTGATTGATGAAGAAGAAAGGAACAAGTGACGATGAGACTGTGTAAGGGGGAGACGAGGGAGAGGGAGACTGTGAGACTATGAGACGAAGTGAGGAATTTCGAATGTCGAATTGGGGATTTCGAATTTAGAGAAAGAAAATTAACCACAATTCAAATACTAACTTAACCCGAAAAATTCTTTGAATTTTTCGCCATTTATGGCTGACGAAAAGTCAAATTCAAGTATGTCAACTGTTTCACTCAACAGTTATCTTCAAAACTGATGAAAATCTCATACCCAAACTTGAGGGTATTGAATTTGACTTTTATCAGGGTTAACCCTGACATATATAATTGATAATCAATAGATTTCAATTATGTATCGTCATTATTCATGCTGAATGCATGAATAATTCGGGTTAATAACGGTCGCCTGGCGATCAAATACCTTAATAACGATTCGCCCCCGTAGGGGGCAAACGTTGGTAGTCAGGTTAATGTGTGTCGCAGATATTTCCCCTCTACCCCCTTCTTTGCTTCATCATTCGTAATTCCCTGTTCATTATTCGATATTTCATTGTTATTCATTATTCGATATTCCAACCGATTCTCTTTACCTTTGTACAATTGATTAGTGTGTAGAGCATGAAAGTAATACATCATCATCATAGAGACCGGGTACCGGGTGGAAACCTTCTCATCACGGTTATTCTTAACATGGTGATCACCATAACGGAATT
>Ga0315541_1004528_pt1 | contig 10135 bp, 8 predicted proteins | sample SalMarSW160190MG_FD_203095 | JGI IMG/M metagenome (GOLD analysis project Ga0315541, IMG submission 203095) | Salt marsh sediment microbial communities from the Plum Island Ecosystem LTER, Massachusetts, United States - Salt Marsh Sediment SW1601-190 ...
GCTCGTACTGCGGCAGACGCCTGCCGACCGGTCCGGGCGGGCTGAACATCCGCACGATCCCTTCGGTCGGGACGGGCTCGTCCGATGGCTCTTCAGAATCTTGTTTCTGCACACGAGAGAACAGGTCACGATGGTCCGCGAACAGCGCCAGCAGGTCGTCCGCCGGGCGCGCGGACAGGTCCATGTCTCCCCGTATCGACGCGGCCTGGGCGAGGAAGGGGGCCAGCGGGTCGTTCGCGGCCTCGGCGATGCGGCACACGGCGTCCAGGGCGGCAGGCGGCATCTGCGCCAGCTCGTCCATCAGCGCGTTCCAAACGCGGGCCAGCAGGCGCGCCCGGGGCAAGGCGCGCACTGCCTCGCGCGGCTCCATGCCCAGGGCTTCCGCGACTCCGTCGAGAGAGTAGTCCGTCTGCTGGGGGCGGACAATCCGAGCGAGCCGCGAAGCGTCCAGACGCTTCGGAGGTTTCGCCCCCGCCCCCTTCACGAAGTCGCCGAACGACCCGGCGCCGTAGACCACCAAAGACGTGCTCCGGGCGAAGGCAACCAGCTTCCTCAGCGCGGCTTTGGGTGCCGGCTTGCCGTGCAGGTCGGTCTGCCGGAGGCCGGTGCGCTTCCTGACCGCAGGGGACAGGGCGCTTGCCGCGGCCAGTTGCTCGAACTCGGTCGCCGGACCCTCGGCACCGGTGCGCACGGCGGCTACTTCCAGCACGCTGTCCTCGGCCGGTGAGGGACCGGTTGTCAACAGAGCGGCGAATGTCAGTGGCCTCGCGGGCATCTCTGCAGCTATTATACGTGCGTTTAGTGGCTCTGCAAGGGACGTGGCACGTTCTCGCTGGATCGGTCGGCGCCGGATTATTGCAAATCGCGGGGCCTTTGCCAATAATACGGCGCGGGCGCTGCGCCTCGGCGGTGTCCCGTCCCTGTCATTCCTGCCGGAGGCACTCATGATCGAGCGAACGATAGGTTTCATTGGCGCCGGGACGATGGCCGGCGCGCTGACGGACGGCATGCTTCGGGCGGGCGCTGCCGGCGCGGACAGGCTCTACGCCAGCGACCCGTCCGCAGAGCGCCGGAGCGCCTTTGCCGGCAGGATCGGCGAGAACGTGCTTGACGACAACGTGGCCCTCATGCACGCGTGCCGGGTAGTGGTCCTGAGCGTCAAGCCGAACGTCGTGCCCACTGTGGCGGAACAGGTCGCCGGGTACGTCACCTCCGATCACCTGATCGTCTCGATAGCCGCCGGCGTCACGCTGACGCGCCTGGCGGACTTGCTCGGCACGGACCGGCTCGTCCGCGTGATGCCGAACACGCCGGCCCTCGTCGGCGCAGGGGCGGCCGCGTACTGCAGCGGCCCGGGGGCAACCGCCGAGGACGCGGCCCTCGTGGCAGAGATGCTCGGGGCCGTCGGCCTCTGCGTGCGAGTGGAGGACGAGGGGCAGATGGACGCCGTGACGGGCCTGAGCGGCAGCGGCCCCGCATACGTCTACCTCGTCATAGGAGCCCTCAGGGAGGGCGGAGCGGCCGCAGGGCTAGACCCGCGCGTTGCGGCGGAACTGGCCGCACAGACGGCCCTGGGGGCCGCCAGGATGGTCCTGGAGACAGGGAAGGCCCCCCGGCAGCTCATAGACGAAGTGGCGACGCCGGGCGGCACCACCGTTGAGGGGTTGCGCGTGCTGGAGGAGGCCGGCGTGCCGGAGGCCTTCCGCGACGCCGTCGTCGCTGCCACGGAGAGATCCCGTCGCCTGGCGGGGGGTGGATAGGCGACCTGTCTGCTCAGTCCGACCCTTTCTGGTAGGGGCGTGACGCACGCGCGGGCGTGCGCCGCTTTCGGTCATTCCGAGGAGCCTGTCCCGCAGACGCGGGACGGAACGACGTGGAATCTCCGCTGTTGGAGCCCCGTAAGTCACGTCGCCCTTGCGGGATCAGGGCCATGGCGGCCCGGTCGGGCTACCCCACGCGGTCCATCAGCACGACGGCGTGCACCTCGACGGCCTCGCCGCGCCCGACGGGTCCGAGCCCCTCGGCCGTCCGGGCCTTGACGCTGACGCTGGACGGGGGGAGGGCAAGGATCGCCGCGAGGCGGTCGCGCATCTGCGCCTTGGCCTCGCCCAGGCGGGGGCGTTCGGCCACGATGTTGACGTCCGCGTTGACGGGCGCGAGTCCCGCCTCGTCCCGAGCCAAACGGACGGCCTCCCCGAGGATGCGGGCGCTGTCGGCGTCCCTCCACTGGTCGTCCGTGTCGGGAAAGTGCTCCCCGATGTCGCCCAGGGCTGCCGCGCCCAGGAGCGCGTCGGCCAGGGCATGCATCACAGCGTCGCCATCGCTGTGGGCGATGAGGCGGGGCTGGTCCGGAAAGCGGACGCCTCCCAGCACGAGCGTGCCGGTAGTGCCGAACTTGTGGACGTCGTATCCGATGCCTACGCGCATCTGCGCCTCCCCGAACGGGCGCGGAGTTAGTGGCCTGACCGGGGCCATTCTACTTCCCGACATGCGCCCTGTCACAGGGAGGTCGACCGGATCTGTGCGATTGACAGCCTGCCGGCGCGGCATCAGAATGGGACGACGCTTCAAGAGGCGTAGCCATGGACAACACACCCTTTTCCGAAAGCCGGGTGGAAGCGAGCGATGAGGGGCTCTGGACGGCCTTCGTCCGGGGAGACGACTCGGCGCTGGACGCCCTGGTCGAGCGTTACGGCGGCGACCTGTACTGGTACCTGCTGCTGAGCACCGGCAAGCAAGACTCGGCCGTGCAGTACCTGCGGAACGTGTGGGCAGCCCTGGCAGCCTGGCGCCGTCCGTTCGAGGGCTTCGCCAGCTTCAGGGCCTGGCTCTACGCCGTCGCCACCCAGACCTGCGTGCCCGCCGCGCATCCCGAGCCATTCGGCCTGACCGACCTGATCGACGACATTAAGAGGGGACAGCAGGTCTCACGCCGCTCGAAGCTCTTCTTTGCCCTCAAGGACATGGCCCGCGCAGTCCGGCAGCCATTCCTGCTGGTCGTCGTGGCGGGCCTCACGCTGGAGGAAGCTGCCGTCGCCTGCAACTTCACCGTCGGGCGAACGTTGAGCTCCCTTCAGAAGGCATTCCACCGGCTGGCCCGCACAGACGCTTTCAGCGGAGCGCGATCCGGACATGAGATGTAGGGATGCAGAGCGCCATATTATGCTGACGCTGCTCGGCGCCGCCGATGCGGACGCGCTGGCAGAGCTGGCGCAGCACCTGCGCGGGTGCGCCACGTGTGTACGGCGTGCGGCGCTCTACGCAGCGGTTCGGGACGAAGTGCGCCGGATGGAACCCGTGGCGCCGCCCGAGGAGGCGCGGGACTTCGTGGCCCGTGCCATCCAGGAGGCGCTCGGCGCTGGCCCGCAGGCGAGGGATGGGGGCAGGCCGCCTGCGGACCCCCGGCCCGAACGGTCTTTCGCGTTCAAGGCGTTGGTGTTCCTCGGTGCCGTCGCCGCCCTGGTGGCGGCGGTGATAGGGATGCTCCTGGCCTTTGAGGGCAAGGGCGAGCCGCAGCCGAGCATGGGCGACGCTGTCTTCTGGACAGGCGAGGTCCAGGTGAGCACGCCGGGCGCGTCCATGTGGCGTGAGCTCGGACGGAACGAGTTCCTGCCATCCGGCGCCCGGATGCGCACCGGCCCCGATTCCCTGCTGGAGGTGCGCTGCGCGGGAGTCTCGTGGCGCCTGCCCGGCATGTCGGGGATCGCGCTGGAAGGGCCTGGGGAGGCCGAACTGCTGCTGGGGCGGCTGCACGCCCGCGTCGAAGGCGGGGCGGGAGGGGACGTACGGCTCGCGACCTCCGCCGGTCTCGTCACCTGTCCCGAGGGGGAGTTCGTCGTGGCCCTTTCGATGAAACGGCTGCACGTCGGCTGCCTTTCCGGGCGCCTGTCTGTGGAGGCCGAAGGCGGCCCCGTGGAAGTGCCGCCGGGCCACGCTGCCATGCTGGCCGAAGGCGAACTCGTCGAGCCCGTGCGGCGTGCGCGGCGCGCCGACATGGCTCACTGGCTCAAGATGTTCGACGCCGGCGAGGAGGGCGGCCTGTCGGTGCGACAGTTGGCCTGCGTGCGCGTTCCGGCGGAGGCCCCCATCCTGCCGCCCGAAGTGCTGATCGAAGACCTGGCGGTATCGGTCAGGGCGCGCGGACCGGTGGCCGTCGTGAGCGTTCGCGCGCGGCTGGCCAACACGGGGGCGGAAGATTGGCGCGGGAGCTTCTGTGTCGGGCAGGCGCTTCTGCCCCAGGCCATCGCGCAGGCCGGGGACGGGCCCATTGTGGTTGCGCCGGGAGAGGTCTTGTCCCACGAGTCTGTCGGAGTGTGCTTGATGAGGTCGCGCGGCGGGTTCTTCGGGCTCGGGCTGAATCCGGAGGTATGGAGTTCGGAGCCGATCGGGCGGCTGCAATTGTCTGTGCGCGCATCGGCGGACGGCGGGATAGATGAGTTCATCTGCGCCGGAGCGCACCGCACGAGGCGCCAGCAAATCGTGGACTGGTCCTGGGATGCGCGCCCCTTCAATCCCCGGCAACCGGTCGTTCTGGAGTTTGCGTTCGACGAGCCGGACGGCGTGGACGCCCTGTGGCTCTCGGGCGAGAGGGGCGCGCGGGCACTCGTGGCATGGCGGCCGGATGCGCCGGATGAGGAGTGGATCCGGAAGGGCCGGAACGTGTTCCTGGCATTCGACGCGGCAGCCGATTTCGGCCCCGGCGGCCGGGCGTACGCGCACGAGGTGCTGGAGGTCCTGTTGCGCGCACTGCCGCCGGGCTGTGCGACTGCGCTTCTGGCGTACGACGGCAAGGTCAAAAGCGATCCCGATCCGCTGGCACGGCACATGCCCGCCCGCGTCGAGGCCATGCTGTCCGCGCTGTGGAGCCTGCAGGAGGGGGGAGAGCGCAACACACGGGACTTCCTGGCCCTGGCGCTCGAATGGGCGTCCGTCCCGGAGGGGGACGGCTTGCTCGTGTTCGTAACCGGCCGGGGCGGCGCGGACGGGCCCGTCCCTGCAGTCCCGGCGCGCACCGACGGCGAGCTGCGCGTGGCCACTCTCCAGGTCGGCGCGACCGAGCTTGCAGCTGCCTATCGGTCGCTCTGCTCAGGCTCCGGCGGCGTGGCGCTCGCGCTCTCGCCGGCCGTGGCTCCCGAGCTGGCGACGCTGGACTTCCTGGGCAACCTGCGGTGGGCGGCCTTGCGGGAAGTCGGGGTTGAACTCACGCTCGGCAGGCGCGAGGGACTGGTGACCGGCGCGGCGCGGTTCGCCAACCAGCCGGTCCTGGCCCTGATGGCACCGGAGGGCCGCCGAGGGCGCGTCAGCGGACGCTGGCGTGCGGAAGCGGGCGGCGAACGGCTCACGCGCGACTTCGATCTGGAGACGCCGGCGGACGCTGAAGTCGCGGGGCCGGCGGCAGACGCGCTGATTGAGGCTCTGAGCCGCCTGTGCCGGCAGCCCGAGCCCGGAGAAGGCTGAGAGCGCCGGTGCGGCGCGCGCGCGTGTCAAAAACGTGTGAAATCAAGGCCGCCTCTCTGTTAGAATGGCGCGGCGGACAAGGCGTGCCGAGCCTCGCTACGACAGTGCAGAAAGGAACCTGTGCAGGCAAAGAGAACGCTATCGTCCGGCTCTTTCGGAAGGGTTGTATGTCTCGTGCTGGCCATGACGTACCTGGCCGGCGGCGTTTCGGCCGTCGAGGTATGGACGCCGCAGACGGGCGAGGTTGAGCTCGAGAAGACGCCGCGCGAGACGGCAGAGGCCCGCCGCGAGCACGCCCTGGCCTTGATAGGGGCTGGCCAGTGGGACAGCGGCATAGCGGAGCTCCGCGACCTGATCGAGGCCGACCCCGACGGGGAATGGGTCCCGGAGGCCCGGTTCGCCATAGCCCAGGCCCTGCTGGTGCAAGGGGACGCAGTGGACGCCTTCGACGAGCTGGAGGAACTGCGCGCGGCCCACGAGGGCACGCCGCTTGCCAAGCGGGCGAGGGAGCTGCAGTTCAGGGCGGCGCGAGTGCAGGCGGAGCGCCGGCTGGGTCCCGCGCGCAAGCTGTACGACCGGCTCATGGAGACGGCGGCCAACTCCGGGGAGGCGGCCCTCGCCCAGAAGGATAAGGCCGACGCCCTTTTTGCCGCGGGGCGCTATCTCGAGGCCCAGGACGAGTACATGGCCCTTACGGACCTGTACCCGTACAACGAGTGGGTGCCCTACTGCATGTTCAAGATGGCCCACTGCCAGTGGGAGCTGGCAAGGTGGCTCCAATTGGGGATGGAGGGCGTGCGCGAGGCGGAGCGTTCCTTCCGGGACTTTGTCGAGACGTTCCCGACGCATTCCCGTGCGCCGGATGCGCGGGAGATGATGGCGGAGGCACGCGGCACCAGGGCAGAGCTCTGCCGGGAAATCGCCGCCTTCTACATCGAGACCAGAAAGAGGCCCTGGGCCGCCGTCAATTACCTGGACTACATGCTGCGAGAGCTGGAAGGCATGCCTCAGGCAGAGTGGGCGGCGGAAGAGCTGGAAAAGGTGAAGGAGCAGACCCATACCCCGCTGCGCGGCACCGTGCGACCGCTCAGTCTGCCCGGCGTCAGGGAGCAGGGCCAGGGCGATTAGGGTCGGTCCGGCAACGAGCCTTCGGGACCGGAGTCAATGAACAGGCGATACCTCATTGCTGTGCTGCTGGGCGTGCTGGTGTTACCTCTAGGCTGCGGATACACGTCCAGCAGTCTGCTGCGGGACGACATCCGGACGGTCTACGTGGAGTTCTTCGACAACGCCACGTTCCGGCGGGAGCACGAGGTGGCCCTCACGAAGGCCGTCGTTGAAGAGATCAAGCTCCGCACCCCCCTCATCCTGGCGTCCAGGGACGAGGCGGACAGCGTCCTGGGGGGACAGATCGTCGACTTCGAGGAGCAGACACACGTCAAGACAGAGGCGGACGAAGTCTTGCTGACCCGGGCGAGGGTCAAGGTCCAGTTCCGTTGGATCGATCGGCTGACCGGGGCCGAGATCGTGCCCGAGCAGACCGTGGAGGAGATGGCGCAGGTTTCCGCCGGGGCGGTCGGTGCGTCGGCCGCCGGCATGCCTCTGCCACACGTTCAGCGCACCTCGCCCGGGGCGACGGAGTTCGGGCGCCTGTTCGAGAAGGCGGCGCAGCTAATCGTGGACAAGATGGAAGAGAACTGGTAACATGTATTGTGGCGTGGTTACCGAAGGAATCTGCCGTTTGGATTCGTCGTAAAATGAAGCATAGGCAAGACAAAGACAGATTCGGCGGCGGGATGACACCGGACGACGATGACGGGACGGACGGGTTCGGGCGGCCGCGGTTCGGACGGCAGTTGCTCCTGTGGGCCATCTGCCTCGGGGCTGCCATCGTTGTCTTCGTGCTGTGGCAGAAGCTGAGGCAGCCGATGGAGCGGGACATCGCCATCGGGCAGTTCAAGGCCTACATGGCCGCCGGCCAGGTGGCGGAGCTGCGCGTCGAAGGCAGCCGCGTGCGCGGCAAGCTCAAATCGGCCGGGACGCAGGCGCCGGCCTTCCGCGTGAACCTGCCGCAGGGCTACATCGACGCAAGCCTGGACGAATGGGAAGCGGCGCTGCCCAAGGAGGCCCTGAAGGTCAAGGAGCAGGGGGGCGTGGTGCCGATGCTGCTGCTCCAGATGGCGCCCTTCGTTCTGCTGTTGGTGCTGATGATCTACATCTTCAACCGCCAGATGCGGGCCGTCAGCGCGCGGGACGGCTGGGTGCCGTTCGTCGGGAACCAGACGGAGGCCGCGCAGAAGGAAAAACCGAAGGTCACATTCGATGACGTTGCCGGCATCGAGGAGGCCAAGGAAGAGGTCCAGGAGATCGTCGAGTTCCTCCGCAACCCGGAGAAGTTCCAGCGCATCGGCGGCCGCACGCCCAGGGGCGTGCTGCTGGTCGGCGCTCCCGGAACGGGCAAGACGCTGCTGGCCAAGGCGATTGCGGGTGAGGCGGACGCGCCGTTCTTCAGCCTCTGCGGCTCGGACTTCGTCGAGCTGTTCGTGGGCGTCGGGGCGGCGCGGGTGAGGGACCTGTTCCGCAAGGCGCGGCAGAACCAGCCCGCCATCATCTTCCTGGATGAGATAGACGCCGTCGGGCGCAAGCGGGGCACCGGCCTCGGAGGCGGCCACGACGAACGTGAGCAGACCCTGAACAGCATCCTGAGCGAGATGGACGGGTTCACGCGCGACGAGGGCGTCATCGTGATCGCCGCCACCAATCGGCCCGACGTGCTTGACCCCGCGTTGCTCCGCCCGGGGCGTTTCGACCGTGAGATCGTCGTTGACATGCCCGATCTCCGGGGGCGGGAAGAGATCCTGCGCGTGCACGCGCGCAAAGTGCGCCTGGCGCCGGACGTCGAGCTGAAGGACATCGCGCGCGGCACGCCCGGCTTCACAGGTGCGGACCTGGAGGCGCTGGTCAACGAAGCGGCCATCCGTGCGGCCGTCAAGGGTCAGGACGAGGCCCGCATGGACGACCTGGAAGAGGCGCGGGACAAGGTGCGCTTCGGCCGCCAGAAAAAGCGCAGCCGCGTCATGAGCGAGGAAGACCGGAAGATGACGGCCTACCACGAGGCCGGCCACGCCCTCATCGCCATACTGGACGAGAACGTCGAGCCGCTGCACAAAGTGACCATCATCCCGCGCGGCGTGTCCCTGGGCATGACGATGGTGCTGCCGGAAAAGGACAAGTACGGACTGCGCAGGAGGGAGTGCCTGGGCGCGATCACCATGAACCTGGCCGGGCGCGTCTCCGAAGAGATGTTCTGCGGCGACATCTCCTCGGGCGCGGAAAACGACATCAAGGCAGCCACGGATCTGGCGCGGCGCATGGTCACTCAGTGGGGCATGAGCGAGACGCTCGGACCCATCAGCTACTCCGACCAGGAGCAGCACGTCTTCCTGGGCAATGAGATAACCAGGGGCAAGATTCACAGCGAGCAGATGGCCGAGAAGATCGACGCGGAAGTGCAGGCCATCCTGATGGAGTGCTATCAGAGCGCCAGGCAGACATGTGAGCAGCACGTCGCCGAGCTCAAGAGCATCGCAGAAGCCCTGCTGGAGCTGGAGACCCTGACCGCTGAAGACGTCGACCGGATCCTCAAGGGGGCGACCGTGGAGGAGCTGGCCAGGCGTCGGCAGGAGGCCGCGGCGCGAGAAGAGGCGGCTGCCGGCAAGCCTCGGCAGCGTACGGATGGGGACGCGGCGGCGGGCGGCTACCCGCGCCCCGCCGGCAGTCCGGCCTGACGCAGCGGGCAGTTGAGCGGGCGCTCATCCTTTTCCCCAATCCGAAACTGTCTTGCCATGGCCGACGCCGAGACCCAGAGGGAGAAGACGCGCAGCGAGGTCTGGTACGCCCGGGGCCTGCGCTTCGGCTGCACGCGCTGTAACCAGTGCTGCACAGGCCCGCCGGGCTACGTATGGGTGCGCCGGCGGGAGATCGTCCGCATCGCCGATTTCCTCGAGATGCCCGTCCCGGACTTCGCCAGGCAGTACTGCCGGAAGGTATGGTGGCGCGTCAGCCTCAAGGAGCGCCAGAACGGCGACTGCGTTTTCCTCACCCCCGAAGGATGTCGGATCTACCCCGTCCGGCCCCATCAGTGCCGGAGCTTTCCGTTCTGGGAGCAGAGCCTTCGCAGCCGCGAATGCTGGGAGGCGCTGAAGAATCGTTGCCCCGGCGTGGGCCGGGGCAGGACGTACAGTGCCGAGGATATCGAGCGCATCATGGCCGGGAAGCGGTCCACTTGAAGCGCTCGCCGCGCGGCCCCCTCATCGAGCCGTCCTCTGGGCAATCCGCGATCCCTCTCAGCCCCGGTTGCAGAGCTCGAACGTCTGCCTGAGCGCCTCGATCGGATCGCCTGTAGGCGAGAACTCGTGCCCCACGTAGAGGTCGTAGCCGGTGTCGGCAATGCCCTGGCAGATGCCCGCGTAGTTGAGCTCTTGCGTATCGTCCATGTCGTGCCGGCCCGGGTTGCCCGCCGTGTGGAAGTGACCGATCCACTGGATGTTCTCCCGTATGGTCCGGATCAGGTCGCCTTCCATGATCTGCATGTGGTAGATGTCATAGAGCAGCTTGACGCGGGGGCTGCCGACGCGCTCGCAGACGGCCACGCCCCAGGCCGTGTGGTCGCACTGGT
>Ga0315541_1004530_pt1 | contig 10126 bp, 6 predicted proteins | sample SalMarSW160190MG_FD_203095 | JGI IMG/M metagenome (GOLD analysis project Ga0315541, IMG submission 203095) | Salt marsh sediment microbial communities from the Plum Island Ecosystem LTER, Massachusetts, United States - Salt Marsh Sediment SW1601-190 ...
TACGCGTGGAGTATGGTATGATGACGAGAGCAATGATCGCAAAAAGAGGGTTTTTTTACCTACTGGTTTCATTGGTTTGTCTGTGCCCTTTTAAGGGCACAATAGGTGAGGGTTACGCAAAGACGAAAGGAGGTGCGAACATGGCGATCACTATCACGAGTGCCGCCTTTAACGAGGGCGGCATGATCCCGAGGGAGCATACCTGTGACGGGAGGGATATCTCTCCCCCTCTGGCATGGAGCGGCGTGCCTGAAGGCGCGAAGAGCCTTGCTCTCATCTGTGATGATCCCGATGCGCCGGTGGGCACGTGGGTGCACTGGGTGCTCTTTAATATTCCGGCAACTGCGAATGAGCTTCCCCAGGGCATACCCGGCGATAAGGTGCTTAAGAACGGGGCGAGACACGGGAAAAACGATTTCCGTAAATTCGGCTACGGAGGGCCATGCCCTCCGGGCGGAACGCATCGGTACTATTTCAAGCTCTATGCCCTGGATACAGAGCTCGCGCAGGAACCGGGTCTTACCAAGGCTGAATTGCTCAAGGCCATGAAAGGCCATATCCTGGCAGAAGGCCAGCTCATGGGCAAATATAAGCGCTAAAGGGGTTAGGATCAGAAAAAGCTTGAGATATAAAGCCTTCGTCGTTCAAGACATAGATCAATAGCCGATAAATCCTGATCTTTTGAATTAGCCACAGCAGAAACTCATCGTTTGGCTGCCGCGAGCTTGGCTTTTTGCACATCAGTCTCATAGGCCTGTATTTCAAGTTTTCCCAGCGCTTCTCTCCTTCCGAGAATATGGGCTCAATGACAACTCCATATCCAATGAAGCCCGCTTGCCCACTGGATGAGCGCCTGCTTCGCACGTTCCTGATCGCTCAATTCTCGATCTTGACAGACTACACATTAATACGTTGTCTCAGAGCTTACTTGATTGCTCATGAAACACTAAGTTTCTTCATAGGTTTTTTTGATGCCAATCGTTATTATTGCCCCTCAACAATCCTTATCTCATGCTGGCTTAATCCATAGAGCTTGTATACAATTTGATCAATGAGCCAGTCTGTTTTGCGGAGTTTCTCCTTGAGAGGAAGGAGTTTGGACAGGGATCTCTCGTATTCAATCTTAATGTTCTCGAAAAACTCTCTTGATTCCAAATTTGCTTGGATTCTATTTTTGTTTTTCTCAAGGATTTTCCAGAAAACTTCAAAAGATAGATGTTGATCGCCTCTTTGATAATCGCCCAGATAGTTTTTTATCTGGGTTTTGCCGGTTAAAATTTCGAGACCTGTATTTCCTTTCACGTCTGCTTGAATAATTAATTGGCTTTCCAGCCACTCCAGAAAACCTTCAACTTCATTTTGTTTTTCCTTATTCATTTCGGTCATCCGTTCGGCGAGAAAAGCCAAGATATCATGCACGACATCGGATTGCTCCCAGAGTGCGCCATCAGGGATTTGCCAGTCTACGTTTAGCGGATCTGCGTTGTGCATTTTAACAAGTTCAGGGTCTGGCCTATGCTCTTTCATCAATCGAGATTCAATAAAGCGGAGGATAAGGTCTGATTTTCCTGTTACCAGATATCTTTCATAATGAATTTTTGCCTCTTCGAATAAATGTTTCCGCTTCCCTTTAGGCGAGGCAAATAAAATGCGTTGGATGGGGATGGTTCTTAAGCCTTCCAAAGTAGTTTGTCGAAAGTCGTCCTTCTTCGCTACTACATCTTTACTGAGATAAAGGAAAGAAAAGAACCTTGAGTTTAATAATGAAGCTAAGTAATAATTTGAGAAAGATTTTTCCTTTGACTTAAAGATATAAATATCTTTTTTAGTAACAAATGTTTCTGTAGCCACATGAGCTAAAAGGCGATCTTGCCTACTCACTACTCTTCTGACCAAAACTCTTGGACCTTCGAAAAAGTCAAAAGAGGATGGATGCTCTGGCAGTTGATCGTTATAATTAATAAATTTATTGGGGTGAGTAATTTCATATCTGGACATTTCTCCATCAAAGAAGAAGTGTAGTCCTGGCCTTTTGACTTTTGATATGTGCTCAGGCCTGGCTAGAACTCCCCTTGCAGACTTTGTAATATCACCAAGGTCAACTGGCTTTTCGTTAATAACTTTTGCCATCAGGGAAATCGATTGAGGATTTAAGATGATAGCTTGGCTTTTTTGCGCTTGCCATAACTTTTGATTAACTTTCGAATAGTCTATTTTATTTAGGTCTTCTAAACTTATATTTTTTGGAAATTCGTGGACAAAAGCGATATTGTCCCTTGCTTTCTCTAGAAACTCTTTTTTAATAATAAAAATGCAAGTGTCTATATAAGCATCAGGAAAAACATTAAAAGGAAGACTCACTATTTTATCAAATAAACAGTTCGACAAAAGAAAGGCTCGTAAAGCGCCAAACAGATAGCCTGTTTGCCAAGATACAGGTGTTATGTAGCTATGAAGACCCTGAGATCTCAAAAGGTGTATACCTTTCTCTATAAATGCAGAATAAACGTCAAGGTTTTGAGATGTAATTGGGAACACTAATCGGAAATACCGTTTATTAGCAGTAATGCCATAAGGTGGATTTCCGATTACTGCATCAAATCCTGGATTGTTTTTTCTTTGGTGGCCTTCAAAGAAGACTTCGGGGAATTCCAGCTCCCAGTGGAAAAACCTCATTTTCTGGGCGATGTCCTTAGCATTTTTAAACCAGGGTTCTTGCTTCAATTCATCCCATTCTTCATCAATTGAACGAATTTTATTCTGTAATCTCTGATAGGTTCCAAAATCAATTTCAATTCCAAAATAGATGCTGGTCGAAACATCAGCGACATCTTGGAATCGAGAGAGTACCCTTCTGAAATCCTGATAGTAGCTCTCCTTTTCCCTTATTTGCTCAACAGTATCGGAGGGACATGCTTCAATGAGTTCAAAAGATTTGAGGAGAATATTTACCCTTTCACGGAAGGCACTTTCAAAGATTCCAAGTTGTTTAAATGCAGGCTCGGCCTTTTTCTTTTTCAGTAAAGGGAAGCTTACTAAATCATCTATGCTTGCTCCAATCAATGAATTGCCACACCTTAAATGATGATCGAGGAAGTTAAGAGGTCTGTTTTTTGCCACGGTGTAAAGCCATAGAGAAAGCTTCGCCAACTCCACAGCAAGCGGATTCAAGTCCACACCAAATATGCACCTTTCTACCACTTCACGCCTAGCCCACCTTATGTCCTCTTCTTCAGGTTCGGTTGATCCATAAGATTCCTCACCTTCCCTGACCGTCATTTCCCTAGAGGGTTCCAACAAGGGTTCGCCGCTCAAAACTTTAAGGAGTTCTCTTGCCAGAAAATCCGTGGCCTCCACCAGAAAATGTCCACTTCCCATGGCAGGATCGAGAATTTTTAATTGAAGGATTCGTTCTAATGGATCATATCCATGGGAAGGTTGGGCGCCATCAAGCAAATTTAGAAGGAAATCTCGGCGTTCTTGGTTGCCCCTGATCATGTTCCATAGTTTAAGTAAATTTTGCTTTTCTTCCTCGCCTCTTCCCTCAACTATTTCTTCGAAAATCTCATTAAAATGACGAACGTTATTTTTGATCTCTTGAGCTAACTTTGATTCCCTGTAAATTCTTTCTACTAGCGGACCAATGGTGTTATCAATGATGTAGTTGACGATGTAGCCAGGGGTGTAATAAGATCCAGTTGCTTTACGCTCTCCCCTGTCAGTAGCAAGATATAGCTCCCCTTCCTTGACAATTTCTCCTTCCTTGATCTTCTTTTTTGTTGCTTTGGCATCTTCAAGGTGAATAAAGACCTCCTTACCTTTGTCTTTTGCGGGAACGAGATCATTTTCAGCGATCTTGAGTCTGTATTCCAGAAGTCCTTCATAGATAGAACCTAAATGACGGATTTCAAGACTGCCGTAGTCAATATAGGCTCTGTCCCTGGAGCGGGAGAGAAGATCCACTGCCTTTGCAATGTAAAGATCACCTACCCTATATCTTACCAGAAATCCGTATTTATCGGGATCAAAGAGTCCGCCATTGTATGGAGGCACTCCTAGCTCGGGGTTTCCAATATTTATAATCTCAAATAATTCTTTAAGTTTATTCCAGTATCCATGAGTTGAGCTTGCGATGGGTTCATGCCTATCTAATTTATCAGCCATTTCCTTTTTAAAGACATCGAGGCTGTAGGATTCTGTATAAAGCTTGTTTTCTCCTACAGGGAGGAGCCCGCGATACTCGGCGTAAAGGATAAAGAGAAGGCGGTAAAGAAGGATCAGGGAGTTGTCGTGAATTTCTTTGAGATGAATTTCTTTCAGGTCATTGTCTGGTGATTTCAAAAAGCCTTGGGCAACGGTCTTTAGAGCATGATAGACATTTTCTTTAAGTTGTTCACCCACCGCCTCCGCATAGCCAACACTTTCCTTGTAAATTTTTGCCAAAAAAGCAGGAAAGGCATGTTTTCGGAAAAAGAGATAGAAGTATTTGAAGTCTTCTATAGAGCCATTTTCAATAAGGTCTTCTAAGTCTATCTCATAAAAGATATCCAGCCTCTTTGAAGTTTCTCTTTCATAAAGTCTCCAGTGCCTTCCATCAGTGAGTATTCCCCATTTGACCTCTGTAAGCCACAAGTATCTACTTATCTGGAGAGAGGGATTCTGTGGGTCTTCAAGGTCAGCTTTTATTTTCTTATCGAGGGGTCTTCCCCAGCGTTTTGCCTCTCCTAAACAAAGAGTGCTTTTAAAATATTCCTCTTTAGCTGCTTCCTGTGAAAGCTTTAAGTCTTCCTTAGAGTCAAACAAAGCATAATCAGGATGTCTGGCCCATTCACCAGAGGGAGTTGGGGGCTCTACATCGACTGCCCAACCTAAAATTTCAAATACTTTGTCCAGGAAATGCTTTCGGAGTTGTGGTTCATTAAGGGTTGAAAGATATCTTTTATCCCATACTCTTTTAATCTCTTCTAAACTTCTCTTTAACTCTGATAATGGGATCTTGAATTCCTCCTCTTTCGGCAGGAGTTCCTCAAGGTAGTAATTGGAGAAAAGCCCTCTATTAAGATGGGGTTTCATGCCTTACTCCTCGGTACGCATACTTAAGCCGGGCCGCCGTTGCAGTGCTTGCACAAAGCAGGGTACTCATCATACTTCCCTTCCCAGATCAGTTCCGTCTTCATATGGGAAAATGGATGCGAGTTATCAAGGCCTCAGCGTATGTTGTTGGCCATGGGATTTCTTCTGCACTAGCCAGTCCTAGCTCATTTAGTTGTAGAATTACAATCCGTTATCGCTTGGGTGTCCCATACAGGTAATGATCCAGCTTATCACTCAGATCATCAGGGAGTTTATCCCATTCTTCCTGCGGGATCTCTTTCGCAAGCTCTCTCAACAAATCTTCAATTGGATGAGCCGACCTATCGCAATGGGCCTCAGAAGTGGTAGGTCATAAAACCTCTTTCTGTTTACCGCTCATTAGTACATCCCCATTCCGGGTCAAGGATTTGTTCACGCGGCAGGAATAGGTCCGCTCACATGAAAAGAGTAGGATATTTATTTTAGGAAACCGGAATCTCTCAATAGATCCGAACCGTTTACGACTTCTTTTACCTCCTTGCGGAATGCGCTGAACCGGTTATATTTTTCACTGTAGTAGGTGTGGAGTATTTTCACGGCCTTGCTTTTTTGACCCATTGCCAGATAAGCCTCGGCGAGAGAACCCAAGACCTTGGCCGCACTCTCGTAAGCGCGTCGGTGTTTATTTGAAACAATATGTTCTATCCTGTTTTTTCCAATTTTCTCAGCCCATGGAATATATTCGGCAGCCTGCAATTTTATCTCTTTATTTCGTGTTAATCCTTTGATGATCTTATCGTAAAAGGAGGTTCCCTTGTCGTCATCAGTTGAAAACCTTTCCGAATAGACTGCCTTTTTGTTAGCATAGTCTCTAAGAAGTGTTTTTATGGTGCCTGCCTTTTCAGAGTGGTCTACAAGAACTGATAAAATGGCCCCGAAGACAACACCTGCATTATTGCCGTATGACCAACCCACGCCTTTTTCATTTTTTGCCAGGACAAATGGGCTTTTCAAATTGCCCGACATCAACAGGGCCTTTACGTACAGTTCTTTTCCTTGATCAATTTCCTTGCGGCCCTCGAAAAATCGTATAACCGTATTGAGTTCATTATCCCTTTTATCCGGTGCCGTTGCCTCATCCACAAGATCGAGCAGGTTCTGATCACTTATATATGAAAAAAATCTTTCCCGTTTTCCGAGTAGGATGTGGTGAGCATCATGTAATTCTTTAGCAGCATCTATCATAAATTCCGCAACGCGCTCCCTGGGCTTGCCTTCTTTTAATGCCTTCAGGCCTTCTTTGCTCACACGGATGATTCCTTTTTGATTATTTTCCTTTTTAAGGATATCCAGCCAGAATAGGTATCCCTGGGGCTGGCTGTTTTCCCATTTTTTTGCCAGTCTTGATACCCCGCCAATACCTTCAAGATGGTGAACTGCTTCCAGAAGCAGGCCAGCAGGCCTGCCTTTTGTTCCTCTTTTCGTCAATGCCTTTTCCCAGGCAGGAAAAACCGATTCCAGACCTTCCATCTCGCCCGGCTTTGCATCAATAACATCCTGCATCAGGGGGTAGTCTTCATCATATTCATTTTCATTGTAAGGATTGGACACATCAACTTCCATGGCCCCAATAAATTCATCCAGCCTTTTGTCTATATTTGCGGTTTCATAGACACATCGGCAATATCTTGCCCTTGCTTCCCTTATATCTATCTCATCCGGAGGTGAGAAATATGCTTCTCCATTGATATCATGGATCAGGTTGAACAGGGCCTCATACACTTTCCGTGCATCTGCAAGCCTGTCATCCAGAAAGAGGCTTTCAGCGTCATCAAAAAAGGATCCCAGCTCTTCATCCTGATCTTCGCTTATATAATCAGGCGCCTCTTCATCGTACCCATGATCTTCCCAGATATCAGGATCATCCCAATAACTTCCGTCTTCGATGGACCTTATCCTTTCCTCTATGCTTTCCTTGAGCGCTTCAATGCTGTTAAGCATCTGTTCGACCGCATCAGTTTCAGCTATCACTGCAGGCCTGCGACCGGGGAGGTATGATTCTATCTTTTCTAGAAAGTTGACCCTGCCTGAGGTTGGGATATCCCTTGCAAGAGAGAGAAGGATATCTGTCAGTTCTTGATTTGAAAGGGCGCTGCAATACGCGGCGATTTCATCTAGGTAAGGTTTTAGGGCTATTTTGGATTTTTTCACTATTCCCTTTCCTCATTCTGCCGTATACAGGACTTCATTCGGCTGCCCTGATCAACCGCAGAATGCAGTGTATGCACCTGTTCAGGCTGTACGATATCTTAGCTGCAACATCGGGCCGCCACCCTCTCTTGGAGTCTCCTGCAAAATCGATGAGTTGTGCAGCATATGCCGGCCCCACCTTACGCCCACTCCCAGGTCGCGGCACCATATCCTCTCGAATGCCTCTTCTGCGCGAATGCCCTGCGATCTCAACCATGGTGGATTTCGGGCAATCCAGTTTTTCAGGGTCAAGCGGGATACGGGAAACCGCGATGCTCAGAAATTTCGATAAACGCTCACGGTCAGCCAGGAGCCATGATTCTATCTCCCTCACTGCAACCCGGAAACACAGGTAAGAAGCTGGATTCGGTAGACAGGATTTTCTAAAAGGAGGAGCACATTCATCGTCGTGATCGAGGTCAATTAAGATAATCCATGGAGAAAATCGAGCCGCTTGATTGTATGCGCTAAGTTTTTCCAGAAGAAAAGGTTTCCCATTCTTACCGTATACCGGCCCTGCCGTTGCACCAATTTCCTTTACCAGCCGTCGTAGGACCGCCTCGTCTATCATTCCCTCTACGGCCCCATGGATAATAACAGGTCGTGCCACAACAATCCCTTATTTCCCAAAGAGCGTCAGTTGTTCGACATGCTCAGGACGGGTCCTGGGAATTACCGCATCAGCGAGGCTCATGCCGCCCTCAAGAAGCGACTTAATTTCACTAAAACTACTGGCAGGGCATACCGATGTCCCTTCAGTTCTCGGCAGCAACAGCAGCGCCTCGTCCAGTCCAATACCGTCGTCACGCAGAAGATCGCTTGAGTGCGTGCTGATTAACACCTGTCTGCCTGACCGGCGCTGAATGCGTGCAAACATTTGAGGAATAAATCGGATCACCTCAGGGTGAAGAGATAGCTCAGGTTCTTCCAAAAGCAAAGGGCCTGATCCGCTCAGTGCTGCCCAGAGCAAGCCCAGCAGCCGAAGTGTGCCATCCGAGAACTGATCCTCTGTCTGCCAGGCTCCCTTTGGCCGCCAGTGAGCGTATCTGCCGCGCAAATGCGGTGTGCCTCGATTATCTCTCCACAGCTTAAATTCCTCAAGTTGAGGAACTGCTACCCGCAAGGCATAGAGGATGTGTTCTAGCCGAGAATGAAGGGTCTTGTCCGGAGTGCCCGCAATCTGTTCGAGAAAATCTCCACCGAAAGGGTCATCATGACGTCCGATTGAACGATCCGGATCGCGTACCAATTGTGGTACGATGTGAAGGTACCGAACGGATGAAAAGAAATTTGCCACCTCACGAAAAGGCTGATTAGCATACACCTGTTCAATATAGGTCTGCTTCAGACGCTCTGGGTCAACATTGTCTTGATCATCAGGGCGCAGCAGAATGTCCGACCCCTGCCTCGCTACCCGTTCCAATTTAATAATTGGACGTCGCAGATTATCCTGGTTAAAGCGCAGCTCGTATTCCCAGGCATTGAGATTTTCATTACTTCCTATGCGAATACACATCGCGATATCCGAGTATCGGCGTGCGGCAAGACAACGAATACTGGAGACCCCATTCCTTTTGCGAACAGCCTCCTGGAAGCCCCCGCCGACAGAAACGAGATCATAGAGGAAGCGAAACACATCAAGTAAGTTCGACTTCCCCGATGCATTTGGGCCGATGAGGAATCCGCGCCTTTGAAGATCCACATCGACTTCAGCAAAGTTACGCCAATTCTCCAAGCAGATATGAGTGAACCTAAACATCTTGCTCTTTGCTTTTATCATCCTCTTAGCGCTCCCTCACAATATGATGTTGTATTGAGGTTAATATGTTGAGATAAAGAATATCGCAGTTTGGGTCATGGGTAATTCTCATGGGGCTCATTCTCATCAATCTTCTGGATCTAAAACAGGATAGTTACGGATGGAGGCCAAAGTCTCTTTGAATTTCCTATCAGAGACAACAAACATATCGAGGCCCTTATCCCTGTTTAGCTTATCAGCGAATGAAACCTGGAAGGCATCGAGTGTTCTCAAATGAAGGAATAATCGGTCCTTTAGGAAAACTTTAAGGGTATCCTTGAATATTCTTCTGTCGAAGGCGACAACTCTAATGCGTTTTCTTCTCAAGTCTCTAAAATAGGCAGCCCTGGCAATACTTACATCCTCTAAAAGAAGCTCCTTGTCTCTGGCCTTCCTATGGAGTGCCGAAAGCAGCTCTATTATGGAAAGCTGACTGATCCATAATTCTTTTTCCTTATGAAACAATTCGTCAATCTTTTCGCTTCCCTTCTCTCCGGCATATCTCTTAACAAGAGCGCTTGTGTCTATAAAGATTATCACCTGGATTCTCTCTCTTCTGCTATGGCCTGAGACAATGGGGTCTTCAGCTTTGACAATCTATCCCTGCATACCCTTAAAAGCTCTTCATCTCTTAAACCCTTATGGTCTTCAGAGCTTAATTCAGAAAGAAGCTCTTCTCGTTCATCCAGGTAATCCTCAAGCGCTTCTGTGATCAGTGCACTCAAAGGGATGCCGTCTTCCTCTGCTGTCATTGAGGCCTTTTTAAGAAGGGCCTTTTTAGATGGTGGAACTTTCAGGGTGATCCGCCCCTCATTTAAACTTCGTTCAGTTACTCTTCTCAAATTATTTCCTCTACAATAAATAGACGTCTAATAGACTACATCTTTCTGAATAGCTTGTCAACAGGCTTTGAGGGGTTTCTGATTTCCTTGAGCGGATAAAATAATCGTGGGGGCATCAAAGCTTATGACGCCTGATAAGAGCGTCGATCGTGTTGTCCACCTC
>Ga0315541_1004532_pt1 | contig 10123 bp, 9 predicted proteins | sample SalMarSW160190MG_FD_203095 | JGI IMG/M metagenome (GOLD analysis project Ga0315541, IMG submission 203095) | Salt marsh sediment microbial communities from the Plum Island Ecosystem LTER, Massachusetts, United States - Salt Marsh Sediment SW1601-190 ...
GATGTAAGCGAGGAATGCTGTGAGATTTGATGTGATTGGACTGGGAAGTTGTGCGGTTGATTTATTAGGTATAGTTCCTTCTTTCCCCAAGCCTGATAGCAAGAATAAGATGGTAAGGTTCATCCAGCAGGGAGGAGGACCAGTAGCTACTGCTTTAGTGACATTGGCCAGGCTAGGAGCGATGGTTAGCTTCATCGGAAAATTGGGAGATAATGAATTTTCCCGTTTTGCCATTGATGAGTTTATCCAGGAAGGAGTTGATATCAGTGGTATAATTAAAGAAGAGAAAGCTGGTCCCTATTTTGCTTTTATTGTGGTGGATGAAAAAAAAGGTAGCCGCACTATTTGCTGGACAGATCAGATGGTCTCGCGACTTAAAGAAGAAGAGCTATCAAGAGATTTTATCACTTCTTGTCGCATTCTTCACTTGGATGAGTACGACCTGCCAGCAGCGCTCCTGGCTGCTAGATGGGCTAAAGAGAAAGGAATCAAAACGGTGCTCGATGCAGAAACCCCTGAAAAGAAAGAACTCCTTTCTCTGATAAAATTGATTGATTATCTCATTGTGCCAGAGGAATTCGCTCTCACTTTTAGTGGGACTGGCGATGTAGAGAAAGCTACCCAATTCTTTCTCAAAGAAGGTTCCCGAGTAGTAGTTGTTACTCAAGGAAAGAGAGGTTCTTTGACAAGGACGAAAGAAAAAAGATTTTTCCAGCCCGCCTTTAATGTCCCCATAATAGACACTACCGGCTGTGGAGATGTCTTTCATGGCGGTTTTATTTATGGACTTCTCAAAGATTGGCCAATAGAAGTAACGAGTGAATTTGCCAGTGCCGTCGCTGCCATTAAATGTAAGAAATTGGGTGGGAGAGCAGGCTGCCCAAGTTTTAAAGAAGCGAGGAATTTTCTTCTTTCCTTTGGTTCAGAGAGAATAAAATCTTTTTTGAAAGAAGACGCTTCTAATGAAACATCTAAAGCCAGGTCAAATTGACTTATCTAATTCATAGCCTATAATAAAAATGCTATAATATTAATTTAATAGTACAGAAATTTCTTTTTGGACATAGATGTGCGGAAATCTGTGTCCTGATTAACTTCTTATAAAATAAGCGTTAAAGACGAGGAGATGGGGAAAATGAAACTTTCTTCCATTAATGTAGGTCAGGAAGTATGGACCTATGAGGACTACCGAGAACTTCCAAATGACCAAAAAATTTATCAGGTGATAGGAGGTAAACTACTTATGGTTCCTGCACCCTCAACGCGACATCAGAATGTTTCCAGAAATCTGGAGTTTATTATCTGGAGCTTTGTGAAAAGCCATAATTTAGGTGTGGTATACTACGCTCCCATAGATGTGGTTTTTAGCTCGGTAGATATAGTTCAGCCGGATATAGTTTTTATTGCCAGAAATAGGTTGGCCATAGTAAAAGAGAAGGGGATCTTTGGTGCACCTGATTGGGTTATAGAGATAGTCTCATTCTCAACCAGTAAGATAGATATTAAATTAAAGAAAAATCTTTATGAGCGCTTTGGAGTCAGGGAATATTGGATAGTTTATCCTGAGGATGAGAGAGTTGAGGTATATCTCTTAGAGGGAGGAAATTATAAGCTCAGAGGAGTATTTTTGAAACATGATATTTTACAGGTTAGTACAATAGAGAGACTTGAAGTCAACTTAGAGGAAGTGTTTTCCTAATTATTGAAGGAGTGGAGTATGGCGTTAAAAGCGACAGTCGTAGGGGTAGGTATGGTGGGAGAGCAAATCATCTCTATTTTGCGGCAACGAGGTTTTCCTATGGAATGGCCTCCCATAGTTTGTGCTACCAGAGAGCGCACAGAAATGCTTGATGGTGAAGAATTCTATGTCAAAAAGACAGATGAGAGCTGCTTTAAGGGTAGAGATATTGTATTTTTCGCTGGCAAAGAAGGAGCCAGGGGAGCCAGTGTCCAATGGAGAGAGAAAGCAGGAAAAGTAGGTGCTGTCTGTATAGACAATAGTTCTGATTTTCGTCTGGATCCCACTATTCCTTTAATAGTGCCAGAAGTGAATCCAGAGGCCGTCACATCTAAAAGTCGTTTTATTGCCAGTCCTAATTGTTCTACTATCCAGCTGGTGATGGTTCTTCATCCATTACATCAAGCCGCCAGGATACGGCGAGTAGTCGTTTCCACTTATCAGAGTGTATCTGGATGGGGGGTAAGAGCATATGAGGAGCTCCTCAACCAAATATCTCAGGCTCTCAAGTCTCTAAATAAGGTCTCTTTTGATCCAACTGTATTTTCCCGTTCCATGGCCTTCAACTGCCTTCCCCATATTGATAAATTCACTCCGGACGGTTATACTAAAGAAGAGATGAAATTAGTATTAGAGACCCAGAAAATCATGGGTGATGAGAATATCAAGATCAGTCCTACTGCGGTACGAGTGCCAGTGCTGGTGGGACATGGAGAGAGTATAAATATTGAAACTGAAAATAAGCTCAGTGCAAGCCAGGCGCAGGAGGTTCTTTCTGCTGCTGCCGGCATCTTATTAATGGATGAGCTGAATAAGGATAACCCTCGTCATGATCCTTTAGAACGCACTTATCCTGTTCCTTTAGATATTGGTAAGCCCGAGTATCAAGATCTGGTGCTGGTAGGACGGATACGAGAGGACTCTACCCTGAAGAATGGACTTAACCTGTGGTGTGTGGCTGATAATCTACGTAAGGGAGCTGCTTTAAATGTGGTTCAGATTGGTGAGCTACTGATAAAGAAAGGGATAATTCGCCCTTAAGATTTTCTTAATGAACTAGGAAATTATATGCTCACCGAAGGATATTTTCTGAAGGAGCCTTATAGGAGCAACCTTAACGAAGCTTCGAGTTGAGGATAAAGAAAAATATACTGTCCGAGGAGCAAAGCGAGGAGTTTATATTTTTCCCGAAACGAGAAGCTGAGTAGAAATGATAAAAGGCTGCTATACAGCGACGGAAGAAATTGTCCTTCGGTTTTTTTTGACAAGCTCAATGATTTTCTTATCTTTATCGCCTTTAAGCTGGCAATAGTCTGAAAGAATTCTTTCTAAAGAGCCTTTTAACCTTCCTTCTTTTTTGTTAATTTCAATGGCAGCGGCGATCATCATAGAGTAAACTTCAGGAAGATACCCGCTAGAGATAATAAACTTTGCCCCGGAGATAAGTCTTTCCTCAGGCTTAAGTTTTTCTAAGGAGCCTCTTATGCCTCTTTCAATGGAATCCTTGAACACCGGGCAGAGAATTCTTCTCAAGATATTAATGGCATAATTGTTAACTTCGTTCTCATCCAAAACATCTGGATAATTGCTTAAAAGAGCTCTTATTATCTCATCGTTCATCATTTTATGAGCCAGGTGTAAAAGCTCTTTTTCTTCGGCTAACTGGTAAAAGTGAGAGTATCCTTTTAGGTAGCCAAGGTGGGATAAGAAAGCATGGGTTCCATTGTGCAGTAGGAATTTCATTCTTTTTAAAGCACTAAATTCTCTTTTCCCTTTTGCTTGGAAAGCTCTTCCGAAAAAGACTTTATCCTTAGCTATGCTTTCCACCAGGGGTATTCCGTACCAGGGTTCTGCTATTACTGCCCAGTTAAAATTATCAGTAACAGACTGATAAACTCCTTCTTTCTTAATATTTTCTTCACAACGGCACATCCTTCCCATTATAGGATTACCTATTCTTAGCCAGGAGGGTACATCCAGGATGTCTTCCTTGAGATAACTCTCCATCAGAGCCTCAATATTCCATCCATTCTCGCTGCAGAGAATAAATAGAGAATCTTTGCTTTTACGCTCTTTTATTCCTTTAGCTAAAATAGAGGCTACACTTTTTAAATGAGAGGAACCAACAGCAGTAAAAATAATAGGAACCTTGCTTATTTTATCAATGAGCAGAGCCTTTTCTTGAGAATTATCTAAATTCAACCCTGCTACATTCTTTACCTCAATTGCCTTAAGTTGCGGAAAAGAAATATTAAGGCAATATTGATTTTCTCTTTTTAGATAGGCCAAAAAATCACTTTTATATTCTCTGTCTATAAAAGTGATCTGATAGTCTTTGCTCAGCTCTGGGCCTAAAAAGCCGAGAGATAGGGCTCCTGCTCCAAAAATTAATATTTCCTTTTTCATCATTGAAATTTAGTCCCAACTCTGTTCACTTCTGGCTAGATAAGCATCAACTCATGTCAAAAGAACTTGTTACCAGTTTTTCTAAAAAACCGATTGTAATTTATCAGTATTTAGAATTTCTGTCAAACACAGACAGATAAATAATCCTGAGGTATTTATTGACCTTCTCTATTTTTATATTAAGATAGAATATGCAGGGACAGGGAGAGGATGTTCTTCCGCACACACATAAAATAGTCCCTAGACCTAGGAAAAAAGCCAAAAAAAGGAGTAGCAAATGAGGATAGACAGAGAAAATTTAGCCAGATTGGAGACTGAGTACAAAGGATACTTAAAGGGAGACAGACTGGAGCAGTTCTTTGATGATTTCGGGATAAAGCTTGCTGCCGGACATTGGTGTGCCGGTGATTTTGCTGACCGATTTGCTCCAGTGGGTTACCTTAGCAATGAGCCTAACTTTAAAAGTGATGTTATATCCCAGATAGAACGAGTGGCACAGGCAGGAATGAAAGGAATTGAGTTTCACGAAGTAATATTTATTGATAGAAATTACAAAAAAGATGAGGTAGTAATCCAAAGGGTAAAAGAGGCTTTGGCTAAATACAAACTTATTCCTACCAATATGAATACTAATTTATGGACAGATCCCAAGTGGAAATTAGGCGGAATAACCAATGTCAATAAAAGTATCCGAGAGGATGCCCTGGCAATAGCTTTACAAGGAATAGAGATTGCTAAAGAACTTGGTTGCACTAGTGTAGCTTTATGGCCGGGTTCAGATGGCTGGGATTATAACTTCCAGGTCAATTATGGTCAGCTCCTGGATAGATTCGTTGAAGGATGCATAGTCATAAATAAAAAAGCTCGCCAGGAGAATCTCATCTTTGGCGTGGAAGCCAAACTCCATGAGCCAAGAGAAGGAAATATGATAATTTCTACTACCCATAAAGCTGCTTTAGTAGCTCTAATGGTTAATCAAGAATGCGGGGGAACTAACATGGGAGTCTGTGTTGATTATGGCCATGAACAGATGTATGCCTCTGAGCCAGCGGATATGCTTTATACTTTAAAGAGAGTGAATGTGCCCTTGGCCAATTTTCATATTAACAATGCCAAATTACACAGCAACGATGAAGACCGAATATCAGGCACCGGAGATAATTGGCGCCTGGCTGATTTTTGTTATGCTGCTGTTGATACAGGCTATAAGGGCTGGTTCGGAGAGGACCAATATACTTATCGTATGGAGCCGGTTAAAGCTATGGCTCTATCTAGAGAGCTATTTGCCAATATAATGAAAAAAGCTCTACAGATTTATGCTAATAAAGAAGCTCTTGAGGTAGCTCAATCGAGCGGGAAAGCAGAAGCCACTATAGATGTGGTTAAGGAGTATCTGATTTAAAAGTATAGGAGTCTGTCTATTCAGAGTCGGTTAATCATGCGGCTGGTTATTTTTTGTGAAATTCACTATCTCATCAGGTTCATCTATTATACGAAACAAATTGATATCCTCAGGAGAAATTTTTCCTCCGGCTAAAAGTGCTTTATCCATCCAATCTTTTAGACCTTTCCAGTACTCTCTCCCTACCAGAATCACCGGGAAAGGTTTGATCTTATGTGTCTGAATCAATCCAACGGATTCGAAGAATTCATCCAGAGTACCGAATCCTCCCGGGAAGATAACAAAGGCGACTGAGTATTTCACAAACATAACTTTCCGTACAAAGAAGTAGCGAAAATCAAGGTAGGTTCCAATATATTTATTCGGTTTTTGTTCGGCGGGCAAATTAATATTAAGTCCTACAGATACTCCTCCAGCTTCGCTGGCTCCCTTATTTGCTGCCTCCATTATCCCTGGCCCTCCTCCGGTGACGACAGCATATCCTGCCTTAGCGAGCTTTGCTGTGGTTTTTTCTGCCTTTTTATAATCACTATCATCAGGATGCGTTCTTGCTGAACCAAATATAGATACAGCCGGAGGTATTTTACTTAAGATTTCAAATCCGTCTATAAATTCAGCCATAATACGAAAGATTCGCCAGGATTCGTTTACCGTTAACTCATCCACAAGATATCGTTCATCCATATCTATCTCCTGCTAGATGTCTTATCTTAGTTCCAGGCTCTATTTTGTAGGTTTGATAATACACTGTAATTTGGTGAGTGTCAAATAATACTTTCTTTCGTCTTCTTGATGAACCAGGAATTATATATTCTACTGAAGGACATTTTCTGAAGAAGCCTTATAGGAGCATCCTTAACGAAGCTTCGAGTTGAGGAAAAAGAAAAATATACTGTTTGAGGAGCAAGGCGACGAGTTTATATTTTTCCCGAAACGAGAAGCTGAGCAGAAAGAATAAGAAGCTACTATACAGTGACGGAAGAAATTGTCCTGAGGTATTTTTTGACAGAAAAGAGTGAATGAGATAACCTTTGATTGAGGGAAACTTGGATTTTACCTTCTCACAGGAGAAAAGAGATGATAGAGTCTGTGGTGGAAGTTAAGGATTTAAAAAAGAGCTATGGCAAGGTAGAGGCCTTGAAAGGTATCAGTTTCGAGATTAAAGGGGGAGAAGTCTTTACTCTTATCGGTCCAAATGGAGCGGGGAAGACCACCGCTCTGGAGATTATAGAAGGTTTAAGGAAAAAAAATAGCGGAGAAATAAGAGTCTTCGGGATGAATGTGGAAAAGGAGCTTTCTAAAATTAAACCGAGAATTGGAGTGCAGTTACAACACGGAGCTTTATATGAACATCTGACAGTAAGAGAAATTCTGGTTCTCTTTGCCAGTTTCTACAAGAAGAATATAGATATAGAAAAGCTCATAGAAAAAGGAGCCTTGGGGAAAATAGCTCATATACGTACAGAAGCACTCAGTGGTGGTCAGCTTCAGCGTCTTCGTATCGTTACCACCCTGGTTAATGATCCTGAGCTGCTTTTCCTTGATGAACCCACTACAGGATTGGACCCACAATCAAGAAGGTATATCTGGGGAATGATAGAAGACTTAAGAGAAGAGAGCCGGACTATCCTTCTTACTACCCATTATATGGAGGAAGCCGAGACATTGGCAAACCGAGTTGCCATCATAGATGAAGGGAAAATGTTATCGATAGGAAAACCAGAAGAACTAATAGCTAAACATGGGGGAGAAACAGTGATGTATATTGAGACAGAGGAGAAGGTAAAAAACAAAGACTTAGAGAAGACAGAAAAGGGATATCGGATAAAACTGAAAAATGCCGGTTTTGAGGCTTCTCGAATACTGGCAGACTTTGGTCGAGAAAGAGTAGGAATTAAGCATGTTGAGATAAAGAACCCTAGTCTGGAGGACGTATTCCTTAATTTAACAGGAAAGGAGTTGAGGGACTGATGTTAGCTAAATTTACCGTCTATAGGATAAAAATGTTTGTTAGAGACAAACAGGCTCTTTTCTGGACGATTGCATTTCCCTTGTTATTTGTTTTTATCTTCTGTGGAATCTTAGGTAGAAGCTTTGACTTCAAACTTAATGTGGCTTTGGTGGCTGAGGAATCAGGACCAATAGTAGAGCAGCTTGTTCAGGGCTTTGAGGAGGGAGGAATGTTCAAGTTTAGTGAGGATTTGAGCCTGGAAGAAGCAAAACAACAGGTAGAGCAAGGCAAACTTGATGCGGTTCTTATTATCCCGCAGGATTTTTCCTCTTCTCTTCTTGGTGGTGCAGCTAACCTTACTGTTTATTACGATAAAACTAAAACACAAAATGCTCAGATAATCAGTTCTGTTTTTCAACAGATTGGCCTGGAGATAAGTAAGCGCACTCTGGGATTAAAAAGGTTTCCCATGGAGATAGACCTTAAGGGAATAGCGAGAAAAGAGAGTGTCGAGAATGCTTCCTACAGCGCCTTCTTTATTCCGGGAGCTTTGACTATGGCTTTAATGGCTGCTGGTCTCTTTGGAGTGGGAGGTGGTATTCCCCGGGAAAGGGATAGAGCTTTACTGCGAAAGTTGGCTACCACTCCTCTACCTAAATTCTACTACGGCCTTGCCTTTATCTTTCAAAGTGCCATACTTGCTTTACTTCAGGCAGCGATTATCATAAGCGTGGGCGTCTTTGCTTTTCGGGTTAATTTTCTTATAGACCCTCTAAAACTAGGCATTATCCTTGTGCTGGGTGGAATCACTTTTGCTTCCTTCGGATTTTTGGTAGGTTCAATCGCTAAAACGTCTAATGCTGCGGAAGGAACAATTAATATATTCTACTTTCCTATGCTTTTTCTATCGCCCGTCTTTTTTCCGGCCAGCATCCTACCCGGGATTGTTCGGGCAATATCTGGTGTACTGCCCAGCACTTACCTGGTTAATGCCTTAAGGAAATCTCTCATTATAGGGGCTTCCTTGGGCGACATTTCCCTGGATTTGCTAGGTCTGATTATCTGGATTGCTGGCACAGCAATTCTTGCCTCTTTCCTCTTCCGCTGGACAGAAGAAGCATAGTTACCGGCGTGTTTGGGTGAACGAATGGAAATATTCGATAATATACCTTTTAGATTAGATATAGACACACTTTTTTCCAGGGTACATATAGGCAAAGAAAGTGAAGACGCAAAAGATATTCAAGACCTGTTGGAGATCGTTTCTCCCGTAGCTAGTCCCAAAGCTATTTATAAAGTCTGTTATATTCAATCTAAAGATTACGACACAGTGAAGGTTGGAGGGGTAACATTTAGTAATCGGGTTCTGCGGGTTAATCTGGATAAAGTGGAGAGAGTCTTTCCCTATATCGCCACATGTGGAAGAGAATTGGATGAGACAATAAGTCCATCTGATGATTTCATTAGACAATTCTGGCTGGATACCATCAAAGGCATGGCTTTAGAAACTGGTGTGAAATATCTTAAGGATTATTTGAAGAGGAAATATGCTCTTGGGGGTACCTCATCAATGGCACCAGGAGCAGGAGGCCAGGACTTGTGGCCAATAGAACAGCAGAAACAATTGTTTTCACTCTTTGGTAATGTAGAGGATTTAATTGGAGTTAAGTTAACCGATAGTTTCTTAATGATTCCTAATAAATCTGTATCAGGGATATCCTTTCCCACAAAGATTAGATTTGAAAGTTGTCAACTATGTGCAAGAAGAATATGCGCAGGAAGAAGAGCGCCTTATGATAAGAATCTAGTGGAATCATACTATAAGGAGGGGTAAGAGCAGAGATGTTTCACTTCGGCAACTATGAAAGGCTCTCTTTTTTACTCAGCAGAAAGGTCTTTTTTCATTTTCTCGAATTCTTCTTTAGTAACTTCTCCCTTGGCGTAGCGTCCCTTGAGGATGTCCAGAGGTAATTCAGAGGTCACTGAGGGACCAGGCTCTCCCGTAATTCTTTCCAGTTGATATTCCCAGTGTTCATGTGTTTCAAAGTGAGTATTCGGGTCGCGGAAAAGCACGTAGCACCACCATATACCCCAGATAATATTGACTCCGGGAATAATCATCAAAACAATATATAAAACCATATTCCTGGGAATTAGTGGCTGCAGAATCTCGGCATCAAAAGAGATTCCTTTTTCTTTTAGTTTTGCCGATACACGGCGAAAGAACTCCAACTCCCCCCGCTCGTGAATAGCATAATCATAAGTAAGCCAGTACCAGGAAACCAGAGTCAGGATGGATCCTACCGGACCGAAGATATAACTGAAAATAACCCAGAGAACGAAGAAAGCAGTGCTGCGGAACTGTTCTCGGATAATGAGTTGCATATCAGAGCCGACCCAGTCAGCCATGTCAATCTGATGTTCTTCTTTTAACCAGCGGGAAAGGCTTATTCTAAGCCGCTTGGCTCGCTCGATGTGGTCATTTCTTCTACTGTATAGTTGCCATTGGTACCACCAATGGATGACGGATAGAGCAATTCCAATTGCCACTATAGCTATAACCCATCCAGCCAGATGGAGTGGAAACCAGGGGCCATTATAAGGACCCCAATCAAGGGAGTACTGA
>Ga0315541_1004538_pt1 | contig 10119 bp, 5 predicted proteins | sample SalMarSW160190MG_FD_203095 | JGI IMG/M metagenome (GOLD analysis project Ga0315541, IMG submission 203095) | Salt marsh sediment microbial communities from the Plum Island Ecosystem LTER, Massachusetts, United States - Salt Marsh Sediment SW1601-190 ...
GCATCAGGTAGTTCTACCTTCTTAATTTCACAGTGGTTGGGACAGTGCTGACAAGTGAAAGATTCAACTTTGTACTCGATAGAGCTAAGATTCTCAAACCCCCTGAATTTCGTCCCTCGTCCCTCGTTCCTGTTCTGTCGCCTCTTTTTGATATACTCAGCAGCGATAGCAGCGGCCCCAATAGCTCCAGTTACCTCATGATGGTCAGGCACCATAATTGGCTTTCCGATTACCTTCTCAAAAGCGGCCCAAACCGCCTTATTAAAGGCAGTTCCTCCCTGGAAGCAGATGTTGTCACCAATTCTGCGCCGTCCAACGACACGGTTGAGATAATTTGCAACAATCGAATAACTCAAGCCAGCGACAAGCTCGCTTGTTTTGGCCCCCTGCTGTTGATAGCTTAGTAGGTCAGACTCCATAAAAACGGTGCATCGTTCACCCAGCTTTATAGGCGCTTCGCTGCCGAAGGCCAACTCAGCAAATTCCTGTTTAATACTTATATCGAGCCGCTGTGCCTGCTCTTCGAGAAAGGAGCCGGTCCCTGCCGCACATGCGTGGTTCATGGCGAAATCGACAACAACGCCGTTTTCGAGTGATATGTATTTGCTGTCCTGTCCGCCAATCTCGAAGATTGTATCGACGTTTGGATTAACGATAGCGGTGCCCGCAGCCTGTGCAGTGATTTCATTTATGACGACATCGGCCCCTATGAAATCACCGGTAAGATAGCGCCCTGAACCAGTAGTGGCCGCCCCGAGAATCTTTACCTTTCCTATCACCTTTTTGCCGACCATATCCAAGCCTTGGCGCACCGCCTCCAAGGGCCTACCTGCCGTCATCAAATAAGCCTTAGCAAGCACACGTTTCTGCTCATCAATAACTGCTACGTTTGTGCTTATCGAGCCAACATCAACACCAAGATACGCCTCTATCGGCTCAGTTGCACTTGACAGCATTTGTTCATAAACCGGACTCTTGGGATATGGTAAACTTGGTCTGCCTAAACGCCCTCGACGGGGAGCATTTTCTAAAGCGGAACCCCGTTGCGCCAGATAGTTATCGATTTTCTCAAGGCAAATTTGCCCATTAGCCCCTTGCTGGCCAGTCCTTTCTTTAGCTATAAGCACCGCCCCAATAGCACCGGTAAAAAAGTGTTTATCAGGAACCACAAGCTCGCCTTGGTCCAATTCAAACACCTTCTCCAAAGCCCTGACAACACCGATATTCGCTGCCACACCGCCGGTAAATATAATCGGCTTTATAAACTCCCTGCCGCAACCTAAGTTGCTTTTCAAGTTCCTCGCCAGAGCGAGACATAAACCCGCTATGATATCACAGTTCGGCGTTGCCTGTTGCTGGAGATGAATCATATCAGTTTTTGCGAAGACCGAGCATCGCCCGGCCATTCGTGGTACACTTTTGCTCTGCAGGGCCATCTGGCCAAACTCACCCTCGATATCTATGCCCAGCCGTTGTGCCTGCTGGTCAAGAAACGAACCCGTCCCGGCTGCACAGACAGTATTAAGTGTAAAATCCCGCACCCTACCACGACCTTGTTCGGTAGACAAGAAAATTAGTTTGCTATCCTGGCCCCCCATCTCAACTATCGTTGCCTGCTGAAACTGCGGATACATTTGGCATATGGCCGCTGCTTGAGACGGAACCTCGTTTATGAAAGGAATATCCAGTAGCTTAGCTAAAAAGCGGCCTGCTGAACCAGTCGCAACAACAAGAATAACGTCTGAAGAGTTTATCTGTCCGAATACCTTATCCAACTGTAAGCGAACCGTTTCTACGGGCTTACCTTTGGTACGTTGATAATCACAGAAGAGGCTCTCGCCAGCATTATCAAGCACCACCACATCGCTACTAGTTGAGCCAACATCAACACCTATATAAAATCCTCCTTTGCCATGCAATGGTACAGGGCGGTACTGCCTTACCTTACCTGATGTAATTATATCTGACCGTATTCCATCCTTCATGCTTACCTCCTTGACAACCCCCTCCAAACTACTTATTGTAACTGCTTAATATACCTTATCCTAAGCCAAAAGCAAGAAGCCAATTGCACCTATAGCACGAAACTACACATAGGCTGTTAATAAAACTACTAAATCTTATAACAGCTAACATACTGATACCACCAAGTAGTCTATCCTGTTAGTTCTGCCGTGCAAACTCACTAATAATTTAACCGGTTATCCACAAGAAAGCGTGGGTAGCTTCTACCCTCTAACAATTTACTATACAAGACCTTAGAAATCAACCCCCTCCAAAACATAACAATTTCACAAGCTATATGATTACTAATATTATTATTTTACCTAACAATATAGTATTAACTTACACCTTAAAAGTAAAAATTCTCTGCAATTGTATTACGAAGCGCAGCTTTACAGCCGTGAGATTCTGTCAAATTACCAGCCTGTACTGTTAAATTATTATTCCAAAAAAGGGTTGTGAATAAGCACCTTTGAGTGTAAACTATGGTGTTATTTTGGGATTTAAAGGTTCGAAACTTTAACTTTTTTACCATTTTGGTATAGGGGCTTATTATGAAGCTAAATTTTAATAGGGCGGCTCTGGCAGACGCTTTAGGTATATTAACGTCTGTGGTACCAAGCCGAACGCCAAAGCCGATACTCCGTTGTGTTCAAATTACTGCTGGCGAAAAGGATGTTCGCATTTGCGCAACAGACTTGGAAGTTGGTATTAACTACTTAGTTTCCGAAGTTCAGGTTGAAGAGGCAGGTGAAATTATTGTTCCTGCTGACCGGTTAGCTGCTGTTGTGCGTGAGAGCGCGGATGAGGTTCTGTTATTACAAGCCGAGGAGGGTAGTTGTAAAATAGAAGGGGCTGATAGCCACTTTACAATTTATGGTCAGGAGCCAGGCCAGTATCCAGCAGTCCCAAGCTTTGAGGCACAAGCTGATATAGAGATTGCTTTGGGTAATCTACAGGCTGGTATAGAGCAGAGTTTGTTTGCCACAGCCAAGGAGAGCACTCGCTATGCACTTAATGGTGTATTGTGGGAGATTAAAGGTAAGAAATTGTCGCTGGTTGCTACCGATGGCAGGAGATTGGCTCACTGCAGGGTCGGTTTAGCTTCAGCGCCGGCTGAGCAGGTTGCTAAGATAAAGATAATAGTTCCAGCTAAGACAATGGCCCTATTGGATAAAATCGGCGGCGGTGACAAGGATATTGTTGCGGTTAAGCTTGTTGATAATCAGATATTGTTTGGTTGTGCAAATGTAGTTATAAGCTCGAATCTTGTCGAAGGTAATTTCCCCAAATATGAGGATATAATACCGGATGATTATGACAAGAAACTGACGTTGTCAACAGGAGCGGTATTAAGTGCGGTACGTCGTGCGGCATTACTGACAAGTGAGGAGTCCAGAGGGATTAAGCTTTCGATTGGAAAGAATAATCTGGTGTTTTCCGGCAGGGCCCCGGAGGCCGGTGATGCGCAAGTTAATATGCCTATTGATTATAAGGCTGAACCAATTGAAATTGGATTTAATCCGCAGTTTTTGATAGACGCCTTGCGGGTTATTAAGACAGAGGAATTCGAATTGGAGTTAGGCCAGACAGACAGACCGGGCTTGATAAAAAGCGGGGCAAATTTCCTTTATGTCTTGATGCCGATTAATCTGGGTTAAGGGGGAGTTAGGTAATACTTTTAGGGTATATTATATTCACGGTTTTTCAAATGCCGGACTTAAATCTCCAAGAAAATGGTAGATGAAGGTGAACAGTTGCGCAAGGCCGTCAAGTGGCGAGCAGCACATCAGGTGAATAATACAGTCAACTTAGGCGATGTCTTAAGTGAGCTTATGGAGAACCGGCTTTCGCCGCAACAGGCCAGGTTTGGATTGATAGTCGAGGCTTGGAGCCAGCTGCTGCCGGCCGAGCTTTGTCAGCATTGCAGAATTGTTGACATTTCCAGCGGCAGACTAAAAGTACTTGTTGACTCGCCGTCGTATATGTACGAATTGCAATTATTAAGTTGCGAGCTTCTTAAAGAATTAGCCCAGCGGTGTCCACAGGCACGAATAAAAGAAATTAAATTCGCTGTCGGCTGAGCATTCCTGTGTAGCAGGCAGAGGGTCGATATGAAGGACCACAAATACGACGCAAGTAATATAAAGATTCTCGGCGGCGTCGAGGCCGTGCGAAAACGTCCTGATATGTATATCGGCGACCGCGGCAGCGGTGGTTTGCACCATTTGGTCTATGAGGTGCTCGACAACTCTATTGATGAAGCATTGGCTGGATTCTGCGACAATATAGTCGTGCATATCCAGGCTGACGGCAGCTGCACTATCGAGGATAATGGCAGAGGTATACCGGTCGAAGAGCATAAAGAGGCCAAAACCAGTGCTTTAGAGGTCGTGCTCACGACTCTGCACTCTGGAGGAAAGTTTGACTACGATTCCTACAAAGTCGCTGGTGGGCTCCACGGCGTAGGCGTCAGCGTCACAAACGCGCTCAGCGAGTGGCTCGATGCTGATGTATATCGGGATGGAAAGCACTATCACTTCGAGTGTGAAAAGGGGAGGGCAAAAGGACAGGTCAAGCAAGTCGGCCTGACCGACAAATGTGGCACGAGGATTACCTTCAAGGCTGACGAGGAGATATTCGGCGATACAGAGTTTGCATATGACACACTCTTGAAGCGAATACGAGAGATGGCTTATTTGAACGCCGGTTTACAAATTACTTTCACCGACGACAGAAACAACAAAAAAGAGGTGTTCAAGTTTAATGATGGGATTAAGGCCTTTGTTAAACACCTCAACGAAGGTAAAGATACCTTACATAAGGATGTCATCTATTTCGCCAGGGAAGACTCCAAAGCGAGGATGGGCTGTGAAGTAGCGATGCAGTATAACGATGGCTATACTGAAAATGTGCTGGTCTTCGCTAACAACATCCGCAACATCGACGGCGGTACGCACCTTTCGGGCTTTAAAACAGCTTTGACACGCACGATGAACTATTATGCCAGAAGTAATAACTTGTTGAGGAACGGCCAGGTTACTACCGGTGATGACCTGCGTGAGGGATTGACTGCGGTCGTAGCGGTAAAGCTTGCTGACCCTCATTTTGAGGCTCAGACAAAAGTTCGGCTAACAAACCCGGAGGTGGGTGGTTTCGTTGAGACCACCGTTAACGAGCAGCTTGGCCACTTTCTTGAGGAGCACCCCTCTGAAGCAAAACGGATTTTGAACAAGGCGATTCAGGCCGCTGCGGCCAGAGAGGCTGCCAGAAAGGCGCGTGAGTTGACGAGGCGCAAAGGTGCCCTCGGTAGCACCAGCCTGCCGGGCAAATTGTGGGACTGTGCCAGCAAGGAAAAGGCAGGTACCGAGATATTTATCGTTGAAGGTGACTCAGCCGGCGGTTCGGCAAAAGCCGGCAGAGATAGAAATATCCAGGCAATTTTGCCACTGAAAGGAAAAATTCTCAATGTCGAAAAGGCCCGGCTGGAAAAGATGCTTGCGCACGACGAAATCCGGACAATTATAAGTGCTTTGGGAACTGGCATCGGCGTCGATGAGTTCAATTTAAGCAACTGCAGATACGGTAAGATAATACTGATGACTGACGCCGACGTTGATGGCGCTCATATACGAACGCTGCTGCTGACCTTTTTCTTCAGGCAGATGTCGCAATTATTTCTCAATGATATGATTTACATTGCTCAGCCCCCACTGTATGAAATCAAGGTTAAGGGCCAAAAAAAATCCGAGTATATCTTGAGCGAAAACCATATGCATAAGCGGATGATTACCCGTGGCTTGGAAGGTACAGAGCTTGTTATCAGAAATGGCAAAAATGGTAAAAAAACACAGAAAGTTTCGGACAAGCAGCTGGCCAGTCTTGTAAGAACCCTCGTTGATGCCGAACGTAGTATAGTTGTCTTGGCCAGGCGGGGGATTAACTTTATTGATTTCGTGCAGGCTTATTATGATGGCAATAAGCTTCCGCCGTTCCGTATCTGCGTCGGTGGCCAGGAGGAGATTTATTATGTCAAGGCCGAGTACGAAAAGCGGCTCGGTAAACTAAAGCAGCGCACGGACGTAGGCGTGGAGAGTGGGGGTGAAGAATCAATTGTTGCTGAGGAGCTTCATGAGGTGGGCCGAATCAATCAGATAAATGAAAAACTCAAGGGTACTTGGGGCTTGGACTTAAAGGATTTTCTTCTAAAACCTGCCAAGACTGTGTCTGGTGAAGCGCTACCGACAAAGTTCCAGCTTATCAGCGGTACCGACAAATACGACGTCGCCTCGCTGGGCGGTATCTGCGCTGGGATAAGGCAGATTGGCGGAAAGGGAATTGAGATAAAACGCTTCAAAGGTTTAGGTGAAATGAACGCTGAGCAATTGTGGGATACGACGATGAACCCTGCCTCCCGGACTTTGTTGAGCGTAAAGCTCGAAGATGCCGGCGAGGCAGACAGACTCTTTAGCATCCTGATGGGTGGTGATGTTGAGAAGCGCCGAAATTTCATCCGCGACCACGCCCTCGAAGTCCAAAATCTTGACGTTTAGGCCATCTTTGGTAGAGGAAGCCCCGTTTTGTGATGGAGGAGAAATTGGAAGTTAGCAGGGTGAAAAAATTACAGGTGGAGATTTTGGCAGCCTCTTTGGTGCTGTTGGCTTTTAGTTTGACTTGCTTTGCGGACACATTTACGCATCGTAAGACTGGAGAAGTTCTGCATGGGTACATAGCTGGTCAGACCGAAGACGGTAAAACAATCTTGAGTACAAAGGAAAAAGGCCAGCTCAGCGTCAATTTAGCGCAGTGGCAGATTGTTACTGACCGGTTAGGTAGAAATAATAAAGTAATCATTTTAACAATCGATGATGAGATTGGGCTTGAGATTGAAACTCAGGCCTTGGAGCAGGAAATAGTCAAACTCTCAAATGAAGGGCCTTTACTTATTTTATTTGAGATAGACACGCCGGGCGGCCGGGGTGATTTGACCCGACGGATTTGCGGGGCGATCACACAAATCAAGAACTGTCCTATAGTTGCTTTTGTCAAAGGCGGCAAGTACGGAGGAGCCCTTTCAGCCGGCGCTGCTGTTGCATTAGCGTGCGATGAGATTTATATGGCTGAAAATACTGTGATAGGTGCGGCTACGGGGATAACCATTTCTGAGACCGGCCGGCCGGAAAGCTTCAAAGAAGCCTATGGAGAGGATGTGGCTGAGAAATTCACTTCGGCCTGGCGAGCATATTTTGCTTCTTTGGCTGAGCAAAACCACCGGCCGGGGCTGCTGGCAAGGGCAATGGTTGACAGGGATATCGAAGTTATTGAGGTGTCCGAAGCTAATAAGAGATTCTTTATCGACCCCGTCAACAAAAGGTCTCAGCAGCGCCTCGTGCATACTTGGAGCAAAAAGGGCTCGCTCTTGACGTTGACCGCCGTAGAGGCGGTCAAATGTATGATTGCCGACAAAGTTATCAACTCACGCCAGGAACTTCTCAGAGAATTGGATGTGGTCAGCGCCGAGATTGTGATAAACGATGAAATCCAAAAGGCCGGAATGGAATTGAAAAGGGCCAGGGGACAATTAAACAGAATAAGAAAGTCTATTGATTTCAAAATCGAGCAGTCTAAATACCGACACCCTAGGCCTAAGGTGCTCAAAATTTTGCGTAGCGCCAAAAGCGAATTTCAAACCTTGATAAAACTTGCCAAGAAGTATCCAGATTTGGAATTGAATATACAAGCTCTGGAGGATGAATTAAATTCCATTGAAGCGGCCTATCAGGATGCAAAGAGGGATTCACGACGTTCACGACGAAGATAGGTTTTCACCATAATTTCGAAACAGCAGAGCTGATTTTTACCGCATATAGAGAGCTGAACCAATAGCGCCGAAAAATTGCGCATCCACTGCTTTTGCGAGACTTCCCGATTGGAACCTAATATATAATAGTCAAAACCCTGCGGTGTTTTATTGCAAAAAAACCAAAAATTTTACTTGCAAAGATTTTTCAGCTTGTCAAAATAATAGAGTTCAGTATCTAATAGATATATATTATGAGGGAAAATGGGGTGCAAGTTATGGAATGGAGGCGAGAACAGACCGGTGAGCAAAAATCTATTAGCTTAGTTTTTTTGGTTTGCGCATTGTTATTCGGCGGCTGCGGCGGTGGAAGGGCCAAGGCGCCTAAAGAGATTGAGAGAACGCCAGTTGAGAAGAAAAAAGCTAAGATACTGAAGGCAATCGAGCGTAAATTTGAAGATGCCGACGCACATTTCGAGCTGGGCCAGCTGTATCAAGCTGATGGGCTGTGGGCTAAGGCAGAGCGTCAGTATAATATTGCTTTGAGTTTTGATCCTGCTCACAAGCAAGCTCAGGCGGCGAGGGTGAAGGTGTTGCTGGAGGGCGGCGATGCGACCAAGGCTGGGCTCTTGGCGGACGAGTATAAAGGGCGAGCTTCTGTTTCGGCAGCGGGGTCTCTCCAGCTTGCATTGGCGTTTCAGAGACAAGGTCTGGATGAGTATGCATTGGATTGTTATCAGCAGGCACTTCGTTTGGCGCCGAATTCGGCCAAGATTAACAGGCAGATCGGCTACTATTATTTGAGCAAGAACGATAAGGACCGGGCAAAGGATTATTTGAGCCGCAGTTTCCAGCTTAATCCCAATCAGCCGGAGGTGGCTGGTGAGCTTGGCCGACTCGGCGTGGCGGTGAAGGTACCACGAAAGGTCAAGAAGAGCACGAAGAAGCTGGACAAGATTGTAGAAGAGTCCGACAGGGATCTTCGATCGCAATAACGGCATTGGAAGTTCCTGACGGATAGGCAAAGCTGTAAAATTGTGGATAGATTTTTTATAGCCCTGTGGCGAAAGGATTCGCTGCGGGGTTTTTTTGGAGGGATTTTGGGGGCCTAAGTTGTACCTATGGCAGAGCTGCAGGTTGCCCAGATTGTTGGGAAATTGGCCTTTGTGAAGCTTTGGTGTTAAAATGGGGGAGATTTTTGTCAGTCAAATGCGCAGGTTTTTTCGCAATCGTCAAGATGGCTTACGCCAATGCGTAAAAATTTCAATCAAAAGCGCCTTAAAATGGGTGGCTTGGGCAAAGTAGGATAGAACAAAATGCGCAGGTTTTTGTAAGAAACGTTCAAAAATATTCGGAAATAAACAAAAATTTTGCAGACCCCTGCGCATTTGATTGAAGTTTCCTCCACGAGTCGTCAGGGGTGTTTTTAGGCGGGCTTAACTGAGGTGACTGAGCTCCCTCGGCAAAGCTTGGGATCTGCGCTTCGCTTCGGCCTGCGCATTTGATTGAAGTTTCTGTTGGCCACAGATTTCCCAGATTAACACAGGTTTATTTTACCGCTGAGGACGCTGAGAGCGCAGAGTTTTTAGTCGGCTTTGTGTTCTCGGCAAGCTCTGCTCTGAAAGCAAGCTCTCGCCGCAGAGACTTACCTTCGACCATAGTGGCTTAGCCACTAATAGCTTCGCTTTAAGCTGACTAATTTCGTATAGCGTATTGCGTTGGAGTAAGTATAAAAACAAGGCCGAACTGGAGGATGCAACAGCAAAAAGAGTGTGAAAAAGGAAACTGGGTCCCCGCCAACAACCCCGGCCTAAGACATGCTGGGGCAAGCATGCGGGGATCTACGCTTCGCTACGGCCTGCGCATTTGATTGAAGCTTCCTCTATATGGAGATTTTGTTATTCGTGCCAGGTTGTTTGCTTGAGCCAATCCTGTGCAAGCAAGGCGAAGTCAAGCATATCGACAAGCTGGTTACGATTAAGGTCGCTCGGGATACACTCACTACTGCTAAGCCAATAGTTAACAAACGCTGCCAAGTCATTAGAATCGACTTTGCCATCGTTATTTAAATCCGCAAGAAGTGCCCAATCATACGGTGGTATAGAAGCCTCGGCAGTGCCGCCGTAGGCGCCCATATTGATGCGAAGATTTTGGCCCCAAATATTGTTGGGGTCATCCGGAATGGTTATCGGCTCATCGGCTAATGGTGAGCCGGGATTGCCGGCATCGATACATCGGCTTGTAACATCATCATATGTCCAGCGGCTGCGTTTAATATCCCAACTCCAGCCTTCGCTCCTTAAGTGATAATCGCC
>Ga0315541_1004540_pt1 | contig 10115 bp, 7 predicted proteins | sample SalMarSW160190MG_FD_203095 | JGI IMG/M metagenome (GOLD analysis project Ga0315541, IMG submission 203095) | Salt marsh sediment microbial communities from the Plum Island Ecosystem LTER, Massachusetts, United States - Salt Marsh Sediment SW1601-190 ...
CCGGGGTGACATGAACGGCCGCTGTTTGAAGCCCATGTCCTCGTAGAACCAGATGCCGTCCGGCCTGCCGGCCTCGTCGAACAGGGCCTCCATGAGGGCGATGGTGAGGTCCGCATAGGTGTTCACCATGTCGCGCACCCAGTCCGGGTCGAGAGCCATGCCGATCAGCATGTGCTCGTGGCCGCAGACGGGATGCATGAGCTCGAAGACGTTGACGCCCGACCAGCAGAAGAAGCGTTCGGCCCGGGCGGCGGCGTCCCGGGTTGCCCGGTAAGAGTCGAAGTTGATCCGCCGCCGCTCCGGCTTCAGCAGCGGCTTGGCGTGCTGCTCCCAGGTGGGGCGGTCCTTCACCAGGAAGTCCACGTGCTCGGGCGTGGCGTCGTGAAGCTTGTGACGGCGCAGCGTCGCCCCGTTGCCGTCGCGCGTCAGGATGGTCTCCTCCGTCTCCTCGATCACCTCGGGCACGAAGTCCAGGTCGGCCACCGTGCTGAAGCACCAGCACAGGCTCATGTCGAACCCGAAATGGGCGGCCAGGTCCTCGCCGTCTTTGAGGTGGCCTTCGGCCTGCCACTTCCTGTGGGTGTCGCCCCAGAAATGCTCGAACAGGCCGATGCGATCCACCGGCTCCCTTCGCAGTATGCGGCCGATGCGCTCGACGCCGGTCAGTTCTGACATGCGGCAGGCTCCCGTCGGATTGCGGTTGCGGTGTGAGCGGGTGCGCGGTTCAGGGCAGCGCGTCATTGCTGCCGGGCGTACCTGCCCATGAGCTGGACCTCGGCCAGGATGTGGCCCTTCATGGCGGCCCGCAGCTTGTTCTTGGAGAAGTTGGGCGGCATGTCCAGCGTCTCGTCCAGGGCGTACAGCGTGAAGTAGTAGCGGTGGGCCTTCCCTTTTGGCGGGCACGGGCCGCCGTAGCCCGTCTTGTCGAAGCCGTTCATCCCCTGGACGGCCCGGCTCGGCGTGCTGATCTCCCCGCCCGTCGGCACCTGCTCCGGCAGTGACCTCGCGGTGCCCGGTATCTCACAGATGAGCCAGTGCGTGAACGTGCCGATTGGCGCGTCCGGGTCGTCCATGATGAGGGCGAACGTCCTGGTGCCGTCGGGCACATTGTCCCACACAAGCGCAGGCGAGATGCCCTCGCCGTCGCAGGTGTATACGGCCGGAATCGTCCCGCCGTTCTGGAAGTCGGGGCTGCTCAGGACCAGGGCGCCCTCGACCTGGACGGGGACCTCCGCCTGCTTGCGCCTGGCCGAAGCCCTGACGATCATGACCAGCGCTACGACGAGTGCGATCACGACGAGCGCCAAGAGAATCCATTTCCGGTTCATCTCTACTACCTCCTCATCCGGCTGGGCGCGTCCGGGGACGGCTTCTATTGTTGGGCCGCCGGACGTTCCTGTCAAGACGCTGGCACGGCCTCAGGCGCGCTTCCGTTGCTGAGACCCGATCAGTGACCTATACTGGCGTCCTCCCCGCGGGCAACGAAAGGCGAACCACATGGCCCAGGTGCAAGTAAGCAAGATCCGGCAGGGCAGTCCGGCGATCAGGCTGTTCATGAGCGACGGCAGCGAGCGGTCGACGTACATGCCGCAAGCCAGGGTGATAGAGCTGCTCGGAGCCCCGCACAGCGGCGTCAACCTGATGTCCTGCTACTACCCGAAGCAGACGTTCTGGCCGGAGCGGCGGCTGTTCAGCGCCCGGGTGCCGCACTACCGCCATTCCGTGGCCGATGCCACGGAGGCGACGCCCCTGAAGGACCTCAACGATTGGACGGACGGGTACTACTCGTTCGACATCGACGACCCGGACAACGACGTGGTCAGGCAGCTTGCCGACCTCCGGCGATACGGACAGGAGCCGCGGCTTACGGTGACGGCCGATATCGACACGCCGGACGAAGACCTGGCGCGCATCGGCAAGATACTCAGGGACTTCGGCCGCATGCAGCTCAGGCTCAATCACGAGGCCAACGGCTGCATGTGGTTCCGCTTCGCCAGGAACGTGGGCAACCTCCAGGGCGAGGAAGCGCGGAAGCTCTACTACCAGATCAGCCAGTTCTTCATCCGCGCGCACGACGTCATCACGGACATCGCGCCCAACGTTGCCTTTGTGGCGTGCTACAACGGTCCGGGCGAGCTCGCCAAGCGGGGACAGATCGGCAAGGGCGAGCTGCCCCACATGGGCGAGGACGAACTGGGCCTGATGTACCTGCTTCCGGACACCATCGTCTCGCTCGACCAGTACGGATCCCTGCACTATGGCTGGCCCGCGCACAAGATCGAGGACCCACCCGTCATCGGGGAGGTGGACGACGTCAAGCACCAGGCCTTTGCGCTTACCCCGCGCGAGTTGTGCGAGGACGTCATCACGCTCTTCTGGCGGACGGTGTCGGACATGCGGGGAGAGGAAGTCCGCATCGACCTGGGCGAGCTGAACTTCGACGCGGACATCCACGGGCCCGACATTCAGGCACACCTGGTGCACGAAGTCTACTCGTGGATACGCCGGCATCCCGAGATCGTCGGCAGCGCTACCTTCTACGAGCTGACTGACAGGGCCGGGCTCGGCCTGTTCCGCCAGAAGGAGTACGGCGACGTTGAGGACGCGACCACGACGGTCCTGCTCGACGTCTACAGGGACATCATGGGCTGGGAGGAGTTCCGGCACGGCTGCGCCGTCGTGGACGCGGTGGGAGAGGGCGCCGAGCGCGTCGAGCTCGTCTGGCGGAGCCCCGAGGACGCGGAAGGGCTGGAGCTACGGGCCGAAGGCGTGCCGCTGCGTGCCGTGGACTTCAGGGAGAGCTACTGGCGGCAGATCGTCGCCCTGGCCGAGGACGGAAGGGAGGGGCACATCTACACGGACGCGCGGGTCCTGAAGCTGCCCCCCGGGACGCAGGGCGTCAGGATCTTTGCGCTGCCGCCGGACGGCAAGGACAACTCCCCGGACGGCTACCGGGCGACGGTGCCGGCCCCAACACCTGAGTGAATGGCGAGAGTAGCCCGACGGGAAGGGGAGTGCTGGAATGTCAGGAGCGCTGGAAATGAGAACAGGATTCCTGCAAACACGGTTCAAAGCACGCCTGGCCGCGACTGTGCTGACGCTATGGCTGGCCATGGCCGGCGCCTGCGCTGCCGAGGATGCCGTTCAAGCTGACATTGCTGACGCCGGCGAAGCCCAAGGGGCTGCCGACGTTGGAGAACCGGATGTGTTCTACGTCGATCAAGGGCATCCGCGGAGCAGCGACGGCAATCCCGGGACTTCACCTGACCTGCCGTGGGAGACGATTGGGAAGGCCAACGAGACGCTGACAGCCGGGCAGACGGTTGTCATTGGCGCGGGAACATACGAGGAAGAGATCGCCCCGAAGAACAGCGGGGCTGACGGGGCTCCGATTACCTACGTTGCCAGAGGCGGCGACCGGAAGCCGGTCGTCCGGCACGTCATACTCCTCAGGAAGGACCACGTCAGGGTCATTGGATTTGAGATCACGCAGAACAGCAAGGAGTACCGTCACGGGATCGAGGTATACAACTCGCATCATTGCGAGCTTCTGAACAACTACATCCACCACACGCTCGGCCAGGCCATCCGCAACAACGCCTACTACGGCACCTCTGACCACAATGTGATCCGCGGCAATGTGATTGCATGGACCGGGTATCCGCAGGGGCTAACCGGAGAAGCCAAGGGCCATAATGCGATCAACCTCCTGTGCAACTACACCTTGATTGAATACAACGACATCTCCCATGTGCAGGACTTCGTGGATACCAACGGCGGCTTCAACATCATCCGCAACAACTACTTCCACGATTTCAAGAACTCCGATTTCCCGGATGGAAGCGGCGATAGGGCGCATGTTGACATATGGCAGCCGTTCGGCGTGCCCGGGAAACCGTCCGACCACAATGTGTTCGAATGCAACTGGACGTCGGACAATCTGGAGCTGAATTCGCATTTCAACCAGATCCGCGACGAAACCAGGCCGCGCTCAGGGGAAAAGGAATTCGTCATCCGCGGCAACGTTGCCCTGCGCATGGGCAGCTATGCGTGTCAGTTCGGGGCCATAGACAACGTGCACTTCTACAACAACACGCTCGTCGACCTGTGTGTCGCCAGGCCGGACAGGAAGAGCTGGGTGACGATCGGCTTCAACAAGGAGGGCGACAATCCCAGCGTCGGCAGCTACGTGCTGAACACGATCTTCTACGCGGTGTGCCGAGCCAAGGGCGGCCGGATCATCTACGTCGGCGAGGGATGCCAGGCCGAGCTGAGCCACAACGCCTGCGAGAAGTCCGGCGGCCACGCGAGCTGCGTCGTTACCTCGGACATCAACTTCGCAGACTATGCCATCGATGCGGGTAGGCCTTTGACCGTCGTCACCTCGCCTGCGGGTCAGGGGGCGTGCTTTGCGGTCGGGGAGGCCGGTTTCTTCATCGACGGGCATACGCTGGTCCTGGGGGACCTGATCTGGGTCGGGGCGAATGCCGTGACGCGCGTGGTCAGAGTCGACCATGACACGAACACGCTGACCGTCAGCCCGCCCATCTCCTGGCAGCAGGGCGCCCCGGTCGTCCTGGCCTACCAGGATGCCAGGCCGGATATCGGGGCATTCGAATTCAGTACGGACTACTCCTATGACGTGACACTGGAGCCGCCTGCAGTCACAGCTCCCGGAAAACTGCGCCTCACGGCAGCGGTGGCACATCCGAAGAATGTCCGGTTCGTCACATTCTACGTTGACAACGTGCCCGTGGGCACGGACACGACCGAGCCATTCACTTTTGACTGGGGCTCGGCCAGGCGGGGAGTCGAGTATCACCTTACCGCAACAGCATACAGCCGGTTTGCATCACGACAGCCCACGAGGAGCTTCTCCGCTACCTACACCCATCCGGGCGAGTAGTGGGAAGTCGGACAACCAAATAGGAACCGGCAGAGAACGGGGACTGTTGAGCCCGGTCAAAGTAATGATGTCATTCTGAACTCGCCGTACGGCGAATGAAGAATCTGGCCCGCACCGGCGTCGAGGCCGCTCGGGGCGAGATTCCTCGTCGCCAGCTTCGCCGCTCCTCGGAATGACAGACCTTGGCTGGCCGCAACATTGCTTACGCTGCCCTCAATAGCTTGCTGAGCGGGCTCTGCGCGAGCAGGTCATAGGCGGGATGCGCTAGGAGAGGCCCTTATCCCATGCTTCGGGCCGCGAGCCGATCCACTCGGCGCTCTCTTCGCGAACATAGCCGCGATGACACCAGGGCAGCCATTTCGAGACCTCCGGGATCGACTCCGTCGCGGCCTCGAACAGGGCATCCACGTCGTCCGCGCAATAGGGGCGGATGCGCACGCGCCCGTCAGACAGCTCCTCTCTCATTGCATGCTCCCGCGTGCCTACGCAGGGAAGAGCTCGCCACGCACGCTTTCGAGGATCCGCTGCTGGGCGTCCTCGGCGAGCCCCTTCCTCCGCGCGCTCTCCACCTCGTAGCCGCCGTGCTCGAACGCGTCGGGGGTAGGCACGTAGCAGATCTGCCCCATGTGACTCAGCAGAATGACCCGCTTGCCGGCTTCATCGGCCATCCGCTTGAGCGCAGAGCCGGTCTCGACGAAGTGCTCCCCCTGGAGGGCCAGGATCACGAGGTCGTCCATCTCGATGGCGGAAAGGGACATCGGGACCTCCTCCTCGCTGCCCAGGTCGACGGTCCACGTCCGGGCGCTGAGCTTCTGCGGCTCGAGCGGCCCCGCACCGGACAGCGCTTTCAGAACGGCCTTGCCGAGACTGCCGCCCAGCTTCTCGACCTCCTCAAACGTGCCCGTGCTCCTGTCGTAGATCCCCGTCAGCGGATCGTCCGTGTACCAGGAGTCGCCGTGCTCCTTGATCAGCTTCTTGACGGACGGTGTGAGCGGATTGATGTCGCCGGAAGGGGGCGCGACGAAGACTGTCTGGGCCCCCGGTAAGCCGGCTTCGACCACGCGCCGCGCGGCGCCGAAGTAGTCGGCCGAGATGCTCAGGTTGACGTGGCCCATCACCACGCCGTGCAGCGCATAGGCGAACAGGACCCCGAAGGGACTCCCGTCCGAGTCGCGGGCCTCCACGTAGGAGAACTCCTCGTCCACGGGCCCGCGTAGGTCGCGGCGGTTGATGCACAGGCCGGCAGCCCTGCCAGTGCCGAACGAGATGCGGGCCGGACGGCGCTGCTTCCATGCCAACTCCCCGGCGCTTGCCATCAGGTCGGGCAGGAGCTCGCGGTAGGTGCTCTCATCGTAGAGGGCCGGGCCGGAGTGCGTGTGATTGGACACCACGATGACGTGGTCCTCCGGGATGCCGGTCCGCTCGCTGAGGCGTACCCGCGTCCGCTCGCCCAGCTCTTCGGGCAGCGAACAGATGTCGGCCACCACGATGGCGGCCGATTCGCCGGCCAGTTCGAACGTGACCGCGCGGGCCGTCAGCTCGTCGTGCACGTCCTCCGCCACGCCTTCCCGCTGCCTGTAGCCCGCCAGGCGGACGCCGAGCGGCGGGGTGATGTTGTACAGTCCGAAACCCACGTTCAGGTTCATGTCCTCCTCCTCAGACTGTGCCCTGTGTCCATCGATGTCCAGCGCGTAGACTCGGCGCGTGCCCCGGCAGCACCGGATCGGGCGCCGCTGCCAGGACCGCTTCTGTCCGAGGGGCATTCTACGGCATAGAGGGCAACTGCTCAACAGGGCGAGCCGTCACTTGACCCCCAGCGGCCCTCTGGCATAATCCACAGCCGGACCGCGTGGTCAACGCCCGAGGAGAGGAGTACGGAGGATGGCGCCTTACAGGGGACGGTGGCACGGCAAGAAGCGCTACTTCGGCCTGCACTACGATCTGCACGCCCGCAAGCAGGACATCGACCTGGGCACGCGGGCGACGCCGAAAGAGCTGGTGCCGATGCTGAAGCTCATGGGCTGCCAGTTCGTGCAGACCGACTGCAAGGGCCACGCGGGTTACACGAGCTGGCGCAGCGAGACGCCCGGCGCGTGCGTGAGCCCGGGTGTCAAGAGGGACGCTCTAAAGGGATGGCGCGCCGCCACGAAGCGGCTCGGACTGCCCCTGCATTGCCACTACTCGGGCATCTGGGACGCCGCCGCAGGGCGGAAGCATCCGGAATGGTGCATCGTGGGCAAGGAAGGGCAGCCGAGGGGCGGAGCCTTCGGCGAGTCCGCCGGCCGGCCGACGAACGAGAGGATGTGCCCGCGCGGACCGTACCTGGACAAACTGATGATTCCCCAGATGATCGAGCTGATCGATCGCTACGGCGTCGACGGCTTCTGGGTGGACGGCGAGCTCTGGGCGGTCGAGCCGTGCTACTGCAGGCGCTGCCGCAAGGCGTTCCGGCAGGCGACCGGCATCGAAGAACCCCCAACGGAGACGACCGATCCGAACTGGGTCGCGTGGATCAGCTTCACGCGCGAGAGCTTCGAGCAGTACGTGAGCCGCTACTGCGACGCCGTCCACGCGCACAAGCCGGGCGTGCTCGTTTGCTCGAACTGGCTTCAGACCTTCAAAGATCCGGGCGAGCCCACGGTGCCGACCGACTGGATCAGCGGCGACAACGCGTGGGTGTTCGGGCTCGACTCGTGCCGTTGCGAGTCTCGCTTCATCTCGACCCGCGGCAAGCCCTGGGACGTGATGATCTGGGCGTTTACAAAGTCCGGTGACATGCAGGACCGCAAGAACCCCTGGGCGTTCAAACCCGTCCAGATGATCCAGCAGGAGGCGGCCGTGATCGCTGCGCTCGGGGGCAACGTGCAGGTGTACGAAACGCCCCACGGCCTGCGCAACGGGCAGCTCGTGCCGTGGCGCATGAGGCGCCTGCGCGAAGTCGGCCGGTTCGTCAAGGCGCGCCGGACGCTCTGCCAGGGCTCGGAGACCATCCCGCAGGTCGCCGTGCTGCACTCCGAATGCCACGTCCATAGCCAGCCCGCTCGGAACCTGATGTGGAACGTGGACACTTCACCCGTCGAGGGCGCCACGTACGGCCTGCTGGAGAACCACTATGGCGTGGACATCATGGACGAGTGGGCGCTCCTGCCGCGATTGGCTGACTTCCCGGTCGTGGTCGCGCCCGAGCAGGACCGCATGTCAGACGCGATGGTGAAGGCCCTGAAGGACTACGTCGGGGGCGGGGGCAAGCTCCTGGTGTCCGGCGCGGCGGGGTTCGAGCGGTTCGGCGCCCGATTCCTCGGGGTCAGGGGCGGCAAGATGGAGCAGGACGTCATCTACCACGTGGCCGCCGGGGACGGTTCGGTGCCCGTCTACAGTGCCGCGTGGCGCCTGGTCAGGCCGACGAAGGCAACGGCGTTCGGACGCCTGGGTACCACGCCCTTGCTGGACGAGCGGCTGCTGGCCGCCCCCGCCGCCACCATCAACGCCGTCGGGAAGGGCGCGGTGGCCTGCGTTCCTTTCGACGTGTTCCGGTTCTTCGCGGCGCGTCGTCACCCGATGGTGCGCCAGTTCGTGGGCGAGTTGGTGCAGGCGCTGGCGGGCGAGTTGGACATCCGCGTGCATGCCCCCACGTGCGTGGACGTCGTGCTCCGTAGGAAAGGCGGCAGGACGATCGTCCATCTCATCAACCGGGCGTCGGGCATTCCGAACCGTCCGAACGACGGATCCGTCGACGAGATACCACCCGTCGGTCCAGTCAAGGTGGAGGTGAGGCTGCCCCAGAAGCCGTCCGCCGTCCGCCTGGCGTTCGAGAAGTGCGGTTTCGATTGGGAATACGTGGCGCGCAGAGGCGAGGCGGTTGCCGCTGTAGACAAGGTACACATCCATGCGGCCATTGTGTTCGGATAGCGCCGGCTCAGCGCCGCGACATCCGCGGGAGCTCACCCGGTACGCGGGACCGGCTCAGCATCTGGTCAGGCGGCAGCGCAGGGACCAGCGTGTACGCCGTCTCGCACGACGACCAGGAGCACGTGGTGGGCACCCGCACGTGGGAGGCACTTCGCTTCACTGTAACGTTCCTCGGTCCTCCGTTCTAGATGCAGGGAGTCGATGATGATCAGGATTGCGATCGTCGGTACAGGCGGGATGGCAAACGGTCATGCGGCGGCATTCGCACAGATCAGAGGCTGTAAGGTCGTGGCGGCTTGCGATCTGATCGCAGAGCGAGCCAACGCCTTCGCTGAGCGACACGGCATCCCACACGTCTACAGCGACGTGGACGAGTTGCTGGCTGACGAGGAGTGCGACGCGGTCAGCAACGTCACGTCCGACTCCGGCCACGCGCCCGTGTCGCTGAAGGCCATCGGGATGGGCAAGCACGTCCTCTGCGAGAAGCCCCTGGCCACGAACTACCCGGACGCAAGGAAGATGGCTGCGGCGGCCGCCCGCGCGCATGTCATCAACATGGTCAACCTGTCGTACCGGAACGCCTCCGCCATCCAGCGGGCACACGACCTCATAGAAAGGGGTGACATAGGCCGCGTCATGCACGTGGAGGCGAGCTATCTGCAGAGCTGGCTCGCGTCTCCGTACTGGGGCGAGTGGCGCAAGTCGCCCGGTCTGCTCTGGCGCCTATCGACAGCGCACGGCAGCATGGGCGTGCTTGGAGACATCGGTGTGCACATCCTGGACTTCGCTTCGTATGCGGCAGGCGACATCCGATCTGTCAACTGTCGGTTGAAGACGTTCGCGAAGGCGAAAGGCAATCGGATCGGTCAGTACAAGCTGGATGCCAACGACTCAGCGGTGATGACCGTCGAGTTTGCCAACGGCGCCATCGGGACGATCCATACCACGCGCTGGGCGACGGGACATAAGAACTCCCTTCTGCTGCGGGTGTACGGCGATAAGGGCGCGGTCGTCGTTGACCTGGACAGCTCTTACAGCGAGCTGCGGATCTGTCGGGGCAAGAATATCGACGCGCAGCAGTGGTCAGTTCTCAAGTGCCGTCGCACGCCAACGGTCTACCAGCGGTTCATCAAGAGCATCAGGGCGGGCGTCAACGACCAGCCCGACTTCGTCCGCGGAGCAGCGATCCAGAAGGCCCTCGACGCCTGCTTCCAGTCCGACGCTGAGGGGCGGGCGGTAGAGATCTGAGAGTGCCTCGGCCGGTTGCAGACGGGCGTTCCGCCCAGAAGTACGCGTCGCG
>Ga0315541_1004543_pt1 | contig 10111 bp, 9 predicted proteins | sample SalMarSW160190MG_FD_203095 | JGI IMG/M metagenome (GOLD analysis project Ga0315541, IMG submission 203095) | Salt marsh sediment microbial communities from the Plum Island Ecosystem LTER, Massachusetts, United States - Salt Marsh Sediment SW1601-190 ...
CTGGGTCCACCTGGCGACCTCTGGCATAATCTGCGTTAAGCTGAATGCGGTCCTTCTCCGTCCGTTTTGTAAGATTAATGCTGGTGTTCACAGAGTCAGCTTTCGTGTTGCCATGCGTGGACGTAAGGCCGCCGGAAATATTTCCTTTCCATTTGGGTTCTGGTTTCCCCGGCGGGTTTATCGAAGAGATAGCCGTCACGTCAAATTCCTGAGCCTGCAGAGTCTCACCGCCCTTTATAGCGAAGCGCCCCGGTCCAGCGGCGGACACCTTCTGGTTAAGAACAGTATCATCCTTAAGATGGATTCTGATTGGCTCATCACTACTTAGGGTCTCAACGTTCGATACATCTACCGTTACTTTGCCTGCCAAATCCGACTGAAAAACCAGTTTGCCATCAACAAGCTGTTCAATCTTGCCTGTAAGACGGTCGCCATTGTTGAGCAAAATCTGGTCAGCCCAGGTTGGCACAATGAACGTAAGCAGAAACAGCAGTGAGGTCAGCAAATAGAAGCGCATTGCAGTATCCTTTCAAATTACATACTTTCCCGCGTGATTTTTGCGCCGAGCGGCGCTAGCCTTTCCTCGATTCTTTCATATCCCCTGTCGATATGGTAAATCCTGTTTACTATTGTAGTTCCCTCAGCGGCCAAGCCTGCCAGAACCAGCGCAGCCGATGCCCGCAGATCCGAAGCCATAACCGGCGCAGCTATCAGCTTTTTAACGCCGGCGATTATGACCGCAGGCCCTTCTTTGCGTAGATTTGCCGCCATACGATTTAGTTCCGCTACGTGCATGAACCTGTCAGGAAAAATTTTCTCAACGATAATACTATTGCCATCCGCAAGAGCCAGCATCGCCATAAACTGCGCCTGTAAATCGGTGGGAAAACCCGGGTACGGTTGCGTGGTGACATCAGCAGGTCTTATCCTCTCAGTACCAGCAACAACACAGCCACCGTCTTCAGGCTCAACCGTTACGCCGATGCGCCTTAACTTATCAACGACAGCCATCATATTAGTGAGTCGACAGTTCTGCAGCCGAATCTGGCTCCTGGTTATGGCTGCAGCGACCATGAACGTCCCGGCCTCAATTCTGTCAGGAATAACCTCGTATTCGACCGGCTGTAACCGTCTGACGCCATCGATTACTAATCGAGGTGAGCCGATGCCGTTTATCTTGGCCCCCATTTTATTGAGGCAATTCGCCAGGTCGGTAATCTCAGGCTCACATGCAGCGCATTCAATCGTAGTACGGCCCTTTGCCAGGGTTGCAGCCATAAGCACATTGGCGGTGCCCAGGACTGTTGAGCCAAACGGGCCGCCAAGAAAAATCTCCGCACCGGCTAATCCACCCTGTGTCTCAGCTACGATGTAGCCATTCTCCAGATGGATTTTCGCACTAAGCTCTCGCAAGCCTCGAAGATGAATATCGATCGGTCTATCGCCGATTGCACATCCGCCTGGCATCGAGACTTCCGCCCTGCCGCATCGCGCAAGCAGTGGGCCAAGTATGCAAATACTGGCGCGCATTCTACGCACGACTTCGTACTCACCGACCGGATTATCGACGACAGTTGAATCAATTCGCAGCCGACCATCCGGACTTTTGGTCACTCGACAGCCAAGCTGTTCAAGAAGCTCACTGAAAACAGAAATGTCGGAAAGGTCGGGGGCTCCAAAAACAGAAGATTCGCCGCCGGCAAGAATTGCAGCAGCCATTATCGGTAACGAGGCATTTTTCGAACCTTTGATGCTCACGCTACCGGCAAGCAGGACTGGTCCTTCAATCCGAAATATATCCATTCCCTATTTTCCTTGAAAATGCCCCCCTCTTCCGTGATACTTCGTAAAACACGAATCCCTTTAAGGCTAATAATGTAACATAGTTATAATTGGTTTACAAGTCTATGGGGCAAAGCTCCGGCTCAGAACCAGCCGAAAGGCTGCAAGATAAGGTAACCCGAAACATCCATGTTAATAAACGCCATTGAGACAATAAAGCAGTTTGCTGCGTTGGTTACAATAATAGACCTTATATGTCTGACGGGAATAGCCTTTTTAGCAGTCTGGTTGATCCGAACGTCCTTTGGCACAAAAGCTCTGGTCGATTCTGCAACCCGTCAAAACAATATGCCTCCTTATGTCCCATTTATTCCATTATTTTTCTGGCTCGGGAGCATCTCATTAGGAAAAACAATTATAAAAAGATTTGTAGAACAGGTGAACGATTGGCAAAAAGAGCTGTTTGATAACATTATTCTCTGTGTTAGCGCAATGATAGCAATAGCTGTGATTATGATCCTGGTCAAGTCAAGCTTTGCTCGAGGACTGAAAGGATTCGGCCTTAATCCAAAAACAATCTTCAAAGACTTCTTTTCCGCCTTTGTGAATCTGCTTTCTGTTTGGCCACTCGTGCTAACAGCCATAATCATAACTACTTTTGCCGGCACATTGATATGGGGACAGGATTTCAGAATGCAACAACATGAGGAGCTCAGGCTAATTCAGTCTTACCCTCAGTTATCACTTCGCATTCTAATCGTCTTTATGGCAGTGATAGTGGCACCTTTGCTCGAAGAGACGCTCTTTCGAGGACTGTTTCAGACAATGATACGTACGCTTCTTGAAATGCGAAATCCGAAATTTAGAATCAGCAATGCAGCCTGGCCGGCGATTGTAATCAGTTCTGCCTTATTTGCTATGATACACATGGATATGGCACACTGGCCGGCGCTGTTTGTATTATCGCTTAGTCTGGGCTATGCGTATGAAAAAAGCGGCTCTTTATTTCGACCCATTTTCATTCACTCATTATTTAATGCAGCCACTATCGCAGCGGTTCTGTATCAATAGCCTGGCTTGTGGCCAAGAGGTATAAGAACTGTTTGCGTAGCTGAACCGTATCTGTTAAATTTCAGCTCCGTGATCATAACTTTTAAGGGAAATACAATGTTGATAGTACACGTTTTTGCTCATGTTAAGCCTGACAAGGTCGAAGCCTTTCGGGCCGCGACGCTCGAAAATGCCCGCCACAGTATCCAAGAGGCTGGTCTTGCGCGATTTGATGTTATCCAGCAACAAGATGATCCCACTCGTTTTGTACTCGTGGAAGTTTATCGTACACCGGATGATCCGATGCGGCACAAGGAAACAACGCACTATCAGAAATGGCGTGACACCGTAGCCGATATGATGGCTGAACAGCGTAAGAGCATCAAGTACACTAATTTGTTTCCCAATGAACAGGGCTGGGATTAGCAATATCTTTGAGCAATTATGAGATTCGAATTTGCCACAGCCACGCGTATTATTTTTGGAGAAGGAACCATCCAGGAAGCCATGCTGCCGGCATCAAAGATGGGAAGCAATGCATTTGTTGTTACCGGCCGAAGCACCGAGCGAGCCGAACCGCTTCTTCAACAATTAAACAAACAACAGGTAAAGTATATTACATTCAGTGTGCCGACCGAGCCGACGACGGTTATGGTCAAACAGGCTGTTAAACAAAGCCGTCAGGCCAAGTGCAATTTAGTAATTGGCATTGGCGGTGGAAGTGTGCTGGATACAGGCAAGGCGGTCGCAGCTATGCTAACCAATGCGGGAGAGTTAGAAGAATATCTCGAGGTCGTCGGTGCCGGTAAGTCCATAACGCAGAATCCCGCGCCTTATATTGCAATCCCCACAACCGCAGGGACGGGAGCCGAAGTTACGCGCAATGCTGTTCTTGCCGTGCCTGAGTATCGGGTCAAAGTCAGTATGCGTAGTCCCCTGATGCTGCCTCGCCTGGCGATAGTCGATCCAATGCTGACTCATTCTATGCCACCGTCTTTGACCGCAAGTACAGGGCTGGATGCGCTGACGCAACTTGTAGAGGCTTATGTTTCAAAAAGCGCAAATGCGTTGACGGAAAGTATTTGCCGAGAGGGTCTGAGACGGGCAGGAGGTGCACTGCAGCGGGCTTACGAAGATGGCAGTGATTCTGCCGCCCGTGAGGATATGGCGCTGGCAAGTTTGTTTAGCGGCTTGGCGCTAGCCAATGCGAAGCTGGGAGCTGTACACGGCCTTGCAGGTCCGCTGGGTGGAATGGTTGCAATTGCCCATGGAGTTTTATGTGCGAGACTTTTGCCACATGTGACGGAGATTAACATCCGTTCCTTGCAAAGCTATGCAAAGGATTCGCCTGCGCTGGCCCGCTATGATGAAGTGGCGCAACTACTAACCGGAGACGCTGCGGCGCGAGCTGAAGATTGTATCAAATGGATGCACAGTTTGTGCGCAGCGTTGGATGTGCCTACGCTGACCCAGGCTCAACTGAGTGAGCAAGATTTTCAAGTAGTCATTGAAAAATCACGCAGGTCCAGCAGTATGAAAGGAAACCCAGTTGTCCTGACGGATGAGCAGATAATAGGGATTCTGAAAAAAGAAATTTCGGTCAAATAAAGCACCTAAAGTTCGACTAAAACGAGGTCGTTTATGAAAGTCGTCAAAATAAATCTTAATAAGAAAGTCACGTCGGCTATAACAGCAGCGCCGGCGTTAGCCAAGGTTCGCTCGGATCAGATAGAATAGGTAATAAATTCAAGGAATGTGTGCCAGATACTGGAAATACAATAGAAAGTCACAAGCTCGCTTCAAGCGGCAAAGCCGACCGCATAAGACAGCCAAACACAGGCCGAAAGGAAAAGAGGGCGCCACACAATCACCAAAGATAAAACAAAAGATTGCACAAAGAATGTCAGGTTCAATGGTAGCCGGCTGGCGCCTTTGGCTGTTTCGCGTTATTGCTCTTACCGTTATTCCACCTCTGTTGTTTTTGCTATTGGAGCTGGGACTGCGCATCATCGGTTACGGCTTTTCTCCAAGCGCCATCATTGAGTGTGAAGTGAACGGGAAAGCGTGTTATTGTAACAATGCAAAATTTGCTTGGCAGTTCTTTCCTCCGACCATCGCTCGAGAATCCAGTCCGTTTGCTTTTCCTGCGGATAAATCGAACAGCACATATCGAATCTTTGTGTTAGGAGCCTCAGCCGCGGCAGGTACACCGGATGGAGCGTTTTGTTTTGGGCGGATTCTACAGGTGATGTTACGTCAGCAGTATCCACAAGCAAATTTCGAAGTTATTACCATTGCGATGCCAGCCATAAATTCCCATGTGGTTTTGGAGATCGCAAAAGACTGCGCCCATCACCAAGCTGATTTATTTATCTTATACCTGGGCAACAACGAAGTGGTTGGGCCATACGGGGCGGGAACTGTCTTTACGCCACTTAGCTCCAATCTGCCTCTCATCCGCTTCGGGATCGCGCTTAAAGCTACAAAGCTGGGCCAACTTATAACGAATTTGCTGGAATCGGCAGGCGCCAGTGATGTGCCAAAGGTTTGGCGAGGACTGGAAATGTTTCTCGAAAAGCAAATACAGGTAGATGATCCCCGTCTGGAAACCGTTTACCAACATTTCCAAAGAAACCTCGAAGATATCCGCCGTGTTGCCTGTAAGAGTGGAACAAAAATAATCTTTTGCACAGTGTCAAGCAACTTGAAAGATAATCCGCCGTTTGCTTCCCTTCATCGGCCGAATTTAACAGATACCGAAAAGAAAAAATGGGACGAGCTTTACCAGGAAGGTATTACATCTGAGACAGATGCAAATTATGCTAAGGCGGCGGAAAGTTACTTGGCAGCCGCTGAGATTGATGATAGCTACGCAGATCTTCAGTTTCGTCTGGGCCGATGTTATTGGGCGATGGATGAGTATGACAAGGCCAGAGCCGGATATATCCGAGCACGTGATTTAGACACGCTTAGGTTTCGCGCTGACACGCGGATAAACGAAATTATTCGGGACATAGCCAGCGGTGAAAGTTCCGATGGTGTTTACATGGTGGATGCTGTCAAGGTTTTCCAAAAGAACAGTCCCCATGAAACTCCAGATAAGGAACTCTTCTATGAGCACGTTCACATGAATTTCAAGGGCAATTATCTTCTGGCCAAGGTAATATTCGAGCAGGTGCAAGAAATACTTCCGAAGCGGATAGAGCGTTACAAGGCAAATGAATGTCCATTGCCCAACGAGGCAGAATGTTCGCGATATTTAGCGTACGCAGATTGGGACCGATATAGGACTGCTGAGCAAGTTCTCAACAGCTATATAAAGAAAGCACCTTTCACTAACCAGCTTTACCATAACCAGCGTATCAGGCAGATGGAGCAAAAACTCAAGGCTCATAAAGCTCATCTTTCTCCGGAGGTTCTTAATGAAGTTGTGGTTCAGTATCAGTGGGCGATTCAGCAAACACCCTCAGACTGGTGGCTGCATTGGAAATACGGCGAATTACTGGAAGAGCTGGAGAACTACAACAGCGCTGCCAGGCAGTATCGTTTGGTTTTGAATTATATGCCGACTCGTTATGAAGCACATGCTAAATTAGGTTTTTTATCAGGCAAACAAGGAAACTTAAATGCAGCTATCACTCATAATCTACAGGCAATACGAATCAATCCCATCTTTGCCGATGCATATTTCAATTTAGGATTGGCTTATCATATGCAAGGCAAGGTCGATAAGTCTATTGAACAATATTCTAAAGCGATTCGATTCAAGCCGGATCACGCACAAGCTTACAATAATCTGGCGGTACTGCTGTACCAGCAAGGTAAGATTGATGAAGCAATGAAAACTTATCGCGATGGCTTGACACTTGTGCCAGACGATTTGGATATGCATTACAATCTGGGCATTCTTTTAGAAGGACAAGGACATACAGACGAAGCTCTAAAAGAGCTTCACACCGCTTTAAAGATAGATCCTAATTCCATCAAGACACGTAAAGTACTGGAGGCTATATTGAAAAAACACAACCGGAGCAACTAAATAAATGAGTGCCAAATACAAGGGGAAAAATAAAGTTAAACAGCACGATAAAGAAGAGCTACCACCCAGGTTAATAACCAGTTGGCGGCTGTGGTTGTTTCGTGTGATTGCTCTTACTGTTATTCCAGCTTTGCTATTTTTACTGCTGGAGCTGGGATTGCGCATAGCCGGTTATGGTTTTCCTGCTGATGCGATAATCAGGTACGAGGAGAACAACAGGGTGTATTATTGCGACAACGTTAAGTTCTGCTGGCGGTTTTTCCCGAAAGAAATTGCCCGAGAATTTAACCCATTTACACTTTCTCCGGTTAAATCAGAAGATGCTTATCGAATTTTTGTCTTAGGCGCATCCGCAGCCCAAGGTGAACCGGATGGGGCCTTTGGTTTTGGACGTTTTCTAAAGACAATGTTGCGGGATAAATATCCAGGGATAGATTTTGAAGTAATCATAGCCGCGACAGCAGCGATAAATTCTCACGTGGTCGTAGAAATAGCAAAAGATTGCGCACAGCATGAGCCAGATCTGTTCATCGTATACCTCGGTAACAACGAAGTTACCGGCCCGTACGGAGCAGGTACAGTCTTTGCGCCGCTTTCGCCGAGCTTGTCTGTTATCCGCATGGGCATTGCCGCTAAAGCTACGAGGTTGGGACAACTGCTAACGAGCCTTATCGAATGGGCAGGTACCAAAAAAGATAAACCAACGATATGGCGTGGATTAGAGATGTTCCTTGAGAAACAGATTCGTGCTGATGATCAGCAATTGGAGATAGTTTATCGGCATTTCAGAAGGAATCTTCAAGATATTGTACAAATCGGCCGCGACTCTGGAGCGAAGGTAATTTTCTGTACTGTTGGTAGTAATCTTAAAGACAATCCGCCGTTTGGGTCACTGCATTGGCTAGATCTGACAGAAACAGAGAAGACAAAGTGGGATGATATTTACGCCCGAGGAGTGGAGTATGAATCTGCAGGCAGATATGCCGAGGCGGTGGAATGCTATCTGTCGGCTACTGAAATAGACGGCACTTACGCAGACCTTCAGTTTCGCCTTGGCCGTTGCTATTGGGCCCTGGAAGACTATGAAGCGGCAAGGCAAAGGTACATAAAAGCACGTGAACTGGATACGTTGCGGTTCAGAGCAGACGGACGAATCAATGAAATCATCAGCAGTGTGGCGGATTCATGTACCGGCAAAGGTGTTTACCTGGCGGATGCTGTTAGAGCATTTGAAAGGAACAGTCCATATGAAATTCCAGGTGAGGAACTCTTCTATGAGCATGTGCACCTGAATTTTCAAGGTAACTATCTGCTGGCTAAGACTATACTTGAGAAGGTAGAAGAGCTACTTCCACAAAGGGTAACAGCTCATCGAGCCGATGATTCTTTACCTTTAACGCAGACCGAGTGTGCCCAACACCTGGCTTATACAGAATGGGACCGATGCGTGATTGCCGATGAGGTTCTCAAAAGATTTATTACGCAGCCACCGTTTACCAATCAACTATATCACGAAGAGCGGCTCAGAATAATGGAGCACAAGTGCAAGATTCTGAAGACTAATATCACTCCAGATGCGCTTAAAAAAGCGTCTGACCAGTATCGCCAGGCAATTCAAAACTCCCCCCAAGATGTGTACCTGAAATGGAAATACGGTAGGCTTCTATTTGAAGATTTGAAAGACTACAAAGTCGCAGCCGAACAGTTTCGGTTGATAAAGAGCTTCATACCGCACTCCTATGTAGCCTACGATACATTAGGCTCAGTATTGCAAGTAACAGGCGACATTAATGCTGCTACAACTAACTATCTAAAAGCAATACAAATAAAGCCCACCTGCGGTGACGCATATTATTACCTCGGAGGGATTTACCAAAAACAAGGTAACACCAAAAAGGCCATAAAGTATTATTCAAAAGCCACAAGGTTCTTGCCTAATCATGTCCTCGCATACAACGATTTAGCACAGATACTTTATCATCAGGGTGAGATTGACAAAGCAATCGAAGTATGTCGCAAGGGCATATTGTTTATACCGGATAGTTCCCTTCTGCACTGCGGTCTTGGTCTTCTTTTACACAAGAAGGGACATAAAGACGCAGCAGTTAAAGAGCTTAATATTTCTCTTGAGTTAGACCCTAATTCTACGACGACCCGTAAAATACTGGAGGCTATGTTGAAAAGTTCCTCAAAGTAGAATTGTGACTATAAGAACAACAAAGCATTACAGTTGGAGCACCGCCTTGTGGAAATCCTCATGTAGGATCTTGCTTCTCAGAAAAGCGGATAAATAAATGGTGCTATAGCTGTTCCGCCCAACAGTATAAGCAAGCCAAAAAGCAACAGCATAATCAGTATTGGTAACAGCCACCACTTTTTGTTGTGTTTAAGGAAAAACCAGAACTCTACTAGCAGCGATGGACGCTTACTTTGGGCAAGTTCGCTGAATTGTTTTGACTTTTTGCTGCCAGACTTTTTAGACATCTGCTTTCTCCGGTCTCAGAATTGCTGAAAATAACGGTCAAGACTATCAGGCGGTTCATAAGGAACCCAGTAACTTTTCGTCGCAGGCTCGAACTTTCGATTTAGCGTGTCACGACCTATCAATCTAAAGAAAAGGGCCAGCGGTGTTAGCAGTAGAAAGTAAAATACAGCTAAAAGCATAAAGCTAACTGCTAAACCTATCGGTAGCGTTATGGTCGTCAGGCCGATGTAAATTACTCTGGTAAGTCTGACAGAGATTCTACTGATTAAAAAGACAGCGCAGCCGGCTGTGAAGATGACCAGTAGCCAATGTGGGCCAAGACCTTTTAGTAAATAAAACAATAAACCGATAACTATCGAGGCTATCAAGGCAACTGTGCCAAAAGCCCGCAATTGTTTATTGTCAGGGTGCCAGTTTATTTCAACCAGTGACACTAAAAAAATTATCTCCTTTCTGCGATTTAATCCAACTCAAACTGAGCCTTGTATTCATCAATCTCGTGCTGTTTTGCCTGCGGTTGCTCTTCTTTGTAGAGCAGATAATTTTCGAGTACTAAAACATCCATATTTGTAGCCATAAAACAACGATAGGCATGCATCGGCGAGCAGACGATGGGCTCACCACGAATATTAAAGCTGGTGTTGATAATAGCTGAGCAGCCTGTCCTGGCCTTGAACACATTTAAAAGACGGTGCATCTTCGGATGACGTTCAGCATCAACGGTCTGGATACGGGCCGAGTAATCCACGTGAGTG
>Ga0315541_1004547_pt1 | contig 10100 bp, 8 predicted proteins | sample SalMarSW160190MG_FD_203095 | JGI IMG/M metagenome (GOLD analysis project Ga0315541, IMG submission 203095) | Salt marsh sediment microbial communities from the Plum Island Ecosystem LTER, Massachusetts, United States - Salt Marsh Sediment SW1601-190 ...
TGGTATTGGACACCTCGGCAATCATTGATGGGCGGATAGCAGACCTGTGCCAGAGCAGATTATTTGACGCTCCGCTGCTTGTGCCGCGTTTCGTTCTCAATGAGCTGCAATTGATAGCTGATTCGGCAGACAAGCTCAAGCGTAACCGTGGAAGACGAGGACTTGATATACTCAACAAGATGCAGACAAATCCGGTTATTGACGTGCAGATTGATGACACCGTAGTTCCGGAAATAGAGGAGCTCAAAGGCGTTGACCAGAAACTGTTGATGTTTTCCAAGAGCTGCAACGGCCGGCTGGCCACAACGGATTATAACCTGAGCAAGGTTGCCCAGGTCCGTAGCGTCGACGTTATAAATATTAACGACCTGGCCAATTCGCTAAAGGTGGTCGCTTTACCCGGTGAAACCATGGAGGTTAAAATCATAAAACCGGGCGAAGAGGCTGAGCAGGGTATCGGCTACCTAGATGATGGGACAATGATTGTTGTTGAAGGCACACGCAATAAAATTGGACGGCAAGTGGTTATCAGTATTACCAGCTCTCTTCAAACCTCAGCGGGAAAAATGATTTTTGGCAAATTCGAGTCCTTTATCCAGGATAAAGATTCAAACAGCCGGCGAACATACAATAAAAAATCAAATTAGACAGGGCCGTTGAATAGTCAAAAAGACAGGAAATGAGTAAAGTGTTGATGTAAGCTGTATTAAAGCTAAGCCGTGAACCGTAAAGGAGAAGTCCAATTACGGCTTGAAACCCGAATATGCCTTAAGCATACACTTATTCGCCGTCCTAAGGACTCCTTATGGAGAACCTCGCGCTGGAGGTTTTATTTCTTCGCCATTCCCGACGAGTTGATTTGTGTACTGAGCTGTGATAGCTGATCTTTAAACTGCTTGAGCATGGTTATCATCTGGTCACGCATCAATTGATTATCACTTTGCAAGGATGTAATCTGCTTCTGCATTTCAGTTTGTTTCTGCTCAATACCATTTATAGCATTAGTAAAGGATTGCATGCCTGCCGCATTGACTGTTATCTGCTGAGAATGAGCCTGCACGACGTTCTGCAGTTTAACCTGACTCTCCTTAACATCAACGATTTGCCTGCTGCAACCAGCAAAAACCAGGTTGGTTACGACGAAAAGCCATGCTAAAACTGTCCATATATTGAGCCTTTTTGCATTCAATTTAATTTTCATCTTTCAATGCCTTTCCGCTATCAACATATACAGGTTCGGTCGATTTTACCGGCTCTGACAATCATCGTTTTATCTGATAAGCGTATATGCCCCTTGCTCTACCAGTACAACAAAATCAGCAAACCAAATAGTTCTGACTCAAAATTCGTCCTTGGTAGTTTTACTACTGAGAAAGAACTGAAATTAAATGAAGCCACCCTCGTGGCTGTGCCCTCCGTGGAGTTACTATAGAATAACATATCCATTATCCAAAGTCAATAGCGTTAGGTAAGAATCGTGGATTAAGGTTATAATTCCTTCCTGTATATCTGTTAGTGAGCCGAATAGGGAGTTATTTTCGGACCAAATAAGATATATGCGAATAATTGACCTCGAATTTTTATTAAAATTAGAAGCCTGCCGGCTGCCATTAGCGGCCTCAGTTATTCAGCCGCTCCGTTTGTAGCGGTATTACCGGCAGGCAATAAAATAAAAGGTGCATGTAAACTTTGTAGATAAAAAACAGAAACAGATAATGCTGAGTTTCCTTGACAAAACAAAGCAATAAATGATTATGTGATAACCGGAAAACCGACTTTCAAAAATACTTTTAATGAGTGAGCGCTATGTATCAACTAATCAGCATCATAATATCATTAGCTGTGCTGGTGACGCTGTTACGACTAAAAGTCAAAATCGGGCTTGCTATGGTGATTTCGGCTTGTACGCTGGCGTTATTATTGTACATCTCACCTGTGCAAGTTAGCCGGACATTAGCAGCAGAATGGCAACGTAAGCCTCTAACGCAAACCACGGGTTATCTTTTCGTATCGCTGACCGCCCTGCTGCTTCTGGTAAATGTCATTGGCGCGGCGATGGAGGAGATTGGTCTATCACAGCGCTTGGTACCTGCAATGCAGGGCCTGTTTAAAAGCCGTAGATTTGCCCTGGCACTTATACCTTTAATGATGGGGATGCTGCCGACGCCGGGCGGCATTATGCTGTCGGCACCTATGGTTCGCGAAGCGGGTGACAAAATCGGTGTCGAACGCAGCCGACTGGCTGCTATCAACTTTCTTTTTCGTCATCAATGGGAACCCATTTGGCCACTTTTCCCTGCGGTGCCTCTTATCCAGAGCCTGCTCGGCATCTCGGCGTTTACCCTGTTTTGTCATCATATCGCTTTAAGCGCTGCAGGTATTCTCGGAGGTATCGTTACCCTTTTGATGTTCGGCATACCGCCGAAAAGCCCCACTCGACAATATGCTGAACGCCACACCGGCCACAATTTACTCGACTTTCTGCATGCCTTTTGGCCTATTGCATTCACCGCCGGCCTGTATATCGCTTTCAACCTGCCGCCGGCCGTTGGGATATTCCTGGCCATCATTGGATTACTAACAGCACATAAAGTCCCTTTCAACCGTTGGCTTCACGTCTTCAAAGCCGCTCTGGAGCCGGACATGGTGCTGCTTATTTTTGGTGCGCTATTATTCAAAGTCAACTTGGAAGCGAGTGGTGCCATCGGCAGTGTCGTACAATTTCTGACTGCCGCCCACGTTCCACCGTTTTTGCTGTTATTTATGCTGCCGATGATTGTCAGCTTCAGCACCGGTGTAACTATGCCGACTGTAGCGATTACCTATCCGTTCCTCATTGCCTTTATCACCAAAGGCGGCGAAGTCAAAATGGGACTGGAAGTATTGGCCTTTTCCGGCGTGATTTTTGGCCTGTCTCTGACGCCCGTACACCTTTGCCTGGCACTTTCGGCGAGCTATTTTGAAACTTCACTGCTCAGAATCATCCTGAAGCTTTTACCGCCGGCAGTAGCCATCGCCGGCGCAGGTTTGCTGATGGCCGTTTTCTTTGGTTAATACCCCCAAAAAGGAAAACCCCCAGTAAAACTGGGGGCTAATATATTCTTTATTGATTTTTCGCCTCGTGGTCTTGTGCTGGAGCTATGACAACCACGTATTCGCCTTTTGGGTTTTCCTCAAGCTGTGCTAATAACTCGGATAATCGCCCGCGCTTTACCGATTCAAATATCTTTGTCAATTCCTTGGCTAAAGCGGCTCGACGGTCTCCAAGCACATCCAAGGCATCTTTCAAAAAGCTGCGCAAACGATGCGGACTCTCATAAAAGATAAGCGTATAAGGTGACTGGCTATCGTTAGCTAAAAATCGCCGACGTTTGCTGCTCGTGCGGGGTGGAAAACCACGAAAAGTGAAACTATGTATCGGCAGACCCGACAGAACTAAAGCCATTACAAATGCCGTAGCTCCGGGGACCATCGTCACCTCTATGCCTGCTTCGATAGCACAGCGCACCAGCGTAAATCCCGGATCAGAGATGCCCGGCGTGCCTGCATTCGTGACCAAAGCAACCGATTTGCCTTTTTCAAGCAGGCTTACAATCTTCTTTGCAGCCTGAGCTTTATTATGCTCGTGAAAGGAGACCTGTGGTTTCCTGATATCAAAATGCTTGAGCAAAATACCAGTCTTGCGCGTATCTTCACTGGCGACGTAATCCACGTGGCGCAGTGTCTCCAGTGCACGCAGGGTAATGTCCGACAGGTTTCCAATTGGCGTGGCTACTAAATAAAGCATATCGTCAACCGTCAGAAGTCAGAGGTCAGAAATCAGAAATCTGTCTTCTGTTTTCTGTCTTCTGAATTCTGTTATCCGCCGTATAGTCCCTTGCGTCTGTTGGCGAGTATTTTTCGTCCACCTTTGGTTCGCATTCGAACACGAAAACCACACTTTCTTCGTTTCTTGATACTGCTCTTACGAGGATTTTCCATAGATACTCCGTCGTTGAAAATTTCAATTAGACCACAAAGCGTGATCCCTTAAACCATATAGCCAATCATGCACGTTTTGCGTGCACTTTTAGATGTTCTTTTGCCTTCCGCAATTTCTGCGAAAAGTCACTGTCTCTAAACTGTGATGTCCATTTCCTTATGGTAATCCAACCGCCAAAACGGATGAGGCGGTTACGCCAGGTCCGATGCCATCGCCTCCATCCTAATTTAAAATTGTGCAGGAATAAAATAAGACCAGGGAAAGAGAATATACTTGCAGTAATCAAGAACATATATTTGAACTGATAAAACCTGCCCATGATCTGTCTGATAGAGCGCTGCATTTGTTCTGCGCTCACCGGCTCATCAGGCTCAAACAAGGGAAAGTTGCCATCATAATATTCCCAGCCTACATCATCAGTTGGGTAAATCCTGCTTTGTCTTTCAAGCCTGTGTCTCAACTCCGTTCCAGGCAGAGGAACCGGCAGCAAAACCTGCACGGTGTCAATCCTGGCCCTCTTGATGAAATTCTTAAAGCGTTTCACCCGTTCTTTGACCGGCATATTGAAATTCACACCTTCCGCTCTCGGATAGCCAAAGATGAACATCCCATGTACCAGGAACCCAAATTTGTGATATATCCTTGTAAGTGATAGCATATCTTCGGCTTTTACACGCTTGTTCATGGCCGCTAATTCTTCTTCGATCGGCGATTCAAAACCGATGGCTACCATCTTAACGCCCGCTTGCTGCATAGCAGCCAATAGCTCAGGGTCTTTTGCTTTATCCAATCTTATTTGAACTGTCGTAAACAGCCGCCTGCCTATGCGCTTTTGATAATCCCTGAGCATATTACAGAATCTTATTGTCTCGTTTCGTTGCTGCCCAAAGAGGTCATCTACAATAAAGAAATGCCTGGCTTTGCGCGTCTCAACAAGAAAGCTGATATGCTCAAGCAGGCGCTCCGGCGAGGCGTATCGTGGTTTGCCCCTGACGGTACAGAACTCGCAGGCCATTGCGCAGCCGCGTGTCCTTTCAACAGGATAAAGTTTAATTTTCGCGTAACGGACCAAGGAAAAATCAGGTAAAGACAATTTGTCAAAATCAGTCAGAGCCTCTCTTTCAGGGGTGCAAACGACCTGACCGTCCCTTAGATAAGCTATGCCTTTAATCTCGTTTACATCTCGCTTGCTTTCTATTGACTGCAGAAGCTCCTTAATTGTCTCTTCTGCCTCGCCAATAACCAGGTAGTCGATGCCACTGGCGAGCGCTACATCTATATTATCTTCAACAAAATGCTGTCCCCCGGCGATAGTAACAATCCCTTTATCTTTATAAAAGCGGGCTAATTCATAGAGTCTGGGTATAGTGCTCGTCAATCCGCCATAGAACCCAACGATATCTGCTGGCCTGTGCTGTTGTAAAAACTCGTGGTCGGCTCCGGTCAAATTACCTCTGGGGCCGTACCTGCGAAGGTTGTTCTCGTCAATAACCTCAGCATCCCATCTTTCCATTTTGTTAACAGCGGTAGCTACGCATACCGGCCCCAAGGCAGTGGTCTTCCTGGCAATACGAGAATAAATGTTAAACGCCGGATAAGCCGGAATAACTACTCTCAAACGATACCTTTTTTTCGATAAATCAAACATAACAAAAACCCAATCAAAAATTTAAATAAGTGTACAATTTCTCAGCGATTTGAACAAATAAAAATTGGTTAATTTGGGCGTTTAGGGTGAATATCAAGATTGTTGGTAAAACCTTCAGACAGAAAGCCCGAATTGTAGAGGTCATTTCGACCGTAGGCCCACTATGGGTGGGCCGGAGTGGAGAAATCTGCTTTGTCCTCAGGACTCCTTACGGAGAAGGCAGACCTCTCCGCTCGGCCTCATGGCCTCGGTCGAGGTGACAAAAAGGAACCAGCCGTTATCGATTGAGATAATAGAAAATAGAAAGACCAAATTTTACCTACAAATGTTACGTGCTATTCTCCACTTTTTTTAAATGTAGTCCGATTAGAGCGTTCAATCTGTCTCAACAACCGTTAACCCATCTCTTTGTGTATTTGGCGTAGTTGTACTCATCTATGAGTTTGAGAAGGGTTACATCAGTCGGATTGCCGGGATACGTTTGGACTTGTTCGGCCATGTCTTTCATATTGAAGCAAAATGAAAAATATTTCTCACCTGGTTTCTCTGAATAGTCGTATCCGTATCCGCTTGCAATTTCCTCATCCCAAAGGGGGAAAAATTTCGGTGCTAATAAATGTAATGCCTTGGCAACAGCAACAGGGCTTTTTCGACCTGCATTGTTGCCTTCCACAATTTTCAGAGCGTCGAGTAATCCATTGAATAGCACCCTTATATTCTCTTCGTCGGATTCCGATAGAGATGAAATTAGCCTATTCTTAAATGACTCGATTATCAGCCAATTATCTTTCAGCCATTGCTCGAGTTTTTCGAAACTAAAAGGCCCAAACCTGTAGAAAGCCTGATTCCACGTCAATAGTAATACACCTAAACCATTCGCCATCTCATAGCAATCTCCCCAAAAATATTTTACGAGGAAATTTGCTACCTTATACATTGCATCACGTTTTTCGTTTTTCCTGAATTCTTCATATCCCTTTCGAAAGCATTCTCTTGTAATCTCCCTATTCATATTTCTCTTCTTTCTTTAATGACTGACTAAAAACCTAACAATATGAACTGTACCAGTTTCCCGAACATCTTCAAATTCCACATTCCAAATTCTAAATTCTCACTTCCAATTCGCCCAGCTCATACAAGATAACTGCCGAGGCAACGACAGCCGCAGTTTCTGTGCGTAAAATCCGTTTTCCAAGGCTAAAGGCTGTAGCTCCTTTGCTGCAAGCGTCAGAAATTTCATCATCTGTAAAGCCACCCTCCGGGCCGATAAACAAAGCTACTGCGACCGGTTCGGTACTACCAGTTCGCAATATTTCTCGTACACTTGAGCCGGTTGCCGCCAGCGAGCCAATGAGACAGCAGTCAAAATCACTAAGCCTGGATACAGCATCTACAAAATTGACAGACGCATCGAGCTGTGGAATTCGACCTCGGCCCGATTGTTCAGCAGCCTCGGCGATTATATTCCGCCAGCGTGAAAGTTTACGTGGCGTTATATCATCCGGTCTGCGCACAATACTTCGCTCGGTTATCATCGGCACAAATTTTTTCACACCAACTTCGGTACACTTTTGCAGCACGAACTCGAACTTCTCACGAGCCAAAAGGCTCTGATAGAGTGTAATCTGCGTGTTCGGCTCTACCTGAGCTTGCTGCTTAGATACTATCTCGCCTGTAACATCCTGTCGACCAACCTTCGTTAAGATTACAGTGTATTCATAGCCGATATTATCTAATACAATGACGTGGTCGCCGGATTTCATCCGCAGGACATTGCGAATTTGATGGGCCTGCCGGCCTGTGAAAACTACTTGTTTACCACGCAGGTTCTCTTCGGCAACAAAAAAACGATGCATTATTTGTCAGTTCCTTATTTCAATCAATTAATTTTGATAACGACATTAGACAATACACTCTTTATAATGCTACCCTGTGACGACTGATTCGACAAATCAAAAACGAGCTTATTTTTATGCTTCGGTTGTAGTTTTGCTGTGGTCAACAGCAGCCTCGGCCTTTAAAATCTCTTTACGTTATACAGATGTTCTGCCGCTTCTTTTCTTCGCCTCGCTTGTGTCAACAGCCACATTTTTTATGCAATTATTTTTCTCCGGTAAAATAGCTTTACTTAAGACCTTGTCGAAAAAAGATTATCTAACGTCCGCCCTATTGGGCTTTCTCAATCCTTTTCTCTATTATGTAGTACTGACAAAAGCATACGATATACTGCGAGCACAGGAAGCGATGACTATAAACTGGGTTTGGCCGATAATGCTTGTGCTGCTATCCATCCCGCTGCTCCATCAAAGAATCAAGCTAAGAAGTATCTTTGCGATAATTATCAGCTTTTTAGGCGTTTTTATCATTGCGATAGGGGGTGATATTGGGGGATTTCAATTTGGTAATCCTATAGGTTTTTTGTTAGCGTTAAGCAGCACTGTAATCTGGTCACTATCCTGGATATATAATGTAAAAGACAAACGAGATGAAGCCGTCGGGCTATTTCTGAATTTTGCGTTCGGCTCGGTTTACATATTCGCAGCAATACTGCTCTTTGCAGAAAAAAATTTGCCATGCCTAAACGGTATTTTAGGAGCTATCTATATCGGCTTATTTGAAATGGGCGTCACCTTCTTGGTGTGGCTGCGAGCGTTAAAATTAGGGAAAACAACCGCACATGTTGCGAATCTCGTTTATCTAGTCCCCTTCTTTTCACTGGTATTGATTCACTTTGTTGTCGGCGAAGAGATTTTCCCCTCAACAATAATCGGACTGATTTTCATTATCGGCGGTATAATATTACAAAAACTTTGGGAATAGGTTAGCCGGCACACCTGTGGTGCCGGCCTCTTTCTGGGTGCACAATCATAATCCGGCCATTTCCAGAACGGTAGGAACGTGACGCTCCCAGCCAAGGGACATGATGTGAATACCCTGACATAAATCCTTCAATTGCTTTATCAAACGAGCGGAGATTTCAAGGCTCTTCTGGACCCTTTGCTCTTTCGGCACAGCGGCCAGCTCATTGATGATTTCATCGGGTACGTGAATTCCCGCGACATTTGCATTCATAAACTTGGCCATAGCAGGCGACTTTAAGAGCACGATCCCGGCCATTATCGGCATGTTTAGGTGCTTAACTTTCTTCATAAAATCGGCGAACTTGTCCACTTCATAGACCGCTTGCGTCTGGAAGAACTCTGCGCCGGCGGCTACCTTTTTCTCCATCTTGAGAATCTGCGGATCCAAAGGCTCTGCACCCGGATTGACCACCGCCCCAAGTGCAAATTGCGGAGGCTTTCCCTCCAAGTCATTCCCCGCTATATCTTTGCCGTTCATTAAGCTCTTTACCGCTGCCAGCAGTTGCACCGAATCCAGGTCAAACACCGGCATCGCCTGCGGATGGTCGCCCAACCTCGGATGGTCGCCGGTGAGGCACAACAGATTCTCAATACCTAATACCGCGGCGCTTAAGACATCCGACTGCAAACCCAGCCGATTACGATCTCTGCAGGTAAGCTGCATAATAGCCTCAAGACCTCTTTCTTTCAAAAGACGACAGGGCGCCAGCGAGCCAATCCTCATTACAGAGCTTTGCAAATCAGTGACATTGAAGGCGTCGACCTTAGTCCGTAAAGGCTCCAATTCGTTAAGTATCTTTTCTATTTCTATTCCCTTAGGCGGTCCCACTTCACAGGTAATAACAAACTTACCTTGTTTGAAACGTTCAGTAAGTTTCATTTCTCCAAAGCCTCCATTGGATGGTAATTGGTGACTGGTAATTGGTAATCATTTAACCAATCACCATTTAACCAGTTACCAGTTCACGAAATTACACCGCTTCTATATCATAAAAAGATTTCTTACGCAGCTCACTCGATGGCAGCATCTTGCCGTGGTCCCGTGCTGAACGGACCTTCTTGAGATTTTCTAAACGCCCAACCTTTTGTAGCCGGTCGAAAATTAACTGCCAGCCGCAATCTTTCTCACTATCGACCTCACATTTTCCGTCCTTGGCTCCGCCGCAAGGCCCATTAAGCAAACTCTTTGCGCAGAACGTAACAGGACAGATGCCACCGGTATAATCCAAAGCACAGTCACCACATGCCTGACATCGCTCATCCGACGGCCAAAGCCCCTGCAGACCGCCCAGGGACAGCGTATTCGCCGCAGGATGGACAACCTTATCAACAGTTTTTGAGGTCGCCTGGACTCCAATACCACACGTAAGCACCAAAATAGAATCTGACTGCTGGAGCATGTCCATGTGCCTGGAGAGTCGTGTTGCTACCAACATTTTGTTGCACAAAAAGTCCACCAGGCATACGCCGGTAACTTTCTTGCCGGCTTTTTCCAGCTCTGCCTTCATCGCCGAGAGAGCCTCTTCCCCGCCGGTTTGGCAGGCCTCGGCACAACCGTTACAGCCCAACAAAAAGATTTTCTTTTCTGCTCCCAGCGACTGCAGGATTT
>Ga0315541_1004557_pt1 | contig 10085 bp, 8 predicted proteins | sample SalMarSW160190MG_FD_203095 | JGI IMG/M metagenome (GOLD analysis project Ga0315541, IMG submission 203095) | Salt marsh sediment microbial communities from the Plum Island Ecosystem LTER, Massachusetts, United States - Salt Marsh Sediment SW1601-190 ...
CTGCATCCGCCTGCCCCTACGGTGAACAGGCGCATGACAAAGTTCCTCGCCCCCTGTTCGGGGCCGATCAATACGCGCTTCTCCGTATGGAAGATCGTCTTTCCATCGTGTAGATCGCGTGCGCGAACCTCTTTGCTTCTCCCGATAACGATCACAGTTCCTCCTTTTATAAGTCTTTCGCTATCTGGTGTGGGTAATTTGTGATTGTGTAGGGATAAATCCAGCCTTGGGTTACCCACGTGACCCGAAGGCCTTTAAAACTATGAGGAAGCCAGGAACCCAGGAAGAATTCCAGCTTTCTGACATATCGCCCTTTTTACCTCCAGAGTGGGCTTGGCAAAGTTCAACGGCAATCCGTGCTCCTTCCCAACTGCTCTTAGATACGACTTTACAATGGCAAAGTGAATATTATCCAGATTCTTGATCGCTTTCAGTTCTACCACTATCGTTCCTTCAACAAGCAGATCGAGCCGGTGTCGCCCTACTTCTACTCCTTCATACTCTATAGGTACTTCAACCTGCTCTTCTACCTTCAAACCCCGCTTGTGTAACTCCACGATAAGAGCGTGTTCGTATATGGATTCAATAAAACCAGGGCCCAGTCGTCGATGTACCTCGATGGCAGCTGCGATTACTCTTGAAGTCAATTCTTCATATTGCAATACCATTCTTCACCTTATATTTTTCATGGATTCCTGGCTTCCTTATAGCAAAAAAGCGATCAGGATCAAACTTCTCGCCCGGAGCAGCAAGAACCGAATTCCCTTTATAATCGGCTCATGATGAACGGAACGAGCATCTCCTGCGGGGTCAGCCCACCATGCATTCCCTTCAGTTTGGCACTATCCTTGTACGGGTAATAGAGGGCCCGACTCCCAGTGGAAATGACGAGGAGATCTCCGATCCTATCGGGAACCTCCGGTTTGATTTTCCCTAGTCCAAAAAGCCCCGCTTCAAGGGCCTCGTGTGAATCCAGACATAGAAGATCTTCGCCAAAGCGCTCGGTGATAAACTCCTTGACTTCTTTTCTCTTCCCCTCCCTTACAAACAGGTAGGCGGCACGCGTGTCTCCTACCGGTGGCAGGAGGAGGTTTCGGGCGAGCTCCGGGTAGTCAGGAATCATGATGTAATCGGATTCCTCCATGGCGACGAATCCGTGATCGGCGCTGATCAGGAGTAGAGTGTCATCGATTCTCCCGGCAAGCTCACGTTCGAGCGCGGCATCGATCGAACGCAGCTCGGCGGTGAACGCCTCGCTCTGCGGCCCATGGGTGTGGGCGATGGCATCGGTTCCTCCCCAGTACAGGCTGAGAAAGGTCTTTCCGCGTGCTTCCTGGAGGATATGGCGGGTGGTGACGAGCATGTCCGAGAAATTCACGACCGGGTGCGATTGCGCATCCCCGTCGTAGATAAGCCGCGACAGCCCGCTTGTGGCGATGTACTTACTCAGCAGGATGTGCGCTTGTACGCCTAGCTGCGCCAAGTGATCATACAGTGTCATCTCCCCGAGGAAAGTCTTGAGATCGATCCCCGCAGCGAGTGCGGAATCCCCTTGGCCGTTCCCCAGAAGGGAGAGGCGGACCATGTTGGTGATCGCGGCGGTCTCTTTCAGGTAGAGTCGGTAGCCGAGCATCCCGTGCTCTTGCGGTGTGAGGCCGGTGTTGTAGCTGGCGAGCGCGGTGGCAGTGGTCGCAGGGAGGGTTGAAGTGAGTGGGACGAACTTACCTCCATCGATCAACCGATTAAGGAATAGGTCGGGGAAGGAGGCGCGGAGCCGGTTCAAGTGAAGGTATCCCATCCCATCGAGGAGGAGGAAGACGACCCGATCCGGTAGAGGATCAGGGAGGAGGGGTGCGAACGCCTCTGCGCGATCGACCCTATCCCCGAAGAGGGCACGGATAAATCGCGGCACACTACAGATGGAATACCCACGGTAATCGGGAACAATAAGCCCCTCTGGAAGGCCAGGGAGAGTATGGGAGCGGATCTCTCGTTCGATATCGTCTGATCTTCTCATAGCCCGTCATTGTAGTCCCTCACAACAGGGATTGAAACCGTCAACGCGAGCGAGGTGCGACAGGGGCGCTCGCGTTCTCACGCTATGATCGGCGATGTGCTCAGGTTCTTCGTGCGACACGGGAAACAGCAATCGCCAGAACCAGGACAGCACCTTGGATGACGTACTGAAGGTAGAACGGGATCCCTAAGATAACCAGACCATTATTCAAAACTCCGATAAACAAGACCCCAACTAATGTCCCGGCGACGTGAAATCGTCCTCCATGAAACGTGGCGGCACCGAGAAATACGGCAGCAAAGGCGTTGAGTAGAAGACCTTCACCTGCCCGAGGTTGTCCTGAGGAAAGGCGTGCGGCAAGAAGTATTCCGGCCAATGAGGCAAGGACGGATGAGATCGCGAACCCCAGCAAGCGTGTTCGTACGGCACTGATGCCTGAGTATCGAGAAGCAGTTGGGTTCCCCCCTACGGCGTACACCTTCTTTCCGAATGAGGAATGGTTGATGACAACATAGAAGACTAAAAAGATGAAGAGCATGTAGTACACGAGATAGGGGACTCTGAGGAAGGTTCCGCGTGCTAGATTTACAAAGGCTCGCGGAATACCCGAGTAAAGGGAATAACCGCCTGTGTACCATAAGGTGAGGCCCCGGAGCATGGTTTGCATGGCCAATGTAACGATAAAGGGAGAAATTCCCACTACGGCTGAGAAGAACCCATTGACAAGTCCGACACCGACTGCCATGGATAGGACGGCCACTATAGCTACCCACATATTGACGAGGGGGAGCAATGAAGCCACAAGAACCCCGCTCCAAGTCGCCACGGCGGCAATAGAGAGGTCGAAATCGCCCAAGATCAAGCAAACAGTCAGTCCTGTTGAGATTATGCCCAGAAGCGCAATCTGTTTGAAGATCGTGATGAGGTTCCCTACTGAAGGGAAGATCCCTGGGCGTAGGATAGAAAAGACCGTGAATAGCAAGAGTAAAACGGTGATGACCCCATACCGTCTCAAGATAGGATTCATTCGTTGTGCTATCTTGCAGGAGCTTGTGATCCGCTTCTGATGACTCTCTATCAAGCCTATCCTCCTATTGCTATCTTGGCCCCCGGTCCCCTAGTCCACACGTTGTCCTTTTTGCCTGAAGAACCCTTTCCATAAGCCCGCAGCTGTTACGGCTGCAATCAAGATAGCCCCCTGAGTCACTAACTGTAGATGGTAAGGCACGTCGAGCAGAGTGAATCCGTTAAAAAGCGTTCCCATGATGAGAACCCCAATCAATGTACCGAGGATATGAAACTGCCCTATCTTGAGCGATGCTGCTCCGAGGAAAACCGCTGTGAACGCGTCGAATAGGAAGCGATCTCCGATGGTTGGTTCAGCCAATCCTAAACGGGCAACTAGGAGCACCCCGGTCAGTCCGGCAAGAAAACCGGATGTCATAAATCCGAGGATCTTGAGCTTACGGATGGGGATGCCTCCAAAACGTGCCGCTTCCGGGTTCCCCCCCACCGCATACATGTACCTTCCGGTGGAGGTGTGATTGAGGAAAAGGTGCAGCAGACATAGGACAACTACCATAAAAAAGACAAGGTACGGGATGTAAAAGAAGGTTCCTTTGCCAATTACCAGAAATCCCTCTGGGATACCACTATACAGGATCGATCCGCTGCCGCTTGTGTACCAGTAACTGAATCCGGTGAGGATTGTCATGCTCCCCAGAGTTGCCATGAACGAGGAGACACCTAAGGTAGCGACGACCAGTCCATTTGCCGCGCCGATCCCAGTGCAGATCAGAAGGACAATGGGCACCGCGACCGCAGTATGCATATGCGGGAGAAAGCCGGCAGTCAACACTGCCCCCAGTGTGGCGATCGCGCCGATAGAGAGATCAAACTCGTTCATTACCAGGCAGATCGTCAGCCCTGCAGAGCAGATTCCAAGCAGCGAGATCTGATTCAGGATATTCAGAAGATTGCGTGGGTTTGGAAAGATGGCTGGTTTGAGAGCCGTGAATACGGCAACAAGGAGAAACAAGCCGATCAGCGTACCGAAGCGACCTAACGTGATCCACACTGCCTTGGTGTCAAGAGCGTTTAGGAGTTTGCGTTGTTGTGGCATCGTTCATCCCTCGTAACAGTACTCCATGACCTTGCTCGGAGTAAGGTTCGTGTCCTCAAGCTCTGCGACCAAACAGCCTTTTCGCATGACCAGCACCCTGTCACAGACTCCGGCCAGTTCTTCGACTTCCGTCGAGATAAAGAAGATCGCGTTCCCGGAAGCAGCCAGCTTCCGAACGAGTCGATATATCTCCGCTTTTGCCGACACATCGATTCCTCTTGTAGGCTCGTTCAGGATCAGCAAGCGAGGAGTTCTTAAGAGCCATTTTGCTAGTACCACCTTCTGTTGGTTCCCACCGCTCAGGTAACGTACCTGTTGGTGCGGGCTCGTGGCTTGGATACGCAGGAGTGCCATCTGTCGTTTTGTTTCTGCTAAACTCTTGCGATAGTGGATGAGTCGCGAGATGGGATCGAGGACGAATCGCCCCAAACTGGGAAGGATAATATTCTCCCACAGCTTCATTTCAGTGACCAGTCCTTGGCTTCGTCGTTCTTCCGGAACCAGGGCGATACCTCGTGTAATCGCGTGGTGTGCCGATCGAGGCGTGTATGGTTCCCCGTCAACCTGGATACTTCCCTCTTGGAATCGTGCACGACTCGTACCGAAAAGAATGTCGGCCAAAGCACTCTGTCCTGCTCCCAATAAACCGGTCAGGCCAACGACTTCGCTCTCTCTGATAGAGAGGGTGACGTTTTGCAGCCGCTGGTCAACTGTGCTTAATCTCTCGATCTTCAAAACCGTCTTACGATCTCCTTTCCAGGGTTCTTTAGCAGGGAAGAGATCCTGAGGGTTCCCTCCAACTATCAACTGGACAAGTTTACGAATGTCTACGTCAGCGGCTGGGAATGTTCCAACCTTCCTCCCGTCCTTGAGGACGGTGATCCGCTGCGCAAGCTCAAACACTTCCTCGAGTCGGTGGGAGATGTAGATCACGGAAGTGCCTTTGGCGGCTAGTGATCGGACCAAGTGGAACAGCTCCTGGACCTCTTTGCGCGTGAGAGACGAGGTTGGCTCATCCATTACCAGGACCTTCCCCCGGGAGTAAAGTGCACGCGCGATGGCGACCATCCACTGTTCGGCCACGGTCAGTTCTTGAACGGATCGCTTCGGATCGATAGGAATCCCTAGATTCTCAAGAAGGTAGCGCACATGAGCGTTCAGAGCCTGCCAGCGGATGAAACGTGTCTTTCCCCGTAATGGATAGGGATCTCCCAGCACGATGTTCTCCGCTACGTTGAACTGGGGGATGAGATTCAGTTCTTGATGTATGAACCGCATTCCCAGATCGTGAGACTGTCTTGGTGTAAGGTGATCGATTGGGCTACCACCGATTACGATCTCGCCTTTATCTCGCGTATAGATTCCAGCCAGCACCTTGACCAAGGTCGATTTTCCCGCACCGTTTTGTCCCACCAGGGCATGAATCTCACCTATTCGTAGATCGAAGTCGACGTCCTGTAAAGCAACGGTGCCAGGAAATGTCTTGGTGATACTACGTAGATCCATGACCAGCTTGTTCATTATTGGGTCTCGTGGGCTAATCGGTTGGTTCATTCTACTTATTCGGCTGTCGGGAACATACGGAAAGGGGCTTTGCTATTGGGTAAAGCCCCTTTCCAACGCATTGGTTTACTTCGGCTCGTCCGGCATGCCGGCTCCCACCCATTCGCTGTAGTACCAGCCAGCGGGGGGACAGTTGTATGCAGTGACGATCGGTATATCGATATAGAACTGCTGTTGCGCAGGTGGCAACCCTTGCCAGAGGCGCTCCTGTAGCTCCGTCACTGCCAAGGTTACTCCTTGTTCCCAGTCAGGAGCGATGGTCATCTTGAATGGTCCATCACTACGGATCGCATCAAAGGTGGATAAGTTTCCATCGATGCCAACGCACACAATGTCATCCCGGCCTTCGGCGATAATCGCCTGAACAGCGCCCATCGTCAGTTCATCCCACGCACCCCATACTCCATCGATCTCGGGGTGGGCCAGCAGGATGTTCTCCATAGCGGCGCGGCAATCCTCACCAGCACCAGGGAATTTGGCGACGTGGCTGGCCACAACGTTTATGTCTGGATACTCGGGGAGCATCGCTTCTAACATAGCGTACCGCTGACGGGGACAAGGAACCTGGTCCCAATGCAGCACGGCGATTTCCCCTTTCCGACCAATGGTATCGAACAACCACTGGGTCATCTTGACTCCACCCTCAAAGTCACTCATTCCCACGTCGAGGGTTTGTCCTTGCCCACACCCGTATCCTGTTGTGATGAGGGGAATCCCAGCCGCTTCGCACGCCTCGGCTAACTCGCTGATGGAGCCAGCAGGTGGGAAGAAGATGTGGATAGCGTCGACTCCCATCTGGATCCAGGTCAGTGCGGCATCGATAACCTTCTGCATGTCACCGCCCCCGTCTACGGTCAGTATCTTCCAACCGTTGGCGGCGCCGACACGTTTCCATTCATTGGCCATCCGGCTGGGCACTGGGCTGGAGAGCCCTTGCGCCCCAACTCCGATTGTTCTCTCTGCGGCAAAAGCGGCCAGCGGCACCAATCCGATGAGGATGATAAGCAGACCGATTCCGACGAAACTAAGTCTTCTGAGCATTTTGCACCTCCTAATATAGTGCTTGTTCCCTCTGGTCTCACTTCCTTCTCTGCTTTTTCCCTTACCGATCACCCCCTTTGGCATATGCCATGATCGTGGTAGAGGCGTCTTGCTTCACCTTCGTGTTTATTTCAGACTTCATCGGACTGTTTGAGCAAATCATGCACGCTTGACGCATGGTGATAGGCGTCTTGAAACAGCGCGATGAGGCGTTCATATGCTTTTGTGGATTTCTCATCCGGGGAGCTTGTCCCATCAACACGGATGAATTCCCGTGCGGCATCGTCGAACTGATCGAAAATACCGATCCCGACACAGGCTGTCATCGCGGCTCCGAGTGAATTTGCTTCCTGCTGAACGGATAGACTCAACACATCCTTGTTGAGAATGCTCGCGGCGATGCTGCGCCAGAGAGAGCTCTTTGCGCCACCGCCGATCATGCGAATCTCTGAGAACTCGGTACCTATCTGCTGTTCCAGGGCTCTGCAGAGCAGACAGATGTTGACAGTAATCCCTTCCAATACAGCTCGAATGACATCGGCTCGCGTATGACTGAGCTCTAGTCCGAACAGAGCGCCCCGAGCATCCAGATCGTGAAACGGAGCTCCCCCCGGTCTCATGTGCGGGAGAAAGAGAAGGCCATGGGCACCAGGCTCCGATTGAGCTGCCGCCTTGTCCATGAGCGCGAATGGACTTCTACCAAGCTCCTCCGCGCGAGAGGCTTCAGTTTGACATATCTGATCTCTGAACCAGGAATAGACAACGCCGGCGGAATAGGTTGCTAGCTGTGTTACGTACATATTCGGGACCAAGTGGCAGAGAGTGAAGGGGCGCATCTTGAGGTCAAAGATCGGTTTCCTTGTTGCCACTGCGACCCATGATGCTGAGCCGATGTTGTTGTAGATGGAATTCTCCGTGACAACTCCCGCTCCCACTGCGGCACAAGGAACGTCTCCTCCACCCAGTACGACCGGGATCCCTTGAGTAAGGCCGGTTTCGCGACTCGCTTCTGCGCAGACTTCTCCGACGATTGTGGTGCTGGGAAGAATGTCCTCAGGCAGTTTTTCTTCCTCAATCCCGAGCGCGCGAATCAGATCACTTGCCCAGTGCCTGCTATGAATATCGAATAGCCCCGTGTTTGAAGCGTCGGAGAAGTCTGTGGAGATGCGTCCCGTCAACCAATGGACGATCAAGTCCTTCGTACCGATGAATTTGTAGGTCTTGGTGTACAGCTTGGGTTCGTGCTTTTTCAGCCAAAGGATCTTCGCCGCTGGATAGAGGGCGAGTTCGAGCCCTCCGCCGGTTGTTTTGTAGAATTTCTCCCATCCCACTACTTCCCGAATGAACTCAGCTTGCTGTTGACTACGATAATCCGCCCAAAGAAAGACGGTCTTTCGCAGCACGTTCCCTTGCCGATCGATGGGAATGCATCCCAGCATGTGCCCACTGAACGAGATCGCCGCGATCTGCTCCGAGCGAATACTAGCTGAGGTAAGTACGCTTTTTGTGGACTCAACAAACGCACGCTTCCAATCGTTTGGGTCTTGCTCGGACCAACCTGGATGAGGATAGTAAGTTTCATAAGCGTAATAACGACTGGCTAACAACTGGCCGGAAGAATCGAAAAGCGAGGCTTTGTCCCCCGTTGTGCCAAAATCATGAGCCAGTATCACGTCCTTAGTCAACGTTATTCTCCTTGCCGTGATTTCGTTGGGTTGTGCTCACAGTAGAGAGATCAGATGCACGTGATACGGTGCTTTTAAACGAGACTCCCTCTCCAATATGAGAGACCATGTATTCAATAACAGCATTCTCTTTGCTGAAAGTGAGCCCTTTCAGCAACAGAATCGGGCTGAATAAGGAAGTCTCCAGCAGTTCCGCAATCTCATGCTCTACGATCTCTGCGGCTTCCACATACCGGTCCGACTTCATAACCGAACACCCATAGCGCTCCTCAAGAGTGGCATACAAGCTTCCCCGAATCAATGGTTCTTCGCCGAGATCAGGGAACCGTTCTGCTGGCAGGTACGAATCGCATACCATGATCGGCCGATCATTGACGAAGCGTACCCGACGGAGGTATAGAACCTCTTTTTCTGCAACCATTCGCATCGTGCGGAAGAGTTCTGAGGTGGCAGGGATACGTTCGCACTTGACTAATCTGCTCTTAAGCCGCGATGAAGGCCAGAACTGTTCTGTTAAGCTAAGACTGTCCTGCAGTAGCGTCAACTCAACTGACGGCTTCTGCGTCACAAAGGTTCCCCGTCCCCGCTTGCGCACAAGCCAACCCTGATCGACAAGTTCTTGAATTGCCTTGTTTGCGGTTGGACGACTGATTCCAAAGCACAGAGCAACTACCTCCTCGGGAGGGAACCGATCACCTGGGGGAAACCCTCTCTCCAGGATCAGTTTCTGTAGAACGCGGTAAAGCTGGTAGTATAGAGGTATTGAGAAGCGACTAGTTAACTGAACCCGGTTTCGACAAGCGAAATCCGTCAGTATTTGCGCATGTGTTTCTGAACTACTCATTCGTTTCCCTCGTTTGGTCACCGAATTACTATCCATAGTACGCATCACGATGTTAAATGTCAAGTTGTAAGCACATGCTACTAGCCTCGCAAATATGGGAGCTCTGTTTGTTTGTAGAGCCTGTCTTACTATTAGAGGGAGTGTGCGCAAAGGGTAATACGTGTCAGCACGTGGGAGTCGAATCCCAGGCCGGCTGAACATATAAGGGACAAAAAGGCGGTAAGGGGCGGAAAGGACGTCTAGTTCTAGCTTGTCATGCAGATACCCTGAGCATACGCCTTGACAATGGGATGAAGAACCTGTAATTATTGCGAACGAGAGGAGGCAGTATGAATATCATCGGTGGAAACTCTGAAGAACTGTTAGCGAATTTTGCCAAACGCACTCAGGCGCAACTTGTGGGTGATTCCCAGATCCCTTTGTATTTCCAATTGGCACGCGTTTTGCAGATGTTTATACGGGAAAATCTGCTTCAACCAGGGGAACGCTTCCCGTCGGAGGAGGCGGTGGGCATATGCTTCGATGTTAGTCGCCCTACGGTCAATAAGGCTATCCAAGAGCTTCTGACACAAGGGTGGCTCTACAGAGTACGCGGGCGGGGTACCTTTCTGAAGGAGGATCCCCGGGTACGACTCGCGCTGTTGGGTGCTAGCATGAGTCCCACCGAGCAGTTCTCTCCCAAAGACCTCCATTACAAGTTTGTTCAAAGGAGAAGGGTTCGTGCGGATTTACAGATTGCCCAATCTTTGCGGTTGGAACCCGGGGCACCACTTTTATTCATGCGCCGTTTGCGCTTGATACATGACCATCCCT
>Ga0315541_1004561_pt1 | contig 10082 bp, 11 predicted proteins | sample SalMarSW160190MG_FD_203095 | JGI IMG/M metagenome (GOLD analysis project Ga0315541, IMG submission 203095) | Salt marsh sediment microbial communities from the Plum Island Ecosystem LTER, Massachusetts, United States - Salt Marsh Sediment SW1601-190 ...
CCTCCCCTCCTTCCGGATCGCTCTTAGGAAGTGGTATATTGATATTTTATTACCCTAATAAGGGATGTCAAACGCCATAGATAGGATGAATTTCTGCAAGCAGTTGTAGCCCCTTCTCGCTTTTTTTTCTAGGGCCTTGTTGCATTTGTGGTCTTCATGGGGACCTAGCGATAGGTCTTTTCGGTGAGCACGAGAATTGCAGCGATCTCAACGCGGCTCTTTGCAGGCTCAAATGTTGAGCAGTTTGCCAAGTGGATAACTTTGGGCCTTGGTCAAGAATCCGTGGACTGCTTTTAAGCAGGGATTTTTACTTCGAGGACCGAATCTGCAAGATGCTCAACACAATATCATTTGTGTTGCACAGCGCAGCGTGCGGAGGGGACTATCTCTTCTCCTGTGTCTCCGGCCCAACGCCACAGATAAGTGGACGTTTTGGGCCGGGGGCCCAAAACGTTCCGCTTGATCCGATTGTTGGGCAAACTGTCAGAACTTCACTCGCACTTCTTGAACAACATTTTGTAAGCCAGACCAGTCAGTTCCTACACGCATCTGCGATATGAGCACCCGCAATGGAACATCAGTGATGTTGCAGAACAGGTGATGGAGGCTTTCGAAAGAAGAACCCAGGGGATTCTCCGGGTTATCGTTCTGCTCTACTCTATATCGGCCCTGGGGGTCTGGTCCTACCAAAGCATCAATTACCACTCGTGAAATAGCTTGATACATCTCCGCTACGAGCTGAGCTCGATGTTTTCGGCGCGGCTCTGCCCGTTCGCCACCAATGTGGCGATCGCCACCAAGATCGCCTAGGAAGTCGTAATTGAGGAAATCGGAAACACAGCACCCCAGATCTCTGATGCGAGAATGGCATTGATCCTCAAAAGCCTGACGCGATCCCTCTGCAATGGAGTATCGAAACCGTACACTGCGAAAGTGACGGTTTTGAGGTACCATGAATTCAGCAGGAATTTGACTGATGTCGCAATCTCCCGAGTCCGCTTCAGTCGCGCAATTGTAGCGTGAAAACCAGAACCACTGAAGGCCCAGTTCTTCACGTACGATGGGAGCTATGATGCCGCCTATCACTGTTTCAGCCCATAGCTTGGTGTCAAACGGCACTGTCAATGGGACGAATATCCTGGTTTGACGGTACATGAGTGGCAATTCCTCCTTCCTGCCCAACGTGAGCTGAGTCGCCGGTGCAGGGCTGTCAGGACATCCCCGCTAACTGCCCCAGTAGATGCCAAGACAACTCCTCATTGCCCACGCTCAGCACCGGCCGGCTCTAGCGAGGTGTTAGGCAGCCATGCCCAAGACTTTCCTTGCTCCCGCAAAAGCGTACTTGAGCCCCAGCCCTTCAAGCACAGGCAACCTCGCCCTTATCTGTCCACCAACGTCTCCGTACTCTCTAACTAAATCGCCCATCACATTGAGCTCAACTACTATTGACACATCCATAATCTGGTGCAACAACTCCGCATACTCACGCAATACCTCTGGTAGCACCTTCCGCTCAAAGACTTCTGATGCCCCACTGGTCAATCTGTTGCCAATGTCCGTTCTGTCAGGCACAACGTGAACATCCACAGACAACTTGCGATAGATATCCTGGTAAATGAGATCAGCAGCTTTAGGTATTGGAGTGAACATGCCCCACTCATCAAGCTGCTCGACAATTGTCTTGACAGAGGCACGAAACTTCGGTTCTTCTATCTTGCATCCGACCACGTCATAAATACTAGCAGAGGCCAGTTCAAGTCGCTCCTCAAGGCCAGGATGCAGCTCAAGCTTCTCCCTCAGCCATCCCTTTAGCCTCTTAGTCCGCTTATCAGCATCTAAAGCTTGGGAGCTATCCCGAAAGGCTCTATGACTAAAACACTCCCAGAAAGCACCCTTCAGCAACAATTCCAACGTCACCCTGAGCAAAATAAAGGAGGCGTTGTAAGACGCACATAGAGCTACCATCGAAGACCTGTGTGCCTGTTCGAAGACTTCCGAATGGTAAACTAAGAGAAACGCCGCCTTCCTATCCCAATCAGATTTCTGAGCGCCCTGGAGAGGGAAGAAGAGAGATGCGAGCATCAAGTACTCGTGAATAGCATCGTGACTCTTCTTCAGGAAATCACCCCCGACTTCCAGGGAGACCTTTGCCTTGTCAAAATCAAACCCAAGCTCCTGGACGATATGATCGTAGGCTGACCCAATCTTGGTCATCTTACAGTCCAACTCCCTCGTCAGAGTGACTGCCTAACACCTAGCGCTTCAGCGGCGCGCGAAGCGCGTCCGTCTGGAAGCGCTTGTTAGGTTGTGCTCTCATACCCAAGCTGGCCGTCCACATTTCGGGCATTTGACCTGCACGCGAGGTTCTTGATCGCCTGCAAAGGCCTGCACGACCTTGGTGGCCGTGAATTGAGTACCGCAATGACTGCAGACGAGCACAGAGAGTTTCGAGATCAGCCCGGCTGCCATCCCGACCGGCCGGTCAACTGTGACGCGCGATTCGGAGGCAGCGCTTCCCATCGAGCGGACGACCTTCGCCGTTCCGGAACCCGTGTTGGTGATGATCTCGCCGATTCCCCGACCTTGGACGTGGATTCTCTCAGCCGTCTGCCCGGGCACCCCCTCAACCTCTAGAGCTATCCCGCTTCCCTCATTCGAGATGACACCACCGATACCCCCATCTGTGACGGACACCTCGCGGGAGGCCGGCTGGGTGGTTGGCCGACCAGCCTCAACCCACGCCTCATGCGCTTCTTTCCAATCCTCGAGCCGACTCACGGGAAACCTCTCCGGGTCTGAATCAATGAGCTTCGCGCAATCACGACACAGCCAGATGCCGTTGCCCGGGCTAGCCCGCTCCTCATCCGTCATCGCTGGGTCGTATCGCGCCGACCCAGGGCGGGCGCCTCGCATGTGGGCCGCCTCACCCATCACGACCGACCTTGATTCATCGGAGTGGGGTCCGCTCGTGGGCTTTCGGCAGGTCGGATTGGCACAGGTCTGCGCCGATCGTTTCGCGAGTACGTCGACTGTCTTCTTCGAGAAACCGGGGCCGCTCGCCATTGCTCACCCTCCCCTCAGGAAGCAACCTAACAATGATTAGCTTGCAAACCTGCAACATAGTACACGGCAGTTGAGGCATGAATCCATTCCTTGCCCTCTATCGTTACGAGTTTTCACTCTCTGATATCGAGACCCGTTTCCTTGCAGGAGCATAGATCTCCGACTGGACCCGAAGTTAATCAACACCTAACTCGCGCATACGTATGCTCTCTCACAGATAGGCGATTCGCCCGTAATTCTTGTCAATGAACCTCAAAAACGGTGATATAAGACATTCTAACCGCATTTTCTCCTTCGTTCCAGCAACACTCCTCCCGCGAGGAAAGTCAGCCTACGTCTTCTCCCATTTTGTACCCGAAACCCTCAGCGGTCAATTGCGCAACACAATAGCATTTGTGTTGCATAAACTAGTGGCTCGGGTTCGAGTCCCCTAGGCTCCATCCGACATAGGTCGATCGTTGTCCCTGACTGCATTTCCGTCCGTTCTTGCTGACAGACCCGAGGTGTATGTATAGAGAACGGCGGGATGTGCCCTTCTTGGTCTGCTCTGATCGATCCCCTCACGCGCTTATCGCACAAGGGTACTGACCGTCTGCAAGCAGGTACGGTTCCTTGTCCTCCAGCTGAGTTCTAGCTGTCATCTCGGACAGACCTCAGGAAGATAAGGCCCCCTCCGTTTTGACATGCACTGTCAGATGATCTATACATTTACCGGAAGGCAAGAATGACCGTAGGCTTTGCTTGCTGCAGTGGGAGGCTCAGGACATGGAAGAGATCGGAGACTCGCGACTTGAGTCCTTGCAGACAACCCGAGCAGACTGCCACATCAACCCCTATCGTACGACTACACTAGCTGAGTACATAGAGACGTGTTCAGCAATCACCGGGCGAACGACGCGACGGTACTGGTTCAGAGGACAAGGAAGCGCATCCTGGAGCCTTACTCCATCTGCGCTGCGATACGAGACTGAGAAGCGAAGAACGGAAGCGCTGCAGGCCATTGACAGCTTCAAGCGCCTTGCTGCGACGAAGCTTCAAGATGCTCCTCCAGCAAGCGATGAGCTGCTGTGGATTCAGATCGCCCGACACTATGGACTACCCACAAGGCTTCTTGATTGGACTGAGAATGCGGCCATTGGACTCTACTTCGCGTGCGAGGGAGTGGAAGATGAAGGACAGAAACAGGACGGACTGGTGTTCATCGTGGATCCTATCGAGCTCAATGTTGTCGTAGACAAGGAGCGTCCAAGGGTCTTTGATGCTAACAGAGACGCTGATCAGATTCAGCCGTACCTGGAGCTGACAGGAAGGAAGACGTCAAAGGGAAGGCCGTCGATCGCAATTGACCCTGTGTGGAACTCAGAGCGACTTGTGCTTCAGAAGGGGAAGTTCACACTCCATGGTGCAGGCGAATTCGCATTGACCAGTAGGCAGGCACCTTCTCTTGTGGGTCTTGTCGTACTGCACGAGGACAAGGAAGCATTGCTCGACGAGCTCCAGACAATCGGGATCGATGAGATGTCGATATTCCCCGAACCGGAGCATGTCGGTTCGTACATCCGCCGATTTCTGGGATTGTGAAGGGAGTGATTTAAGTGAGCGAGTACATAGCTGTCGTGAACGGAAACCGCGATGCCGAATTGGTCTCGAAGTACTACTCAGCTGCGGCTGGTGTACGCTTGCCTCTTGAACGTGCTTCAAAGCTAATTCCAAGCCTCCCAAAGGGGATCAGCTTGTGGGTTGATGGAGGAATCGATGCGCTTCACCGAACGACTAGCATGTCACCTTCGTACGTGAAGCACATCAAGGGGTTCGACCAAGGGCAAGCTCTGCTGCAGGATGGGCTTGCTGGGAACTGCAGCAAGACCGCAATTCCCAGGTTTGTGAAGAGCCTATTGGGGAGTTGCGTGTCTCTCAAACCTAAATGGATCTCGATTCCACAGATCCCATATGACACAGCAAAACCAGCGAGAAGAAAGAAGCTGAACAGGCGTTTCATTGAAGCAACTAGCGAATGGCAAACTGCCAATCCACAAAGCGGGAAGTACATGCTACCCGTCATTCTCTACCAAGCGGACGCGGCCAACGCCAAGATGAAATGGCGAAATGACATCATCAAGTACATCGAGTGGGCTCGAAAGAACTGCCACGTAGATGGTATCTGGGTTGTGAATAGCGCTTTAGATGATGAGAGGGGGTCGCAGCCTAATCAGGACTCACGGTTCCCTGGGATCATCGCGTTGCACGAGGAACTCCGGGATAGCGTTCCTGAGGGTATACGCATAGTGGCTGGCCCGTATTGGGCGATGAACCTTGTTCTATGGGCAAGAAGGCTAGTCGACAACCCGGTCATAGGGATTGCGACGGGCTACCAATACTACGTTTCAGGTGGAGAGACTAGGGCACCAGCAGACAGGGTGGTGATTCTCCCGCTACTGAGAAGAGTGAAGGTAACTGATGACCTTAGGGCGTGGCTCCAGAAGTCCGAGAAGACTCTTGCAGGTGTGGCCACTCCAGCAAGCACAATAGGTGGAATGGGTAGCTCATTCGCGCAAGCCGCTTCTGACTTTGGGACCCTATCGAGGCAGATAGGGCGTCTTAGAGGAGAAGTGGCTCACGAACATATCGCAGCCTTCTATAGGGACTGGCTAGAGAGGCTCGAGAAGATTGTACCGCCAATGAGGGCCCTCTCACTTCGGCAGGAGTTCTCGGAGGCGAACGTTGTGGGGTCGATCCTGGGCGATCTTCCAAAAGGTAATCAAGCACGTCAGGCAGGGAAGCTTGCCCTGCAGTTCATGCTGAGTTGTCTGTAAGGTGGAGACGCCAGAACCGCTCGACGCAGTGCGCTTGCAGAACAGGGTCCCTATCAGCTGTGCTGTTGGATCTGATGAGTACGTGGGAATGATCCTCGCTTACAGCCAGTAACCCAAGTCCAAGCTGGCGAAGCTCATCGCTGCGAGAGGTCTTCAGCACTTTCCTGGCCAGCGGAGACGGAAGAGCTATGTAGGATTCGTCTGCATACGCCAAATGGCGAGCTGCTTGCCAAATGGACTCCTCAACGCGAGTCAGCTTCACCTCAATGGCGATGAGTCGCTTGTGAAGAGGAAACCAGCCGTTCCTCTTCTGGAGTCTCCCTTGATGATCGCGGACGACGAAGTTCTTGCTCTCCAAGACAGCGACACTCGCAATAACGCTGTCGATGTCCATCCAAGGGGCGTAACGGGCCGCAAGCTGCCCAACGTCAATGGATTCCTCGGAGTCCTCATCCGGTATCTGCCACAGGAGGTCAACCTTCTCAAGAGACCCCATTGAATTGCGTTGGCGAAGACTGATTCGTTTTCGGACCTGCCTGAGGTTGAGAGAGCAACCAACTAGATCACAGTAACCCCACGGCGTGCGGAATTCCGTTTTCACATGCCGGACCTGGCGAGACAACCAGGATTGAGCGGGTGCAACCATGTCTGCTTCAAGTCGGAACCCCATACGGCAACCTCTCCCTCCCTGACGATTCAGAGTACAGTAGCGGGATGGTTCATGTAAAGCCAGACGTCCTTCGAAAACGGACCGCGAGTGGCCATTCGAAACTAGACATGCAAGAGATACCGAAGAGCCTCAGGATAGTGATTGGTCAAGCCTGCGAGCGCGTCAGAACAAAAGTTCCCCAATCATTCACATGAGCTCTCCCGTACAGGAGATGGCTTGGAAGGACCGAAGTCTTGGAGTAATGTTCGCGAGGGACTTTCAAACCCCGGAGCAGGTGAGAACGAAGGTTCTCCAATCGTTCACCCAGGTTCCAGACAAGGAGATTAGAACTGCCTATCTGTAACAGCTTATGTACGATCTCCGCGTTCCGCATCAGAAGGACTCTTTTGTAGCGAAAGTCAGGCTAGCAGAGTGCGTTACGGATGTGGTTGATTAGGTTCCCTCGGAAAAATGTGGTGGCGTATCCAAAAACAAAGACCGCGCTCGGCTACCGCCAAGTCACCCTTCAGCCGTGGTTGGGTCGATGACGGCCCTTATCTGCGATATGCGGTTGGCTGGAAACCCTCCCTTTTCTGCGTGCTTCTGGATCACCGCCTCGTTGGGTGCGATGTACACGCAGTAGACCTTGTCATCGGTAACGTAGCTCTGTACCCACTGAATCTCAGGCCCCATCTCGCCAAGGACAGCGCGCGACTTCTGAGAGATGCTTTGTAGTTCCTGCTGAGACAGTTTTCCGGCTTCCGGTATCTCCCGCTCGATTATGTACTTCGGCATTCTGACCTCCTTACAGCCCAGTATAGGTGAGTCTTAGATGCTCGACCAGTCCCTTATAGTAACCGCAGTGGTTTTGAGGTGTTTCCTTGAGTGGCTATGAATTCTCAAGAAGCCCTTGCAGCATTTCTTTCCGAAAGATTTCCATTGTTACGAGGCTGAATTCTGCGGACCAGTTCCACTTTCTATGAGCTCTTGCAAGACTCTCCACTTGCCAGTGGTACAAACCTAGGGGGCAGGCTGTTATCTTAATTTTGTATTCTGCGGAAGGCTCATCGTCACTTGGTGGGTTGGTGCAAGTGCGGTCTATCCGCTACGATGGAGGCATGGAGCGCCTGAAGTTTGGTGAGTCTGGACCGCCGCCCTTGGCGGAGATGATGAGGCCGACTGACCTTGATGAGATCGTGGGCCAAAAGGAGATTCTCGGGGCAGGAGCGCCGTTGCGGACCCTCATTGAGCGGGGTAACTATCGCTCTTTTCTCTTCTGGGGACCGCCAGGAACAGGGAAGACGACGGTGGGACATATCATTGCTCAACACTCGGGGGTCCACTTTGTTCACCTCTCGGCTGCCCTCTCCGGGGTGAAAGAGGTGCGCGCGGCGCTTTCGCGTTCGCAGGTGCGCTCGGAAAGCGAGGGTAAGCGCGATCTGCTGTTCCTCGATGAGGTCCACCGTTTCAATCGCGCACAGCAGGATGTTTTGCTCCCTTACCTGGAGGAGGGGAGTGTCATCTTTATCGGGGCGACGACGCAGAACCCGTCGTTTGCTTTGACCTCAGCGCTCCTTTCACGCTGCCAGCTGTTCTGCTTTTCGCCCCTTTCTGAAGCGGAGATGAAAGTGGTGCTGCGTCGCGCTTTAAAGGACGCGAGGGGCCTTGAGGGACGCTACGAATTGACTTCTGAGGCGGCGGATACGTTGATCGCTCTCTCGGACGGTGATGCTCGCCGCGCGCTCACTACGCTGGAGCTTGCCAGTTCGATCGCCACGGGAACGATAATCGATGTCAAGTTGATCGAACAGGCCCTCCAACGCAAAGGGCTACGCTACGATAAAGCGGGCGAGGAGCACTACAACCTGATCTCCGCGCTGCACAAATCGATTCGTAACTCCGATCCCGACGCTTCCCTCTACTGGTTGTCGCGGATGATCGAGGCGGGTGAGGATCCCCGCTACCTGGCGCGGCGGCTGATCCGCATTGCCTCCGAGGATATCGGCCTCGCTGATCCTAACGGATTGGAGGTCGCCCTCGCCGCGCGCGAGGCAGTAGAGGCGGTCGGCCTTCCTGAGTGTGACCTGGCCCTAGCCCAGGCCGCAGTCTATCTCGCCTGCGCCCCAAAGAGCAATGCCCTCTACCTTGCGCTGGGGGAGGCGAGGCAGGACGTGATGAAGCGCCCGAACGAGCCGGTTCCCCTTCACTTGTGCAATGCACCTACACCGTTGATGAAACGGCTTGGCTATGGGAAGGGGTATAAGTACGCGCACGACTTTGAGGAGGGGATCGCCCCGATGGACTGTCTCCCTCCATCTTTAAAGAGGAGGAGATACTACCGACCAAAAAGATCTGGACTTGAACGAGAACTTAACGAACGATTAGAGAAGATCAGAAAAGATAAATGAGCGAAGTAATTGAGTAAGGTCAAACCGATCGATTATCAACGTGACAGCGGGCAAAGGGGGAAGGCTAAGCCGCGCAGTGAAGTGGGTATGGGTTATAAGGTGCGGGATTACTTCTTCTTCCTTTCCTCGCGGTCGAGGTACTGCAGGATCGCCTCTACGACCAAGTAGTTGAGCGAGCGGTCCTTTACCCTGGCAAGCTTGGTGAGTCTCTCAACCGGGTTTCTAGCGGTCTTACCTTTGGGAATGTAGATTGATAAGGTATTCACCCTGTTGACCATATTATTCACCCCCTTTCAGATTTATTAACTATAGTACAATAAATATCGCTTGACAAGAGGCCTTTTCGAGGGAGAGCTTGTGGGGTACGATGAGAAATATGACCAAGCGAGTGCATCTGTTTGTCTCCGGTCGCGTCCAGGGGGTCTACTTCCGCGCGCACACGCATAAGAAGGCGCGGGCGCTTGCTCTGGCTGGCTGGGTGCGCAACCTCCCTGATGGGCGAGTGGAGATCGTTGCCGAGGGAGGGGAGGAGAAGGTCGCTTCCTTCCTTGACTGGGTGCGCCTAGGCCCGCCGGCCTCGCGGGTGGAGGACGTGGAGCTTGAGTGGGCAAAGCCCCAGGACGAGCGAGGATTTCGTATCCGGTACAGCTAGCGGTGCAGCCTTACTTCTGTTTCTCGTAGACGTAGCGCTTGATGTCGAGCTTGACGCTCTTCTCGAAAGGCTGATCGACCAGCGAGACCAAATCCTTGTTTTTGATCCGCTTGAAGACTGCCAGGTTCTCACTGCGCAGCTTAATCTTTTCCCAGATGTGATCGAGGGCCTTGTCAGGGTCAGTGATCCCCTGTTCCTTGAGGAGCGTCCAGTTTGGATAGATCATTGCCGCTACCGCTGGCGCCCCCTGGCGCTCTCCTTCGTGGATCATGATCTCCTCGATCGCTGGGATGTTCAGAAGTTCCCACTCGATCTCTTCTGGGTAGACGTTCTCTCCCGTCTCAAGGACGATCACGTTCTTGGCCCGGCCGGAAAGGATGAGCCTCCCTGCCTCTAGACGGCCGAGGTCGCCGGTGTGGAACCAACCCTCCTCGTCGATGACTTCTCGCGTTGCCTTTTGGTTCTTGTAGTATCCGGCCATCACGTTTGGCCCCCGG
>Ga0315541_1004563_pt1 | contig 10080 bp, 8 predicted proteins | sample SalMarSW160190MG_FD_203095 | JGI IMG/M metagenome (GOLD analysis project Ga0315541, IMG submission 203095) | Salt marsh sediment microbial communities from the Plum Island Ecosystem LTER, Massachusetts, United States - Salt Marsh Sediment SW1601-190 ...
GAGCGTAGTAGTGCTGGTCGCCGATCTTCTCGTACTTGATGCCATCGACGATGAACAGCCGCATCTGGTGCTTGATGATCGCCGCGACCTGCTCGATGTATTTTTGCGGGTTGTTTCTGAAGTCGTCCAGCCGGTCGCTGCGCTTCATGATGTCCACAAGCGTGCGGCGAGTCAGGTTCGTTTCGTTCTGCAGGTAGCTGACGACGTCCGGCAACTGATAGTCCTTGGCCTCGTAGACATGCGTGCTCTGCGTCGGGTCACTCATCTGTACGCCACCACGGTTGATCTCGGCCTGACTTTTGCGGTAGACGAAGCGGGCCTTACCCACGACGAGCTTCTTGGCTATCTCCTCAGCACACTGCTTGATGAGGGCTTCCGAATCGAATTCGACCCGGAAGGTTGTGCGGTACTTGATGCGATCCCACAACTGCTTGAACTCATCGCCGAGGAAGACAGCCTTGTTCAGCTTCACCTGCTTGCGGTCGTCGGCATTCTTGATGTTCAGCTTGCCGGCCACCTTCCGCAGAGCCGCCTTGATCTGATCTGCTTGTCCTTCGACAGCGTCGGGCAGGTCGACCGCACCGGTCTTCAGTGCTGCCCGCAGGGCGTCCTGAACCTTGCCTTTGGCGTCGATGTACCCCTTGGCGTTGAGGTGCGCCCAGACATTCTGCGAAGCCTCCACACCGAGGTACTGCGTCTGGTGATCCTCGGTGGGCACGGGGATGTTGGCGAATAGATGCCGCTCCACGATGCCGAATTTGATGCCCTCTTCCTGCTCGATCTCTTTCTGAAGCTGAGCAGCGAAGTCCTCGTAGGACTCGTTCGCCATGACGGTCAGGGTGTTCACGTCAAAGCCATGGACTCGCTCGCCGTCCTGGTTCACGGCAATCCGAAGGCCTCGGCCAATCTCCTGCCGCTTCCTCATCACCGACGTGGTCTCGTTCAGCGTGCAGATCTGGAACACGTTCGGGTTATCCCAGCCCTCCTTGAGAGCCGAGTGCGAGAAGATGAACTTCAGCTTTGAATCGAAGCTGAGGAGGCGCTCCTTGTCTCGCATGATGAGTTGGTACGCGCTTTCATCCGCCTGCGTCGTGCCTTCGCCGCGCGACTCTCTGAGCATCTCATTGCCGGAGGCATCCTTCTTCTTGTCGACGGCGAAGTAGCCGTTATGCACACCTGCCGCCGCTGTCTCACGCTCGACGCCCTCGAACAGGATGTCGTACTTCGGCTTGCGGATCGCCCGCGCGTATTCCCCCTCGAACATCTGGGCGTACTTGCCCTTGAGCGGATTGCCGTCGTCGTCATACATCCTGTAGTTGGCGACGCGGTCGATGAAGAACAGGCTCAACACCTTCAGGCCGCGAGGCCGCAGCTTGAGTTCCTTGTCCAGGTGCTCCTCGATGGTCTTACGAATCTGAAGCCGCTTGTACTCGTCGTCGTTCACCTCGCCGATGGCCTGGCCAAGGCGCACGATCTCCGGCTTGCTGGTGAAACTGATGTACTCGTTGCCCTTCTCGCAGTAGATGTCCTCGATGATGTAGCCGTCGTAGACGCTCCGGCCGCCCGACACATCCAACAGGTCGTCGCCACTGCGGACCCACTTGCTTTTGCGGGCAACCTCGCCATTGCGCTGCACGATATCGAGTTCGATCTGAGCCTGAATTGGACTCTTGCGGTTATCCACCTTTAGCAACTTGACGTAGGCCTTATTATGGCTGTCCTGCACCTCGATGCCCGCCACCTCAATCTGCTTGACGAGCTTCCGGTCGTAGGCATCCACTGAGTCCAGGCGGTACATCATGTTGTACTTCTCGACGTGCGTGGCGGAAAACCGCAGCGTGCAAAGGGGGCTCAGCGAAGCAATGGCCTCTTTGCTCTTGGCGGTCGTGTCCACGCTCTGTGGCTCGTCGACGATGACGATCGGGTTGGTCGCCTGGATGAACTCGATCGGTCTACTGCCGGTCATACGGTCGTGCGGCCGGTGGATGATGTTGGCTTTGTCTTCCTTTTCCGGGTCGGTGAAGCTCTTGCGGAAGGCGTCAATGTTGATCACCATGACCTGGATGTAGTCGCTGGTGGCGAAGTTCCGCACCTGGCCGAGCTTTTGCGAGTCGTAGACGAAGTAGTCGAACTGCTCGTTCCCATACAGCCCTCGGAAGTGCTCCTCCGTCATCTGAAGCGCCTTGTGGACGCCTTCCTTGATGGCCACCGAGGGCACGACGATGATGAACTTCGTGAAGCCATACTTGCGATTCAGCTCGAAGATGGACCGCAGGTACACGTAGGTCTTGCCCGTGCCGGTCTCCATCTCCACCGTGAAGTTCATGCCGTCAAGTTCATCTGATGGGGCCAGCCCGTTGCGAAGCTGAATCGACCGAACATTTTTCAGAATGTCATCGTCCAGGAGCCGCAGGCGGTTGCCGATGCCCAGATCGTTCTGGTCTAACCCCGCCAGCAAGCCGTCTTCCTTCCTCAACGGGGCCACCGTGAAGTTAGTCTGGCAAATCTCCTGGCCCTCGAAGATGTCGACAATCGAGGTGATGGCTTCCGCCTGGTAGTCGAGGTTGGGATTAAACTGTATCTTCATCCAGACTTGCTCTCCGTGATAACGGTCAGGCCAGTAATGCCTTTGAAATCCTTCGAGTTGTGGGTCACCAGCGGAACAGCATGCCGTACCGTACATGCCGCGATCCACGCATCGTTGGGCGCAATCGGCATACCATTGCGTTTCCGCTCGGCGACCAGGCGTCCATAGCACCGCGCAATCTCGTGGTCATAAGGAATGACGACGAAATTCCGCAGTGTCGTCTCAAGCTGCTTCCGCTTGTTCTCGCCCCAGTTGCGATTCTCTGCACCGAAGTACATCTCGCCCACGGTTATGAAGCTGACCGCAAGTAGCCGGCCCTGAACATGCGGTGTGTAGGCGTCGGCCTCTTGGCCCCCGCGCATGAGGTAGGATACAACGCATGTATCCAGAATGACTTTGGCGTCACTCATGACTGGCTACCCCCCGACATCTCTCGATGACGCAACTCGTCAATCGAGGCTTCAAATCCGTCGTCATCCTCACCGGGCCACGTGCCGAATATCGCGCGTACATCCGCGAGTGGCTGAACGTGCTGGGATTCGGCCAACTCGTCAAGCGTCGGCGACTCCCAGAAATCGCGCGATACCGGTGTGCCCTGTGGCAGCAACTCCGCCGCCTCGTCCTCGCGGTCTTCCAATCGCTCGATGTCGTGAATCTTGATGCTGGATATCTTCGCGGTCAGCGGGTCTTCCTTCGCCTCCCCGACGATTCGCACATACTGCAGGATGTCCTCCAGCACCTCATCTTTCTGTTCCTCGTCAAAAAGGCAAAGCACAGGCTCACCGACTGAGGGATGCACTCGACACCGTGTGCCGTGCTCCTTGAAGTCGGCCATCAAAAGCCGCCCTTCAATGGTGCGGATGTTCGTCTGCGGCCCCTTTATCCTTTCCTGTATTCGCGAGTAGCCGGTGGGCGTGAATGACGTCTTGATTGGTGTGGCCCGATGGTTCAGCGTCAGCTCGATACGTTCAACTCCCTGGCTGAAGAGCGTCCCCGCATCCCGCCACGCCATCAGGACTCCCGCGTCGTATCCCGCTGGCAATGCGTCATCCGCTTCCTGAACAGCGGCCAGTCCAAGCATCGCCTTATCCAGAATGTCTATGCCCAAATCCATCCCCGGCAAGGACGCCTCCGTCCGCCTGCGCTCGAATCCGAGCACAGCAGCGGGACTCCCGTGCGTCAACAGCACCAGATCGAGCGCCACTTCCTCCTTGATGTTGCGTGGCGGCTGTCCTCGACGCACGCTCTCGGTGTCGCCCATCAGAACGCGCCCGGTCCGTTGAAGCACCTTGTTCAAATTGGATAGGAATCGCAACAGGTGCGATACCGGAATCTTGCCCGGGCCGACCGCCCCGCCATCGAAGCGAATCTTCAACAGAGGCTCTTGTTCGTTCATGGCTTTGTCTCCTGTATCCACGGCCCGCCTATCACAGGCTCTTTACGTCCTCGATCTCCGCCTTGCGGAGGATTTGGACGGCGTTGGTCTTGACCACGTCATCGGCGAAGCCGGCATCTTTGAAGACGACACGCATCACCTCGGGCTTCAGTTCGTCCTTCAGGGCGGCGATGCCTTCGACGACCTTCAGGCTGACCTTGTCGGCCAAGCAGACGACCAGCGCACCAGCGCCGATGATGTGGACCGTCTTGCCGTCTATCTCCCGCTGCTCGATCGGCACGGTCAGGTCCAGGCCGTACTTGAGCAGCAGTTCGTAGAGTACGTCCGCTTCGCTGCGGTCAGGCTTGATGTTCTCCACCGCATTGAACAGAGCGGCCTCCAGATTGTCGAAGTCCGCGTCCCACGGCTTGATGTTGCTCGCGTCCAGCTTGAAGACCTTGAAGCCCAGGTCTAGCTCAGGCACACCATCGGTCGTACCTGGTAGCTTTTCCTTTGCCTCCTTGTCCGCAGAAGATCGGACCCGCTCAGCGACGTTGCGAACTCTCGACTTCGCCAGATCAGCGATTGTCTTGACCGATGCTTCTGGCTGCGGGAGCGGCTCGGGGATCTGGACCAGTATGAACTTTCGGTTGCCAGCATCTTCCCGATTCTGCAGAATCACGGCGTGTGCCACAGGACCACTGCCAGCAAAGAAGTCCAAGACGATATCTTCCGAATCAGGCGTGGTGCCGATCTTCAGCAGGTGACACAGTAGCCTTGTCGGCTTGACTGAATTCAGCACGTTCTCTGTTTCTTCGAACTCTGCGTACTCGAGAAGCTCCTTCTTTGCCTCCTGAGTGTTTCCAACTGTCGTGTGAAGCAGGAGTGTTTGTGGGACGACACCGTTCTTCACCTCCGAGAGGAACCGCTTCAGACGAGGCATGTTGCCACCGTCTTCACCCCACCAGATCCGGTTGTCTTTGTCCAACTCCTTGAACTTATTGAGGTTCTGACGCCAGTAACGCCCTCGGCCCGGGCCAAAGGTTTTGCCTGTTGAGCCAGTAACTTCGTAGATCCCGTCGCCATAGTAGTTACGGGCGGTCAAATCGCTGGACGTCCATGGTCCACGTGGATCATTGTCGGGATTGGAGTAACGAGCCACCGCTTCGTCACTTCGCGGCAGTAGCTGTGGCGACCAGATCTCTTTGCGTTTCGCATAGGCAAGGATGTAGTCGTGGTCTTCGGAAAAATATCTGGCTGTATTCTTCGGCGAAAACACCTTCTGCCAGATTATCGTCGCGACGAAGTTCTCCTCCCCAAAGACTTCATCGCAAAGCTTCCGGAGGTTAGCCACCTCGCAATCATCGATGGAAATGAACAGGACGCCGTCGTCGCACAACAGGTTCCGTGCCAGTTTTAACCTGGGCAGCATCATGTTCAACCAATTGGTGTGGTACCGCCCGGACGTCTCGGCGTTGGATGTCAGTGATCGACCCTCATCGTCGGTCTGGCCCGTGAGGGCCTTGTAGTTGGCAATACTGTCGCTGAAATCGTCCGGGTAGATGAAATCCCTGCCCGTGTTGTACGGCGGATCGATGTAAATCATCTTGATCCGCTTGTGGTAACTCTTCTGGAGTAGCTTGAGGACTTCAAGGTTGTCGCCCTCGATGAAGAGGTTCTGCGTCGTGTCCCAGTTGACTGATTCTTCCGGGCAGGGCCGAAGCGTGCCGGTGGAGGGCGTCTGGGCGATACGGCGGGCGCGGGCCTTGCCGTTCCAGGCGAAGCTGTACCGCTCGGGCTGGTCCTCTGCATAGTCGCCAAGAATCTGCCGCAAGGCGTCGAAGTCCACCTTCCAGCGTGGGCCTTGCTCGTCAGAGCCTTCGGTGAAGGCGTCGGGGAACAGCTCGCGAAGCATCTCAATATTCTGCTCTACGATGTTCAGCGTCGCGCCGTCGGTCTTGGGGTCGAGTTTCACGTCGCTCATGTTGCCTTCCTCTTCTTACCGGTCCCGGCACGCTGCCCAAGCCACTTGTCGATGGCGGCCTTGTGGAACCGCCAGTGGCGGCCGACCTTCTGGCCCGGAAAGTCGCCTCGCCGAGCCAGATGGTAAAGCGTCGACTTCGAAAGCTTCAGGTAGTCTGCCAGTTGATCGATGGTCAGCACGGTGTCCTTCGGCTCGGCCATTCGTAGCTCCTCTTCGCACAAGGCCATACACACCCCTTGCACCTCGAAAGGATGGCCGAGATAATAACCGCCTCTGCCAGGTGCTGTCAAACGTTGATCGTGGCCGACAGCTATCGCAAGGCTAACCGGCAGGGGTGACAGGTACGGTCGCAGCTGACCGGAAAAGCGAAGAAAAATCCATGGCCCGCCGGCGTGGCCGGTTGGCGGGACGCGGACAGCAGGCGGAGGTCCCTATGACGATCGGGAACGAACCGGCGGAAAAGGCCTGTCGAAAGCTGCTCGACGGCTTCTTCGAGAGGCACCCGAACGAAGAGCTACGAGAAAGGGCGCGACAAGCCCTGAACGCGCTGCTCGGTCGGGGCATGGCCCTGGGCGGTGCGCCCGGCGGTTGGGCGGGCGGGATCGTCTACGCCGTCGGCGGCACGGGCTGTGGCGTGCCGGGGGTAATGAACGCCGACCTGGAGGCAGCGTTCGGCACCACCATGGGCACGATCCGCAGGCGGGCGGAGCAGATCAAAAACGAGCTGGACCTGGACGCGCCTCTGGCGACCGGGGGTCTGCTGCCCTGCGAGGAGTTCACGCTCCGCGACGAGGCCAACGCGATCTGCGCGTACGCCTTCCGCAACGGCCCGATCGCGGACATCCACGCGGACGGGCGGATCTCGGACCCGGAGATGAAGCACCTGATGGTCAAGGCTTCGGAGAGCCTGGCGAAGCTGATGGCCATGAAGCAGGACACGCCGGCCGAATACGACCGATTCATCCGCGACTACCATCGCAAGTTCTGCCGGCGATGGCACCGATAGTCCGGGTCAGGTCTGCGTGTGCGCATACCCGAACGCGTGTTTGTCGTCCTGGTGGAACTGGCTTTGCATGCGGCAGGCGTACGCCTGATCTTGACAGCATGATCGAAGCGTCCGGCTTCGTGCGTGGGACTCCGCACAGTTCGCAGTGCCATCGCGTCCGAGGCCTGGGGCTTTCGCATCGTCTGGCGATCGGCTATCTTGTGTTGCTTCTTTCGCTCTTGGGCCGACGAGTCGTGAGTGCCCATGAAGGAGAAACAGCCGGAATGCGGATCCTGATCGTAGAAGATGAAGAGAAGCTGGCCCGAAACGTGGCGAGCGTGCTGCAACACCGCCTCGGGGCGGCAGTGGACATCTCTACCGAGGGCCGGGATGGCTGCCACATGGCCCTGTCGGAGACGTACGACCTGATAATCCTCGACCTGATGCTTCCGGGCCTTGACGGGCTGGGCCTGCTGCGTCAGGTCCGCGAGAAGGGCATTGCCTCGCCCGTTCTAATACTGACGGCCCGTGACAGCACCGAGGATGTGGTTTCCGGGCTGGACCAGGGGAGCGACGACTATCTCACGAAGCCCTTCGAGATGTCCGAACTGCTGGCCAGAGCCCGTGCGCTTGTGCGCAGATCGTACGGCAGGCCGGCATCGGCGCTTACCGTCGGGAACCTGGAGATCGACCTGAATGGGCGGCAGGCCGTCGCTGGCGGAGAGAGGCTGAGGCTTCGTCCGCTGGAAATGGGTCTGCTCGAGTACCTTGCACTTCGATCAGGGACCATCGTTTCCAAGACGGACATCATTGAGCACCTTTACGATTTCGGCGCGGAGAACTTCTCCAACGTTGTCGAAGTGCACATCTCGCGACTACGCAAGGAGCTTCAGCGCGTAGGACAGCCCTGCCGCATCGAGACGGTCCGCGGCATGGGCTATCGCCTGGAGGCGACACCGTGAGCGTCTCAATCCGGACACGCATGATCGCAGCCGTCGTGGTGCTCATCGCTGTGATTGTCGTGGTGGCCTTGGGTGTCGCATACCACGAGATGGAGGAGGCCGCATTTTACGCCGTCGATCAGATTGTCTTGCGCAATGCGCAGACGGTGAGATCGATATTGATCGAGGACGCGGGCAGTGAGCAATCGGAAGGCTTGACCGAGATCGCACAGTCTTTGTCTGGCCTGGGTGGGGGCCATTCCCCACTCTATCGCATCTGGATGGATGGTGCCGCCGAGGACCTGTTGGCAAGTGACCCCAGTACATCAACCCGCTATCGAGCCTTATCAAGTGTTCCGGTCTCCCGCCAGGAGCTTCCGGACGATGACCAAATCATCAACATCGATACCGGAGACGGGACCTATCGGGCGATGGGCTTCTCTGTGCAGGCCCCGGGGCTGGAACGCCCCATCAATGTCTTGATCGCGGTCAGCAGTGAGTACGCTGTCCACGAAATCGGGGAGTTTCGCAGGTTCATGCTGACCTTCGGTTCGGTGGTTATCGTGGTTGCCGGGGCTATCGGGGCCCTGTTGGTCCGGGACATCATGCGGCCCATCGGCCGCATCGCGGGCAAGCTACGCCAGATCACGCAGGAGAATCTATCGGAATCGGCAATCGACGACACGTCCATACCGTCCGATCTCCGCCCCTTCGCCGATTCGGTGCAGGTGATGCTCAAGAGGCTGTCACGGGCCTTCGAGCGGGAAAAGCGTTTCACGGCAGACGCAGCACACGAGCTTCGCAGCCCGCTGGCGGTCGCCAAGAGCACCGTCCAGGCCGCACTGTCACTGCCCGAGCGCGACCGCAATTCGACGGAGATGGCCCACTCGGTTCTGGAGGACCTCAACCGGATGGAGCGTCTCATCCAGCAGTTGCTGCAATTAGCCTGCCTGGAAGAGGGGAAACCCGGCGACATGGAATGGTGCGACCTGCATGCCCTGCTGCAAGAGGCGTGCGAGCCATACTTCGCCACCGAAGGCGAATCCCGCGTCTTGATCGGTCAGCCGACGCCTTCTACGGAAGTCAGGGCGCAGCGAGGCGACATGGTTCGCCTGCTGACGAATCTGATCGACAACGCTCTGCAACACGGCCCGGCCGGGGGGTGCGTCACGGTCTCGGCCAGACGAGTGTCCGACAGAAGTGTGCAGGTGTGCGTGCACGACGAGGGCGGGCAGATTGCCCAGCAGGCCATCGAGCATCTGACCGAACGGTTCTACAGGGTGGATGCGTCGAGGTCGCGGGCTTCCGGCGGCGCGGGATTGGGGTTGACCATCGCGGCCGAGATTGCTCACAGGCATGGCACCGAGTTGGACATCCAATCGAATCCGGCGGAAGGAACGACGGTTTCATTTGTGCTGCAAACCCCGTGAGCGCTCTCGGCGCAAACTGTTCAGCTTGCTGCAAGGGAGAGCCCCTAAGCTCAGGGAATGCATGAAACACGCGCGTCCGGGAAATGGCGCAGCCGCGCCCTTCGCTTCGCTGGCCTGCCCGCCGTTCTGACGTGCCTGATGACCGCGGGGGGGCTCGCGTACTGCATCCGCAACGGCGTGGCAGTCAAGGCGTTCGGAGAAGTGGAGCGTGGACGGCTGTACCGAAGCCGCCAGCTGCAATGGTTGCAGTACGCAGTGCTGCTTCGCTCCAAACGAATCGCCCGTGTCATCAATCTCCGAAGCCCTGCAGAAGATGGCGATGCTTTCGCGCAGGAAAAGGCCCTTTGCCATCGATACGGGGTGGACTTCCGCAGCTTGCCCATCACCCGCGAGGTGCCCACGGTGGACCAGGCGAGGCAGTTCCTGGCGTTGGTGGACAGCAGCCCCGGGCCCGTGTGGGTCCACTGCGCCGAAGGCAGGAACCGAACAGGCATGATGTGCGCCGCCTACCGCGTTGCCCGCAGATCAGAGACCGTCGACTGGGTCTACCGGGAGGAACTGCTGGACTACGGAGCCCACCCCAGGCCGGAGAAACGGGAGGCGATCCTGCATCTGTTACGAGGGCTCCAGCAGAAGCCCGACGACTCATGTGGGCCGGGAGCCCAAGACCATTCATCGTCCAACGAATGACCTCGCCTGCGCTTACGTGTTGGGGATTTCAGCTTGCTGTCAGGTTCATTCTCTATCGTGTGGGCGTGGAATATGAACCGACCCAGAC
>Ga0315541_1004564_pt1 | contig 10079 bp, 6 predicted proteins | sample SalMarSW160190MG_FD_203095 | JGI IMG/M metagenome (GOLD analysis project Ga0315541, IMG submission 203095) | Salt marsh sediment microbial communities from the Plum Island Ecosystem LTER, Massachusetts, United States - Salt Marsh Sediment SW1601-190 ...
TGGCCGACCGGCGCACGATGGGCATGACGTGCTACTTCCAGGCGCGGGAGCACGACGGGCCCCAGCCCTTCGACCCGCCGGCCTTGGCGCACCGGTTCGATAGCTGCGAGGAGATTCCCTACGGCGCGGGCGGGCATCGCTGGTGGCGCATGGGTTACTGGTGGATCGAGCTGGGCGGCGAGCAGGACAGCATTCACGACACCGAGCGCCTGCGCGACGAGTTGCTCAGGATTACCTTCGGCGTCTGGGATCACATCAAGAACCGTTGCGTGCACCGCCGGGAGGCGGCCAACTGGGCGCTGGAGTGGGTCCAGTTCCTGCCGTCCAAGCGCGAGAGCCGCCGCTACGTCGGCGATCACGTGCTGACCCAACCGGACCTGGAGGCGGGCGGCGAGTTCGACGACGTGGCGGCCTACGGCGGATGGGCCATGGACGACCACCACCCGGCCGGGTTCTGGTCGGTGCGCATCGGCGCGCCGGCCACGATATTCCACCCCGCGCAGTCGCCCTACGGCATTCCCTATCGGTGCCTCTACTCGGTGAACGTGCCCAATCTGATGTTCGCGGGGCGAGTCGTAAGCTGCACCCACGCGGCGATGAGCTCGACGCGCGTCATGGGCACGGCGTGCAGCATGGGTCAGGCCGTCGGCACGGCCGCCGCAATGGCGACGGGGCTCGGCGTGGTGCCCCGCGAGATCGGCGCGCATGTGCCCGAGCTTCAGCAGGCGCTGCTGCGCGAGGACTGCTACCTGCCACGCATCCGGCAGGAGTTCTCCTCCCTGACCGAGGACGCCGAGCTCAGTGCGTCACGCGGCGATCCGCAGCCGCTCCGCGACGGCATCAACCGGCCGGTCGGGGACGACTTGCACCGCTGGGCCTGCCGGCCGGGCGATCACGTGGCCTATGAGTTCAATGGACCTCGGGAGGTCGGCGAGGCAACGCTGATCCTCGACAGCGCTCTGGACAGGGACATCCAGATGAGCCACACCCATGCGGGGGAGCACCTGAACGCGCCGCCCGACGTCGTGCCCCGGGCGTTCCGTCTCGAGGGCATGACGGGCAAGGGTTGGGTCGCCGTGGCGGAGGTCTCGAGCAACTGCCGGCGGCTCGTGCGAATCCCGGTCGGGCGGGAGCTGCAAGGGGTCCGCTTCACGCTGCTGGAGACCTGGGGTGCCGCGGAATCGAACCTGTATGCTTTCTACGTGGACTGATGCAGCCAATTGAGAAAGGGCGCGAACTGAGATGGACGCAATCGAGCGTAAACTGAAGCAGTTGGGGTTGGAGCTGCCGACCGTTCCGCAGCCGCTCGCCGAGTACGTGCCGGCCAAGCTGGTCGGCGAGCTGGTGTTCTGTTCGGGCCAGATACCGATGAAGGGCGGCCGCCCCGTGCGGGTGGGCAAGGTGGGCGCGGACCTGACCGTCCAGGAGGCCTACGAATGCGCCCGCATCAGCGCGCTGAACTGCCTGGCCGCCATCAAGGGCGTCATCGGTTCGCTGGACCGCATCGCGGAAGTGGTGCAGCTTCGGGGGTTCGTCAACAGCGCTCCGCGGTTCGACCGCCAGCCGGAGGTCGTCAACGGCGCCTCGAAGCTGATGGTCGAGCTGTTCGGGCAGGCGGGCCGCCACGCCAGGTCGGCCGTCGGGACGTCCGACCTGCCGCGCAACGTCCCGGTCGAGCTCGAGATGATCGTCCGCGTCAAGCCGGAGCCCGCCGCCGCCGAGCCATGACGACCCGCGTCAGAGAAGCGGCCGAAGGGGACGCGGTGCCCTGATCGTCTGCTCTCTGAGGCGCCCCTGGTTTGGAGGCCGCGCCGGACACGGGATCGAGGCTCTGGGCGCCTGCCAAACGCAAGCCCCACGTCCGGGGTGGACGTGGGGCTTCGCGTCAACGTCTGTTGAGCCGCCGGTCTAGTACTCCGGCATCGGCGGCGCCGGTTTCTTCTTCTCGGGGATCTCGCTCACGATGGCGTCCGTGCTGATCAGCACGCCGGCCACGCTCGCGCCGTTCTGCAGCGCCGTGCGCACGACCTTGGTGGGGTCGATGACGCCGCGCTTGACCAGGTCGCAGTAGTCGCCTTTGGCGGCGTCGTAGCCCCAGGAGTCTTTCTTCGACTCGAGGACCTTCTGAAGCACGATGGCGCCGTCGAGTCCCGCGTTCTCGGCTATCTGGCAGAGGGGCTGCCTGAGCGCCTTGCGGACGATGTTAATGCCGACGGCCTCGTCCGCCCCGGCCTTCAAGGTGTCCAGGGTGGCGGCCGCACGCAGAAGCGCGACTCCGCCTCCCGGCACGATGCCCTCTTCAACGGCGGCGCGGGTCGCGTGCACGGCGTCCTCGACGCGGTGCTGCTTCTCCTTCATCTCGACCTCGGTGGCGGCTCCGACGTTGATCTGCGCGACGCCCCCAGCCATCTTGGCCAGCCGTTCCTCCAGCTTCTCCCGGTCGTAGTCGCTGGTGGTTGTGTCGAGCTCCTTGCGGATCTGGTTGATCCGCCCCTGGATGTCCTTGCTGTCGCCCGCGCCCTGGATGATGGTGGTGGTGTCCGACGTGATGACCACCTTCTTGGCGCGGCCCAGATCGGCCAGGCCGACGGACTTCAGCTCCAGGCCCAGGTCCTCGCTGATGACCTGGCCGCCGACCAGAACGGAGATGTCCTGCATCATGGCCTTGCGGCGGTCGCCGAAGCCGGGCGCCTTAACGGCGCAGCACGGCAGCGTGCCGCGCAACCTGTTGACGACCAGCGTGGCCAGCGCTTCGCTCTCGACGTCCTCAGCGATGATGAGCAGCGGCCGGCCGGAGCCGACGATCTTCTCCAGCAGCGGCACGAAATCCTGCACGGAGGAGATCTTCTCCTGGTTTATGAGGACGTGGCACTCCTCCAGCACGCACTCCATGTCCTCCCGGTTGGTGATGAAGTGCGGGCTGAGGTAGCCGCGGTCGAACTGCATGCCCTCGACCAGGTCCACCGTGGTTTCGAGGCCCTGGCCTTCCTCGACGGTGATGACGCCATCCTTGCCGACCTTCTCCATGGCGTCGGCTATCTGTTTGCCGATGTCGGGATCGTTGTTGGCCGCGATGGCGCCGACGAAGGCGATCTCTTCCCTGCCCTTGATGGGCCGAGACATCTTCTTGAGTTGCTCGGTGACCGTACTGACGGCCTTGTCCACGCCGCGCTTGAGCGCCATGGCGTCCGTCCCGGCGGCGATGATCTTCAGCGCTTCCTCGAAGATTGCCTCGGCCAGCACGGTGGCGGTCGTGGTTCCGTCGCCGGCGTCCTCGCTCGTTTTGGAGGCGGCCTGCTTGACCAGTTCGGCGCCGATGTTCTCGATGTTGTCGGGCAGCTCGACCTCCTTGGCAACGGCGACGCCGTCCTTGGTCACCGTGGGGGCGCCGAAGCTCTTCTCGATGACGACGTTCCGTCCGCGTGGCCCGAGCGTGGTCTTGACCGCTTGCGCAAGCTTGTTCACGCCGCGGCGCATGGCCTGGCGGGCCTCGACGTCAAACATTATCTTCTTCTTGGCCATGAGAGTGCACCCTCCGTCAGCTGATGATCGCCAGTATATCGTCCTCGGACATCAGTATATACTCTTCGCCGTCAATCGTGACCTCGGTGCCGGCGAAGGAGCCGAACAGGACCGTGTCCCCCTTCTTCACCTGAAAGGCGGCTTTCTCGCCGGACTCCAACTGCACGCCGTCGCCTAGGGCGATGACCTTGCCCTGCTTCGGCTTCTCCTTGGCCGTGTCGGGCAGAACGATGCCGCCGGCCGTCTTCTCCTCCGCCTCCAGCCTCTTGACAAGAACTTTGTCCCCAAGGGGCTTGACCTTAGCCATGGTCCGGACCTCCCTTACGCGTTCGACAGGGCTGAGAATGCTCCCGTAGGAATCGGCAGAAGAACGGTGCCCTCACCGCACCGGCGGGCGCAGAAGTTGCAGACATCATGCCTACCCGCCGGCCGCCCGTCCGGCTTTGCCGAAAGACCTCTATTTTACACTTTTCCGCGCGTCGGTAAAGTGCATGCGGGCCTTCCGACGGGCGCAAGGAGCGCGGGGCGGCTGTCAATCTGACAAGACTGCCGTTGCTCCGCCTCGGGCGTCCTGTCAGTTTGGCACTCCGCCTGGTTGCCGGTCCACAGGCTTTGGGGTAGACTCGCCTGCATGGCCAGCGACCGTTTGCATTGCCAGCACTGCGGCCGTTCGTACGCTCCAGAAGCGGGCTGGGAGGGCATGGAGCTGTTCTGCGCGGGTTGCGGCGGCCCCCTCGGCCCCGGCGCCCCGGACGTTCGGGGCCGCCGCCGGAAGGATCCGTTCAGAGGACGCACCGTCGGCGGCGCCAGGCTTACGAAGCTGATCTCCGTTGATCCGACCCGCCGTGTCTACCGGGCTCGCCACAGGGGGCTGCGGAGCCACGTCAGGGCGGAGGTGTTCCCGGAGCCGTTCGCCAGCGAGAACCTGGCCTACGTGCGGCACCTTTTGCGGCAGGCGGCCCTAACATCTGAAATAAACAGCCTTTACGTGGTGACCGTGCTGGACCTCGGGCGCCTGGCCGATTGCTATTACATCCTGACGGAATGCCCCCCCGACTGCCTGCGGTCGCTGCTTCGGAAGGCGGGTCGGATCGACCTGAACCGCGTGCTGGCGCTCATGGAAGAGGTCCTGCAGGGGCTGACCGCCGTCGAGGGCGCCGGCGCCTTCCACGGCAACGTGACGCCGGAGGGCGTCTTGCTGGACTACGACGGGGCAGCCAGGCTGGACCACCTGGGCACGGCCCTCAGGCCGCAGGAGCTGAACCGACTGACCGTGGACGAGGACGGCGCCGTTTGCAGCCCGGCCCTCTACATCGCTCCCGAACGCGCGCTGGACGGGCGCCTGGCCGACATCCGTTCCGACCTGTATTCGCTGGGGGTCACCGCGTACGAGATGATCTCCGGGCGGGCGCCGCACGAGGGGGCCAACGCGCAGGAGATCATGTGCCGGCGGATGGAGGAGCCGGCGCCCCGTCTCTCGCAGCGGATCCCGGACGTGCCGGCGGCGATGTCGCACTTCGTTGCCCGCCTGATGGCCGGGGACCCGGCCGCCCGGCCCCCCACGTCGCAGGCGGCGCTGGACGAGCTGCGGGAGTGCGCCGTTGAGATGAGCCGCGCGCATGAGATCGGCCCGGTGCGCGCCGCAGTTCCCTCGGGCCGCACGGGGGGCGGCGGCAGGTGGACGGCCCTGTGGTGGGCCGCGGCCTTCTTCCTGTTTGCCCTGGCCGTCATTCCCCTCGCGCTGCTCTATAAGCAACACCGGGTCAGGGAGGCGCTTGCGCGAGAGGCGCAGGAAATGGCGCCTCTCACTGTGGCCGTGCTAATCCGGGAGGCCGACTCGGCGGCGGCCGACCCGTTGCCCCGGGGAATGGCTGACGGGTTGCTCGCGCTCCTTGCTCACGGTCTGGCCTTCTACCCGGAGCTTCAGGTTATCGATCCGGCCCGGACAGCCGAGTTGCAGGCGGCCGGACGGGACCCCCGGCAGGTGCGCGATGAAGTCGGCGCCAATTGCCTGCTGGTGGCCGAGCATGCGCCGGGACTCGAGCGGCGGCGCTGGACCCTCGTCTTCGCCACCAATCGCGGGGAGCCCTGGTCGGTGCACGCGGAGTGTGCCGTGGCGCAGGATCGCGAAGGCGATGCCGCTCCGCTGGCCGACGCCCTGGGGGACTTGCTGGCCTCCTTCGCTGCGCGGCTGGCATGGGATCCCCTCCCAGAGGGCGCCCTCGAGACGGCCGGGAGGAGCCTCGACGCGTGGTCGGCTGCGGCCGGTGCAATTCGTGCCGAGAGGCTCGGTCGGTGGCGGGAAGCCGCGTCCTCGGTTGAGCGCGCGCTGGCCACGGCGCCCGGCACGCCCGCCTTCCAGGTGCTTTCGGCGTTCTACAACGCCGTCCAGGAAGCGCAGGAGAGGGGAACGCTCTCAGGGGCGGCGGGGCTTCCACTGGCAGGCCTGCCTCCGGAGATGGGGGGACTCTCTGGGGCGCTGGCAGCGATGGCCGGCGGCGACCCCGATGGAGTTGAAGAGCGGTTCGGCGAGTTCCTTGCGCGCAGTCCAGGCTCGGGGAGGGGATACTTCCTGATGGGATTGTGGCGCCAGCACACGGCGGGGCGGCCCGAGGAGGCCGCGCTGTCCTTCCGGCAGGCGGTCCGCATGGATCCCGGTTACCTGCCGGCTGCGTTGGCGTGCGTCGAACTGCTGGCACAGCGCGACGCGGCGAGCGCCCGGCAGTTCGTGCAGCAGTACAAAGAGACGGCGCCTCCCCGGGAATGCGTCTACCGACTGACCAGGCGTGCGGAGGAGCTTCTGGGCGGGGCGGTTCAGTAGTCCACGACGTCTGTCAGGCGCGAGACGCTGACGATCTCCGTGCGCATCACGTGGACCATGCGGCGGTTGGCGCGGATGCCGTTCTTCTTCGTCTCCAGCACGTAGAACTCGCGCGTGCTCTGTGAGTCCTCGCAGGGATGCACGTCGGCGTCGGCCAGCACGAGGGCATCGGCGCCGACTGTGTGCAAGATGCCGATGTAGACGTAGGGCGCCTTGACGTCGACGACGACCTGGTTGCCCAACAGGGATTCGAGCGTGGATTTGGCATCGAATGGCTGGCTCATTGCCGGTCCGCCTCTGCTATTCGGTTGTGGCTCTCTTATTTGAGCAATTCGTTCGCGGAGGTGTCAAGGAAGCGCTCCGTCGCCACGCCGCTCACCTGCGCACGTAGCGCTGGCCGGCGAGCTGCTGGATCAGCCCGCGGATCTCGAGCGTCAGCAGCGTGCTCGACACGATGGACGGCGCCAGGCCGGTTTCCCCCACGACCTCGTCGATGTGCAGAGGGGAGGCGCCGAGCAGATCATAGATGTTTCTTTCTCGGGCATTCAGGGACAGAACGCGCGGATCCCCGACGGAAGTCGGCGCAGCCTCGCCCCCGGCCTGGTCGGGTTGGGGCAGTTCGATCGGTTCACTGAGCGGGCCGAGCCCCTCCACGACGTCGCGGGCATTCTCGACCAGGACGGCCCCGTCGCGGATGAGCGTGTGGCAGCCCCTACTGGTCGGGCTGTCCACGCTGCCGGGCACGGCGAAGACGGCGCGGCCCTGCTCGCCGGCAAGTCGCGCTGTGATCAGGCTGCCGCTCCTCCGTGCTGCTTCCACCACGACGACGCCCAGGGACAGGCCGCTGATGAGACGGTTGCGCGGTGGGAAGTTCCCCGGCCTGGACGGGGTCTCCATGGGCAGCTCGCTGATGAGGGCGCCGCTCTCGGCGATCGCCAGCGCGAGCTCCGGCTCCCGGCCGCTCAGGTTGCGGGCAAGCCCGCATCCCAGCACGGCGAGGGTGCGCCCCTTGGCTGCCAGGGCGCCCCGGTGCCCGGCCGAGTCGATGCCATCGGCCATGCCGCTCACAATGGTGAACCCCATGCTGGCCAGGTCGGCCGCCAGGCGGGAGGCCTGCTGCCGGCCGTAGGTGCTGCACCGTCTAGACCCCACGATGGCAATCGCCAGTTGATCCTCCCGCCGATACTCGCCTCGTATCCGAAGCAGAGCCGGCGCGTCCCTTTCCAGGTACTTGAGCGGCGGCGGGTAGTCCTCGGCGGAGAACGGCACGAGCCGCGTCCTGAACCTTTCCATCAGCTCGAGCTCGCGGGCGACCTTGCCTTCGTCCGGGCCGCGCCGGACGGCGCGGGCTGCGTCCGGCATCAGGCCGTCGACCTTCGCCAGTTCTGCGGCAGTGGCCTCCAGCGCCGCACGGGCGGAGTCGAAGTGCTCCACCAGGGCGAAGATCGTCTTGCTGCTGACGCCTTCGCACGTGGCGAGTTCCAGCACGGCCAGAGCTTCATCTTCGCGTTCGGTCATGGCGGCCTGAAGACCCGGCATCGGCCGACGGGCAACGCTCTTCCCGCCGGGCCGCTGTCTGTGAGAGCCGACATTATTGACGATGCTGTGCCGGACGCGCAAGGCCAGTGGCGGCGCGCCCAAACCGCGCGGGACCGGCGTCGTGCCGATTGCAGCGCTCGCCGGACCTCACTATACTGACGGAGCATCCGTCCACAGGCCCGGACCGGAGGCCCGGCTTGGCTGAAGGCACGATCATCTGTTCGGAAACGTATCCGGCGCTGGAGGACGCGTTTGCGTCGGGGCTGGCCCGGGTCATGCAGCAGCCGGCCCGACCGGTCTGGGTGCTTGTGCCGACGAATCTGCTGGCGTTGCACCTGCGCCGGGAGGTGGCCCGGCGGCTCGGCGGCGTGATGGGCGCGGAGTTCCTCACGCTTGTGGATGCGGCGCGGCGAATGGCGCTGCCGGAGCTGGCGGCGCGCGGGCTCCGGCCTATGCCGCCCGGGGCAGTGGAGATCGTGCTTCAGCGCCTCATCGGAGGGGTGCCGGACGGTTCGTACTTCGCGCCGTTCCGGCGGTTCACCAACGGCGCAGCCGCCGTCGCCCACGCGATTCAACTCCTGGATGGCTGCCTCTGGACGCCTGCGGCGCTTCGGGAGGCGGCGGGCAGGGGGCACTTCAGGGATCCCGGCGCCGGCCGACGGCTGGCCGCGCTGGCCGCGCTGTGGCAGGGGCTGTGCGGTTGGAAGGCACAGGAGGGCGTCTTCGATGCGGACGATCTCGTCCGGGCGGCCGGCCGGGAAGACCTCGAGCCCTCGGAACACGCCGACGCGCTCGTCATCTACGGCTTCTACGATTTCACTCCGGCCCAGCGAAGGCTCGTCGGCCGGCTGACGACCCTCGCGCAGGAATGCTCCGCTTACGTCCTCTGGCAGGAGCAGGACGGCGCGCCCGGGCCGGGTTTCGAGTACGCGGAGCCGGCCGTCCGGTGGCTCCAGCAGGAGTTGGGCGTGGCCGAGGTGGAGGCCGCACCGGGTCAGGCGTCGGCGTCGGACCTCGGCGCCCTGGTGCAGGACCTGTTCCGAGGCGGCCTTGTTTCGGCGGCCTGGCGGAGCGAGGACGCTGAGCGCGGCCCGGCCCAGGACGGCACCGTGCGCGTCGTGACCTGCCCGGGCGAGGTGTCCGAGGCGGAGGAGGTGGCCCGAGAGGTCCTGCGCGCGGCTCTGCAGTCCGAGGGGCGGGCGAGCTGCGGCGTGCTCGTGCGGAGCGCGGCGGAGACGGTCGGGTTGCTCGCCGAGGCGTTCGGGCGTGTCGGCATTCCGGCGTACGTGCGCGAGGGCCTGCCCCTGGTCGATACCGTGGCGGGGCGGATCGCCCTTTCCGCCCTCGACCTTGCCGTGAGCGAGTTGGAGCGGGAAGCCGTCCTGGATTTGCTGGGCCTGGCGGCGCTGAGCTGGCCCGCCGGCCTCTCGGCCAGTTCGCTTGACCGGCTGACGCGTGAGGCCGGCATCCTGAAGGGACGCGAGACCTGGAAGACGCGCCTGCTACGGCGCGCAACGCACCTCCGGCGGGAAGCGAATGAAGCAGAGGACGAGGGCGAGCGCCGCGTCTGCGCGCGCGACGCCGAGATGTGCACCACCGCCGCCGGCCTGCTCGAGGAGCTCTTCGAAGATATCGACCTCTTGGGCTCGGCTCGCAGTTGGGCCGATCTGGCCGGCCGGCTGCGCGCCCTGGTGGACCGGCTCACGCCCGCCGAGGACGAGGGCAGGGAGGCGGTGCTTGACGTCGTCGGGGAGCTGGCCCGCCTGGACCTGACACGGGCCCCGGCCGGCGCCGCCCGCGCGCGGTGGCTGCTCGGAAGGCGCCTGGCTCTCCAGAGCCTGAGGCGCAAGCGTTTCCAGCACGTCGGCGTCACCGTGTCCGGCATCATGGCGGCGCGGGGGGCCACGTTCGACGCGGTCATCGTTCCCGGCCTGGTGGAGAAGGGCTTCCCGCGTCACATCCCGGAGCAGTCGCTGGTCACCGAGCTGGACCGCGACGCGCTGAACGAGATCGCGCAGCCGCTCGGATGCGGGGCGCTGCCGCTGCAGTGGAACCGTCCCGCCGAGGAGCGCTATCTCTTCCGCATGGCACTTGGCTCGGCGCGGCGGCAGGTTGTGCTGACCTATCCCCGGCTGGAGCAGGACACCGGGCGGCCCAGGATGCCGTCGCGTTTCCTGACCGAAGCATGTGCGGCACT
>Ga0315541_1004565_pt1 | contig 10077 bp, 7 predicted proteins | sample SalMarSW160190MG_FD_203095 | JGI IMG/M metagenome (GOLD analysis project Ga0315541, IMG submission 203095) | Salt marsh sediment microbial communities from the Plum Island Ecosystem LTER, Massachusetts, United States - Salt Marsh Sediment SW1601-190 ...
CGCGATGCTGTCGTGCCCGCGGTTCGAGCCGTAGAGAAACCTGCCGCTCGGATGTACGCGGACCTCGGCGCACGAGCTTGATCCGGTAAAACCGTTCGGAAGCGTCGTGATGGTTTGAATTTCGGTCAGAGTGCCCGAAGCCGGCTCGTAGGCAAAGGCGGTAATGGTGCCGCCCATCTCATTGATAACATAGGCGTACCTGCCGTCGGCGCCGAAGGTAAAGTGCCGCGGCCCGGCACCGGGCTTGACCTTCGCGAACGCCGGATCATTGGCGGTGATTGTCCCTTTCTCGACGTCCAGCTTGTAGATCATGACCTTGTCGAGGCCGAGGTCGGCTACGAATACGAAGCGGTTGTCCGGGCTAACGTTGATCGAGTGGGCGTGCGGGCCTTTCTGGCGCCGCGGATTCACGCTGGCCCCTTCGTGCTGCACGAAGCCGGTCGGCTCGGCGAGGCTGCCGTCCGATTTGATTAGAATCACCGATACGCTGCCGCTGCCGTAGTTGGCGACCAGCACGTTTTTTCCCGAGTGATCGATATTGACGTGGCACGGGCCGGAGCCGCCGGACGGCTTGCTGTTGAGCAGTGTCAGGTTGTTTGTATCGGGGTTTATCGCATAGGCGCTGACAGTTCCCGCTCCGCCCGATTCGCTGACGGCGTAGAGAAACTTGCCGCTCGGGTGGATCTCGAGAAACGACGGATTTTCAGCCTTGACTGCAAGCACCGGGGCCGAAAGTTCGCCAGTTTCGGTGTCGAGTACGCTACGGTAAATCCCTTCGGCGGCGTTGCGTCCCGATGTATATGTCCCGAAGTAGACCGGCAGCGATTCGGCGTAAACCGTCGATAACGCGAGACATGAAATTATTGCCGCGATGAAAGCTCTGAATCTCATAAGTAAATACCTCCTTCTTGTTATTGCTTAAGAATTTCGATAACCTGCTCGGTCGTTAAATGTTTGTCCAGCCTGCCGCTGGCGGCGTTGGATGATCCGCCGCCTCTGCCGCCGACAGCTTTGTGAAGTTTCTTTAAAAGATCGTTGGAATTTATGTTTTTGGAATTTATTGCTACACTGCCGTCGCTTATTACAATGCCGGTTCCTTCGATTGTGTTAGCAATCATTGCCGCAAGCTTGCCGGCAAGTTTTGCGGAGACGGTGTCGATTTGGATGCCGACCTTTAATGAGCCGATTTCCACTACACTTGCCGACTCCACAAAACCAGGCAGCATCTGTTCCTGCAGTCGTTCCACTTCTTTATTCAAATTCTTCGCAGACTCAAGCGCCTTTCGAAATATCACAGGCAATTCAATGGTCGAACACTTAGAAAGCTGCCTTAGTTCTTTCAATATGGAAGTTTCGCTCTGTGAGAATTCCAGCGCTGTAGGCCCCGCAGCGAAAGAAACGCGAGTCCCGTTTTTCTTGTTTTCAAGATCGAATATTCTGATAATTCCGATATCACCCGTTCTTCGAACGTGGGTCCCGCAGCAGGCGGAGGCATCGTAATCGCCTATCTTTACCACGCGGATATTATCCGATTCGATTTCCTTCAGGTCGAAGCGAGTTCGAACATCGTCTTCGTTGAAAACCGTCTCGACGGGTATGTTTTCAGTCACCACTTCCATCGAATCCCGCTCGATCGCCTGGGCCGTCTCGAAGTCGATTTTCTTATCGAAATCGACTGTGCAGCTTTCGGGTCCGATGTGGACGCCGACTGTTTTTAGGCTGAACCGCCCCTCGGCAATCCCCGAGATAATATGCTGGGCGGTATGCCGTTGTGCGACGCACAATCTGTGCCGGCTGTCAACGCAGGCAATATACTTTCCATCGCTGAGCGGCTTATCGAGAGAGTGGATTATCCGGCCGTCGACAATCTCGACATTGAGAACTTCAGATTCACCTATCCTGCCTTTGTCGGGCGGCTGGCCTCCTTCATCGGGATGGAATACGATGGGTTCTATAGTGACCGTGCAGTCGCCGACAGATTTGACCTCGACTTCAATCTCATAAACATCCGGATTTGTCCAATACAATCTTTTCACAAAGGGATTATAACCGGCATACTACCTGTCGCTCAAGTACCTTCTTAGCGTAATGATTCTTGTGGAAGCTCATCCGAAAACGTTATCAACTGTTCGCGGTCTCTTTCGGAAAATGGGGCGAATAGAGCAAACGTTCTTTCCGTGTGGTCAACTTGCCGCCGGAGACGAATTGCTCGCCTCGTTCGGAAAGGTGCTCGACCATTCGTCGCCGCCATTGCAGCAGTGTGGAATTATGCGGCGATTCGCCGGCCAGGTTATGAAGCTCTCCCGGATCGTTTGTCAGGTTGAAGAGTTCTTCTCTGCCGTCATATGCGTAGTAGATGTACTTGACCTTGCCGTCGGTCAGGGCATTCCAGTGGTCTTTGTTGTAACACATCGAGTGCTCCAAGTCGATGTAAGACCGCCAATCTTTAGTATTTCCTCGTACCAGCTCCATCAGGCTTTTGCCGTCGAGATGATCCGGAATCGGTGCTCCCGCGACATCGAGGAACGTCGGTAGCACATCGCGTAATTCGGTTAGCTGAGGCAGCGTTTTGCCCCGCTGATTGTTCATGCCCATCGCTTTGGGCCATCGCAGCAGCATGGGAACATGGGCGGAGCCTTCGTAGGCGTAGGTCTTTCGCCACAGATGATGGTCGCCGAGCATGTCACCGTGGTCGCCGAAGAAGATGATTAATGTGTTGTCATACAGGGCGCGTTTTTTCAGGGCGTCGAGAATTCGGCCGATTTGCTCGTCGATGAATGTGACCGAGCCGTAGTAGCCCCGGCGTGATTTTTTGGCCTGCTGAACGCCCATGTCGCCCTGCCAGAGGCTCGGCTTCGGTGGCTCATCGTGCGGGGCGTACTGAGTCGCCCAGTCACCCATAAAGGGCTCTGGCATGTCATCTTCATTATACATATCAATGAATCTTTGCGGCGGGTCGTAAGGGCTGTGCGGCCGGGCGAAGGAAACCTTCAGCATAAAAGGTTCCGATCGCTCGTATTTCTCAATGAAGTCAACCGCTCTATCGGCCGTCCAGACTGTCGGGTGTAGCCGCTCAGGCAGGGCGTACGCCTTTGCACGATAGTCGTTCCAGCCGATGCCCGTCGCATCCGGATCCAGGTCCGGCGCCTCCTCTTTGAACCAAAGGCGGTAATCACTAACGAATCCAGGGCTCTGGACGCGACCCGATTCGTCGAGCAGTATCTTATGATAGCCGCGAAGTCTTCTCTGCGGAAACCAGTGCATCTTGCCGATGCCATACGTATAGTAACCGGCTTCCCGGAGCGCGCCGGGCAGCTCGAACGGATACTCCCCAGCGATGCGACCGTATCCGATCATGCCGTGATGCCAAGGTGAAAGTCCCGTCAGGATCGCGCTGCGTGCCGGCGTACAGCTCGGCGTGGAGCTGTACGCGTTGGAGAAAACGACGCCTTCTTTAGCGACCGAATCCAAGTTGGGCGTCTTAATCACAGGATTTCCTACACAGCCCAGACAGTCGCCCCGGTGCTGGTCGGTCATCAGGAAAAGGATATTGGGCCTGTTCTGATGGGTGGCAGTCTCAAGGCCGAAGGCTTTGGGGATGGCAGACGTCAGAGTAACCATCCCCAAGCTGCGCTTGAGGCTGCCACCCGCCGACGCTGGGACTAAAAGAGTGCTTTTGAGAAAAGCCCTGCGTGTTAATTTTAATTGACGACGATGGTTCATCTCAAACTCCTGATTAGCACGATTTTCAAGCATTTTAGCGATATGCCTATAATCCTCTGTTCACATTCGCCCTAATTCCACAAGAATATCAAATCTACCTGATAGTTGCAAAGCCCGTGTTCCATATTTCCACATAATGGTCGGCTGGGGTGAAGCAGAAATCTTTTGCTAAAATTGTTGTTGATTATAATAAGTTATACTAAAATACAGGCAACGCGGCCGAGTTGAAGGGAATCTTATGGCCTTGTCCTCAGATGACATTAAAACAGTAAGACAGTTTGCTGACAAGCTGGAAAAATGGGCGGAGAATTTGTCTTACGGTGTTTCCCCTTCCGAAAATTTATGGGTGGAACTTACTCTTGCATTATATCCGCAGGATGTACATGATATCGCTTCCTGGCTGGCCGGTATTTCCAAGCCGGATCAAAAGGCCCGGATAAAGTTCGAAGAGCTATCCCAATTGGTCCAGGAAATTGACGCCTGGCGTAACCAGGGAGTTTACCCGGAAGATTTGGGCGAGTTTTGTGCACGTATAAATCGGCTAATGAAGATTACCCGGAATATCATTTCTATTTTACGAGAGATATCCGGCCTGGAAGAATCAGAGCCGCCGGAGACTAAAACTGTTCCGGTGGAAAAATCGAACGCCCCTGAAACACCAGAAACAAATCCGGCTTCACCGGCGGCCAATTGCGCATCCGCCATGGCGCCACCACAGGAAGCGCTGATGGCATACAAACTTCACTACGAAAAGGGATTGACTATACAGCAAGTCGCCAAAAGGATGACCGCCGAGCTAAAGCTCGATAAAGCTCTCAGGCAATGGCAAATATCACGCTGGATAAAGCAGGTGGAAAACCAGAATATAGACACGCGCATCCCCATTCGTTCGGTTGCTCCGAGAGCATCCGGGGCTCCGGCGCGATCTGCCAGGAAGATACCGCCTCACAAACCGACGCTACGAAAACATAGCCGGCCACACTGAGATTCGGGAAATAAAAATTGTCCGGGGAGTAAAATATGGGTAGCACTATAGCTAAAAAATCGATTTATCTTTTGATAATCCTTCTGGCGAGTGTCACTTCCGCCGAGTCCGGTGACTTCGAGCGGGTGAAGTACAACAATCCCGGCCTGGTTGTGGATTTGGGCGTGGGGCTTTGGGCGTGGCCGCTGCCGATGGATTATGACGGCGACGGGGACTACGACATGGTCGTTTGCTGTCCCGATAAGCCGTACAACGGAACGTATTTCTTCGAAAATACCTCTGGCAATATCAAGATGCCGGTATTCAAGCCTGCTGTTAAGGTCGGCACGGGACACAGAAATATCCGGCCGAGTTATGTCGAAGGTGATATCCGCCTGCTGCTTCCGGGCAGGGAAATCATAGGTTTTCGTGAGCTGGAGAATCAGTTCAAAAAGACCCGGGCAATATATTTTTCAAGCAACGTCCATAGCCCAAAAAAAGGCGTCCGCGCCAACCAGTGGCAGTATTGTGATTATGAAGGGGACGGCGATCTTGACCTTATCGTCGGTGTCGGTGACTGGAGCGACTACGGCTGGGACAATGCCTTCGACAAGCAGGGCCGGTGGACGCGAGGCCCCCTGCACGGATACGTGTACCTGACCCGCAACACGGGCGCCGCCGGGGACCCGCAGTACGGCAGGGCGGAGAAAATATCGGCCGCCGGAAAAACGGTGGATGTCTATGGTATGCCTTCTCCGAACTTTGCCGATTTCGACGGCGATGGCGACCTGGATCTGATATGCGGCGAGTTCGTCGATAAATTCACATGGTTTGAAAACACCGGAATGCGTGCTCGTCCAAAGTATGCCGCGGGCCGGCATCTGACATACAGGGGCAAACCGCTCAAGATGGACCTTTGTATGATCGTGCCGGTAGCGCTGGACTGGGACAAGGACGGTGACGTCGATCTGGTTGTGGGCCAGGAGGATGGACGCGTTGCTTTGGTGGAAAATACGGGCAAGGTGATTGACGGCATGCCGCAGTTTTTGCCGCCGCAGTTTTTTCGACAACAGGCCGATATGCTCAAGTTCGGCGCACTTGTCACGCCCTGCAGCTTCGACTGGGACAATGACGGGGACGAAGATCTTATCTGCGGCAACACCGCAGGCTATATCGGATTTGTCGAGAACCTCGACGGCGGCAATCCGCCGAGATGGGCCGCCCCTGTATATCTCAAGGCCGGCGGCGAGATCATCCGGATTATGGCCGGGCCCAACGGCTCTATCCAGGGACCCTGCGAAGCCAAGTGGGGCTATACGACGCTAAACGTCGCCGATTGGAACCACGATGGCCTACCCGATATTCTTGTCAACTCCATCTGGGGAAAAGTCCTCTGGTACGAGAACATCGGAGCCCGGCAAAAACCTATACTCACGGCGGCGCAACCTATAGAAGTTGAGTGGCCGGGCAGCCCTCCCAAGCCGGCATGGAACTGGTGGGAGCCGGAAGGCAAAATTCTCGCTACCCAGTGGCGAACCACGCCGGTCGTTATCGATTACGACGGCGATGGACTGAACGATTTGGTTATGCTGGATCATGAGGGATATCTGGCCCTGTTTAAGCGTGCCAAAAGAAATGAGCAATTAATTTTATTGCCGGGCGAGCGAATATTTACGAGTAAAATGGGCGGCCTGCTGAGAATGAACGACGGCTCGGCGGGCAAAAGCGGCAGGCGCAAGTTCTGTTTCGCGGACTGGGACCTCGACGGGCGATTGGACCTGATGGTTAACAGTCGAAACATCAATTTCTTTCGGAACGTCTCGACGGAAAATAATACGCATGTTTTCAGCGATCAGGGAATAGTCGCCGATAGAATCCTGGCAGGCCACACAACCAGCCCGACCATCGTGGACTTCAATAAAGACGGTATTCCCGACCTGCTGGTTGGAGCGGAAGATGGTTTCTTTTATTATCTGACGAATCCGCATTCCAAATAACGAAGGAACGAAGGCTGACTTACTTCCATTTACACTTGCGAACTTCCAGGCGATGTTTGCCGTGACAGTCTGTACAGACCATCTTTTCGATATTCGCGAAGAGAGGTTTGTGCTGCTCGGTATCGATTTTGTCTTTGGCGTGACAGCCCATACAAAACGGATTGATTTTTGGCCGGGGATACATAATCTCCGGTGCCGTACCATTGCCGCCGGAAGCCCAGGATTCGTCGGCAATGTGCTCGTCGGACTCGCCGTGACAGCCTGCGCAGCCAATATCGGCCCGGGCATGGATAACAGCAATATCATCCTGCATGTAGTTTATGTGACAGACGAAGCAGCGACTGTTGTCGGCTTGTGGGCCGTCCGACTGACCGGCGCCCGGCTCATCGTCCAGCAACAACAAAGGTTCATCATCGAGCAGTAAGGGGGCTTCACTTTCCCCGGCAGGTTTCACGGCGGATTCGCCGCCGGCCTGTGGTTTTTGTACAATTTCTGACTGCTCACAACCAACTCCAACAATGCAAATTGCCGCGAGAATAAAGACCGGCAGATAGTATTTCATAGAAGCTTTCCTATATGTGCACCCTGATACCAAAGCACGTTTCGATTATACGTACTGCCAGTTCTTAAGCCACTGATAGTTCTTCGGAAGTTTCGCCAGGGCCTGCCTGTTGGCGTTGTCCAACTCGGCAGTTTCTTTCACATCAAGTTCTCGCCGTTCCATCACGGCTTTTGCTACGTTATCGACGTATTCGACGCTGTTCATTCCGGGAATCGGAATGACGGTATTGCTGTGCAAAATGTAGCGGATCGCCAGACGCGCCCGCTGGAAGTTCGTCTTGCGGTCTTTCGTAAAAAGTGAACCTGCGGCGAAAGGTTTGATGCCGAAAGCCCCAACGTCCTGCTTCTTGAGGGCCTCGAAAACGCTGTCCGTCTGGGCCCTCTTACTCATGGTCGTAAAGGGGAAACAGACACAATCGATTTGCGGGAAATACTCGATCATAAACTTGATCCAGCGGCGGTCATGCGTGGAGAATCCGATGAACCGTGCCTTACCCTGCTTTTTCGCAGTCTCAAGCGCCTCGACCATCTCACACGAGGTATTGAACGTGTGTCTGCCACCCGGCTCATAGCAGGTGATACGCCAAAAATCGGTGTAATCCTCTCCAGAGGCTTGTAGCACTTCGTCCAGGCTTTCCATCAACTTCTTGGCGGTGCGGTAGTCGGGATTACGCGTCTCCCGACCGCAGTGGGACAACGCCAGATACATCTTATCGCGGCGTCCTTTCAGGGCTTTGGCATCACGTACTACCTCGCCTTTGGTGCAGGAATCGATGTAATTGATGCCAATGTCGATAGCTCGGCTTACGATTTCATTGCGTTGCTTTTGATCACTCCGGGAGTGCCCGCCGAGACAGACGGCTGAAACCATCAAATTCGTTTTTCCCTGCCGGCGGTATTCCATGTTCGGATTGTAATTCAAAATTTTGGATGTGTCGAACGTATTGGCAGAAGCGGCGTTAGCACCGAAGCCCACAGCCACACCGGCGGCAACCATTGCGCCGTCGCGCATAAACTTCCGCCGGGTTACTTTCTTATCTTCCATCGAATATCTCCTTTCGAAATCACTGTAGGGTGGGCACTGCCCACCAGCCACGTTACGGTGTGCGGTGCACACCCTACCTGCAAAAGCTTAATCATTTTTAGGTTTCGGTAAGGGGCGATCGCTCTGTAACTTGAACAGAGCCATAACCTCCTCATCCGAAAGGACTCGGTCATAGATGCGAACATCGTCGATAAGGCCTTCGAATCCCCGGCCTATCCTGACATCCAGGTCGCTGCCCGTATCGATCGGCCAAAGATCCAGAAGGCCAATGTCATGTATCTCAGCTATAGTTCCGTCCTTATAGAGCACAACATCATCATGAAGATTCGGCAGCTCGGCTTCTTTGACCACTACCGCCACATGATGCCACTTATCATCATCGACGGGCTCATTCATATAATAATACCCGCCATTGGGTTTAACGCCGATGCGTCCCCTGATGAAGCAAAAGATAAACATTTTGCCGAAGTCATCTTCGCCCCAGGATATGATCTCTCCGCCGTCACTTTCGGTTTTGATCCATGCCGATACGGTCCGTGCCCGAGTGCCGGTAACGCCTTTGTATTTGGTAATCTCGACGTGCCCATTGTCGTCGAACTTCAGCGCTTTGCCCGTCCGGCCCTGAACCGAACTTTTATCAAATGACAAGTCTTCCATTAGTGTACCGTTCCGGCGATGTCCGGATGAATCGGGAGTGGTCTTGCCCGATGCCTCGTCAAACTTCCACCAACAGGCAAGGTTAGGATCGGTATCAAGCGTTTTTGGCTTGTTCTTGTCCGCCGCCGCAGCCTCTGTCCGGGCTGCTACGGAAAAGCTGATGACCAAGCCAAACAACAGAACAACAAGCAATAAACGAAGCATTTTCTTATCCATGACACTTCTCCAAATCTGAACTTAAACAATTTCACAAGCCTAATCTGAGACATGGCTCAATCAAAATAATATATTTAACCGTCGGACACAATTATTCATTTCACTAATCAACATTATTTTGGCCGCTTGCCTCATCTATTTAACTATTTCGTTCAAACGATCCCACTCATCAAGATATTTCTTCAAATGCACTTTGCCATTTTCGATTTCCGAAAGAATCAGCTCTCGTACCAACTGCTGCTCGACTTCGTATTCGGCGCTTGTGAAGTGCCCGCCGAAATGCGCCACCCTCAGCCACACCAGGTACGTGGTCAAAGCGTCAAATTCATTGTATGCCACGATCTCATCCAATTTGCCGTCCAGCCACAGAAACGCTACCTCTTCTCCGTCAACATCCAATTTGCCCGGTATGCCCGACAACGTTGCAATTTCATTCAACGAAGGCGTAGCTTTGCCCCAGCCTCCGATGATATCTTTTATATCAATGCTCGCTTCGCTGTTTCGACTATCGAAATAGTCATCTCCCTCCCACGGTTTTTTTGGGCGACGGCAGAACTCCACGGCCTGAATGCCTAAGACTACGGACCTTTGAATGAATGCCTTCAGGTCCGCCGAAGCGGAATTAAAACCGACCAACTGCGGCTTATATTGCCCGACCTTGTCCAGAAACGTGCCGACGACATTTTTTTCTGAGACCTGTTCGGGATCATCCAAATCCCGAGGCAGAGATAGCAAATGCAATTTCGCCTTTCTGCCCGACTCGAACCTATCCACCGCCGCAACGGAAACTATCCGGCAGACAACCGTCTTTAAATACGGCGTAGGATCTTCCTCCGTGGCCCCTCCTTCTTTCCACATGCGCTTAAAAATATCCAGGTCCGGCGTGTTATCCGGCAGATCATACAAAAGTTTCC
>Ga0315541_1004567_pt1 | contig 10074 bp, 10 predicted proteins | sample SalMarSW160190MG_FD_203095 | JGI IMG/M metagenome (GOLD analysis project Ga0315541, IMG submission 203095) | Salt marsh sediment microbial communities from the Plum Island Ecosystem LTER, Massachusetts, United States - Salt Marsh Sediment SW1601-190 ...
TAGTCCTTTCCAGCGACAGACCCCCTAAAAATATTTCCACCCTTGAAGAAAGGCTCAGGTCCAGATTTGAGTGGGGCCTGGTCACCGATATAAGGCCTCCCGATCTTGAGACCAGACTTGCCATACTGAAAAAATACGCCGAGAGAGAGAAAATTGCAGTATCTGATGACATACAGAATCTGATCGCTGAAAAAATAACCTCAAATATAAGAGAACTTGAGGGTGCTCTTACCAGGATCGTAGCATATTCTACTCTTACAAACTCAAAACCAGATTTGATGACGGCACAAAACATTCTTAAAGACATCCTGCCCGACGATAGGGAACATAAAACAAGTATTCAAACAATAATAAAAGAAGTATCAAAATATTTCTCAATACCAATTAACGATATCCTGGGCGCCAAGAGAAATAAATTTATTTCACATGCCCGCCAGCTTGCCATGTACCTTTCCAGGGAACTGACCAGCAGCTCTCTTCCAAGGATCGGTAAATCATTCGGAAACAGGGACCACTCTACAGTTATATACGCTATCTCAAAAGTAGCAGATCTTATTAATAAAGATAAAAGCGTTTATATACAAATCCGTGAAATTACCAGCAAGATAAAGACGTCTTCGTAGAAAACTCAGAACTTTTTATGTTAAAATCCTGTTTAAAAACCCTTACAGCTTTCAACATTTCCATTCACTTTATTGTTAATAATTTGCAGCGTTCTTAACCAGCCGTTTCTTTCTACAAACATTAAACATCTTTCAAACTTTTTTTAAACAACTCTTATTGTTAATAAGCCAAGCGTGGCAGCCCTTTTTCTTACTTGTTAACAATTCCAACAGGCATTACAACTACTACTTACTATTTTAATTAACATTATATATAATAAAACGTGTTTATGTTTCAAATATCTAAAAGAGGTTGAGATGAAATTTCAAACAACAAAAAACGATTTTCTTAATGCTGTGCTTACCGCAAACAAAGCAATAGGCCTGAGGGCCTCTTCTTTTATATTGGGCGGAGTCATGCTGGATTTACAGGAAAGCCTTATTGTATATAGTACAGACCTGGAGACCAGCATTAAATGCGAGGCGAAGGTAAAAGTGCTCGAAAAAGGGAAAACGGTGGTGCCTTCAAAAGTATTGATAAATATACTTAAGAGCCTTGAAGAGTCAAAAGTGGAATTAGGGCTTGACAAAGAAACCAACAGGGTGAAGATTACATGCGGTGAAGCCCTGTTTAGTCTTAATACCATGTCTATAGAAGAGTACCCCGACTTTCCTGAGATAAAAAGGGAGAATCCCTTGAAAATAGGGTTAAAAAAGTTTAAAAACCTCTTATCCAAAGTACAGAAAGCGGCATCGCTGGATGAGAGCAGGGGGGTTCTTACCGGAGTACTTATGGAAACGGAAGGCGGTTTGTTGAGCATGGCAGCAACTGACAGCTACCGCCTTGCTTTAATAAAAGAAAAGCTCAGTGCGGGCTCACAAAATATAAAAGTTGTGATACCCACAAAGGTGCTGGACAGCATAATTAAGAGCGAATACGATAAAGGTGATGTTGAGATATACCTTGAGGAAAACCAGATAAGTTTCTGCCTTACAGGAGAGAAAGAGGAGAAGAGTATAATAGTCTCAAGGCTGCTTTCGGGGAAATTTCCGGAGTATAAGCAGCTTATTCCCAAGAGCCTGAAACATAATATAGTTGTAGACAAAGAAAAAATGCTTGAAGTGGTTAAGAGAATTTCATCAATATCTCAGGATAATATACCTATTAAGCTGACCCTTGATAAGGGAAAGGCCACAGTTTCAATGGACATAAAGGAGGTAGGAAGCTCCAGCGAGGATTTTGATGTTTCATATGGAGAGGAAAGAATAGAAATAGCATTTAACCCTGAATTTCTGTTAGACGGGATAAACATAATGGATGACAGGAGCATAATATTGTCAATAGAGGAGCCCCTTAAGCCCATTATAATAACATCAGAGAAAAACAAGGAGTTGATATATTTGCTGATGCCGGTAAGGGTGTCCCAGCAGTAAGAAAGTGTAAGAAGAATTAGGATATGAAAAAAACAAAAAGTTTGGATGTATGTGTTATCGGTGCAGGGAGGCTTGGGACAACAGTAAGCTGTATGCTGGCAAAGAAAGATAATCCCGCTTTAAGGCTAAGAGCCCTGGCATCGAGGTCTACCCTATCATTGGACAGAGCGATGGAAATCATGGGCATTAAAGCTAAGGGCATGGTCTTCACCACAGATAATAAAAAGGCGGCAGCCCTTGCTGACTGTGTTTTAATATGCACTCCGGATGATGTCATAGGGGCGGTCTGTAATAAGATCTTTGCAGAAAAAGAATTAGATTTCAATGGCTGTTACGCACTTCATTTTAGCGGATCAAAACTCTTGAGTGTATTAGATTCTGCAAAAAGAGCCGGTGCGAAAGTGGCATCAGTACACCCGTTGAAATCTTTTGCTTCAATAAAGGAGGCTATAAAAACTTTACCCGGTACTGTTTATGGCATAACTTACTGTAGCACGGAATCAAAAAGAGTAGCAAAGCTTATAGTGAAAAGCCTTGGCGGCAGGGCGATTGAAGTGGATGACAGCAAAAAAACTCTTTACCATGCTGCGGCATGTGTAGCTTCAAATTACCTGGTGACTCTTATTAATTATGCGGTTCTAATACATAAAAAAATCGGAATAAAGTCGGAAGATTCTTTAAAAGGCCTTATGGGGCTGGTAGAAGGGACGGTAAGCAATATAAAAAAAATGGGAACGGAAAAGTCGCTTACAGGTCCTATTGCAAGAGGGGATCTGGGCACTATAAGGGAACATATGAAAGACTTTAATAAGTATTTTGACAGAGAAAATATTGACCTTTATAAAATGATGGGTAAGGAGACAGGAAAGATTGCACAAGGTAATGACTGGATAGACAAAAAAACTGTCAGGGAATTAGAAAAGATACTGGGTGATTAGTAAGGGAATATTATGGTCATAGAAAAAGTTACAACGAGTAATCTGTTAGAAATGAAGGAAAAAGGAGAGAAGATAACAATGCTCACCGCATACGACTACCTGATGGCCTCCCAACTGGACGAGTGTGGTATAGATTTATTATTGGTGGGGGACTCTGTGGGCAATGTACTTTTAGGATATGAAAATACCATACCGGTTACAATGGATGAGATGATTCATCACTGCAGCGCGGTTGCCAGGGGTGCCAGAAGAGCTATGGTAATTGGCGATATGCCTTTTATGTCCTACCAGGCCAGCGGAGAAGAAGCGCTAAGAAACGCAGGAAGGTTTTTAAAAGAAGCAGGCGCTGAGGCAATAAAGCTTGAAGGCGGAAGCGAATTTTATGACACTATAAAAAAGATCGTGGACGCAGGTATTCCAGTAATGGGCCACCTGGGGCTTACGCCGCAGTCTGTTTATAAATTTGGAGGATATGGAGTAAGAGGAGAAGATAGAGAGCAGGCTTTAAAAATACTGGAGGATTCACAAGCACTGGAAAGAGCAGGAGTGTTTTCAATCGTGCTGGAGAAGGTTCCTGCAAAACTTGCAAAGAAAGTGACACAGCAGTTAAAGATACCTACTATAGGGATAGGAGCAGGAGTGGACTGCGACGGTCAGGTTCTTGTAACGCACGATATGCTGGGTTTTTTTGAGAAATTCAAACCAAAATTTGCCAAGAGGTATTCCAAGCTGGGAAAAGAAATGAAAAAATGTTACAGGAAGTATATTGAAGAGGTAAAAAACGGGGAATTCCCCACCGAAGAGCATTCATATTGAGGATATTAAATTAATCCCACTATTATTTTTATCTACAATTCACACGCTTATAAATGAAAGTAATTAAAAAAATAAAAGAATGCAAGTCAGCTGTCAGTAGCCTGAGAAGGCAAGGATACCGGATAGGTTTTGTTCCCACCATGGGTTCATTGCACCAGGGCCACCAAAGTCTTATTAGAATGGCGAGGAAAGACTGTGATAAGGTGTTTATAAGTATTTTTGTTAATCCTACTCAATTTGGACCTGGAGAAGACTACAAAAAGTACCCCAGGGATATAAAAAAGGACTGCATGCTGGCAGAGAAGGAAGGTGTGGACTATATATTTTTCCCTACAGCACAAGAGGTGTACAGGTCTGATTATAAAACTTTTGTGGTGGTAAGGAAGTTGGGCCAGATCATGTGCGGAAAATACAGGCCCGGTCATTTTAAAGGTGTGGCTACGGTGGTTCTCAAATTGTTTAATATCGTAAATGCACACAAGGCTTATTTCGGGCAGAAAGATTATCAGCAGATGATTATAATCAAAAAAATGGTCTACGATCTTGATCTGGATGTAGATATTGTAAGCGGGCCCACAATAAGAGAGAGTGATGGGCTGGCAATGAGTTCCAGAAATAAATATTTATCTAGCGAGGAGAGGGAAAATGCCGTGGTCTTGTATCAAAGCCTTAATATGGCAAAGGATATGATAAAATGCGGTGAAAAAGACCTGGAAAAAATAAAAAAGAAAGCATTAAAAAAATTAAAAGGGAACAAATTTATAAAAAGAGTGGATTATTTTGAATTCAGAGATCCTATAACGCTGGAGGAAAGAAAAAAAGCGGAAAAAAAACACAAGAGCCTACTGGTTGCTTCAGCAATATGGATCGGGAAGACCAGGCTGATTGATAACGTGGTTATAAAAGTTTGAAAGTAGTAAAATATGTTATCTGATCAAAGAGAAAAAGGGGAAAATTAAAAAGTGTTGATCAGTATTTTAAAAAGTAAGATTCACAGAGCCACTGTGACTGATGCAAATATTGATTATATGGGAAGCATAAGTATAGACGGCAGTTTAATGGAACATGCAAACATACTTCCTTATGAAAAGGTGTTGGTTGTCAGCCTTGACAGCGGGGAGAGGCTGGAGACCTATGCTATAGAAGAGAAAAGAGGCAGTGGAGAGATCTGTGTTAACGGGGCAGCTGCAAGGAGGATATTGAAGGGAGAAAAGGTCATAATAATATCATTTGTAGCTATAGATCCGAAGGGGGCAGCAGCCTACCGCCCGAAGATTTTATATGTTGACGGTAAAAATAAGATCATAAAAGAAGAGGATCATGTCGGGAAATATGACCAGTGTTAAGTTGGGAAAGAAAGCTTCTGATATATTTGTCTCACTGATTATTATAATTTTTTTTCTATCTCCTACCTTTTTAACTTCATGCAAGCCCGGTGAAGCTTACAGCCAATATGCTGAAGACGGCAGCGGCAATAGAGAGGGAGACAGCTTATATTTATTTGATTATGGAAAGATCGAAATAGAGAATACCAGCTCAATAGATTTAAAAATCAATGGAAGCAATCTATATTTGGATATTTACCAGGACCTTATAGTGCTGGGGGAAATAGAGAATATTTCTGCTGAGAACAAGACCGATATAGAGATCACTTTTGATTTCTACGATAAATATGGAAACGAGATCATCTCGGCAGATCTTCCGGCGGCAGTAAATTATCTGAGAGGAGGTAGTACCCTGCCGTTTTGGTACTATGTAACCGAGAGAGAGAAATATATAGATATATTTAAGTTGAAAATAGGAGTCAATTATAAAGATTACTATAAAAGTTTTGAGGGGAATCCCATAGTTGAGAGTGAGAGTTACGGCTACACAGGGGATTACCTGATAATTGAGGGAAGAATTATTAATTTAGGCAGGGGGAGGATAAGGAACCTAAAGCTTTTTTGCACCTTTTATAATGAAAAGGATCAGGTAGTGTTCATAAAGCAGTGCTATCTGCCGGTGGAAGAAATGGATCACGGCAAAGAACAGGGGTTTGTTTTAAAAGTTTTACTTGACGAATATCTACCGGACTTTACCCACTATAGTTTTGGGATATTCTTTGAAGATGACATAGAAATGCCTGTTTGACTTTATATCCAATCTTTATATTTAAAATAGACCAGCATTCCTATGGACATCATGATCATAGCAACTATGATTATGATAAAAGCAAACGCGTTACTTTCAAGAGGAAGTCCAATATTCATGCCATAAATTCCGGATATAAGTGTTAGGGGTAGAATAACTACCGAAAAGATAGTAAGTATACGCATTATATCATTGATCTTATTGGATAGAAGTGACTGGTGGGCGTCATGAACTCCTTCTATCAGTTCTTTGTAATTTTCAAGGGTATCCCAGATTTTTTCAATGTGGTCCACAAGGTCGCTGAAATAAACATCCAGGGCCTCTATTAAAAATTCCATGTCCTTTATTTCCAGTGTTTTAAGCAATTTCCTCTGGGGAAATACTATATTTCTGAATGTTAAAATATTAGTCCTTATGAGCAATATGTCTCTTACATTTTTACTACTTGCCTTTTTAAATATAGCATCTTCCACGTTTTGTATATTTCTATAGATTTTATTTAAAATAGGAAAATTATAATCAATTAGAGAATCAATGACTTTATGCAAAAGATAACCGGAACCTTTCTCAAGGATCTGGTGGTTTTCTTTTAAATTGTTAAATGCGTCCTGTATCGGTTTGCATAATCCCCGGTGAATTGTTACCAGGAAGTTATTACCGATGAAAATATTTACATTAAAAGGCACAAGTCTTCTGGCCTGTTTTATATAAAAGGGCATATGTAATACCAGAAAAAAGTAATCGTCATACTCATCCATTTTCGGTCTTTCAATAACACTCAGGCAGTCTTCAATATCAAGGGGGTGAAAGTGAAAGCGATCTCGCAAGAATTGCATATTTTCTTTACCCGGGTTTTCAATATCGATCCAGATAAGGTATTCGGCATCATTGATGTAGGAGGGAATATCTTTTTGAGTAACTTTTTCCAGCAGCTCCTTTTTTCTCTTATTGTATATTATTGATTTCATCGAAATTCAACTCCTATGCTAAATCTTTATAAAATTTTATAATTTATCATAGAAAAAAGAAATATAAATTTATTTTATGTGTTGTTATATAAAAACCATATCCGGTACCTTTTCTTAAGGTTTTGATATAGATTGAAAGCTATATTTATAATATAATTGATAAAAGCTTGGTCAATATTGAAGGAATAAACGTGTAAAATGATTGAAAATTCATTAAAATCCCATAGCGTGGCAATAATAAGATTAATAATATTTTTTATCATAACCTTATTGTTTTTTCTGTTATTTGCCGTGTCCTGTGATTTATTGAGTCCCCGGACTGGAGAGGAAGGAGAAGAATCAGAGGAAGGTGAATCCGGGGATATCGAAGGGAAATCGGAATACGGCGAAGGGGTTTCATCTCAGATAACCCTCTGGGATTGCAGTGAACCGGAAGAAAAAATTGCTCTTATCAATAGCATAGAGGATTTTATGGCTGAAAACAATAATATTGAGATAGAGACAAGACATTTTAGAAACCGGGAGGAAATGGAGGACCAGTTTGAGGCTGCCAGCCTGGCAGGAGCTGGTCCTGAGTTAATGCTGGTGAATCTTGACAGCGTTCAAAGACTGGCCACGGGAAACGTATTAAAAGAAATAACCGACAATGAAGATGGATTTGATTACTCTCTGATAATAGATGGTCTGGTAGAGGTTTCTGAATATAATGGAAGAAAATACATAATACCTTTTAGAGGGTTTGATTTTCTGATGTTCTTTTATAATAAGGATCTTTTGGAAGAACCCCCGGAAAGTTTTGAAGAGGTAGTTGAGTACTGCAGGGAAGTGAATAATTTCGGGCAGCAGACCTATGGATTTTTATTGAAATCCAGTGAGCCGGATTGGATCATACCTTTTATAGGCGGATACTCGGATTGGATTATTGATTACAGTTCGACCTCGCTGACCTTGGACACTGATGCAACCGAAAAGGCTATGGAATTTTTAATATATATATACAATGAAGAAAAGATTATGCCTAAAAGTATGGAATACAGTGAGATAAGCGATCTGTTTAAGAGTGGTAATGTCCACATGATTATGGATGATTTAAATGCAGTTGAGGAATACCAGGAGGCTGGACTAAATCTTGGGGTATCAAAGATACCAAGAGTCTTGGGAGGGAATAAATATCCGACTCCCTTGATTTCTGGATTTGGTTTTATGATAAATGTAAACTGTTATGGAAATGAGCTGGAAGCAGTAAATAAATTCATAGACTATATGATGACCGAAGAGGTGCAGTTAGCCTGGAATTCGGATACCCATACCATACCGGTTCTAAAGAGTATGGACAGCAATATAGCGATGAGAGTCGACGATATACTTTATAACGCATTTCAACAGGCGAAGCTATGCCGTGGAAAGCCTTATGAAAGACTTATAATGGTAATAAGGGATGCCATAAGGGATAATGTTGAAAGTGTCATATCTGGAGATCTTCTGCCCGAAGACGCTGCAATTTTGATGCAGGAAGATGCTTTAAGATTAAGGTCGGGTGAGATTTTGTTAGAAGAGCCTGAAGATGAAGGCGGTGATGAAGGTCCTTAAAAGACTGGTTAAATAATCGATAAATATTGGAATAGGAGGACTTTGATATGAAAGAGAATGATGGGCTTAGGTCTTTTTTTGTAAGAGGTATTTTTATAATAATAATAGCAGTAGTATTTTTGTTTATAGGAGCAACTATTGTAGTGGGGATCCTTTCAGTAGTAAATAAAGTAACCCCGCCGGAATTGCTAAAAGGTTATTTGGAAAATGAGGAGAAGCCAGCGGCAGAGGGGAAGGACCAGGAAGAAGAAACCCTGGCAGAGGGACAAGAAACAGGTGAATCGGAAGAAACCGGGAAGAAAGAAACAGGCGGGTTTTTACTGGAGGAATTTGATAACGCTGTGAATGAAGTAGTTGAGGAGATCAACAGTTCTGTGGTTAATATAATGGTTACTGTAAAACAGACTGATATTTTCGGACAGGAGACCCTGGCGGAAGGTTTAGGATCTGGAGTAATATACAGCGAGGACGGATATATAATAACCAACAATCATGTAGCGGGTGAAGCTGAAGATATTCTGGTCACTTTATATGACGGCAGCGAGTATCCCGCAGAACTGGTAGGAGCAGACGAAAACACAGATATCGCTGTTATAAAAATAGAAGCAGGTAATCTGAATGATGCCAGCTTTGCATCCATAGATACAGTAAAAGTAGGGGATCTTGCGATTGCAGTTGGCAGTCCTTTTGGGCTTCAACAAACAGTTACCATGGGGGGTGATAAGTGCCAAAGGGAGAGATATCACCATTTCACCTGAAACACTTCCGATGGTCAACCTGATACAGACTGATGCTGCCATAAACAGTGGTAACAGCGGTGGCCCACTAATAAATTCGGCAGGGCAGGTAATAGGTATTAATTCTTTAATAATAGAGCCATCACTAAGTTCAGGTATTGGATTTGCTATTCCCAGCGATACAGTATTGAATATGGCAGAGCAGATTATAGAATTCGGCAGAGTGAAGATCCCCTATATAGGAGTAGAAATGGGGGAAAACAAAACGGATATAACAGGTGTTTATATCAATGATGCTCCGGAGGGGTATCCTGCAAGTGAGGCAGGGATAAAAACAGGGGACATAATATCTAAGTTTGATGGAGTCGAAGTAAAAACATCTTATGAGTTGTTTGCCCAGATTCTGAGGCATGATGTCGGAGATGTGGTGGAAGTAGAAATATATAGGGACGGCGAGTATCTGACTGTGACTCTAAAACTGGTTGAAAACCCAGTAACACAGAAAAACTCTTAACTGTTTTAAAAAGAGGGAAGTATTGGAAAGTAATAGCGGTAAAAAAAACAGAGAGGTAGATGAGAAAAAATTAGTATCAAAGTCAAAGCAGGGAGATAAAGCTGCTTTTGAAGAACTTGTAAGGCAGTTCTCAAAGTATGTTTATACCACTGCTTTTTTTATATTAAGGGATGCCCATGAAGCAGAAGACGTAAGCCAGGAAGTATTTGTAAAGGTTTACCTGTCAATAAAGGGTTTCAGAGGACTTTCAAGTTTCAAGACCTGGATAAGAAAGCTGACCGTAAATACCTGTATTGATAAGCTAAGACTGCGCTCGAAAACAAAGGACAGGAAAGTAAGTTT
>Ga0315541_1004576_pt1 | contig 10061 bp, 9 predicted proteins | sample SalMarSW160190MG_FD_203095 | JGI IMG/M metagenome (GOLD analysis project Ga0315541, IMG submission 203095) | Salt marsh sediment microbial communities from the Plum Island Ecosystem LTER, Massachusetts, United States - Salt Marsh Sediment SW1601-190 ...
TTTTTTGATTATCCGGGCTATTGCGTCTCGCTGGCCGAGGCCGACTACGGCGTCGATGCCTTTTGCCTGATTGAATAGCTCCGTGCCTGACCTTTCCGAGAGACAGCCTGCGACAATCACTTTCTTTACGGTGCCGTTGTGTTTGCAATCTATAGCGTGTTTTATTGCTTCGAGCGCCTCAGCCTTAGCAGGTGCAATAAAGCCACAGGTATTGACGACAATGACATCAGCCCGCCATACCTCTGGTGGGTCAGGCTGGGCGGTTATTAGGAAACCCGCTTCGGCGATTTCGGCTAACATCCTTTCGCTATCAACTATGTTTTTAGGACAGCCCAAAGCTATAAAGCCGACGGTTACAGGTTTTTGGTGTTTTTTCTTTCTCATATCTGGATGAAAGTAGCAAAAAAATGTAACCTGGTCTAATGTTTTAATTTAACAAGAGACGAAGACGCAGGTTTTAGAGAATATGCTTGCAGATAAAGAAAGTAGATGTATACTGGGGATTACCAAATAGGATTTAGGATTTTTAGTTGAGGGACTGTATATGGACAATTTCGATATCGATAAAATTCCTCCTGCCGAAGACCTCAATGAGCCGATTCCTTTTGACGATGATGATATGAGCGGTGCAAGTGTTTCACATTCGCCGTTGGATTTAGGCGGTGGCGGCACGAAGGATGCGCCAAAGATTGAGATACCGGCTCAGCCGACAGGGGCGGCTGCAAAAAAGCCGGCTGAAAAAATGGTTTCCGCCGAACGAATCACAGGCGTTAAGACCTTCTTTACAAAACTGCACGCCGGCGCTATAGATTTTCTTGATGAGCAGATCACCAACTGGCTAAAAAATAATCCGGGTGTCACTATAAAACGAACCAATACGGTTACAGGCGAGGTCCAGGGCAAAAAAACCGAGCCTAATATTATAGTTACGATTTGGTATTGAAGGTCAATCAGCAGGGCTAAAGGCAAATAAGAAAATAACCCCCAGTGAACTATGGACCGGGTACATTGCTTTGGTAAATAACTTTGGGCTTTCCGCTGGTTAGGTATAAAGGTTGGTTGGGCCCTTGTCAGAGCAGTTCGCCGATTGCAGCAGCAAGGTCTTTTTTACTGGTTAAGCCGACCCACTTCTTCTGAACTTGGCCGTCCTTAAATAAAATAGTGGTCGGTATCGCCTGTATGCCGAATTCTATAGCACTGTCACGGGCATCATCGGTATTGAGCTTGCAGATTTTGGCCTTGCCTGCATATTCATCTGCAATTTCTTTCAAAATAGGGGCCATCATCTTGCAGGGTCCGCACCAGGGTGCCCAGAAATCAACCAAAACCGGCACATCAGAGTTGTGAACAACCTCGTCAAAATCAGCATCAGTTAACTCAATTATGTTACCGGCCATTACTTTATCCTTTTTGAGGCTGCCATTTTGCGAAAGATTGCAAAATGGGTCGTCTAAACTCTTTACCAACAAACAAAAATTATTTTAGCGATGAAGCTCATCTGTGTCAAATATTAATTCTCCGTTCGCTGTTTATGGTTTTTTGCAGACTCTGTTTTTTCATATTCTATGGCTGAGGCTCTCTGCTGGTCTTCAGGCGGCAGTTCGGCAATTGGAATGGGCGGTTGGTCCCGCAGCTGAGTTTTGGCAACCTGCTCATTATCGACTTCAGCGGAGGCGATGATTGCTTTTTGGACGGCCTGTTCAGCCGGCTCATCGGCCAACGACCGCAGATAAAGCTGCTCGGAAGACCCCTGCTGCTTAACCTGTACCAGTTTTTCCCGGACAAGCTCAAGAAGTGCCAGGAATAATCCGACCATTACTATGCGGCTGGTTTTGGATTCGAAGATTCGTTCAAAACTCATTGGGCCTTGCGTTTGCAAACGGTGCAAAATCTCTATCTGATACAAATCGATGGGTGTGTCGTCCTTGATATGACTTATGTCCAGACCTGCGCCGGTAGCCTCCATAATTGAGTCAAAGGCTTCGAGCAGGTCCCAGCCGCTTACCTGTTCGATATCGATCTGTGGCTCGGTGCCGGGCTTTAGCTGCTCGATGATGGTGCCGGGCCGCGGGAAACGTTTCTTTGTCTCATCGGCTGCGGCGCCAAGTAAATTAGCGGCGTCTTTAAACTTTTTGTATTCGAGGAGCTGGCGGATAAGTTCCGCTCGCGGGTCGGCTAAATCTTCGGACTGTAGTTGCTCGGGTTCTGCTTTTGGCAACAGCATTGCCGATTTTATCTGCATTAACGTTGAGGCCATTACTAAAAAATCGCCGGCTAAATCAATGTCAAGACTTTTCAGCATTTCGATGTAGTGGATGTATTGGTCGGTTATCTTGGCGATAGGGATGTCATAAATATCCACTTCTTCTTTGCGGACCAGATACAAGAGCAAATCCAGCGGCCCTGCAAATATATCGAGATTTACGCGATAATCAGCCAATTACTACCCCTGTTCTTTATTGGATTTCAGAATTTCCAACGCTTTTTCGGCCTGGCTTTCAAGAACCTGCAGTTCCGGCCCTTCAATAAATGGAAGCCCGGAATATATATTTGCAGCATTTGCGCCCGTCACAACGGCCTTGATTCCGAAATCTGCCAGTTGTTGTTTTGCCATCTCAGCTTCGATATAGTTTGTGAACTGCGCAATTGTAACAAGCCTATCAGCCATGGTTACCTTCCCAATCCAACAGCCTTTCGGGCCTGTTCGAGGGTTTTGGCAGCTACGGCTTTTGCCCGCTCGGCGCCGCCGGCAAGGACTTCTTTGACATAGTCGATGTTATTTTCGAGTTCGGTTCTTTTTTGTCGGAACGGCTTGAAATAATCTATTATCAGCTCAGCCAGACGTTTTTTGGCTTCGCTATATCCCATTCCGCCACTGCGATATCTGTTTTCCCACTCAGCCAACTCATCGGAAGAGGCAACTAATTTTAGAAGTGCAAAGACATTGCATTTGTCGGGGTCTTTGGGGTCTTTGACCGGCGTGGAGTCGGTAACGATGCTCATAACCTTTTTTCTGACGCTTTCCTTCGGCTCAAACATCTCGATAGTATTGTTATAGCTTTTGCTCATCTTTCGGCCGTCGGTGCCCGGTACAACAGCTACCGATTCGATGATATATTCTTTCGGCACAGTGAAGACTTTGCCATAGGCGTGATTGAAACGGATTGCGATGTCGCGTGTAACCTCGATGTGCTGCTTTTGGTCGGCGCCTACCGGCACTAAGTCGGATTTGTAAATCAGGATGTCCGCTGCCTGCAAAACCGGGTATGCGAACAGGCCGTGATTGGGGCTAAGGCCTTGGGCGACTTTTTCCTTGAAGCTTGTGCATCGCTGCAAAAGTCCCATTGGGGTTATGCAGGAAAGCAGCCAGGCGAGTTCGACAACCTCGGGCACATCGGATTGGCGCCAGAAAACGGTTTTTTCGGTGTCAAGGCCCAAGGCGATATAGTCCATTGTGACATCAAGAGTGTGCTGAGCGACGTCAGCCGGTTTTGGGTTGCTGGTAAGGGCGTGGTAGTCGGCGATGAAATAAAAGCAATCGTGCTCAGCCTGGAGCGCCAGGTGCTGGCGCATTGCGCCGAAGAAGTTGCCTATGTGAAGCCTGCCGGAAGGTTGTATGCCTGAAAGAACTCTCAAATTTGGACTCCTGATATTAAAAACACAAATACCGTGGAAATTTTATGTTTACCCCGTTAGAAGTCCCAGCCCTAACAGAGTGGGCGCCCGGGGTTTTACTTTCTAACGGGGTGAAAATAACGCTATCGGAGGCAGATGTCAAGACTTTTGCATCGGTTGTATTTGCTGCTGAGCGGGTGTTTTGAATTTCGGGCAAACCTTTGGTGTTAAAATGGGGGAGATTTTTGTCAATCAAATGCGCAAGTTTCTAAAAGAAACGTTCGAAAATATTCGAAAACGTTTGAAAACTATATGGAAATATTCAAAAATTGATACAAAACGTTCAAAGATATTCGAAAATATTCAAAAATTTTGTAGACCCCTGCGCATTTGATTGCGCGGCGAGTTCGTGGTTGGTAGTTCATAGTTCAGAGAGAAATTTGACCACGAATTTACACGAATTAGCACAAAGTTTTTAGACAGGATAACAGGATTTTTTAAGCCACGAAAAGCATGCCCTGAGCGAAGCCGAAGGGGCACAAAAAACACGAAGAAAAATTAGACGGGGACTGCGTTTTGGCTGAATAAGCCAAGATGGAACAATCGCGGCCTGGATTAACCCAGTTTTCTGACTCAATCAATGACTGTAGGCCGCATTCGCTCACCGACTTTCTTAAAGTGGGACAGCGCGCTTTCGCGATTTTCGAAGTCTTTTAGCGTAAACAAGAGAGTAGTTCGCCCGATGGTGATATAGTCGCCGTCGTTCAAGACGGTCTCTTTGTCGATTTTAATACCGTTGATTAAGACGCCGTGTTTACTGCCCATGTCGACTGCAGAGTAGCGTCCCTTGTCTTTGTCGAAACGGACCTGCATGTGCTTACGGGAGACATGCTCATCAAGTATCTGGATTAGGAGGGCCTCATCCCGGCCGATGACATTTGTCCGCCGGCCAAGTGGGTAATAGTCGCCTTTTTGGGTTCCAGTTGCTACGATAATAGAAGCCATTGCAACTCCTCGCGACAATAGCAAAATCCGCGATTGTCTTGACATAATATCGATTGGTTAATATAGTATAGGCCATTCGCAGCAGAATCAAGGCCTTTTTTGGGCTTGTTTTGAAGTTTTGTTATTTTGCCGAATTCTGAAGTCCATTGCTTTCGGACAATTTCGTAAAGGTGCGGAGATAATGCGCATTCGCAATGGGGAAAGCGTATGAGCGAGGTTACGCGTATTTTGGCTGCCATTGAACGCGGCGACGTTCGTGCCGTGGATGAGCTTTTTCCATTAGTATATCAGGAGCTGCGTCAGCTTGCTGCTCAACGGTTTAGCAAAGAATTACCTGGTCAAACGCTGCAAGCGACGGCGCTTGTACACGAGGCATACCTACGGCTTGTTGGCAGCGAGGAACAGAGATGGAGCGGTCGCCACCATTTCTTCTCCGCCGCGGCTGAGGCCATGCGGCGTATTCTTATTGAAAATGCGCGGCGTAAGAAACGGATTAGACATGGAGGAGGCTGGAAGAGAGTGAATTTGGATGCGGCAGATGTGGCCAGTGAGATGCCTTCAGATGACCTTATCGCATTAGATGAAGCACTCGAGAAACTTTCCAATGAGGACAAGGTATCAGCTGAGCTTATAAAACTGCGCTTTTTTGCAGGTTTGACAATGGAGCAAGCAGCCGAGATTCTGGGAATCCCCCATCGCACAGCCGACAGAAATTGGGCATACGCCCGTGCATGGCTTTATAAAGAAATCAACAAGAGCGAACAAAGGCCCCAAAGTTAAATTTTTCTAAAAAATTCATTTTTTTGGCGCTTCTGGATTGGCCACATCGCACTGTATAGTGGAGCAGTAATAAAGGAAGGAAACAATGGATGCAAAGCGCTTAGACGTGAAAGAGATATTTTGCGCAGCTATTGAAAAGAAGACGGCGGCAGAACAGAACGCATATCTTGATGAGGCTTGTGGCGATGACAAGAAATTGCGTGAGGAGGTGGAGGAGCTGCTTAAAGCTCACTACGCAGCAGGCCACAGTTTTCTTAGGTCGCCGCCGGGCGGTACAAATAGCACGCTTGATGCCGGGCCGCTGAGCGAAGGACCCGGTACGAGAATCGGCCGGTACAAGCTGCTTCAATTGATAGGTGAAGGCGGCTTTGGTGTGGTCTATATGGCTGAGCAGGAAGAACCCATCCGCCGTCGAGTTGCGCTTAAGATTATCAAGCTCGGCATGGATACCAAACAGGTCATCGCCCGCTTTGAAGCTGAACGTCAGGCACTGGCGATGATGGATCACCCCAACATCGCCAGAGTGCTCGATGCTGGTGCGACCGATACGGGCCGGCCCTACTTTGTGATGGAGCTGGTAAAGGGTATACCTATCACCGAGTATTGCGATAAAAACAGTCTCGACACACGACAGCGGCTGGAATTGTTTATCGACGTGTGCAAGGCAGTTCAGCACGCACATCAAAAAGGAATCATCCATCGGGACATCAAGCCCTCGAATGTGATGATTACACTGCATGACGGCAAGCCGGTGTCCAAGATAATCGACTTTGGTATCGCCAAGGCGACCCAGCAGCGTCTCACCGAAAAAACAGTGTTTACCGAATACCAGCAGTTTATAGGTACGCCGGAGTATATGAGTCCTGAACAGGCGGAGATGAGCGGGCTGGACGTTGACACGCGCACCGATATCTACTCGCTTGGTGTTTTGCTTTACGAGCTTCTTACCGGCACCACGCCGTTTGAAGCGGAAGAGCTTCGCATCGCTGCTTACGATGAAATCCGCAGAATCATCCGTGAAGACGAGCCGTCCAAGCCGTCAACACGCTTAAAAACCCTTGGTGACACTCTGGCTGATATTGCCAAACACCGTAGTGTTCAGCCAAGTGAGTTGCGTAGAATCGTCCGCGGCGACCTGGACTGGGTTGTGATGAAGGCGCTAGAGAAAGACCGAACCCGCCGGTACGAGACAGCCAATGAGCTGGCACAAGACATCGGGCGGCATCTCGGTGATGAGCCGGTAATTGCCGGTCCGCCGAGCACGGTTTACCGCCTGCGTAAGTTCGCCCGACGCAACCGTACAACGGTAACGGCAGTTGCCGTCGTGCTGGCAGCAATTGTGGCTGGCCTGGTTGTTAGTACCACGCTGTACTTTCAGGCTGAGCTGGCACGCGAAAAGGAGTCCGCCGCACGGGTTATGGCTGAGCAGGCACGCGAGAAAGAGGCTGCTGCGCGCACTGAGGCAGTGGCCGCCCGCGACGTTGCTGAGCAGGCTGAAAGCATCGCACAACAGCAGCGACTGCGGGCGCAGCGCCTGTTAGCGAGGTCGCAAATCGAGCGTGGTGCCAAACTCCTGGGCGACGGCGATGGTGTGGGGCTGCTGGACCTTCTCGATGCGCGGATGACCGCTGAGGAGATTCCAGACCTGCGGGATTCGGCAGCTCGGCTGTGGGCCATTGCATATGAGTTGTGGTCGGGGCGATTGGTTCACGTCCTGCCCGGTGCGAATAACCTGGCTTTTAGTCCAGAGGGGAGGCTGCTGGCTACCGTGAATGACCAGACAGCACGACTTTGGGACACGGCGACGGGCGAGCCCCACAGCCCCCTATTACCGCTCGTGGAGGATAAGATTATCTCTGCGGTGCTGTTCAGTCCGGATGGCAAGCTGCTGGCCACGCATTCGGTGGAGGGGGCAACGCGGCTGTGGGATACGGCTACGGGTAAGCCGGTAAGCCCGATTCTGCGCCAGGATGATGGCACGCGCAAATTGTCAAAGTTGCACTGGGGTTTGATTAGAGCTTACTGGTCGGCGGCGTTCAGCCCCGATGGAAAGCTGCTGGCAACAGCCTCGCTCGATGGGACCGTCCAACTGTGGGAAACGGACACCGGCCAGACGTATGGAGAGCCGCTGCGACACGAGACGGGGGTCTGGGCGGTTGCGTTTAGCCCCGATGGGAAGTTGTTGGCAAGCGGATCGGAAAATGGAATTGTACAGCTCTGGGAGATTGCCATTGGACAACCTCACGGGACGCCCTTGCGGCATAGGGGAAGGGTAATGAAGGTTGAGTTTAGCCCGGACGGAAAGCTGCTGGCAATCTTGGCCCACGCCCACCAGATTGACAGCCTCTGGAAGACGGACACCGGGAAGCTCCACACGCGGTTGCAGCACCTATTTTACTCGGATGACTTAGCATTTAGTCCGGATGGGAAGTTGCTGGCCACCGCGACGACGAGCGACCGGGCGGCATGGCTCTGGGACACGGTGACCGGCAAACCGCACGGCAAGCGATTGCCTCACGAACACTTTGTCCGTGCAGTCGCATTCAGTCGAGACCAGAGACTACTGGCCAGTGGATCGGCGGACCAGACCGTGCGGCTGTGGGAAGTCGCAAGCGGCCAATCCTACGGCCAACCATTGCGTCACCAAGCAAGTGTGCTGAGTGTGGCGTTTAGTCCGGGCGGCAAGCTCCTTGCCAGTTCTGGAGGTGAAATGACCCGGATTTGGAGGACCTACCAGCCGCACCGCACCGAGGTGGTACTGAGGCAAAGCGGTACTACACTTGGTGCCATCAGTCCTGACGGGAAGGTCGGGGCTATTATCTCGGGCAAGACGGTTCATCTTTGGGACACAACGACAATCAAAGCACTGGGCGAGCCGTTGAGCCACGATAGCCACGTCCACGGAGTTGCGTTTAGTCCAGATGGGAAGCTGTTGGCCGTCGGAACTGAGGACTGGTTGGCCCGAGTGTTTGAGGTGGCCGCGGGGCGAACCTTGCATACACTTCCTTGTGACGGAGAAATTTACTCGGCGGCGTTCAGCCCAAACGGCAAGGTCTTAGCAACCGGGTCAAAGGATGGCATGGCGAAGCTCTGGGACGTCGAAAAAGGGAAAGTGCTCAAGGATTTGATAAATCACGAAGAAATGGTCCAAGCACTTGCCTTCAGCAGCGACGGAATGTTCCTTGCTTCCGGAAGTTATGATAATACTGCCAGGATATGGGAGGTTAGTACAGGGCGACAACTCACTGTTCTTGAGGGTCATAGTGAGATGGTAAGCGTAGTGGCTTTCAGCCCGGATGGCAAGCGCCTCGTTACGGCAAGCCGAAACACCGTAGCTAAGATCTGGGACGTGAAGACAGGGCGGGAACTTATCACCTTTAGTTTCGCTATGTGTCGTGACCCGTCACTCGCTATCAGCCCGGATGGCAGATTGATTGCGGTCGGCCAGGGCCATGACGCTGTTATTCTACCTGCTTTTCCCTGGCGAGAGCAGGACTATCCAGGTGATTCCAGCATGTCTCTGGATGAGCGTATCGAACTATATAAGCGCGATCACTGGAAGCAACAGGCACAAAAGGTCCAGGTCAAATCAGTCCCGTTTGAGCAGGCAAATCCCATGCAACAGAAACAGATGCTCCTCGAGAGCCTTGTGACACAAACTCGCGAATTAGGTCCGGAACATCCCGACACGCTGAGCTCTCTGGACAGACTGCTCGATCTGTATGAGGCACGGGGCAAGTGGACAGTTGGGCTTCTTGAGAAACTGGTAGCAGAGTTTCCTGATGCACCTGCTTTGCGGTCTCGCTTGGCCACAGACCTGGCCGAACTTGGCTGCAGGCTGGAAAGACTTAATTATAGGCAGAAAGCAAACGAAGCATTCGACCGAGCCGAGGCCGTCTGCAAGGAATTGCTGCAACTATATACTCGTGCGATTGAAACCAACCCCGAAGACGCTGGGGCGTACCTCAGGCGTGGCAATGTGTACCTGATTGGTCTAAAACAGTACGACGAGGCAGTGCTTGACTATTCCGCAGCAATCGAGCTGTATCAGGCACGTGGTGAGTCGATAGTTGAGCATCTTGACAAGCTGGTCTCTGATTTTCCCAATGTCCCCGAATACAGAGCTCGCTTAGCTAAAAGCTATAACGAGTTAGGCGATTTGTTGAAAGCCGGAGGTCGGTTGGAAGAGGCCGAGCAGGCCTATCAGAAAGCACGAGAAATAGAAAAGGAGGTGGTGGCTGAGGAAGAAGAGTAAGGAGTATCTAATAACGAATTTAGAATGATGAAGTAGATTCCTGCTCTTTCGGCTTTGCTCAGGACAAGTTTCGCAGGAGTGACAACGGCACTGGGACGGGCTAAATATAGATTGCTGCGTTCGGGATGGCAGGGATAGTTGGGTGGGCATGGAATAGACGTGCTCGATAATATCGGGTTATCCAAACGGCTCGGCTAAGGTTGTAGAAGCGGGAAGAAAAGTTTGTGAATCGCTTAGGCCCTGCCGATAGACTTTAGGTATTTCTTTGACTTTCGAAGCCCCATTCTGGAAGCTTTCTTCTTTACCGCATCGGTTTTGCGTCTGAGCTGAGCAGCTATTTTAGAGGTTGGGTTGGTCGGGAAAAGCTTTTTGAGCAGATTGACTTCGCGGGTTGTCCATGGTTTTG
>Ga0315541_1004578_pt1 | contig 10056 bp, 9 predicted proteins | sample SalMarSW160190MG_FD_203095 | JGI IMG/M metagenome (GOLD analysis project Ga0315541, IMG submission 203095) | Salt marsh sediment microbial communities from the Plum Island Ecosystem LTER, Massachusetts, United States - Salt Marsh Sediment SW1601-190 ...
TGCCAAACAGAAGCGAGCACTTGACTTGATTGATACCATCGTAGTGTAGACAGAAAGTTGCACCACGATTCTTGGACAAGCTCGTGTGCCAACAGGGTTTTCGCTATTATTACCTCAGGAACTTCGGCCTAAGTATATCTGACAAAGGTTACGTATTAGCCATGGGACAAAACGAATTCGAAGACTCCGCCGATCAGATTCTGAGCAATGACCAAATACGAAAGGCCTATCTAGGGGGATAATCCATGAAACATCTTCTGTCTAAATAAGAGTCAGGATGATAGGAAAATTGGGGCTACGTTCCTTGACTTGAGAGAGCTGTGATCTCGGCTTCTGAATACAAGTGGCACCTGACAGCGTGCCCTTCCCTTACCTCTACCATCTCCGGATCAACCTTAGAACAGACATCCATTTCCTTTGCGCAGCGTGGGTGAAAGCTACAGCCAGAAGGAATATTTACGGGACTAGGCACTTCCCCCGTCGATGTCACTTTTGGGGGCTTCAGTGTTTCCTCTTCGTCTGTCACCACTGGGATAGAAGAAAGCAACATCTGGGTATAGGGATGAAGAGGTTCTGCAAAGAACTTAGCTGTCGGGGCGATTTCGCAGATCTTACCAAGGTACATGATCGCGACACTTGTAGCCACATTTCGCATCAAACTCAGATCGTGGGTGATGAACAGATACGAAAGACTGAACTCGTCATGAAGAGCTAGCAACAGAGAGATGATCTTCCCTTGCACTGATACGTCCAACGCGGAGGTCGGCTCATCCAAGACGAGAAAAGACGGCTCAGTTGCTAAAGCACGTGCAATTGCCACTCTCTGTTTTTGTCCGCCGCTCAATGCAGACGGATACTTCTGCATGTAAACACCAGGCAACCCAACTACAGAAAGCAATTCTCTTATTCTGCGTCTCCTCTCCTTTCCCCCATCTATGTTATGTACTCTCAACGGGAGCTCGAGGGTCTGCTCGACGGTCCTCCTTGGGTTCAGCGAAGAGCCGGGATCCTGAAAGACAATTTGCATATTCTTTTTGAATCCCTTCAGTTCCCCCCTATCTATTTTACCAATGTCTTTGCCCAAGAATGAGATTTTTCCAGCTGTGGGCCTGTATATCCGCACCAATGTGTAGCCTAGGGTGGACTTCCCCGAACCGGATTCACCCACAAGACCGAGGATGTCTTCTCGGTGAACAGAGAAAGTTACTCCGTCTACCGCTTTGATATAGCCGCCCTTCCTCTTAAATATCCTTCTTGGAAGAGGGAAGTACTTCCTCACATCTTCTAAGACAAGCATGACCTCGCCTAGGTCTTTCATTTCCGGTAAAGAAAACAAGCGACTTTGTGCTCCTCTTCGACCACAAAATCCGGGGGCTTCTCTTCACAGATTGCCATCGCGTACTCACATCTTGGCCTGAATCTACACCCATTGGGTGGATTGCTGTAGTCAGGGATCATACCCTCAATGCCAGACGATATGCCCTCACCTGTTAACTTGGGTACCGACTTAATCAATCCTTGAGTATATGGATGCTTGCTTTGGGAGAAGAGGTGCTTCGTACGAGCAACCTCTGCTAGCTGCCCCGCATACATCACGTAGGTCCTATCTGTCAATTCTCTGACGACTCCTAGATTATGGGTTATAATGACAATCGTCAACTGTCTTTTGTCAACGATTTCCTTCATTAGACGCAAGATTTGGTCCTGAATCGTGACATCCAACGCTGTACTCGGTTCGTCTGCAATGAGGAGTTCCGGCTCGGTAACCAGAGCCATTGCGATCAAGATTCGCTGCTGCATTCCCCCACTTAACTGAATGGGATAGCTGTTCATATTCCGCTCAGGATCAGGCAGCCCAACTTCTTTGAGGGCATTTAGGGCAAGACGCCTCCTCTCTTTCGCATTTCCGGTCTGTCCTCTTGAACTCGCGGAATACTTGATGACATCCATAAGTTGAGTTCCAACCTTGAAAACAGGATTAAGAGATGCAGACGGATCTTGGGGGATGAGCGATATCCTGCTCCTGATCTCCTTAAGGTCTCGAGCGTTTGCGGTTAGGAGATCCTTCCCTAGAAAACGTATCTCCCCACTCGAGATTCTCCCAGGAGGCATGGGCAGTATTCCTAACGCAGCCTGCATCGTAATTGACTTTCCGTATCCAGTTTCTCCTACAATGCCCACTTTCTCGCCCTTTTGCACGACCAAGCTAAAGCCGTCAAGGACCTTGAAGGTTCCCTCATACATGTCGAAGTCTATCCGTAGATCTCTTACTTCGAGAAGGGGAAAGGGCATCAGCGGTTACACCTCTTCTGCGGTGAGCAAATCCCGTAGTCCATCTCCAAGGAGATTGAAGGCCAACACGACGATCAGGATCGCAATGGCTGGGAAGATCGCTGTCCACCACTGGTCTGGCAAGTACTTCATTCCATCGGCGACCATCGTACCTAACCCAGGCTTGGGGGGCTGAGCACCGAGACCCACAAAGCTCAAAGAGGCACCGAGCAAGATGACCCAACCCACGTCCAAGCTCATCTTAGTAAAGATTGGGGAAATGCAATTGGGAAGAATCTCACGCACAAGGATATGACCTTTTCCTGCTCCGATTACATCGGCCGCTTGCACAAAGAATTCATTCCGCAAGGAGGACGTGATGCCATAGACCAGCCGGCAGTACCAAGGCCACCACATCAACGAGACAGCAATCATAGAATTGAATAGATTTGGAGTCAAGATAGAGGCGATGGCAAGTGCCAGCACCAAAGGCGGAATCGAAAGGAAAATGTCAGTAATGCGCATGATTATCGTATCGATCCACTTTCCTTTCAAGTATCCAGCAATCAAACCCAGAACAACTCCTGGAGGTACGACAAGGGCCAAAACAATCACAGCCATCACCAATGAAAACCTATACCCGAACAGTATTCGACTTAAAACGTCCCTGCCAACTACGTCTGTTCCGAAAGGATACTTCCAACTCGGCGGTTGACTGGCCTCCGCGAAGTTCACAAATTTGCCGGCATGCTTGGGATACGGAGCAACATAGGGAGCAAATACGGCAAGGAAGATAATCAAAAGCACCGCAGTCAAGCCCACAATGGAAAGAGGATTCCGCGAAAATTTGTGCCACCCTTTTCCAATTCTTTCTCGTCTTCTTGCAAGGAAGCCTCTGTATTCACTCCCTTCGATGCTCAAGACATCCCACTCCTTCCCCGCAAGCGAATTCGAGGGTCGAGATAGGCAACGACAATGTCGACGATGATGTTAACCGTTATGAAGATGACGCCAATCACTAACACAACTGCAGTAATGGCATTGAGATCCTTTTGTATCATTGCCTGAATTCCGTATCGAGATAGCCCCGGCCAGCCGAAGATACCTTCAACAAGAAACGCATTGCCGAGCAAAGCCGCGAAATCCAGCCCCATAATTGAGACCGTTGGTATAAGCGACGGCTTAAGAAGATACTTGAAATTGATCACTCTGTCAGGGATGCCTTGAGCCTTCTCAACCGCAATATAGGGCTTCAACATATTATCGGTCATGCCCGACCTCGTAATGCGAATCTCCTGCGCCAAGGGACCCAAAGCCAACGCTATCGCGGGCATCAAAAGGTGTTTCAATGCATCAAGAAAAGCAACGAAGTTCCCAGTAATGAGACTGTCAATCGTAATCATGCCCGTCATCACAGGAGGAGGTGTTATCGTGCTTTCAAGCCGTCCCAATGTGGGAAGGATCTGAAATAGATATCCGAAGAGCAAGAGAAAGAATATCGCAAATACAAAGGCCGGGGTGGCTACCCCTACATAGGTTCCGACACGAAGGGCGTTATCAATCCACGTGTCATGATATCGGGCCGAGATGGCGCCAAGCAATACACCAAAAACGCCCATGATCAGACCAGAAAACAGGACGAGCTCCATCGTGGCCGGAAGGAATGTTTTCACATCGATGGCAACGTCGCGGCGGGTGTACAGCGATTGGCCGAAGCTGCCGTGAAAAGTGTCTACGAGCCAGTAGTAGTACTGAACATAGAGTGGTTCATCCAAATGCATCCATTCCCGCCACCTCTGAACAACATCCTTAGGAGCGCGCGGTCCTAGCGCCAGTCGAGCAGGATCACCCGGCATCACTCGCGCAATCAAGAAGATAAGGATCGAGAGTCCCACCAAGATCACGAGTGACTGTGCCAATCGTCGCACAAGATAGGTTGAGAACGCCATGAATCACCCTTTGATTACAGAGGGGCGGGAGCGTGTACCCCCTTTCCCGCCCCAGTAGAGTTTTCCCGGATTGCCCTCAACTTCCTTCACATTGGTACCACTACGGTATTCGATCGGGAAATACTTCGATGAAGCGACAATCGTTATTGTATCCCATGACAGGAACGGGCTTTTCAAGCTGCGGCCAATCGACGTATGCCGCTTGATAGGCGTGTTTCTCGAACAGCTCAAACAGGAAAATTGTAGGAGCAAGTTCCACTGCGATTTCCTGAATCAGCCCATATTTCCTGTATCTTTCCCCTATATCCACTGTTGCCAACGCATCGTCGATCAACTGGTCGAGTACGTGGCTATCAACCCACTCAGCTTGTTCCCACGTACCGGCGGTCTTCGAGTGATACTTGGATTCGATCATCGATCCCGCTTCAGGATAATGTGGGGCAACGTTGATTGGCATAACATGAGGATTCTCGTCCGGATCTGCAACAACTTCGACGATCTTGCCCCAGGGCATCTTGACCAGTTCAACGTTGATGCCGATTTCGTCCGCATTTGCTTGGAACAAGAGTCCCACTTTTTCCAAGGCCGGGACGTCGACATTGATGGCAAAGACAACTGTCATCTCATCGAGCTGGTCGTAGTACTTGGACTTCTGGAGTTCCTCTCTTGCCTTATCGAGGTCTTGGGTGTACTGGAAAAGGCCTTCCTTATAGCCGCCAGTTGCATGTGCGACAGGCCCGTGTGCCTGCGTTGTCCCGGGGAAGATGCTGGTGATGATCTGTCCATAGTCCAACACCCAGGAGAGGGCCTTCCTGAAGTGAATGTCATCGGTCGGCGGCCTCTTGTTGTTAAGCATGACCTGAATCCGTGAAGTAACAGGTGGTGTGGATTGTCTTTTCTCCAGGCAGGATGCTACACTCCGAGGTGTGAGCGTTCATTCAAAGCGTTCACCCGGGAGGTTCACCCCGTGGAATAAGTCCCTGACACGTATTCCACGGGGTGAAGATGCGGTTCGAGATCGTACAGGGGGACGAACTACTCTCCAGCCATTCAGGGCTCGCTCTGGTAGGAGAGATACTGAGCAGTAGCAAGCTCCGAAAGCGATTGGATAGGGTGAGACTGCCAGACCACCCATCTCCAAAGATCAGTCACGGTGAAGTGGTGACAGCAATGCTCGGACTCATGTGTTTGGGCAAGCCGGACTTCGATGCCATTGAGCCATTCCGGGATGATCCATTCTTCATCAAATCCCTGGGCCTTAGTTCAGTGCCATCTAGCCCGACGTTGAGACAACGGCTGGACAGTGCAAGGGGAGCCCTCAACCGCATCCTCCTTGAGGAGTCTGCCAAGGTAGTAAGACGCTTTGCGCCAGCGATCACCCCCAGCGAGGGAGATTTGGTAGCGATCGACATCGATGTCAGCCCATTCGACAACTCCGAGACGAAGAAGGAAGGGGTCAGCTGGACGTACAAGAACTACAACGGCTATGCTCCCATCTTCGCCTATGTGGGAAAGGAGGGATACCTTGCCAACCTGGAACTGCGTCCGGGGAGCGACCATTGCCAGAAAGGGACGAAGGAGTTCCTAGAGAGAACGCTGTGCTATGCCTGTATGATGACCGATGCGCCCTTTCTGGTGCGGATGGATTCGGGGAATGACAGCCTGGAGAATATCAAGGTCTGTCGAAAGAAGAAGACCCACTACATCATCAAGCGCAACCTACGTAAGGAGACGAAGGAGGAGTGGCTTAAGATCGCCATGGAGTGCGGGGAGATAGAGGAGCCACGTCCGGGCAAGCAAGTGTGGCGAGGTGAGCAGCATGTAAAGAGGGCGGGCATTGATGAGCCACTGCGGATCATATTTAGGGTGACCCGACGGACGACGGACGCCAATGGGCAGGTGCGGATGATTCCCGAGGTGGAGGTAGAGACCTACTGGACATCGTTAGATGTGGATACAGTGAGAGTCATCGAGCTGTACCACGCTCATGGTACGAGTGAGCAGTTTCACTCTGAGTTGAAGACAGATCTTGATCTGGAACGATTGCCATCGGGGAAGTTCCAGACCAACGGGCTGGTACTCCTGCTGGGGATGATCGCCTACAACCTATTGCGGTTGATCGGCCAAGAGAGTCTAGAGTGGAACGACGCTCCCATTCGTAATCGACCATTCCGCCGTCGAATACGCAGTGTGATACAGGATTTGATCTACCTTGCGTGTCGAATGGTAAAGCACTCACGGCAGTTGTTATTGTCCTTTGGCAGGCGTTGTCCTTGGTTTAACACATGGCAGAGGATATACCTACGATTGGCCCCGACCTGACCGGGCCCCTCGTACGTAGGGGGCATACAAAAAGAAGAGGTAGGAAACGGGCACTCTTAAAAGGGAAGGTGTTGCAAAAAGGGAGAGAGAATGCGATGGAGGAGGTCTTGCGGCCTCATTTTCAGTGTTTTTCACTGCCTGAGGAGGAGGAATGCCAGAAAATCGCTGGTATATCGAAAGCAAGATGCGTGAAATGAGCCCTAAACGGGTGACTCTTCCCACCCTTCACGGATTCAGGATGAGGTAATAGACGGCACCATTCTCCCACTGTGCGATGTCAACTCCCTCTATCCTGGCCATCGTTTGGTAGGACTCTTCGGGCTGCCAGGCATCCGTTATCTCAAGCTCCCTTCTGGACATCATTGTCACAATTGTAACAGGATCTGGAGAGCGCAAGAACTTGACCTCATCAGCCGCGTTTGGAGCAACCTCTCCCCAGTACTCGGGGAACCTCTCCATTAGCAGATATTCCTCGAACGGAAACTCCTTCACCATGTAGGCCCCTGATCCCGCATCGTGGCTGAGCAGGTATTCCTTCCCATAGTCTCCAAAATCACCATAGGGACCAGGTTTAGTGTTGGCCATGACCACGTCCTCGTTCATGAGGTAGAATCTGATCAGCGAAGAGAGGAAAGGGCCATAGGGCTGCTTCAGGACTAGCTGAACCGTATACTTGTCAACCACCTTAGCGCTGTCGACTTTGCCTCGGTAGAGATACGCGTATCCTTCACCAATCTCTAGAAGCCTGTCCATCGTAAATTTAACGTCTTCGGCTGTCAGCTCGCTGCCGTCATGAAACTTGATGCCTTTCCTTAACTTGAAGGTGTACGTAAGGTTATCACTGGATACTTCCCAACTTTTAGCTGCATGTGGTACAACGTCACCCTCAGGCGTAGGGTAGACCAATGTGTCATACAAGTTAATGACCGCTGAGGAGCTTGAGTAGTCCGATGCAACTGCCGGATCAATAAACGTTGTCCAAGAGAATCCGATTCTTAAAATGGACTTATCCTGTGCTAATCCGGTTGTGGTTAAACCGAATAGCAACCCGCTTATTACAACCGCGAGGCATAAGAATCTTGCCTTTGTTCTCATTGTTCATTCCTCCTTGTTCTTTGGTCTATGCCTTGTTCGAGCTGTCCTCCCACTTTCCATATAAGTCAGATCATCACCTCCCTGGGATGTGGAGTAGGCGTTAGGGCCAAACTCAATTGACTCCTTGTCCCTACGATTACCAACTCAGCACGCCTAGTATCTGGCCTTGGTAGATTGGCCGAGTTCCCTAACCGTGTCTTCGTCTCAGTGATCTGCAAAGGTCCTTGTTTTCTTCTCAACCCTTGCCCAATTTTCGAGCAAGCTCGACAAGCTCTGGATGGACCACTTTCCCTTCGTCCAGCAGTTGTACACCGTCCAGCCAGGCCGACGTGTTCATGCAGATTCCGTCCGTATGCGAAGGGGCGGCGATGTACTCTCCCGTCTTGGAGAAGAGGGGACCTACCGCACCGATGCCCCACTCCGTCGCCCCCCAGACGCGCTCGTCTTCCACAATGTCGCCGGTCAGCTTCGCGCCGGGATGCCACGCCCAACTCGCGTGTGCCAGCCGGCGCATCTGCGGATGATTCCAGCTGTCCATCCACTGCTCGAACTCTCTGGCTTCATTCCCACCCTCCACCTTAACGATCGCGCCCTTCTCGACCGTCAAGCGGATCGGCTCCTCCAGCTTGCCCAGCGGTGGCACGACTGAGCCGTCAAAGACGAGAACCCCGTTGATCGAATCAAACTTTGGCGCCCAGGCAATCTGACCGGCCATCATGTGTGAACCGGGCACGTCGGCGTAACCTTTGGACAGCGTCGTCACGCGATCGAGATTGTAGTCAAATTCGAGGTCTTCCCCGGCCGGGGTGGTGAATCGGAAGTGTTTGGTGCTCGTCGTCATCCTGTGCACTTTCTCCATAAACTCGCCCAACAGCGGATAGTTCACCCGGCCGATGCAGCGGACCATCAAGTCGGGATTCATCCCCACCAGATTCATATAACGGAGCTTCTCATTCCCCTTCATTGCCATGTTGTAGGGAGTGGAATACAGCAACCACTCGTTATTGAACTCCACCCACGCATCCGCTCCCTTCAACGCGCCGGTGAGTGATTCCACAGGCAGCATCGGATCAGCCGCCTCGGACACCCCCAAAGGCGAGGCCAGCAAGATGACCATCGGCTTCGCTCCAACAGAAAAAGCCGCTCTCGCTGTGGCGTTGACAACGCGTAGATCACTCTCTGTATCAGCGGTGATGACAAACGTCTCTCCGGGTTTAAGTTTGAATAGCTCTCTTGTCAGAATATCAGCCGCCTTGCCTAACTCATACTCATACTGGAACATGTTCATAGCATCTCCTGTTTTGTTGTTATTAATCTAATTCTAATTTGTTCCTGCTTGTTTCATGCTGCATTCTCTCCGCACCGATATCCATAGCATGCCTCCACCTCCTGGCATAAAATACGAACTACGCTTCCTAGCCACTTTCATCCATTCTCTTTCGCGTGACACCTGCTGCTTCTTTGGACGCAATCAACCCTCTCCTGCTCGAGAAAGGCATTGCTGAATACTTGAGAGACTGCACCCAAAGAACGCGTGCCCCAGTTTCCACTTCAGTTTGGTATCCATGAGGGGTTGTTGATAGAAAGTGATAGCTATCACCAGAGCCAAGTGAATAGACCTCATCCCCTATGCTAAGATTCAACACCCCTTCGAGTACGTAGCCAAACTCCTCCCCATCATGCGCTGCCGGAGGGTAATGATAATTAGGTGGTATCTCGCCAATTAGTATCTCAAACGTACGTTCAGGGAACTCACCACTCAGAAATTGGTATTTGATGCTGCCGGAGGAGATCTGGATATCTGGCCGTTCATGTACCTTTAGGATCTCGGGGGAAGCGTCAGACAGGGTATTTTGCGTCCTATCGTACCTTGTATAAAGATCAGAAAGTGGAATCTCCAATGCTTCACAGATTGCGTTCAACGACAAGATGGAAAGAGAAGAAATACCCCGTTCTACTTGAGAAAGAAAGCTTACTGAAAGATCAGTATGCTCACCAAGTTCCTGGAGTGTCCATCCCCTAAGCTTTCGCTGCGTCCGAATGAATTTACCAATTTCACCCATTTCACTCCACATTATAGTGAAAAAGGGTGCCATGTCAAATTTCTCGAAGCGCATGCTCCCAAACACTGGGCGGGTTGTTGGCCAAACTGCGTATAAATTCCTCACAAAACCATCAGTTGCAGACGGTTCTTCTTTTCACTATAATTATTCTCGCCGAGAGGAATGTTGTAAAAGAAACTATTCCACCACGAAGTCACTAGAAGGAGGCAGTTTCATGAGCAAGTTCGTGGGCGTTATTCCACCGGTTGTGACCGCGTTTGATTCAAACAGGAAACTTGATCTTGAAAGGACGAAGGAATTTATCCGGCATCTCATCGGCAAAGGCGTTAGCGGCATATTCATCGCCGGAAGCACAG
>Ga0315541_1004581_pt1 | contig 10055 bp, 8 predicted proteins | sample SalMarSW160190MG_FD_203095 | JGI IMG/M metagenome (GOLD analysis project Ga0315541, IMG submission 203095) | Salt marsh sediment microbial communities from the Plum Island Ecosystem LTER, Massachusetts, United States - Salt Marsh Sediment SW1601-190 ...
AGTCTTTGCCTGGCTTTCTTTGGCAGCTCAGGGATTCTTGCTACACGATAAGCTCCGGGAACTACTCTACTTATTATTCTCATAGTAACACTATTATAGTGTCACTAATCTATCTGAACTAGATCAGCAATCCGTGCTCGTTAATATGATTGATGACCCCTCTTTTTTGTCATTGCGAGGAACCGAAGGCGACGAAGCAATCTCGGTGGAGGGGATAGAGATTGCCACGCCCCGACAAGTCGGGGCTCGCAATGACACAGGAGGTCATTACCCAACGTTACAAACATATGGACTGTCACCCATTTATCTGAACCAGATCAAGATCCCGTAACCAGATGCAATTATGCTATCATAGTAACCAGTTTAGGAACGATGTAATGGTCTTTCAGCCGCAACTCAAAATTCTTATCAGCCGTGGCGAGATAGCTAAAGCCGTAGACAGGCTGGCTTCTCAAATCAAGAGAGATTATCAAGGGAAGCAGCCTTTGCTTATTGGCGTCCTTAAAGGGTCCTTTGTGTTCATGGCTGACCTCATTCGCCAGCTTGATTTACCCCTGGAGCTCGATTTTGTCAGGCTCTCCAGCTACGGCGCTGCCAGAGAGAGTTCGGGCAAAGTGAGAGTAGTTCAAGGGGTCAAGACGCCTATAAAAGACAGAGATGTTCTGGTGATCGAGGATATCGTGGATACTGGAATTACCACCTCTTTCTTACTCGATTACTTAAGGAAGAGGAAACCCGCTTCGCTGAAGCTCTGTGCTCTAACAGACAAGCCATCTCGGCGTAGAGTCCCGGTATCTATTGACTATCTTGGCTTATCCTTGCCCAATAAATTTGTCGTGGGATATGGACTGGACTTCGATGAGAGGTTCCGCAATTTGCCCCACATATATGCCCTGGAGGATTAGGAGATGAATACGGTTGGCTGTAAGATTTTTTATGATCCTCCCTCTAGGAGAGGGAGGGGGAAATCTCCTGGAGGCCGTACAAAAACTATTGACAATTCCTTCGATAGCGGCTTATAGTATTTTAAAGCCAATACAAGGTGGGCGGTCAAGTGTGTGTCAGAGGGTTGCAGTAGTTCCCACGATACTCAGCCGAGCGCATATAGAAATGTGAATGGGGCTCTTTTTCCCTACCAAATCGAAGTTTTGGCAGGGTGAGAATTTATTGGGCTCGCCCACCTGTCATTGCGAGGAGCATAGCGACGAAGCAATCTGGGTGGGGAGGCAATGAGATTGCCGCGCACCTTTCAGGTGCTCACAATGACAAAAAGCGAAGTGCCTGATGAAGCAGGCAACTACAAAAATATGGAGGTGAAAAATGAAGACATTTAGTTCGAAGAGACAACGTTATGTGGTAATAATTAGCATTGTTGTGGTTGCAGTAGCTTTAATTGTATGGATTGTAACCCAGGGTCGGCCTGCTCATGACCTCACCATCGCCAGTTCCGCTGGAGGGTCGGTAACCACCCCTGGAGAGGGGACTTTCACCTATGATGAGGGAACAGTGGTCAACCTGGTGGCCACCCCAGATGCTGGCTACCGCTTTGTCAACTGGACTGACGATGTAAGTACCATCGCCGATGTCGACGCCGCCGCGACGAATATCACTATGAACGGAGACTACTCCATAACCGCCAACTTTGTGGCGATATATGACCTGACCATCTCCAGCACCACTGGAGGGTCAGTAAGCACCCCTGGAGAGGGGACTTTTAACTACGACGCAGGGATGGTGGTCAATTTGATGGCTGGGGCTGAGGAGGGCTACCAGTTTGTCAACTGGACTGGCAATGTAAGCACCATCGCCAATGTCAACGCCGCCGCAACCACTATCACTATGAACGGAGGCTACTCCATAACCGCCAACTTTATGGAGATTCCGCCTGTCCAGTACGACCTGACCATCTCCAGTACCGCCGGAGGGTCGGTAATCACCCGTGGAGAGGGGACGTCTACCTATGACGAGGGAACAGTGGTCAACCTGGTGGCGGCTCCAGATGCTTACTATCACTTTGTCAACTGGATTGGCGACGTCGGCACCATTGACAATGTCGAGGCTGCCGCAACCACCATCACCATGAACGGCGACTACTCCATAACAGCTAACTTTGGGGTCAACCCCATGGTCGCCGCAGGAGACAGTCACACGGTGGGGCTCAAGTCCGACTGCACCGTGGTCGCCGTGGGAGACGGCACCTTCGGGCGGTGCAATGTAGACAGCTGGACGGACATCGTCCAGGTTGCCGCAGGCGGCTTTCACACTGTGGGGCTTAAGTCCGACTGCACCGTGGTCGCCGTGGGACGGGAAACCGCCGGGCAGCTCAATGTCGGCGGCTGGACGGACATAATCCAGGTCGCCACAGGCGAGTATTACACGGTGGGGCTCAAATCCGACGGCACCGTGGTCGCCGTGGGGGCGAACAGTGCCGGGCAGTGCGATGTTAGCGGCTGGACGGACATAATCCAGGTCGCCGTAGGCGAGTCTCACACGTTGGGGCTCAAGTCCGACGGCAGCGTGGTCACCGCGGGAGACAACAGCTACTTGCAGCGCAATATCAGCTGGACGACGGGCATCGTCCAGGTCGCTGCAGGCATGTATCACACTATTGGGCTTAAGTCCAACCACACCGTGGTCGCCATGGGATACAACGACTTCCATCAGTGCGATGTCTACAGCTGGACTGACATCACCCAGGTCGCCGGAGGCGGCTATCACACGGTGGGGCTCAAGTCCAACGGCACCGTGGTCGCCGTGGGACGGTCAAGCGCCGGGCAGCTCGATGTCGGTGGCTGGACGGACATCACCCGGGTCGCCGCAGGCGACTTTCACACTGTGGGGCTTAAGTCCGACGGCACCGTGGTCGCCGTAGGATGCGCCGGAGGGTTCGACAACTCCGGGCAGTGCGATGTCTACGGCTGGGATCTGAATTGAATTTTTCCCATACTTCCTCCTAACCTTAATCTTCCCTTCGAGGGAGAGGGATTTTATATGAAATTGTGTGCGAAGATTAGAGGATGAATTTAAAGGAGCTTATTTCTGTGGCCAGAGGAGAAATACCAGCTGATTTGCTCCTGAAAAATGCCCGGATAGTAAATACCTTTATTGGAGAAATAGAGCAAGCCGACGTGGCTGTCTATGGCGATAGGATTGCCGGAGTAGGAGATTATGGTAAGGCCAAGGAAATTATCGATTTACAAGGCAGGTTTTTAGCTCCCGGCCTGATTAACGGACATACGCATATAGAAAGCTCTATGCTTCACCCGGCAAGGTATGCTCAGGCCGTGGTCCCCAGAGGCACTCTGGCTGTGGTCACCGACTTACATGAAATCGCCAACGTTTGTGGATCTGAAGGAATAAAGTTCGTCACGGATTTGGCGCGAAAGCTCCCACTGGATATGCTATTCATGGCCCCTTCATGCGTGCCAGCAACCCATCTGGAGACATCAGGCGCCCAAATCAGCTCTAAGGAAGTAAAGAGAATTCTAGCTCACCCTAATATAATCGGCCTGGGAGAGATGATGAACTTTCCCGGCGTGGTCAGTGGGGATGAAGAGGTTTTGAAGAAAATCAGCGCCTCTAAGGGCAAGGTTATCGATGGGCACGCTCCGGGACTCGCTGGCAAGGAGCTAAATGCCTATTTGTCCGCTGGCATTCTTTCTGACCACGAATCCACTACCTTGGAAGAAGGAAAGGAGAAGTTGCGCCGGGGTATGTACCTCATGATTCGGGAGGGCTCTTCCGAGAAGAACCTGGATGCCCTTCTACCTTTGGTTACCGATAATACCTATAAAAGATGCTTCTTTGTGGTGGACGACCGTAATTGTTCTGATTTACTTCGGGAAGGCGATATTGACGCTGTGGTACGAAAGGCTATTGGCAGAGGTCTGGAGCCGGTTCGCGCAATTCAGATGGCGACGATTAATGCTGCTGAGTATTTCAGGCTTCATGATAGAGGGGGCATTGGCCCGGGTTATATAGCCAATCTTATAACCATCACCGACCTGGCTAAATTAGAGATAGACATGGTCTTCTACCAGGGCAAGCTGGTGGCAAGGCAAGGCAAGCCCTTGTTCCCCTTGCCACCTGTTACTCTGGAGCTAAGAGACACGGTACGCATTAAGCCCCCAATGGGGAAATCGTTGAAAATTCCTCTCCCTCGAAGGGAGAGGCTAGGTGAGGGTGAAACCTCTGGGGAAAGTTACCCGGTCATCGAAATCATCCCTGGACAGATAGTTACCAAGAAGGCAGTGGAAAAGATGAAAGTTGTGGATGGGACAGTTATGCCCGATCTGGAAAGAGACATTCTAAAGCTGGTGGTAGTGGAACGGCACAAGGCTAGCGGCAACATCGGAGTAGGCTTAGTAAAGGGATTCGGCTTGAAGAAGGGAGCGTTAGCCTCATCAGTGGCTCACGACTCTCACAACATAATAGCGGTGGGCACCAATGACTTCGACATCCTCAAGGCAATTGAGGAAATTAATAGATTACAGGGCGGGCTGGTTGTTTGCGCCAACCTGGAAATTCTCGCTTCTTTGCCCTTGCCCATCGCTGGCCTGCTCTCTCCCGAGCCGCTGGATGTAGTCGTATCCCAGCATGAAAAAGTGGAGAAAGCTGCTGCCAGTCTGGGCAGCTTGCCCCCAGCACCATTTGCTATCCTTTCCTTCCTGGCCTTGCCCGTGATTCCCGAGCTCAGACTGACCGATTTAGGCCTGGTAGACGTGGTAGAGTTTAAGTTGCTCAAGTAGAATTAATTTGACTATCTCCTCATCCCGGTTTTCTGAATTCGAGACAATACCCGTGATACTGACCATGCATTTTCCAAATACCGTCTACAAGTACCTCTTCCATTGTTTCTGGGACCAGATGAACAGGAACGGAGGTGTCCACTTTATCATCCTGAGTTGAACGCGGCAAACGGAGGAAACGAGCCACGACTCGGGCTACCTGTTCCGATTCATCAGCAATTACTACTTTACTTCCCGGTCGGGCAACACGAATCATCTCATCAATGGCCTTCTTCTTTTCAGAAAAAAAGTTGATCCCACCAATGTGAAAAACATTGTCAAATGAGTCTGATTTAAAAGGCAACTCTTCTGCCCTCCCCAAGAAAAGATCTACTGACCATCCCCGGGTTGTGACCAACCTGCGACAATTAGTCAGCTGCGCCGCTGAGATGTCCAGGCCATATATGTCACCTACTTTTGGAGACTCAAATAGGTAAGGAAGATTACCACCAGACCCTATCGAAACCTCCAGAACTCGTCCATTGTTTAGTTCCAATCTGTGCAAAATCTCTGTGCGAGCCTTGCGTTCTCCACCCATAGGCAAAAACGATAACCAATCAATAATGGTTTCGAAGCGTGACCATCTATTATAGAATCGAGCGAAACGCTGGTTAAGACCCTCCAGTTCCTGTGAATCGATAAAGTGCACAATGCCGTTTTTAATGATATAGCTTCTTTCACAGTGCGAGCAAAACAACTCCCCCTCATTCCTACTTGTTGTATTACCTGATTCATCGCGAAGTGTAAGTTCAGTTTGACAACTAGGACAACATAGCAACTCTAATGTTGAGCGCTTCATTGCTATTCCTCTCAAGCTATTATGTTTTGGTCTAACGTCTATTTTTATACCTATTTTCTATACTTATTCTATAGGCATGTACTGTATGACAAGGCAGTATGAAACGTCAAGGATTTCCCCATTTAGATCGTGTTGAAATGTGAGGGATAATTCGGTATAACGTCAAGCGTCACTGGCGCAGCTCCGCCGCGTCCGGTACATGTGCTTGTTCGACGTTTCATATGGTTATCACACCTTCCAAATAGAGTACTGCCGTACCAGAAATCTTTACTCGATCTCCGGCATGGACGCAAAACAACTCGCCGCCGCGCTTCGATATCTGAAACGCATGTAGATTATTCTTGTGGAGTTCGCTCGACCAGTATGGAACCAAAACACAATGCGCAGAACCTGTCACCGGGTCCTCCGGTATCCCAAGCCGGGGGGCGAAGAATCTTGAGACGAAGTCGCTCCGACTTCCCTTGGATGTCACGATGATGCCACGACACTCAACCCGCTCAAGCGCAGAAAAATCGGGCTGAAGTTCCCGAACGGCCTTCTCGCTCTCCAGTACCACAAGTAAATCTTCGACGGAACTCAGTATTGCGATTGGTGTCACACCGAGTGCCTCCTTTAGACCAGACGGCGGAATCCGGCTATGGGCGGGTCTGGAGGGAAAATCCATCTCAAGAAGACCGTTGCGTTTACCAACGATGAGTTGTCCGCTTTTCTGCGTATGGAAGCGGATTTCCTCTTCCGACCAGCCTTGGCAGGCGAAAAGGACAAAAGCGCTCGCCAGTGTTGCGTGCCCGCAAAGCGCAACTTCAGTCGTTGGAGTGAACCATCGGAGATCAAACCCGTCGTCATTGCGAACGAGGAAGGCGGTCTCTGACAAGTTATTCTCGGCAGCGATGGACTGAAGCATGTTATCGTCAATCCACGAATCCAGTATGCAAACAGCGGCCGGATTACCCGAGAAGACTTCGGAGGTAAAGGCATCAACTTGGTAGATGGGTATTTTCATTATTGCCTTTCTTCTTTCCTGCGAACATTTATTTTTATACCTATTTTCTATACTTATTCTATAGGTATGTACTGTATGACGAGGCACAGAAAAGTGCAGAATTCTCACTTCTGCCTAGTGGCCCATAATGGCGAGGCGTCGAAAGCCTCTCCTTTGAGTTTGGCCTCTAAGATTTTCCCTAGCTCCTCTATGGGCACCCGAATTTGCGCCAGGCTGTCCCTTTCCCGAATGGTAACCTGCTTATCCTCTAGAGACTCAAAATCTACGGTAACGCAGAACGGAGTGCCGATTTCGTCCTGACGCCTGTATCTCCGCCCTATGCTTTGTGAATCATCGTAATCGGTCACGAAATTCGGGCACAGCTTTTTGAAAACCTCTTTAGCCATAGGCGTCAATTTTTCATTCCGGCTCAAGGACAAAACAGCTACCTTAATGGGAGCCAGAGAACGGTGCAGGTGGAGAAGTGTTCTCTTTTCTCCTTCGACTTCCTCTTCATCATAGGCATCAATGAGAAAAGCCAGGACAGAGCGGTCGACGCCAGCCGAAGGCTCGATAACGTAAGGAACATACTTTTCGCCAGCCTCAGCATCATAGTAACCGAGCTCTCTGCCGCTATATTTGGCATGCTGGGCAAGGTCAAAATCGCCCCGGTTGGCTATACCCTCCAGCTCCGACCAGCCCATGGGAAAGAGATACTCGATGTCATAGCAGTCCCTGGCATAGTGGGCCAGCTCATCTTTGCCGTGCTGGCGCAGGCGAAGATTTTCCTTCCTGACACCCAGTTTGACATACCAGTCAAACCTCTCCTTGACCCAGTAATCAAGCCACTTTTCATCAGTCCCGGGCTTAACGAAGTACTCCAGCTCCATGTGCTCAAACTCCCTGGTTCTGAATGTGAAGTTGCCTGTGGTGATTTCATTGCGGAAAGATTTGCCTATCTGGGCGATGCCCAAAGGCAACTTTTTTCTGGAAGTGGTGATTACATTATCAAAGTTAACGAATATGCCCTGGGCAGTTTCGGGGCGGAGGTAGATTGTGCTTGCCTCCTCCTCCACGGGACCCATAGAAGTTTTAAACATCAGGTTGAACATGCGAGGCTCGGTTAGCTCACCACCACATTTGGGACATCTCTGCCCTTCTATTTCGCCAGCACGCCACCTCAGGTGACAAGATTTACACTCTACCAGGGGGTCTGTGAAGCTATCAATGTGGCCACTAGCAGCCCAGACTCCCGGGTGCATCATGATAGATGTATCCAGACCTACTACATCGTCCCGCTCATGGACTATTGCCTTCCACCAGGCGTCTCTAACATTGCGCTTAAGCTCCACCCCCATAGGGCCATAATCCCAGCAGCTAGCTAAACCGCCATATATTTCGCTGCTGGGAAAAATAAGCCCCCTCCGCTTACACAGAGAAACGATTTTATCCATATCCACTTTAGCGGGCATACTCAGGCCTCCCTTCTCTGATGAATCGGAGCTTAGCTTACCAGCTTTATTCACAGGCGTCAAAGGGGGATGTCTTCATTAAGTACATGAGTGACACTTCCTTTCTGTCGTTGCGAGGAGCCTTGATGAATCGGAGCGACGAAGCAATCTCCAAGCGAGATTCCTCAGTCCAACCGTAGCAGTCTTCAGTTTTGCAATGAGATTGCCACGCCCCGACTTGTCGGGGCTCGCAATGACACGGGAGGTTATCGCCAACATTACAAACATATAAAGTATCACCCACCTATCTGAACTGGGTAAAGGAAATGACAGAAACATGAGGGCTCAGGTGGCAAAGGAAAAAGGTTCTGGAGGAGAGCGAGTTGCTGAACAATCCTATTTAGCTTTTGCCTTAGCAGTTTTCAGAGCAGCGAAGCTCAGGTTATCCTCCTCCAAGCTAATAGTTATGGTATCTCCTTCTTTGAACTCACCCTGCAATATCTTTGTCGATATGGGATTTTCTACATACCTTTGAATAGCCCGGCGTAAGGGGCGAGCTCCGTATACAGGATCGTAGCCTTTCTGAGCTAACCAAGCTTTGGCTTCCTCATTGACTTCAAGCTTAATACCACGCTCAGCCAACCTCCGTTCTACTTCATGGATAAGCAGGTCGACGATGCTCTTCAAATGCTCCTCAGTTAGAGAGTGGAATATAATGACATCATCTATCCTGTTGAGTAGCTCAGGGCGGAAGGTTCGTTTTAAGGCGCTTTCTATAGCGGTTTTCATTCTTTGCTCATCGCCTTCTTCTTTGCGGGAAAAACCGATACCCCCACGCTGATATTCCTCAGTGCCCAGGTTACTGGTCATGATTATCACTGTGTTTTTGAAGTCCACAGTCCGGCCATGCCCATCGGTAAGCCTGCCGTCTTCCAGCATCTGCAATAGTATGTTGAAAACGTCGGGATGAGCTTTTTCTACCTCGTCGAACAGGATGACCCGGTAGGGACGGCGGCGCACTGCCTCGGTCAACTGTCCGCCTTCCTCATACCCCACGTATCCCGGTGGCGACCCGATAAGACGGGATACGGTGTGTTTTTCCATATATTCCGACATGTCCAGTCTTATCATGGTGTCTTCATCGTCGAAGAGGAACTCGGCTAAAGCGCGAGCCAACTCCGTTTTCCCCACGCCAGTAGGGCCGAGGAAGACGAAGCTGCCAATAGGGCGTTTAGGGTCCTTGAGCCCGGCTCGGCCTCGCTTGATGGCCTCGGAGACAGCAGCCACTGCCTCTTCCTGATCCACTATTCTCTGGTGAATCCTTTCCTCCATATGAACCAATTTATCAGTTTCCGTTTCCAGCATCCGGGAAACGGGTATGCCCGTCCACTGGGCAACAAGTCCGGCGATATCCTCCTCGTCTACCACACTGTCGATTTTCTTCTCCTTCTGCCATTGTAGTTTGGCCTTATTGTATTCTTGTTCCAAGCGTATCCTTTCCGCTTTCAATTCAGCAGCTTTCTGGTAGTCCCCCCGTTGCGAAGCCGCCTCTTCCTCATCAATCAGGTGCTTCATCTTCCGGTCCAGTGTTTTAACTTCTTCGGGAGCGCTTTCCATATCGATGCGTAGCTTGCTGGCTGCTTCGTCGATCAAGTCAATTGCCTTGTCAGGCAAGAATCTATCGGATATATATCTCTGGCTCAGCTTGGCAGCAGCTACCAGGGCGGAATCCTCGATTTTTATTTTGTGATGTGCTTCATATCTGGGACGAAGTCCTCGGAGCATCTCTATGGTGGCTTCTACGCTAGGTTCATCAAGATAAACAGGACTGAAACGTCTCTCCAGAGCTTTATCTTTTTCAATACGCTTTCTATATTCGTCGAGTGTAGTAGCCCCGATACATTGAATTTCACCACGAGCCAGTGCTGGCTTCAGCATATTACTGGCGTCGATTGCTCCTTCGGCAGCTCCGGCTCCTACCACGGTGTGAAGCTCATCAATGAACATAATAACTTCGCCGGCCGCCTGCCGGACTT
>Ga0315541_1004582_pt1 | contig 10053 bp, 11 predicted proteins | sample SalMarSW160190MG_FD_203095 | JGI IMG/M metagenome (GOLD analysis project Ga0315541, IMG submission 203095) | Salt marsh sediment microbial communities from the Plum Island Ecosystem LTER, Massachusetts, United States - Salt Marsh Sediment SW1601-190 ...
ACGTACGGCACCTTGGCCGTGTCGGCGCGCTCCCGCCGCGGGCGGGAGGGAGGTACGATCGCAACCGCCGTGTCGCCCGCGGCCCGGGCCGAGTCGCCTGCCGCCGCGCTGTCCGGAAGTGGTCCCGGGAAGATCGAGTCCACCGCGGCGGCCTTCATGTACAGGCGCGCGCGCGGGCGCACGCCGTCCGGCCCCGTGGTCACCGTGATCTGCTCCTGGTCCCTGAAGCTCGCCTTGCGGAGGTAGACCAGGTCACCGTTCTCGATCTCCGAACCCTGAATGGTGTCGCGCACGAACACGTGGCCGTACGCCTGGATGCGGGCGGCCTGGGAGAAGTACCGGGCCTCGTCGGCGCGCAACTCCCGCGTGCGGTCCCGGTACCGGACCGAGCCGAGCAGGAGGGACATGTTCTGGGCGGAGTAGGCCACCGCCGAATCGGCCCAGATGTGCACGCCGTCGCTGCACACGAAGTGGGGATTGCCGACGTAGGTCACCCGCCCCGCTCCGGGGATCTCCACGGAGTGCATGTCACGAGTGCCCGCGCCGAACTGGCAGTTTCCCTGGGCGGCAGCGGAGGGTGCCGAAACCAGAAGCGCCGCGGCGGCGATCCAGAGAGGTGCGGTGTGCAGGCAGGTGCGCGTGGTCACGGGCGGCGGCGTCAGAAGACGATGTTCCCGCCGCCCCGGATGTTCCGGATGACGACGTTCCTGAAGTCCAGGTCCGACTGGAATGCCGTGCCTCGGGTCACGGTGCCGTTGGCCAGGGTCTGCACGGTGGCCGAGTCGCTCCAGATACGGTCCTCTCCTGGGCTGTAGTGGAGCTCGGCGGTCTCGATCCGCCTCCCGTCGGCGTGGACGATGAGCACCACGTTGCCGCGGGCCACCATGTGGTCGGTGTGCTCGTCCAGCTCTCCCGCGTCCGCCTTCACGCTCGCCCGCTCGGTGCCGTCGGAATTGTAGAACACCAGGCGCATCCCCCTGAGCTTCACCGTGGCCGAGTCGTAGAACGCGTAGGCGGTGTCCGCCTGCACCCGACCCTCCCGCACGCCGCTGGCCGTCAGGTACGACACCATGCCGTACTGCACCATATCGGCCCCGATCCCCTGGACGTCCGCCGAGGCCACCGGGGCGTCCACGGCCTCTTCGCAGGCCGCGACGAACAGGGGGACCACCACCGAGGCGGCCACGAGCGCTGAGAATCTCTTCATGCGGCACCCGACCTCATCAGATCGTGCAGGTGGACGATGCCCACCAGCTTCTTCTCGTCGTCCTTCACCGGGAGGGCCATGACCCCGTGGGCCTCCATGCGGCGCACCGCGGCCGAGCCCAGCTCCGCGAACATCACTTCTGCTACACGGACGGAGCGCTTTCGTCCCAGCGCACCGCCCGGTTGCAGGGCGGAGGAATCCTCCTCCCGGAGCCCCGTGCGCTGCAGGACCACGACGGCCAGCGCCGAGGCTCATGTCCCGCTCCGCTCCGCCACATATGCCTCCACCACCCGGCCCAGCTCACCCCGGGCGGCCAGGAGCGCGTCGCAGAACTCCCGCGCCGCACCGTGCCCCCCTTCCCTGGTGGTCCGCCAGTCGGCCATGGCCGCGACCTGGGGGACCGCGTTCGCCACCGCCGCCTTCAGCCCCGCGTGACGGAGCACCGCCACGTCGGGGATGTCGTCGGCGAGCATGGCGACCTCCTCCCACCCGATCCCCAGCCGCTCCATCACCTGGCGCACGGCGGGTAGCTTCTGCGCCGCGTCGTTCTGGTGGCACTCCATGCCCAGCTCCGCCGCCCGCGCCTCGGTGGCGGAGGACACCCGGCCCGAGACGATGATCACATGCAGTCCGGCCCACTGGAGGAACTTGAGCCCGAGCCCGTCCTGGATGTCGAAGCGCTTCAGCTCGATCCCCTCCCCGCCGGGAAGGCGCCCCAGGTAGACGCCGGCATCGGTGAGCACGCCGTCCACGTCGAACACCACGAGCCTGACACGGCGCGCCAGTTCGGCGGGGATGGGGCCGCCCGCGGGGACCGTCATGCGCCCCCCGAGGCGCGACCAAGGGCGTGCCGGAGCGCCACCACGTCCTCCAGGAGCGCCGGTAGGCGGCCCAGCGGAAGCATGGTGGCGCCGTCGGAGGGCGCCCTGGACGGGTCGGGGTGGGTCTCCAGGAAGAGCCCGTCGCACCCGGCCGCTACCGCGGCACGCACAAGCGCAGGAGTATGCCCGGGGTCGCCGCCGCCTGCGCCGCCGGCCAGCCCCGGGCGCTGCACCGAGTGGGTGCCGTCGAAGAAGGCCGGCGTGCCGCACGCCTCCCTCAGGCGGGCGAAGGAACGCATGTCCACCACCAGGTCTCCGTACCCCAGGAAGGTCCCTCGCTCGGTGACGACCACCTCGGGGGAGCCAGCCGAGCGCACCTTGTCCACGGCGTGGGCCATGTCCTCCGGAGCCATCCATTGCCCCTTCTTCACGTTCACCGCTCGCCCCGTCGCCCCGGCGGCGGTGAGCAGGTCGGTCTGCCGGCAGAGGAACGCGGGGATCTGGAGGGCGTCGGCCACCGCCGCCGCCCTCTCGGCCTGCCGCGGCTCGTGGACATCCGTGAGGATGGGGAGGCCCGTCTCGCCCTTCACCCGCTCCAGCAGGCGGAGGCCCGCCTCCAGCCCCGGTCCGCGCGGAGCGCCGAGGCGGGAGCGGTTGGCCTTGTCGAAGGAGGCCTTGAACACCACCGGTACGCCCGACGCCCCGGCGAGGCGCGCCAACTCGCGGGCCACGCACAGATTGAGCGCATCGTCCTCGAGGACGCAGGGCCCCGCGATGAGCGTGAAGGTCTGGAGCATGGCACGGTGCGCCTCTGCTCAGACGCCTGCGGTCTGCGGCGCGCGGGCACCCTGCCCGGCTGCGGCGTGCCGCGCCGCTGCACCGACAAAGGAGGCGAAGAGCGGGTGGGGCTCCATGGGCCGGCTCTTCAGCTCCGGGTGGAACTGCCCGGCGACGAACCATGCATGATCGGTGATCTCGATCATCTCCACCAGGCCGCCGTCCGGGGACGTGCCGCTCACGGTCAATCCGTTGGACTCGAGGATCTCCCGGTATGCGTTGTTGACCTCGAACCGGTGCCGGTGGCGCTCGCTGATCTCTCCCGCCCCGTAGATCTCCCGGGCCTTCGATCCCTCCTTCAGGTGGCAGGGGAAAGCTCCCAGGCGCATGGTCCCGCCCTTCGTGGTCACCTGGAGCTGGGAGTCGAGGAGGCAGATGACCGGATCGTGCGTCTCCTCGGAGAACTCGGAGGAATGGGAGTCCTCCAGCCCGCAGACGTTGCGGGCGAACTCCACCACGGCGCACTGGAGCCCGAGGCAGATCCCGAAGAACGGGAGCTGGTTCTCACGGGCGTAGCGGATGGCCGTCAGCATCCCCTCCACGCCACGGGGGCCGAAGCCGCCGGGGATGAGGAGGCCGTGGTAGTCCTGGAGGAGAGCCACCCCATTGCCCTGCTCGAACTGCTCCGAGGACAGCCAGTCGGTGCGCACCTTCACGTCGTGGGCGATGCCACCGTGGATGAGCGCTTCCTGGATGGACTTGTAGGAGTCCACCAGGTTCGTGTACTTCCCCACCACAGCGATGCGGACCTCGCCCGACGACGGCGCCAGGATCCGGCTCACCATCGTGGTCCAGGGCCCCAGATCGGGCTCCGGCGCCACGAGCCCGAGGCGCTTCAGGATCACCTCGTCCAGCTTCTGCTCCCGAAACGAGAGGGGCACCTGGTAGATGGTCTCCATGTCCAGGGCCTCGATGACGCCCTCGATCTCCACGTTTGTGAACAGCGAGATCTTCCGCTTGAGGTCGTCGGAGAGGTGGTGCTCGGTTCGGCAGATCACGATGTCGGGCTGGATCCCGATCTCCATGAGCTCCCGCACCGAGTGCTGGGTCGGCTTCGTCTTGAGCTCGCCGGCCGCGGCGATGAAGGGAACCAAGGTGAGGTGGACGAAGATCGCGTTCTCCCTTCCCACATCCACGCGGAACTGCCGGATGGCCTCCAGGAACGGCAGGGACTCGATGTCGCCCACCGTGCCGCCGATCTCGGTGATGACCACGTCGTGGTCGGGAGCCAGGCGCCGGATGTTCGTCTTGATCTCGTCGGTGATGTGAGGGATGACCTGGACGGTGGACCCCAGGTAGTCGCCCCGGCGCTCTTTGGAGATGACGGTCTGGTAGACGCGGCCGGTGGTGATGTTGTTGGCCTGGGACAGGGACGCGTCGATGAAGCGTTGGTAGTGGCCCAGGTCCAGGTCGGTCTCCGCCCCGTCGTCGGTGACGAACACCTCTCCGTGCTGGAAGGGGGAGAGCGTGCCAGGGTCCACGTTGATGTACGGGTCGAACTTCTGGAGTGTGACCCTCAGCCCCCGCTCCTTGAGGAGCCGCCCGATGGACGCGGCAGCGATCCCCTTGCCCAGCGAGGAGACCACCCCGCCGGTGACGAAGATGTACTTGGTGGGCTGCTTGTGAGTGTCCGTCATGGTCTCCACTTCAGGCTAAGGTCGTCACGTTCATCTGGGTGAGTTTCTCCTCCATGCGGGCGGCGTCGGCCGGGGTGTCCACCCCCGGGTCCGCAGCCCCTACCACCGCGATCCCCATGCGCAGCCCGGCCTCCAGGGGCCTCAACTGCTCCAGCGACTCGAGGCGCTCCAGGTGCGACGGTGCCAGCGCCACCCAGTCCTCCAGGGCGGCGCGGGTGTACGCATAGATTCCGATGTGGCGCAGGAACGGCTCCCGGCCCAGCTCGTCCCGGGTGGGCTTGTCGTCCTGCTTGTACGGGATGGGCGAACGGCTGAAGTACAGGGCTCTCCCGCTGGCCGCCCGCACCACCTTCACAACCGATGGGTCCTTGCGCGCGTCGTCCTCCAGGAGAGGCGTCGCGCACGTCCCCACGTCCCAGCCTCCCTCCCGCACCAGATCGATGGCCGAACGGAGATGGGCCTCCCTGAGGAGCGGCTCGTCCCCCTGGACGTTGGCCACGAGACGGTATCCCTCGTACTCGGGGCGCCTCGCCACCTCGGCCACCCGGTCCGTTCCCGACGGGTGGTCCGTCCGCGTCATCTCCACCGGGGCCCCCAGGGCGCGGCACACCTCCGCCACCTCCTCCGAGTCCGTCGCCACCAGGGCGAAATCCAGCACGGACATAGCCTCGACCCGTCGCCACACCCACTCGATGAGGGGTCTGCCGCGGATAGGGTAGAGAGGTTTTCGGGGGAGGCGGGTGGAAGCCAGCCGGGCGGGGACGATTCCCAGGACCTGGCCGCTCAAAAGGCCCTCGTGGAGCCGAAGGCGCGCGAAATCCATGCAATTTTCACGCCACGGAAGGTACGTCCCGTGTGGGGGGAGGGTCAACCGCGCTTCCCTCTCTTCGGGGCGCCCGCCTTCCGGCGCCGCCTCTCGGGCGGGCCCCATGAGCCCGTCAGAGGGACAGGAAGTTCTCCAGAAGCGCCTTGCCGTGCTCACTGAAGAGCGACTCCGGGTGGAACTGCACGCCCCAGAGGGGAAGGGTGCGGTGACGCATCGCCTGGATTTCGCCCCGGTCGGCGGGGTCGGTGCTCCAGGCGATGGGCTCCAACTCGACCGGGAGCACGGAAGCGTCGGTGACGAGCGAGTGGTAACGAGCCACGGTGAAGGGCGACGGGATCCCGGCGAAGAGGCGGCTCCCGTCGTGGCGCACACTCCCGGTCTTGCCATGCATGAGGCGCCTGGCCCGCACCGTCCTCCCCCCGAACGCCTCGCCCAGGCTCTGGTGCCCCAGGCAGACGCCCAGCATCGGCACGCCCAGGGCCCCCAGAACCCGGAACACCTCCACGCTCACCCCCGCCTGGGCCGGGGCGCACGGCCCCGGGGAGACCACGACCCGGTCAGGGCGGATGGCGGCCAACTCGGACACGGACCTCTCGTCGTTGCGCACCACGACGGGATCCGCACCCAGGTCGCCCAGGAACTGGACCAGGTTGTAGGTGAAGGAATCGTAGTTGTCGATGACCAGAAGCATGCCAGGGAATGTAGCTTGGTGGGCGCTCCAGGGTATCTTCCCTGGAATCCGTCACCTCAGGAGGGCCGTGTACTCCCGCTGCCTGGTCTGCTCCACTCCCTTCGAGCCCAACGAGACGCTCGCCCACGTCCCCCTGGGACGGCGCCTGGCGTTCGACCCGGCCCGGGGGCGGCTGTGGGTCGTGTGCCGTACGTGCAAGCGGTGGTCGCTGGTGCCCCTGGAGGAGCGGTGGGAAGCCCTGGAGGGGTTGGAGCGGATCACCCGCGACCGGGCGCGGCTCCTCTCCAAGACGGACAACATCGCCCTGTACCGCAGCGGGAACCTGGACATCGTGCGCGTGGGCAAGGCCGACCTCGCCGAGGAGGCCTGGTGGCGCTACGGGCGGGAGCTCACCTCCCGCCGGGAGCAGTACAAGCGCCTCTCCCTGGCGGGTTCCGTGGCCGCCGCGGCCGCCATGGTGGGGGGGTGGGCCACCGGCGGCATGGCCCTCATCGGCGTTTGGTTCCTGTGGGGTAACGCGCCCGACGCCCTCGTGGACGGAGCCCGCTGGCTCCGCTTCGGGGGAGCCGCGTGGCGGGGCCGCCAGGAGTGCCCGCGCTGCGGCCACGTATTCCAGAGCCTCCGGTACCGGGACCGGTCCGGGTTCGGTCTCTTCCCGGGCGACGAGCCCGGCCGCCTGGACATGGTGTACCGTTGTCCCCAGTGTGGCCACTACCGAGACGGCGGGCTACGCCTCACCGGCCTGGAGGCGGAGCGCACCCTGCGCCGCACCCTGGCCTACCATCACTTCGCCGGTGCCTCGGAGCGCCGTGTGGTATCCGCCACGCGCCTCATCCAGGAGGCAGGCACCCCAAAGGACCTGATGCGCATCGTGGTGAAGGACGGAAGACGGCTGGGCGACCTGCAGCGCACTGGCGCCGTGGCCCTGGAGATCGCGGCCAACGAGAGCACCGAGCAGCATCTCCTGGAGCTCGAACTGGCAGAACTCGAGGCCCACTGGCGCCGGGAGGAGGAGCTGGCCGGGATCATCGACGGCGAGCTGACCCCCCTCCCGATGCTGGAGACGCTCCGGCGCAAGGTGGCAGGTCAGGGATGAGCACCTCACTCCCCTCTCCGGGCCGGGCCCTGGCCGCGGCGCTGGTCGCCGTGGCGGTTGGGGCATGCGCCCCGGAGCACGCTGCCCGAGGGCCCGGGCTGGTAGTGGCCACCATCTTCCCCGTGGCGGACCTCACGGCCTGGGTAGGCGGCGATGCGATCCGGGTGGAGACGCTCCTCCCACCCCGCGCCTCCGTTCACACGTGGGAGGCCACGCCGGCCCAGATCCGCTCCCTGGGACACGCCCGGGCGTACATCACGGTGGGTGGAGGCCTGGACGGGTGGCTCGAAGAGATGGGCGCCGATGCCCCGGGTCTCAGGACGCTGCGCCTCACCGGCGGCATGACGCTGCTGCGCGCCGAGAAGGGGCACGAGCACGAACACGCGCACGGAGCGGAGGGAGAGGCCACCGGCGACCCCCACGTCTGGCTCGACCCCCTCCTCGTCCGGGACGAATGGGTCCCCCGGATCCGCGGCCTCCTGGTGGAGCTCTTTCCGGAAGAGGAGGAGGCGATCCGGGAGCGGGCGCAGACGCTGACGGATTCCCTCACGGCGCTGGACGCAGAGATCCGCGCCACCCTGGCGGGCCGCACACTGGACGGCTTCATCGCCACCCACGACGCCTGGGCGTACTTCGCCGAACGATACGGGCTGGTCCCTCTCGGCAACCTGTACGCGAGCCCTGGGCACGAGCCGTCCGCCCGCGGGCTCGCCGCGCTCTTGGAAGTCGCCCGGGCCTCGGGGCTCCCCTCGGTGCTTTCGGAGCCCCAGCTTTCCGAGACGGCGGCCGCGGCCCTCGCCGCGGAGCTGGGCGTCGCCGTCGTCACGGTGGACCCCCTGGGGGGACCGGGCGTCGAGGGGCGAGAGAGCTATCTTGATCTGATGCGCTTCAACGCCCGGGCCTTCGCCCAGGCCCTTGGAACTCCATGACCCGAGCCGACCCCGCCGCCATCGTCCTGGACCGCGTGAGCGCATCGTACGACGGGCGGCCTGCCCTCGAAGACGTGTCCTTCCAGGTACCCCAGGGCGACTTCGCGGCCCTCATCGGCCCCAACGGAGCTGGGAAGAGCACCATCCTGCGGCTCCTCCTGGGGTTGCTGCACCCCACCTCCGGGCGCGTGGAGGTCTTCGGCCATCCGCCCGGGCGGGACGAGCGGCCCATCGGCTACGTGCCGCAGAAGGTGGTCATCCCCAGGGGGTTCCCCATCACCGTCCTCGATGTCGCCCTCATGGGCCGCACGGGAATCCTGGGTCCCGGGCGCCGGCCGGGGGCACGCGACCGGGAGCTCGCCATGGCGAGCCTCGCCCTGGTGGGGCTGGCCGATGACGCCGCCCGGCGCTTCCAGGATCTCTCGGGGGGCCAGCAGCAGAGGGTCCTCATCGCCCGGGCGCTCTGCAGCGAGCCCCGCCTTCTCCTTCTGGACGAGCCCACGGCAGGGCTGGACAGCGGTGCCCGAGCCCGCTTCTACTCGCTGGTTTGCCAACTCCAGCACGGTCAGGGGCTGACGCTGCTGTGCGCCACCCACGACCTGGACGTGGTCGGGGAGCACGCCGACGCCCTCATCCTCCTGGACCGGGTCGTCCTCGCCCAGGGGAACCCGGACGAAGTGCTGACAGGAAGCACCCTCGCCCGCGCCTACAGCTTCCCCAAGGCCCACGCGCACCTCCACGGCGCCGGAGGCGCGCCGTGAGCGAGTTCCTCGCGTACACCTTCGTGCAGCGCGCGCTGGCCGTGGGGATCCTCCTGGCGGTCACCTGCGCCGTGCTCTCGTTCTTCGTGGTCCTCAAGCGCATGTCCTTCGTGGGCGTGGGCCTCTCCCACGCGGCTCTGGGAGGCGTCGCGCTCGGCGTGGTGCTGGGGGTCCCGCCTCTCCTCGCGGCGGCGCTCTTCACCATCGGGGTAGCGTGGGTCATCGGCTGGATGCGAGGGCGCAGCGAGGTCTCCGAGGACACGGCCATCGGTGTGTTCTTCCCCACGGCCATGGCGCTGGGCGTGGTTCTCATCAGCCTGTCGCCCACGTACCGGCAGGACCTGATGGCCTACTTGTTCGGCAACATCCTCTCCGTGCGCCAGGGAGAGGTGCTCCCCCTGGCAGCCCTGAGCGCCATGAGCCTGGGGCTGATAGGCTGGTGGTTCAAGGAGCTGCTCTTCGCCGGCGTGGACGAGGAGGCCGCCCAGGCCGCCGGCGTCCCGGTGCGTCCGCTCCGGTTTCTCCTTCTCACGCTCCTCGCCGTGACCATCGTGGCGTCGGTGCGCTTGGTGGGGATCGTCCTCGTGTCGGCGTTCCTCGTCATTCCCGCCGCCACCGGACAGGCGCTGGCCCGCTCCCTGAAGGGGATGCTGGTGCTGGCCGTGGCCTCCTCCGTGGCCTCGGTGGTCCTTGGGCTCTGGCTCTCATGGGCATGGGACATCCCCTCGGGAGCCGCCATCGTCCTGTCGTCCGCCGTCCTCTTCTTCGCGGCGCTGGCGCTCGGGAGCAGGCAGAACACATGAGGCAGGCTCCCGAGGCACCGCGCGCCTCTCAGTAGTCCACCGGGCGGAGGTAGAACGCCCCGATGGCGCTGGACGACAGCACGGCCACCGTGGGGAGCTCCCTCTTCCAGTGCGTGGCCTGGAGGCGCCGCGACACCAGATCCACCGCCTCCCTGCGGAAGCCGAAGCGCGCCAGCTCGGGAGCGGAATAGCCGCGGAGCAGCCCGTGGAGGATGGGGTCGGCCTCGTGGTACGTGACGCCGAGCTCGTCCTCGTCGTTGACGCCCTTCACCAGGTCGGCGGACGCAGGCTTGTCCACGATCACCGCCGGGACACCCAGTTGGCGGGCCAGAGCCCACACCTGGGTCTTGAACAGGTCTCCGAGCGGATTGATGGGCGGTGAGTCGTCGGCGTGCCAGGTGAAGTACCCGAGGAGGCGCTCGCTCTTGTTGCCGGTACCCAGGGG
>Ga0315541_1004586_pt1 | contig 10045 bp, 7 predicted proteins | sample SalMarSW160190MG_FD_203095 | JGI IMG/M metagenome (GOLD analysis project Ga0315541, IMG submission 203095) | Salt marsh sediment microbial communities from the Plum Island Ecosystem LTER, Massachusetts, United States - Salt Marsh Sediment SW1601-190 ...
CTCCGGCCAAGTCCTTGCACTTAAGGAGATTGCCGCGCTCCCTGCGGTCGCTCGCAATGACGGGGGCGGTGGTTGCCTCCCGCAAGGCGCTGAACCCGATTTGTAGCCCTGTTTGTGTTGAGCTGCACCTTAGTACAGCTCAACACAAACAGGGCTACACTAAAGACTTGATGGGTGCCACGCTCAAACTCTGTTTGAGCGTGCTTTGAAGCCCGGGATTTCTTGCCCGCCAGAGGCGGGTAAATGCCGGAACACGGACAAACGAGTTTGTCCGTGGCACCCGAATGTGTATCCTTTATTCTGTCGAGCTATACTTAGCGTCGCTTCTCCAACCTGCGATCACTCGATGACGCGTGCTTTGCCGCCCAGAGCCGTCAAGGCGTCCACAAATCCCGGATACGTAATCGCGGCTGCCTCGTAGCCGCGGATGACCGTCTGGCCGGATGCAGCGGTCCCGGCTATCGCCAACGCCATCACGACGCGGTGGTCATCGTGGCCGTCTACCGGGGCGCCATGCAACTGGCTTTCCTCGATCACGAGGCCGTCGGACAGTTCTTCGATCCTCGCGCCGAGGCGTTCGAGTTCGGCCTTCATCACGGCAATACGGTCCGTTTCCTTCAAGCGCGCCTGCGGCACGTTCACCAGACGCGTCGTCCCCTTGGCGAAGCAGCCCAGCACTGCCATCATGGGCAACGCATCGGGCGTGGCGTTCAGGTCCAGTTCACGGCCAACCAGTTCCCGTGCTTCGACCCGAATCCGGCCCTCCTCGATTTGCACCTCGGCGCCCATTTCCCGAATGTAGTCCACCACTGCGCGGTCGCCTTGCATGTCATTCATATCGAGCCCCAGCGAGACCACGGCGTTGTCCCCCAGCGCACCTGCGGCGAGGAAAAACGTCGCCGAGGAGAAATCGGCGGGAATCCTGCGGTCGACAGGTTGATACTGCTGACCGCCGGGTACGCGGAACTCGGCCAGTCCTTCGCGTTCGAGCGTAATGCCCTGGCGGCGCAACCAATCGAGGGTGATCTCGACGTAAGGCCGCTCGTTGAGCACCGGGACCCGGATACGTGACGCGTCGTCAGCCAGCGGCGTGTTGATGAGCAGGCTGGTCAGGTATTGGCTGGTAACGGCCTCGATGGCGGTCTCGCCGCCGCGCAGGCGCCCCTCGACCACGAAGGGTGCACAGCCGTTTCGGCACGTCGAGCGGACCTTCGCGCCAAGGTCGTTAAGCGAATCGGCCAGGGGACCGGCCGGGCGGAGCCGGATTTGCGCGTCACCGGTAAACACGGCCAAGCCCTCGAGCAATAGTGCACCCGATCCCAGGGCTATGCGCAATGTGGTGCCGGAGTTGGCCACATCGATGACGTTCTCGGGCGTACGCAAGTCACCGCCTGTGCCCGCGACGCTCCAGAGGTCCGGGCGCTGCGCATCGATCTCGGCGCCCAGCGCGCGGTAGGCCCGCACCGCGGCTTGCGTATCTTTCGAATCGAGCGGCTGGCGGATTCGACTTTCCCCGGGGGCCAGCGCTGCAATCGCCACAGCGCGGATCGTGTGCGACTTCGACCCGGGAATCTCCACCTCGCCCTGCAACCGCGACCGATCACAAAGCAACTTCATCGTCACGTTCCTTCTTTCAGCGCAGTACTATCCTGGACGGAACCGGCAGGTCTCTGGGGAAGAGGACAATCTAAAGCTCGCACTCCCGACGGAACACGATGATAGTACGTTGTCACGCGAGGTGTCAAAAGCCGATATGCCTGAGGGCGTGCCTTGCCGCTAGCTCAGCAGCCCTTCGATGATCAGGTCCACGGCATCGTCTTCGGAGAGTCCACGTGAGAGGAGGGTTTCGAGTTGCTTCGAGTCGACACTGCCGATGGCGGCTTCGTGAGTCACGTGCGCGCCGGGGTGGTTCACCTCAACGATGGGCACGGCCTTGGCCAACCCGTTTCCCTGCACAATCTCCTTGCAGTCCACATGGCCCCGGGCGCCGTTTGCGCTGGCCGTGATGGTATTGAAGACCTCCGCCGACGCGTTCTCGCGCAGTGCAATGTTGGACTGCAAAACCGCGCGGGCGTACTCGCCGTTGAGGTGGCAGGTCTCGCGGATGGTGATCCGGTCGTCCCCACGGCCGCCGACGCGTGCGAGCATCTCCAAGACGCTATGCGCCGCGCAGTCGGTTACGTAGTCCAGGTCGATCCCGCCCACGCGGCCCCGGATGAGTTCGAACTCGGTCCTGTATCGCGCCTTTTCGTGTAAGGTGACGTGCGCCCTGGGCTCGACCAGGACACCCCCCTCCTTGCCATGGACATGCCGCTCGAAATAATTGTACGTGGCGCCCGGCGCGACGGTGATCTCCGCGTCCATCTTGTGCGTGACGTCCACTGCGTTCGGGAAGGTGCAGTGGGCCAGAATGCTGGCGTTTGACGCCTCTTCCATCCGGATATCCAGCACGATGTGCTGCAGACCTCTTTCGGGCAAGACGCCAAAACACATATGCACCGGTTTGGCGATATGGACGCCTTTGCGCACCACGATCTGCGCCGCGATCCCGTCAGGTCGTTCATCTACAACCACTTCGAGTCCCGGTACGACATGCGAGCCGATGACTTTGTTTTCGTGCACCTGGAGCCGGGCGACATCCTCGCCCAGGACGTGGCTGGGTTTCACGCCCGCCGACTCCAACAGCCGCTGGACCAAGTCATCTGTCGTCATTCAATTCCTCCGTTCAGCGGTTGGTTCACATGGTCGCAAGCGATGCACTTATCCTTGAAGTACGCGCCGATTTTCTCTACGGGCCCCTTGTCGATGATCTGACCGCAACACATCAGGAACGCGTGCTCGGCCTGTTTTAACACGGCCATGCTGTGCGTGATCAGAATGACGGTGGCCCCGTTGGCCTTCAATGCGCGCAGGGCTTCAAAAATGTGATCCAGCGCGGCCACATCGATGCCGGAATCCGGCTCGTCCATCAAAACGGCCTTCGGTTCCATGGCGAGGATTGAGGCCAACTCGATGCGCTTGCGCTCGCCGCCGCTAAGGGTCTTGTCCACAGCGCGATCGGAGTACTTGTTCGGGTCCAACCCAACCTGAGCGAGCACGGCCTCGAGTCGCTTGCGGCTCTTATCCTTGGCCCCTGCCAGGATGAACTGCCGCATGCCCAATCCTTCAAACCGCGCCGGTTCCTGCCAGGCCAGGGTCAGGCCGCGCCGGGCCCGTTCATCTACGGAAAGCCCATTGAGGGGTTCACCCTCGAAGCGAATTTCTCCCTCAATGTCCCGGTAGCCCGACAGGCCCATGATAGCATTGGCAAGCGTCGATTTCCCCGCACCGTTCGGGCCGATCAGCGCGTGCACGTGGCCCGCCCAGAAATCGATGGTCAAGCCATTCAGTATCGGCTTGCCCCCAAGCTCGAGGGTCACGTTTTCCAGTTCGAGAACACCCATTTTGCATGGCTCCCCATGTGTTGGTCCAATTGTGCCACACTACTGCCACAGCGCCGAACAATATCCAACATTGTTGGCTGGGAATGAGCATCGGAACCGGCAAGAAAACCCGAACACAAGCAAGCTCTTTGGAATATGGCGGAGAGAGTGGGATTCGAACCCACGGTACGCGTTAACGCACAACGCCTTAGCAGGGCGCCACCTTCAGCCACTCGGTCATCTCTCCGAAGTGCCCGGATTGACTCTACCATGAACCATCCCCGACGTGCAACTGCCGTCTTGACATCAACATATCAGCACCCTCCCCTCATCATTTATCCTTTTATTCCTCTGCGTAGCTCCGCGGGCTCGGCGTCTCTGCGTTTTGTACCTTCAACGCACAGGCGCGTAGGACGCAGAGGTACGCAGAAAGGGCTCCCATCCTGTATACTTTATACTTGTTTGGTGAGGAGGCCCTATGGTTAATCGCCGGGAAACGGTTGGGGTACGTGTCGGCGGCATTCACATCGGCGGCGGAGCGCCGATTGTCGTGCAGTCGATGACCAACACGCCGACGTCCGACACCGAAGCCACGGCGCGCCAGGTGTGCGCCTTGGCCGACGCGGGTTCGGAGTTAGTCCGCTTCACGGTCGATACACGCGAGGCCGCCGCCGCGACGCCGACGATCGTGCAGCGCGTCCGCGACGCGGGATATGCCGTGCCGCTGGCCGGCGATTTCCATTACAACGGGCACACGCTCCTGCGGCAGTATCCTGAGTGCGCGCGCGCCCTTGACAAGTACCGCATCAACCCGGGCAACGTGGGGTCCGGCGAATCTTACGACCGCAATTTCGCAACCTTCTGCCGGATCGCGGCCGACAACGGCAAGCCGATTCGCATCGGCGTGAACATCGGCTCGCTCGACAAGGACTTGGTCGAGCGGCAAACGCGGGAAAACACGGAGAAGGACCTCGGCAAGGGACCCGAGCAAATCCTGAACGAATGCATGCTCCTCTCGGCGCTCGAGTCGGCCGAGGCGGCACTAGGGTATGGCTTGCGCAAGGACCAGATCGTCCTGTCGGCCAAGAGTTCGACGCCCCGCCACCTCATCGCGCTGTACCGCGAACTGGCCAAGCGCACGGACCAGCCGCTGCATCTAGGCCTGACCGAAGCAGGCATGGGTGTCAAAGGGTTGGTATGGTCGGCCTCGGCCATGGCGGTCCTGCTCGAGGAGGGCATCGGCGACACCATCCGCGTCTCGCTGACGCCGCGTCCCGGTGGTGACCGGCGCGAGGAAGTCTACGCGGCGTGCGAGCTGCTGCAAGCGCTGGAACTGCGGGCCTTCATGCCCAGCATCACGGCCTGTCCAGGCTGTGGACGCACAAGTGGCACGGCGTACCAAATCCTCGCTGAGCAAACGCGGCAATACGTCGCGGCGCGCACGGCCGAGTGGCGCAAACGGTATGAGGGTGTCGAAAACCTGAAGCTGGCAGTGATGGGCTGCGTGGTCAACGGCCCGGGTGAGTCCAAGGCGGCGAACGTCGGGATTAGCTTACCGGGAAAGGGCGAAGCGCCCGTCTGCCCCGTGTACGTCGACGGCGAGATCGCCGCCCAGTTGCGCGGCACACCGGAGGAACTTGCTGAGACCTTCCACAAAATCATCGAGGATTATGTGACAAAGACCTATCCCACTAAGAAATCAGGGGCAACGCCAAACCGTCGTCCTGAGCAAAGTGGAGGGTCCCGCTCAGGGCCTGGTCGAGAATCATGGTAGCTGTCAGCCGTCAGCTGACACCTGATAGCTGACATTCATATTCTTCCTCTGCGTAGCTCCGCGGGCTCGGCGTCTCTGCGTTTTGTACCTTCAACGCAGAGGCGCGCAGGACGCAGAGGTACGCAAAGTTTCGAAGGGCAACTACGTTTTATGACGCTGAACGACATGCTGTGCAACGAGATTCTGCCGATTGTCCGGAAACCGTCGCGCTACCTCGGAACTGAACTGAACGCGGCACATAAGGACCTCGACAGGGTCGAGCTGCGGATCGCCTTAGTTTTCCCAGACTTATACGAGCTGGGATTGGGGAATCTCGGGCTTCATATTCTCTACGCGATCCTGAACGACCTGCCGTGGTGTTGGGCGGAGCGGGCGTATGCCCCAGCGGCGGACATGGAGGCGACGTTGCGGGCGCGAGGGCTGCCCTTGTTTGCCCAGGAATCCAGGGACCCGCTCAGCGCTATGGACCTGATCGGGTTCACGCTCCAATCCGAGTTGACTTACACCAACGTCCTGAACGTCATCGACCTGGCGGGCATCCCGCTGCGCAGTCAGGACCGCAGCGACACGCATCCGCTGGTCTTCGCTGGCGGACCAGCGGCCGTGAATCCGGAGCCCATGGCGCCGTTCATGGATTTCTTCGTCATCGGCGACGGTGAAGAGGTCGTCGTCGAATTGGCTGAATTGGCCCGGGGCACGCGCCGGGCGAGCCGCCATGAGAAGCTGGCCGAACTGGCCACGCTGGACGGCGTCTACGTACCGCAGACATATCCCTTCGAGACGCTGGCCAACGGCCGGATCGTACCGGAGGAGGGCGCGCCGAGGATCGTCCGGCGCCTGGTCAAGGACCTCGATGCCGCTCCGTACCCGACCCGGGGCATCGTGCCATTCACACATCTCGTGCACGACCGGGTGGGGCTCGAGGTGTTCCGCGGGTGCACGCATGGATGCCGGTTCTGCCAGGCCGGTATGACCAACCGCCCAGTGCGTGAGCGCAGTCTCGCCACGCTCGAGGGCCTCATGCGCGAGACCCTGGCTTACACGGGCCACGATGAGGTGTCGCTGGTGTCGCTCTCGACGTGTGACTACACGCGGGTGCGCGCGCTGCTCGAGCAATCGGCCAAATGCGCCAACGCAAGCAACACGGCGGTTTCGCTGCCGTCCCTGTGGGTCGACACGTTGTCTGTGGAACTGGCGGACTTGATTACGGGCGTGCGGCGCAGCGGGCTGACCTTCGCCCCGGAGGCCTCCACCACGCGGCTACGCATGGTCATCAACAAGTGTATACCCGATGAGGACCTGCTCGACGCGTCCGCAGAGGCCTTCAGGCGCGGCTGGGGCCACGTGAAGTGCTACTTCATGATCGGCCTGCCCACGGAAACCGACGAAGACGTCGAGGCCATCGCCCACCTGTGCATGCGCGTGCTCGAGCGCGGCAAGGCCATCACCAAACGAGCTAAAGTGTTCACGACCGTTTCGACGTTTGTGCCCAAGCCCTTTACCCCATTCCAGTGGGCCGAGCAGATCGGCCTGGAGGAAACTCGACGGCGTCAGCGCATCCTCAAAAAGCGCTTCCGGGGGAATCCGGGCATCAAGTACGGGCGGCATAAACCCGAGTCAACGTTCATTGAAGGCCTGATCGCCCGGGGCGATCGCCGCACCGCGGACCTGATCGAGACGGCATTTCACCGGGGTGCACGGTTTGAAACTGATGACGCCTGCCTGAACCTACAGGTCTGGCAGGACGCCATCGACGAAACCGGTTACGATGTTTCAGCCACATTCCACGCGCGGGCGCTCGATGAGAGGCTGTCGTGGGACCACATCGACGTGCTCATCCCCAAGGCGTGGCTTCAGGCGGAATGGGCGCGCGCCATGGCGGGCAAGCCGCTCGAGGATTGCCGCCGCGGACAATGTAACCGCTGCGGCGTGCACGAGCGCGAGGCCGCCGTCTGCGCCGCGATGTTGGAGCGCGTGCGCCAAGCGGAGCTGCAGATAAGTGTCCCGCAAACCAGTGGTGAACCCGAACGGACCGAGCCACCACCCGCACAACGGCTGCGGTTCCGCATCGGACGCCGCGATGAAGCGCGATTCCTGTCGCACCTGGAATGGGCCAACGCCTGGATTCGTGCGTTGCGCCGCGCCCAGGCGCCGCTCTGCTATTCGCAAGGGTTTCGCGCCCATCCCAAGGTCGCGTTTGCCGCTGCGCCGCCGGTCGGCGAAGAATCTCAAGGGGACTACATGGATATCGTGCTCAAGAAGCGTATGGACCCGCACGACCTGCTCGACCGGCTTCAGACGACGCTGCCGCAGGGCTTCCTCGCTTTCGAGGCGGTCGAGGTCCCCTTGAAAGCGCCCTCGCTGATGAGCGCCGTCACCGGATTCGCCTATAGACTCGAGGCCGTCGCGGACCCCAACCAGGTCGAGGCGCATGTCCGTGAACTGCTGGGCGCGGAGACGCTCATCGCCAAACGCACAGGTCGTCCTACGGGCCGGCGCAAACGTAACGAGGCCGTTACAGTGGATTTGCGCCCCACTATCCGCAAATTGGCCGTCACCCAAATCGATGGAAACCGTATCACGCTCGATCTCACGACCACGAAAGCTGGTGACAAGCTGGCCAAGCCCCGGGAAATCATTGCCCTCCTCGGACTGGACCCGATCACCACGCGTGTGGTCAAACATGCCACCTATCTGGAAAATTTGGCAGGATAACATTGCCGGATTCACGCCCTGGGGTGAAAGTCCTTATGGGCACGGGTGAGGCGCTCAACGCTGACATGCGTGTAGAGCTGGGTGGTGGCAATGTTGGCGTGGCCGAGCATTTCCTGGACGGCGCGGAGGTCAGCGCCGTTGTCGAGGAGATGGGTGGCGAAGGAATGGCGAAGCATATGGGGGGTGACGTTCTGTTGGATGTTCGCGGCGCGCGCATGGCGCTTGACCACTTGCCACACAGCCGTCCGGCTCATGCGCCTTCCACGCGACGACAGGAACAGGGTCTCGTCTAGGACTTTGCCTGCCGCGCGGACAGGCAGCCAGACTTGAAGACGCTCGATGGCACGCTGGCCCAACGGCACCAAACGCACCTTCGCGCCCTTACCGTGCACGCGCACGGTGGCCTCCTCGAGTGACACGTCCCTAAGCGGGAGGTTGGCCAACTCGGAAATACGCAGGCCACAGGAGTAAAACAGTTCGAGAATCGCCGCGTCGCGAACACCGTGTTTGGCGTTGGAATCAGGCGCGGCGAGGAGCCGCTCGACTTCCTCGCCTGAGAGTACATGGGGCAGCGCTTGGATCAAGCGGGGCGAGTTGAACCCGTCGGTGGGGTCCTTTTCGGCAATGCGTTCCTCGCAGAGAAACCGGTGGAACCCACGAATTGCGCTGAAGTGCCGCGCCGCCGACCGGGCCGATAGGCCTTGCTCGCGCAGCACGATCAGGTGGTCCATCACATCCTCGCGCAGGATGTCATCCGGCGAGGCGATGCCGTTTTCCTCGAGGCCGGTCAGGTACCGGTCGAGGTCAGCCCCGTAGGCCGATAAAGTTTTGTCGGATAGGCCGGCCTCGAACACTGCGGCCTCCATGTATTGGTCGAGCAACGGCCTAAGCTCTCGGTTCTCCATTTCGTACCCCCACGCTCAGGATGACGAGAACGCAATGTATTTGATCTTTGGAGTGCGTGCAAGTAAGTCTTCTATACTTACGTCCGGTACAGCGACCTGGGCGTCGAAGCTTCGGCGGCGACGCGAGACCAGGCGCTACAATTCCCCTCTATTCTTCATCCTTCTCAATGCAAATCGCCCCGGTGTACGGTCATACACCGGGGCGATCAACAACCTCGTAAAGGGCGATACGGCTTAACCACCCATTGTGATCACGAACACCACACGCCGGTTCTTCTTGCGGCTCTCGGGGGTTTCGTTCGACACCGCCGGCTGAGATTCCCCGAAGCTCTTGGTCGTAACACGGTACTCGGCAATGCCGTGGTCGACCAGGTACTTCTTCACGGAGTCCGAACGGCGCTGCCCGAGCCCCATGTTGTACTCATCCGTACCGACGTTGCAGGTATGGCCCTCGATGAGCAACTTGTCATTCCGATACTCCTTCATCTCCCGGATGACCGCCCCAAGGATCGGCTCGGCATCGGGCCGGATATCGGACTTGTCGAAATCGAACAGCACGTGGCTAAAGACGGGCTTCGTGCGCGTGGGCGGCGGCGGAGGCGGCGGAGGCGGAGGCGGAGTCAGTTTAACTTCCTCTTTCTCTTCGTACATGCCATACACTACACCACGGTTGCCCCATAGCTCAGCGTCACCGGCATTCGAGGCCGGCTCCTTCGGCCACCACCAATAGCCGGAGCGCGCCGCATCTTTCACTGGCCCTGGGGTCGCTTCGCTCTGCGCCCACCAGGACAGATCGTCCCAGACTTTTGCAGCGGACGCGGAACCGCACATGCTTACCAATGCAATCCCCAAAGCGCAAATAAGCACTTTCTTCATAGTGGTCATCTCCTCATGTTTCCGCTCGACGCTCATTCAAGCACTGTAATGGCACAACTCTCATGCAACTCCTATTTAACCATAATCGAGAGAGTCTGTCAAGTCTTTTCTAAAATCCCCTCAAACCCCTTTTGTCTCACCATATGATCCATCCAATCTCAGAAAAGTTCCACACTCTTACCCAATAAGTTTATCACATGATGCCCTCCCGTGCAAATTTCCCTCGAAGACCGCATAGGCTGTAGCAATGCCACATCAAGGCCCCTTCAGGGCCGCGCAGCAATCAACACCGAACCGCAGGGCTACTCGCGTTTGACCCTCCAAGATCATCGCAATAGCGTCTTCGAATGGCT
>Ga0315541_1004589_pt1 | contig 10039 bp, 10 predicted proteins | sample SalMarSW160190MG_FD_203095 | JGI IMG/M metagenome (GOLD analysis project Ga0315541, IMG submission 203095) | Salt marsh sediment microbial communities from the Plum Island Ecosystem LTER, Massachusetts, United States - Salt Marsh Sediment SW1601-190 ...
TGAAAGCATTTTCGGCAGCAGTAATTCCATCTGCTTTCAACATTTCTCCTCTCTGTTTGTCATCATAAATGTCCCCCGTTTCTCGCTCAATCTGTTGTTCAGCGTCGTCAGTGTCAATATGCTTAGTATTCTTTCTTTTGGCCTTGCTCATGTTAGTCACTCTAGTAGTCAAAGAGACTCTGTCCAAAATATAAAGAGCACGATCTCTTATGTAGTCACAAAAACACAATTAATGTGTAATCTGAGAATTAATCGTTAAACAATTTTCGCGCGCATAACTGAATTTTTTGAACTGCTGTTCTATCGCATCCATTCTTTTGTCAAGTTTATGGTTCTGAGAAAGCACCCTTTTTTCTTTTCCATCGTCAAGAGTTTTTCATCAAAAACGCCTATTTTTGGATTTTTGTTCATTTATTACAGTTTTTTCTGCACAAATCTTATTAATATTGCCTGTTTTATTATATATTTGTCCAAAAGGTAAAGGATGGAAAATTCATGCCCAACCCAACAGTGGCTGAGCTGCAAAAGGAACTGGACGACCTGAAAATATGCGTCAACAACCTAGAAAAGAAGATGTCCGCATTAACGCGAAAACCGCGCCCTAAAAACCGAGGATTCATAACCTGAAGAAACAAAGCGCCCACCAATTCCCCCCTTTTTTGCGCGTACTAGTTGCGTGCTAAAATTTCAGGCTACTTACAGCGCCTGAGAAAAGGAGGAACGAGGTTTTGCGCGATTACGTTCCGAAAGGATTTTAATCTAGATGAAAAACAGAAGATTTAGAATGACTAACCAAACTGTGCTTGCAAAATTCTCCGGAACAGAAAGCGTATGCAAATCGTGTAAACACCTAGCCAAGCTAGAGGGACGCTTCTACTGTAAGTTGCTAGGCGCCTTCCTTGCAGAACAAACGCTTTACCTTCCCTGCGACTTAAAAGAAGCGCGCTAAAGCGACAAAGCTATTCCAAGTCTTTTTGAGCCCAACCCTGAAAGGTACAAAATCCATTTTTGATGGGAGTCGCGGGGACTTGAACCTTCCCGACCATGAATTTTTCCTTTTTTAGATAAACTTAAGAAGGTTGCTGAAGAATGCATTTTCAATTAAAAGAGGTTTTGAGCATGGAATTGAAGGGAAGTCAAACTGAGAAGAATTTGCTCAAGTCGTTTGCTGGTGAGTCACAAGCAAGAAACAGATACACCTTTTTCGCTAGCGTAGCAAAGAAGGAAGGCTATGAACAAATATCAGCAATATTTACTGAAACAGCAGGCAACGAAAAAGAACACGCTGAACTTTTCTTCAAGCTTCTCGAAGGCGGAATGACAGAGATCACGGCGTCTTACCCTGCAGGAGTCATCGGGACAACAGCAGAGAACCTGAAGGAAGCAGCAGAAGGAGAGAAACTAGAGTGGGGAACATTATATCCCGATTTTGCTGAGGTAGCGGAAAAAGAGGGTTTCCCAGAGATAGCGAATACTTTTCGTATGGTTGCAAAAGTAGAGAGAGAACATGAACGGAGATACCGGAAACTGCTGGCAAACGTTGAACAAGGCAAAGTCTTCAAAAAAGACAAAACCATCAAATGGAAGTGCAGAAACTGCGGTCACGTACACGAGGGCAACGAAGCTCCTGAAAAATGCCCAGTCTGTGACCACGCAAGAAGCTACTTTGAAGTTTGGTGCGAAAACTACTGAAATAATATACTGCATTTTAGGAGGTGTAAACTTGACTGAAGAAGGACAAGTATACCTTTGTGAGATATGCGGAAACAAGGTACAAGTGATAGAATCTGGTGCTGGAACTCTGGTTTGCTGCGGACAACCCATGAACCTTGTGGAATAAACTTGTTTGCCGGAAGATATCTTCCGCAAATTCCCTTTTTTGTTCACTCACAAAAAACTCGCTTTTATTATTCATTTAGAAACGCAAGTATGTCTTCATCAAATTTTTTTCCCATGATCATGTGACCCTTACCTTCGTAAAGGACAAGTTTAGCATTCGGGATTCCAGCAGCTGTTTCGCGAAGCAACTCCACCGGACAATAGTAATCATTGTCGCCACCAATCACTAGGGTGGGAGCCTTGATTTCAGCAAGCCTGTTTTTGGAGTCATGCATCATTTCTGCTTTGCCTTCCACCAGCAAATCTGATGGGTTTTCGGGTTTGCTCCACATTAGAGGACCAATAAGCCCCATGAAAAACTTCAAAAAACTTTTCTTAATTCTACCACCCTCAATCATGGGATCCAAACTTCTGAGAGCAGCCCTCCTTTTGCCTTCACTAAGCAACTCAGCAAACCTCATGTCCAACTTGTTTCCTTCATCACTAAATCGATAAACAGACATAGCAATGACTAAGCGGCGGATTAATTCAGGATGGTCAGCAGCCAAATGCTGCGCAATCAACCCTCCATACGACATGCCCATCACATCAAGAGGTCCACCATCAAACTCGTCTCTAATCACTGTTGCATAGTCTTCAGCCATATCCCGAGTAGTATAACCTTCGGGCAATCCATTTTTCCGGGACATAACGTAAATCACGTAGTTTTTGGCTAGGTGCTTAAATTGACCAAACACCCGAATCATAAAACCTGATGGAAGAGTGTTACCGGGTCCACCACTGAAAACAAGAAGGATATTCTCTCCTTCACCGAAGCGTACATAAGGAATCCCATTACTAAAGACCCCCTTTTCAACCATAACCCTAGAACCCCAGTAAACATTTACACCCTAAGCAAATAAGCCTTAGTAAACTGGCTTATGTTTTCGTAGCGTGCGAAACACAAGCTTCAGAAACAAAGAAACGTATTTTATGATTTATTCGGAAAAATTTATAATTGAGATTTATTTCTCAAAATAAGCCGTTTGGTGGGGTCGCGGGGATTTGCCGAGGGGACAAGTGGTGACATCACCCGTTTTTCTGATGCAATTACATGTTTTTGATGTTGCTCAGATTAGATTCAGCTTAGAATTTACAAAACGAAAAGTTAAAAAGAAATGTAGACTTTAAATTAACAGGTTTTCTAAATGAGTGAAGATAAGAAGAGGTTAACCACAAATTTTGGAAAACGAGTAGATGACGATCAGAATTCTGTTACGGCTGGAACCCGCGGTCCAGTATTGTTGCAGGATGTTCATTTGATCGAAAAATTGGCGCATTTCAACAGGGAACGGATACCTGAACGAGTTGTGCATGCCAAAGGAGCCGGGGCGGGAGGATATTTCGAGGTTACAAACGACGTAACCAAATATACGAAGGCAAAGTTTCTTTCTGAAATAGGTAAGTGCACCGAGGTTTTCGTTAGATTTTCAACAGTTGGTGGTGAGAAAGGATCGGCAGATGCTGAACGTGACCCACGAGGATTCGCAGTAAAGTTTTACACAGAAGAGGGAAACTATGATCTTGTTGGAAATAACACGCCTGTGTTCTTTATCCGTGACCCCCTGAAATTTCCGGATTTTATTCACACTCAGAAACGTAATCCGGAGACCAATCTCAAAGATGCAGATATGTTCTGGGACTTTCTGTCTTTAACGCCAGAATCTCTTCATCAGGTAACGATTCTATTCTCTGACAGAGGAACCCCCAGAGCTTTCCGGAACATGAACGGATACGGAAGCCACACCTTCAAGTGGTACAACGAAGACGGCGAATCTTTCTGGATCAAATACCATTTCAAAACCGATCAAGGCATACAGAATTTCACGCGTCAAGAAGCTGAGCACATGAAAGGAGTTGACCCAGATCATGCTACTCGAGACCTCCATAATGCGATTGAACAGGGAGACTATCCTTCATGGACCCTCCAAGTGCAAATAATGCCTGTAAAGGATGCTGAGACGTACCGCTTTGACGTTTTCGACGTAACCAAGGTTTGGCCCCATGGAGATTATCCAGTAATGGAAGTGGGTCGAATGGTTTTGAATCGAAACCCAACAAATTACTTTGTTGAGGTGGAACAGGCGGCATTTTCTCCAGGAAACTTTGTGCCGGGTATTGCGGCTTCAATGGACAAGATGCTTCAGGGTCGTCTTTTTGCATACCATGACGCTCATCGCTATCGATTGGGCCCGAACTATCACCTGTTACCAGTTAACCGACCTAAAGGAGTGAAAACGATGAACTATCAGCGTGACGGGTATATGCGTTTTGATTCCAACGGAGGCGGTGCCCCCAACTACTATCCAAACAGCTTTGGGGGTCCAGAACCTGACATCCAAGCAGCCGAACCACCCTACGAGGTTTCCGGCAAAGTCGCTCGTCAACCATACACTCATCCCAACGATGATTTTGTGCAACCTGGAAATCTGTATCGAAAAGTCATGACGGATCAAGATCGGGATCACCTTATCGGAAACATAGTTTCTCATCTTTGCAACGCTAAAAAGGAAATCCAAATCCGGCAGACAAAAATCTTCTTCAAAGCTGACCCAGAATACGGTCAACGCGTCGCTGAAGGACTTAAGATCAGCCTGTAAAAAACTGAAAATACATAGTTTATCGGCGGGGTCGCGGGGATTTGCCCGTAACCCACAATGGAGATATCACCCGTTTTTATCCCGCAACTCCCCCTTTTTTCTAAATTTTAACCCCAAATACACTTCAACGTGAAAGCTGACGCTGTTCTGAAAAGTTGAAGATGGTGTCAGCGTATGATTGCTCCCTAGCGCTCGCAGGTTACTGCCCTGATCTGAAAGAAAGCGGATTCTAAAACCTTTCAATGAAACTCTCAAATTCTCGGGCTTGCCTTTCATATTCTTCGGTGCTTTCTATAACATTCGAAGTAAGTGTTCTCATGAAGGAGTCGATAAGAACTAATCTACGAGCTGTCTTTTTCCGCAAATATATGATATTAACCCTAAACCCAAGATTTTGTAACCACTCTATGGGTTTATAAATACATTTTTCATTGAGATTTCCGCTTTGAGCTCCGAACAGTCCGAAGGGGATGACTAAAGTGTAATGTTTTCCACCTGAAGCAAAATCACACTTTTTTATTTTATTCCGAATGATAGCTCTTACGTTCTCAACATCGCAGAAATCACTCATTTCTTGTGGAGAAGCAAGACTTACTGCATAGATAATTGTGCCATTTATTGTTCTTTGTAATAGCTGAAGGGGACGAAGTTTTTTGTCAAGATTCTCTCCAAAAAATTTCTTCAATGTCTTAGTTTTACCGACGGCTCCAACACCGCATAAAAGCACAATCTTTTTCATTTTTACCAAATAAATATAGACTCATAACAACTTAAATTTTACTCCGATTTAAAACATTATTACATTCGATGTTTCAAGGTTTTCATGACAACTTGAAAACCTTTTTCAAAAAATAACAAAGAATTCGAGATTATTTATTTTGAATAAATACAATAGTTACTTGGAGACTTCAACATAATTAAAGAAAATGAAACGCTGACCAAATTTTATACAAAAAAAGTTGATAACGATTATTTAAGTGGGATTGCAGAACTCGAAATAGCAGCATTATTCTATGAAAATGAAATAACATTTTCTCCAGACCCCAAATTACCCACTGGGAAGAAATCTGATTTTGTTGCGGAAATTCCTGATCACATGATTGATAAAGAAGGAAATCTGCTCATAAAAAGAGAAGATTAAATTTTAACCCCCAAAACCCAAACCTATACATTCATTTTACGCTTTATTCACTTAAATAGACTTGAATTAGGCGTTATTTTGTAAAATAAGCTTTTTGGTGGGGTCGCGGGGATTTGAACCCCGGACCTCGCGCGCCCCGGGCGCGAATCTTAGACCATGCTAGACCACGACCCCAATAAGGGCAGAAGTATTAACACTCTATTTCAGCTTAAAAACATTGGCAAGGCAGAGAGCACAATCAAAGGATATTCTCATCAGCGGTCATATTAGGCTTCTAATAACAGCGTATTGTTGAAAAACAGCTTTTTTCTAAAATTCCATAAAGAAGCATCAAAATCAATCCGCTGCGGTTCTGCCATAAGCTAGGTGTAGAATGTTGACTCCCTTTCAGCTATGAGTAAAGTATAAAGATGGGTACTCCCAGTCAAAGTGACGAGGGTTAAAGTTGCCTGCAATGGAAGTAGGAAGAATCTGCGTCAAAGTCGTAGGGCGAGAAGCAGGAAAGAAATGCGTAGTCGTAGATCTTGTAGACAAAAACTTCGTTCTAATCACTGGACCTAAAAAACTCTCTGACATAAAACGGAGACGCGCCAACATTAATCACCTAGAACCAACTCGCGAGAAAATCGACATAAACCGAGGCGCAACCGATGAAGAAGTCACTGAAGCACTTAAGACAGCAGGTAAACTGGATGAGATGGCTAAGACAGTGAAGCCCACCCTATCCTAAATCTTTTAACCTTTCCTAACCCTTTTTTCCTTTCTGGAGAAAAATTATGCAAAGAACCAACGAACCTTGGGAAATCAAGCGAAGCTTGGTAGTTAAAGCTGAGGAGGAGACCGACATGCGCTTCGGTCACAGACCTGAAGAACGTCCAATCAAAGAGCACATGCGATTTGGAATAATAAACTTGGACAAGCCTGCTGGACCATCAAGCCACGAGGTTACAGCATGGCTCAAACGAATCCTCAGTCTTGAACATGCCGGTCACGGCGGGACCCTTGAGGCTTAATTAGCCGGGGAAATCCCAAAGTTACCGGTATTCTACCTAATGCCATAGAGGATGCCACCAAAGTAATTCAGGCGCTTCTTCTGGCAGGCAAAGAATACGTCTGCGTAATGAAACTCCATTCTGAAGTTCCAGAAGACAAAGTAACAAAAGTTTTAGACGAATTCCAAGGACCACTATATCAGCGACCACCTGTACGATCATCAGTTAAACGACAACTCAGAACAAGAACAATCTATTACATAGACTTCATGGAGATGGACGAACGGAACGTTCTCTTCAAGGTTGGGTGTGAGGCGGGAACCTACATAAGGAAACTCTGCTACGACGTCGGCGAGGTTCTGGGCTGTGGCGCTCATATGCAGGAGCTTCGTAGAACAAGGGTTGGGCCCTTCGTAGAGGACAAAAGTCTGGTCACCTTACATGACCTTTCTTACCTGTTTAGCCTGTGGCAAGAAACCGAGGATGAAGGTATGCTCAGGAAGTTCGTTTATCCCATGGAAAAAGCCTTGGAGTTGATGCCGAAGATTCATGTTCGAGATTCTGCGGTAGACGCCCTTTGTCATGGAGCCCATTTGACGGCTCCAGGGGTGCTGTCATTAGATGCTGGGATCAAAATCGGCGACACTGTTGCGGTTTTCACCCAGAAAGGAGAAGCTGTAACAATGTCAAAAGCATTTGTTTCTTCCGAGAAGATGCTGAAGATGGATCACGGTTTTGTAGCGAAGACTCAACGGGTTCTGATGCCACGTGGCATGTATCCTAAAATGTGGCGCAAGAATCAGTGAAAACTCGCTTGTTTCAAAAAGGCTAAAAAACATGCTGAATACTTATCTACTGTTGTGCCGGGGTCTCCTAGAGCATTTGCGGGAAATCTGGTAGGGAGCAGATTCCATTAAGGAAGTTCATGCCTGGAATTTCTCCGACTACGGTGAGCCTGTGATCCATTGGGTCGCGTGGGTTCAAATCCCACCCCCGGCGCCAACAAAATTGTCTGTTGCTGTTTTCTCTTTCTTGAGATAATCTTTTTTATTAGATTATCTTATGGATGAAACTATTGGAGACCGCTTGCGATGAACGTAGGAATAGTCGGTTGTGGAGGCATTTCTGGGATACATGTCAATGCATGGAGAGACATAGGACTCTCTGTAGCCGCTGCTTGTGACTTGAATGAAAAAGCAGCCATACAATTCGCTGAAGAGTGGAGAATTCCGTCTCACTATACTAACTTCTCTGAAATGCTTGAAAAGGAAGACCTGTTCGCTGTTTCAGTCTGTGTTCCCCCAAAGTTTCACGCGAATATAGCTGTAGAGGCTCTGGAGTCTGGCTGTAACGTGGTTGTTGAAAAGCCATTCACTGTAGATACTGCTGATGCTGAAAGAGTGCTTGGTACCCTTCAGAAGTCATCTGGGAAACTGACAATAATTCATAGTCAACTCTTTGAGCATTCAATTTTTAATGCGATGAAGAGGGTTAAGGCAGGAGATATAGGACAGGTCATAGGAATGGATGTTGGAGTTTTGCACAATAATGATGAGGTAATGGTGGCAGATAAAAACCATTGGTGCCATAAACTAGCAGGCGGCAGATTTGGAGAAAACTTGCCTCATCCAATCTATCTTCTCCAAGCTTTTCTGGGAAAGTTGGAAGTTAAATCCGTATTAGCTGACAAGTTGGGTCCTCACCCATGGATGGTCTTTGATGAATTGAGGGTAATTTTAGAGGCTGAAAAAAAGAAGTTTGGAACCATTCATATCAGCTTTAATGCGCCCGGACACGACCGAACCGATGTTCATGTAAACATCTACGGCACTGGAGGTACAATCCATGCTGGAATCTATCCCATAAGTAGCCTAGTTGTTTCGAAGCCTGGGCGTGGAATAATGCATTTTGAGAATATGATCCACCAAGTTAAGATCTGGGCTGCATATCTGGGGAATATGATAACCAAAGGAAAAGGACCTAGAAACTATAGTGTTTCTCATGCGAGAATTATCAAGTCGTTTGTGGAAAGCCTCTCTGGTAATGGAGAGCCCCTAGTTACTCCTGAAATGGGATATGAAAACGTTCAAGTCGTTGAACAAATCTGTAAACGAATAGAAGAAAGCCGCGTTTCCGAGAATTAACTGTCAACAGGATAAAAAAAAGAAGACTTTTTGGGAGATGCCCCCAGCCATCACGGTAAAACCTTCCTTGATGGTCTTGACGGCTTTAACTTGCTATTCTTCTTCCGCGCGCGTCTTAGAAGAGGTTATTGTAAACGTGGCTTTCGTAGCGCGTGTTTAACGGTCTTTTCTGTTTCCACATGTACTAACCGATGCTTTTTTCCGCAGATGGGACATGACCAAACTTCTCCAGTGTCCACTTCTTTTTTAGTTGCCTTTGTCTTCAGCAGCCTCTCTTCTTCCTCTTCCAGTTTCTCTTTTGGTGTGGATTTTGAAAGCGACCATGCTCGTTCAAGTATGAAAAGGGTTATGAGGTCCTTTTCGTTTTCTTGTTTGCATAGAGTAACTAGGTGTTTTCCGGGTGCTTTTTTTCCAGTTGCCTTTTCATAGGGTTTGATCTCGTAGTTCTCCCTGATGATGGCTGGAACTTCTTCGATGCTGGAGACAAGTTTTCGTCTAACTTTATCATTCTCATCCGTTTGTGTTAAGGAAATCACGTCGTAAAGCATGCCCTCAATATTGCTGTCTTGAAAAACCATGGTTTTTCCTTCCAACTGTGAGAAGCGGATACCTGCCGGGCATTTCACAGCCTTAACCAAGATCTTTCCCTGTTCTTTGTCTTTGCACATTTTAAAAAGCCAATCACCCGTAAGGAAGTCTTTGACTCTGTAAAAACTCACTTCGCCGTTCCTTAACTGACGCAAACTCATGTCGTACCATGCATCGTTGGGTCGTGTTTCAACTAGCCTAACTTTGATATACTTTAGAAACTGCAAGGGACTACACTTTCTCCGTATTATCTTTTTTTGTGTTATGTTTAAGATTTTCGGGGCTCGTGTGCGTATAATAGAAAAGCATACGCTAGCTATGCTAAAAATAAATAAAAAAAGAAGGGGGATTGAATTCTTTGGGTTGTTGAGTTTAGCCTGCTATTTTCTGTCGGATTGTTATGACTGCGAAGATTGCGGCTATTGCCGCGATCAAGGATAGGACTACTGCGATCCATGCTGGGGTCATGTCAACGCTTGGTTTGTCTAAGATGTCTGTAATGTCAGCTTGTAATGTGCCAACTTCAGTGTCGATTGTAGCTACCTTTCCGTCTATGGCGGTGACTGTTCCTTCTAGTGTTCCTAGAGTAGTGCTTACGGTTGCTACGTTGCCAGAGAGTGTGGTTACTTTGGCGTCTAGAGCTGAAACAGAGGTTGTTACGGTTCCAATGTTAGTTTTGATTGTAGCCACATCGCC
>Ga0315541_1004590_pt1 | contig 10038 bp, 6 predicted proteins | sample SalMarSW160190MG_FD_203095 | JGI IMG/M metagenome (GOLD analysis project Ga0315541, IMG submission 203095) | Salt marsh sediment microbial communities from the Plum Island Ecosystem LTER, Massachusetts, United States - Salt Marsh Sediment SW1601-190 ...
GCACTTTGCAACAAGGACAATTGTGCCGCCATCTTTAACTAACTCTATTGTATTATTTAACGCCTTCTGTGATTGATAGAAGCTAATATCCTTTGGGTAGCCTCCTGCAGACACAAATACCACATCAACACATTGATGAAATTTTACAGAACAAAGTTTCTTAATAGCGGTTACACCTATTTCGAAAACTTTTTCAATATCGCCAGTAAAACAATCTACAAGCATCTTTTTATCATTTATAAGCATATTTAAGCAAAAGTCCACGCCCACTTTTTCAGCTGCTTCGCACATTTCAAGATGTATGAGATTGCCTTCCAAATTCCCCAATCTTGCATAATCATAAATAATATTTGAATGGTTTCTCCGTATGGTTTCATATCCACAGACTCCCGGGAGGATAGATTTTCTACCGCCTCCAAAACCAGCAAAATAATGAGTGTTGAGAATTCCAGTAGTTATAAGAAAATCCGCATTTGCTACTGTTTTATTAATCTTTAACTCATTGCCAGATTCCATCTTACCGTAAGAAACCAAATTGGATGCATGACAGTCATGATTTTGGATACTAAAATTATCAACTATCCAATTACCATACTGAAACCGCATCTCGGCATCAGTCATTTTTCTATGTGTGCCATTGGCAATAACAAATCGTATCTTATTCATATCTATACCAGTTGCTAATATTTCATCAACCAATGGTTTAAGTAATTGCTCAAATGGTCCTGGTCGTGTAATATCGCTAATAATAACTACAATATTTTCTGGCATCGTCTTTTCTAAAAGTTTTGATAAAGATTCTGTGCCAATAGGGGAGTTTAGTTTCTGTTTAATCAATTGATATGGATTTTTGCATGCTGGTATTGCTTTCATCTCTAATACATCAATAATATTTTCTGAAGATATTTTGAGCTCTTTATAACCTTTGCCATATTTTAGTTTTATATTCATAACTTACTTACCAAATTTATAGAATTATTTTTACAAGATACTATTTCATTTAGTAATCAGGTCAATATTTTCAGAAGAGAAGAGGGAATTCAATGTTTAGAATAATAATGTGCTAGCCTTAATGGTTCGGGGATTCTGTATTTTGGCGAACAGGCTAAAACTACTTTCAAAGCTAAATCCAAGCTTACTTTATATCCCTGTGAGACAAAAATAGGTTTTACATCTTTTCTTGTTCTTAACACTGCTCCAATCACATCACTCTTTTTATCTGTTATAAAGGAATATGCTCCTTTTTTATTTTTCGGTTCCTCATACTTACCACAAAGCAAAGATTTTGCACAGCCAATCGTTGGCTTGTCTATCAATATTCCAATATGTGTTGCCAAACCTAATCTCCGAGGATGGGCTATTCCTTGTCCATCAAAAAGGATTACGTCAGGATTTCCCTTTATCTTTTGAAGAGCTGAAAGCAAAAATGGGGCTTCCCGAAATGATAATAATCCAGGGATATATAGGAAGGCTTGATTTAACGGTTTTTTAATTATAACCTTTTCAATAATTGACCAATCTTTGAGCATAATCAAAGCAACTGCTACTTGCACAATTGCATTCTTTTTCTCATAATTCACATCACAACCAGCAACCGTTTTTATATCTTCTAAAGATTGATAAGGACATTCAAGAATAACCTTTTTTTTAAGTTCTTTTTGAATACTTATAGCTTCTTGTGGTGAAACTTGCCAATTGTGTAATTTTCTTATATTCATCCAAATAAAACTTTAACCACGAATGTACGCGAATTCAACACTGTGAAATATTTTATCAGTTTATTTATTCCCTTTTTTATTTACTCTTATTTCATAGGATAAACACAGATTTAATTTATAGTTTCTCACTTTAAAACCTATAGTTCATCTTTTGTGCCTTTGAGCCTTTGTGGTTACAATTATCTAAAAGATTTTCCATCCTGCCTTATTCAACCTAAGAACCGATGTATTATATGGGTCACAAATTTCTTCTTCAAGATAATCATTATAGCCTATTTGATGCAACTTCTTTATCATTTGTTTTCTTTCTTCTTTTGGCATTAGCCTGGGGTCGCTCATCACAGCAGCACGAAAATATATACCTGCTTCTTTTAGATATTCCAGAGCATGATAGGGGAGTTCATAAAATTTCCCTTGAGCCCCAGTTCTTTCTTGAAATCCTTCAGCAGTTCCTGCTTTAAGTGATACTCTTACATATAAGTTATTGTATTTTTTTAACTCTTTAACATACTCTTTGTCATTTCCTAAAAGTATAGCATTTGTTTCTAAAATAAAGAAGTAATTTGTTTTATTTACTAAATTCAAGATTTCTAAAAGATGTTCTTTACAAATAGTTGGTTCTCCACCTGAAATTCTTAACTTATTTATTCCTTTATTTTTTGCATTATAAATTAGTTTATAAGCCACTTCTTTGGGAGTGTAAAACTTTCCAAACTTGAAAGGAAAATCACGAGAAAAACTGACCCAGCAAAATATACATCTGAGACAACATCCACAAAGATATCCAGTAGAAATACCACCATAAACGCCTGTACAATAGAAATTCGTATATTTACGCGAGAGATTCTGACATACAATCTTTTTTGTTTCTTCAGCTAAAAGAAGAGGGTCAAACGGCGTAAAATCTTTTTCTAAAAATGCTTGATATGGCATTTGAGGGACCAAACATAATCTTTTATTTATTTACCATTGAATCATCGGTTAATTACAATCCCCGATTTATTCGGGGACTAATATCTAATTTGCCCAGTGGAATAATTTTTGTAAAACAAAAATTGCTTCGTATTCCTCTGGGTGAACAAATAAAATGTCAAAATCCAAATGCACAATTATGTCGAATGTAAATACTTTGGAGGTCAAATTTTTTATATTTGTCATTTGATATTTGTCCCGACAAGTCGGGATTATTAGAAATTTGTAATTTGTAATTAGTCATTGTATTTGTGATGATAATATTTAAGTTTTTGCATAAGGCAAGTTAGATATATTCTTTTCCAATTCCAATTGATGTTTAAGACAAAAATCAGCTTCTTTTATATCAGTCTCTGGTAATGAATTTGAAAAATGCATAACACATTTTGGGTTATCACAATGTCTTAAACCAAAAGTATGACCTAATTCATGAACCGCTTCCTTTAGCACCCTTTGGAAAAATAAGTTTTCATCTTCGCTTTTGCCATAATAACTTTCTCTTAAACGAGTAACAGAAATTAGACATGCATTACCTTTTATATCAGCGAGACCAAAGATAAAATTCAGTCCATAGGTGTAGAGATCTTTACCAATAATCCCCAGTGTTCTTTCTGCATCAGGTTGGATACTCTTCTTTAACTGATGTAAAATAGGAGAGGCTAAATACTGATTTCTTTTTGGATTATACGCGTCTTCAAGCATAGGCAAAGAAGAGGAAATCTCAACATTTAGTTTGAATCTTTCTTGTAAAGGTTCTTTAAGTTTTTCTAATAATGTTTTATCAATATCTCCGATTGGGAGTAAATAGATTTTCTTCTTTTTTTTATTTTGCATATACTATAATTCAGTGCAAATATCTGTCAGCGACAGACTCACAGACTTGTCTACCGTCAGGTAGGGAACACGGAGAAAAACTTAATAATTTCTTAAAATAGGATATAAAAACTCTGTGTCTTTGTGTCCCCGCCTGCCAAAGCGAAGCGGCGGGCAGGTCTGTGGCAAGTTTTAACCATCACTTAAATTTCAGTTTGTCTATAGACCTCATCAATCCTTTCCTGTAGCTCTATTGTCAAACGAATTGCTTTTGCCATTTTCATATATTGATTAATCTCATCAAGAGAAAGTCTTCGTTTTTTTCTATCCTTTAAATACTTATGCATAACTTGATATGCTCCGATCCGGTATTCCCAAACCTCTCTCGTTATACCTTCAAAATACTGGTCTTTGTTTATAAAAACTCTTTGGTTCTTTTCATCATAAAAGACTTTTTCCACAGTATTGGAGTTACCTTTGGGAAAAGCAATTCCAGTCTCAGCAAGTTCTGGAGATTTAAACAAGTGAAGTTTAACAAGTTCTTTCCCAAGATTACTTAATTTTTTGAATACATTATTATTTGAAGGTAATGGAATTCTTGGAAAATCTATCTTGAGAAATTCTTCATAACGCTTTCGGTAAGTAGAGGAGTAAAGAACAGCATAGATGTAATAGAAAATCTCCTCAGTGGTTGGTTCTTTTTTATAAAGAGTGGATACGGCTTTTATGAATTCGGGAGTGAAATTTGGCTCTTTTGTTTTATATTCTGCTTTTGGCTCAAAGACCATCATAACAGTGCCTTTGGACTTCTGCTTTCTATCTTCTTCTTGTTTATAAAGATAGAGAGGGAAGAAGTAGGTGCCATCAGATATTAAGTGTCTGTCTCCAATTAAATTACAAATGAGGGCACTAAAATCTTCTATCTTGGGGATCTTCCTGATTGTGGTCAATACCAAATTATCTTTATTTAAGACATGCATCGTTAAATTCCTTCTATCTCTTTCTACTAGTATTGGTTCATAACAAATATATCTATAATCAAAGGGACGATAAGCATAATGATAGATTCTATCTTCAGGCTTCAAACTCTTAATATTTTGTCTTGCTTCAGATAATTTCCAAGTTCCTGAATCTTTAAGGTTCAGGCTTTGTCTAACCAATTCATCAGGTAATGATCCTGCAAATATTCTAATTCTCTGGATTATCTCTTCTTTTTTGAATCCTACAACAAAATGATCTCTATGGGTATTTACACCACTCGACCACTCCTTAAAAATATCCGTTACCTTCCAGAATTTTTTATATTCTTCTTGCAGAGTAAAATCTTTTGGAACGAAGAAGTAATAAGGAGCGGTTGGGGTAAGTTCTTGCCATTCGGTTGATTGCAAATCATTTCTAAAAAGGTATTTATATTTTCCCTCTCTTAGTCCCCAGAGGTTAGCGTAATAAACCTTTTTCTCTTTTTGTGCTTCTTCCAGTTTCACATATAAAGCAATGGCAACACCTTGCTGTATATCAAACACATTCTCATCTTTACCTCCTTCAGGAGTCTTTTCGCCAATTCTGGAAGAACCGTGAAGATTCAGGATATAAATCTCATCAAAGGTTTCAAGAATCTTTCTCCTCATCCCACGATGGATTACTCCAGAAAGATAAGAATTATTCGTAATAAATCCAATAATTCCTTTGCCAGCCTGTTCTATCTTCCAATGTGCAAAACGAATGAATTTTATGTAGTCATCAGAAAGCGGCTGAATATTCCGTTCGGTTCTCACATCTTCTTTATAATCGCTCATCAAGTTTTCAATAAAATCAGACTTGTTTTCTGAACTCACTGAATATGGTGGATTGCCAACCACAACAAGAATTGGGACTTTTTCCTTTATCCGTTGTGCTTCTTGACCTTCTCTTGTAAGGTCCATAAGAAAGCTTATCTCCTTTGGCTGTTTCATCTCCAATGTATTGGTCAGATAATATTGAAACCTTTTGTCCTTATTAATTTGTCACTCCAGCAATCTTTTAGCAGGGATCTATTGAATTTACAAAGGAGATTCCCGCTTAAAACATGCGGGAATGACAAAAACGGACAGACACTAATTTACCAATTTAACCGATTCAACTGATTTAACTAATTCAACCGATTCAACTAATCTAATGTGCCTCCAGCCAATTTTTGCCATACCCGATATCAACAACTAATGGGATAATATTGCTGTATTCTGGCGGCAAAACAGATTCCATTTCTGTCTTTATCAAGTATTTGTATTTATCAATAATATCAGTTTTAACTTCAAAAACTAATTCATCGTGAATCTGTATAATCATTTTTATCTCATCGCCCTTATCTTTTATCTTGTTATAGATATTGTTCATAGCGATTTTGATAATATCAGCTGCAGTGCCTTGAATGGGCATATTTATAGCGGTTCTTTCAGCAAATGCCTGGATTTGATGATTATTACTGTTAATGCCAGGAAGGTAGCGTCGCCGATTGAAAATGGTTTTTACATATCCATTCTTGTGAGCAAACTCTTTTGTTGTATCAATATATTCTCTTACACTTGGATAATGCGAGAAATAGTTTTCTATAAACTCTTGGGCTTCTTTTCGTGAAATTCCTAAATCTTGTGACAGAGAATATGAACCCATTCCATACATAATTCCAAAGTTGATAACTTTTGCTTGCCGTCTTTGATTATGGCTGATTTCATTTTCTTTTAATCCAAAAACCAATGCAGCTGTTTGAGAATGAACATCCCCACCTTTTCTAAAATTTGCAATAAGATTTTCATCTTTGGAAATTATCGCCATTACACGAAGTTCTATTTGAGAATAATCAGCAGAAAGAATTGAAAAGTCAGAACGGTGAGGCACAAACCCTTTTCTCATCTCCCTACCAATCTCAGTGCGAATAGGGATATTTTGCAGATTTGGTTCAGAACTTGAAAGCCGACCGGTTGCTGTTACGGTCTGATTAAATGAAGAATGAATACGTCCAGTTCTTGAATTAATCAGTTTTGGCAAGGCATCTACATAGGTTGATTTCAACTTCTTTAATTGACGGTATTGTATAAGATTTTGTGCTATTTCATAATCTCTACTCAGTTTTGCCAGAACCTCTATATCAGTTGAATAGCCAGATTTGGTTTTTTTTATAATAGGTAGTCCCAATTTCTCAAATAATATTTCAGATAATTGCTTGGGCGAGTCTATATTGAATATCTCACCAGCAATTTGATGAATGTCTTTTTGCAGGATTGCAAGTTTGAGTTCCAACTCCTTTGATAGTTTTCCAAAGAAAATCTGGTCAACCGAGATTCCATTCTTTTCCATATTTGCAAGGGTCTTAATAAGGAGCATTTCAATCTTGAAAAACAGTTCCTGCATATTAAATTCCGCTAACTTTTTCTCAAAAACTTTCCATAACCTGAAAGTAATATTTGCATCTTCTCCGGAATATTTTGATGCGTCTTCAATGGATGTTTCAGTAAAACATAACTGGTTCTTTCCTTTCTTGCCAATAAGGGCTTCAATCGGAATCATTTTGTGATGTAGGTATCGTAAACTGACTGCATCAAGGTTATGCCGGTGTTCCTCTGGCGAAAGAAGATAAGAGGCAATCATTGTGTCAAAATAAAGATTCGCAATTTCTATCCCTTCATTCTGAAAAACCATATAATCAAATTTAATATTGTGACCTATGAAGTGTTTTTTATCATCCTCTAAAATTGGTTTCAACGAGGCTAAGACATCTTTAGCACTTAGTTGCTTACCAATATGATGTCTTATTGGAATGTAATATGCCTTATCTGGCTCAAAGCAGATTGAGATGCCAACTATTTTTCCATTAATAGGACTGCAAGAGTTTGTCTCAAGGTCAACAGAAATTTTTTCTTGCTTTTGCAGTTTGGAGAGAAGTTTATCAAACTCCAACTTACCATTAACTATGCAATACTCAATTTCTTCGGTAGGGGAGACCTCTTTCTTTTGTGCAAAATATTTCAAAAATGTGTTCAGCTCATATCGTTCACAAAACCTTCTTAAATCTTCTGTGAAAATATTTTGGAGAGTCAAATCTTCCAGCGAAATATCTATCGGTGCATTGCGGTCAATTGTAACCAATTCCTTTGATAAGATACCCTGCTGAGCAAATTTTTTTACATTTTCCTTAATTCGTTCTGGAGATACTTTTTCAGCATTTGCAAGAATATTTTCCAAATTGCCAAACTGCTCCATCAGTTTAATAGCGGTTTTGATCCCAATTTTTGGAATGCCAGGAATATTATCAGCAGAATCGCCAGTCAATGCCAGAATATCAATAACTTTATCAGGGGTTGTGCCAAATTTTTCCTTTACTTCCTCTTTGCCAATATGCTTATCTTTAGATAAATCAAACAAAGTGACCTTATCGCTTACAAGCTGATAAAAATCTTTGTCCCCAGAAACTATTACAACATCATATTCTTCAGAAAATATTTGAGATAGAGTTCCAATAATATCATCAGCTTCAAAGCCACTCAAGGACAGATGTGGAATATTAGCAGACTTAACCAATTTTTGAATTGGGTCTAACTGGTCAACTAATTCTTCAGGCATTTTGTCTCTTGTAGCTTTATAATCTGGATATTTCTTATGACGAAATGTAGGCTCTTTTTCATCAAAAGTAATTGCAAAGTATTTTGGATTAAATTTCTCAATTATAGAAATGATTGTACGAAGAAAGCCAAAAATAGCGCTGGTGTTTTCTCCTTTTGAGTTTATCAAGGGCCTGTTCTTAAAAGCATAAAAAGAACGGTAGATAACCGCCGTGCCGTCAATAATATAAAGTTTATCTTTCATAATAAATTCAAATTTCAAGATTTATAACTTAAGTGTCAATAATAAATTGACAAAAAATCATATAATCAGAAAAAGATTTAATATGAAACATACATCCCGATCCCGATTCATCGGGAAGACAAAGGAGTATGAAAATTTAATATGGTTTGGAGTCGGCAAGTCTCTTGCCGAATTCAGCCGAGAGACTCGGCTATTCCATACACATATTTATATTTACATATGAAAAAATTATTTTTTATAGTTATTTTATTGTTCTTAGCAATTTCACTTTTTGCAAGCGAATATACAGTATCTTATGTTAATTCATCCAGAAAAGACCATCTTCAAATATACCATCTGCAAAATAGAAGTTATATTGATATTTATGATTTAACAAGAGTATTGGAAGCCAATTTAGATATTAATCCAAATTTACAAATAATCGATTTTACAGTTTTTAATAAAAAGTGTAGATTCTTTTTTGATAATAAATGGGTAAAATTTGGCAAAAAAAACTATAATCTATATGATAATATAAAGATACAAGATGGTAATTTTTATATCCCGAAATATTTTTTAAATCTATGTGCGAATAAATTCTTTCCTGACCGTGTTGTAATCAAGAATAATAGAATAATTGTTAATCTTACTACTATGGAACAGTATCTAATCAAACGAATAGTAATTGATCCAGGTCATGGAGGTAAAGACCCAGGTGCAGTTGGTAGGCATATAGTATTAAAAGAAAAAGATATAGTTTTAAACATCGCAAAGAAAGTAAAAGAACTTCTTGAAAAAAATCTTGATGTAACAGTATTACTTACTCGTGAAGACGATAGATTTGTTTCTCTTGGTGATAGAACAGATTTTGCAAACAACCATCAGGCAGACCTTTTTATAAGTATTCATTGTAATGCATCTTATAATACTAAAGCTAACGGCACAGAGGTTTATTATCTTTCAACAGCACAAACTGATGAAGCACGTGCAGTTGAAGCTATGGAAAATGATGCTATTAGATTTGAAGACCCGGAAAGCATCAAAAGATATTCCGACTTAGACTTTATTCTTTATGATATGCGGCAGAATGAATATCTTATTGAAAGTAGTGAATTAGCTGAAATGTGTCAGGGGTATTTAGTTAAAGGATTAAATACTAAAGATAATGGTGTAAAACAGGCAAACTTCTATGTGCTCAAGGGAGCTTTTATGCCTGCAATATTGGTAGAGGTTGCATTTCTTTCTAATAAGTGGGAAGAACGAAAATTACAATACAGAAATTTCCAGAATGGAGCCGCAAAGTCAATTTATGAAACAATAAAGGAGTTTAAGAAGAAGTATGATAAGATGAATTGACTTTGCATTCTATTATATATAAAAATAATTTAAAATGAATATTTTTATATAAAACTTGACAATATTTTGAATTTTAATAAAAAAAATATTATATTGTTTTTAGTTATGTATTAGAATTTTTTTGTTTTATTAAAATGTTAATTATAATTAATAATATCATTCTTTAATAACAGGTAACAGTGACAAAAATTATTATAGCTGTATTGCTAACTTTTTTATTATTTAATATTTTAGTTGCTGATGAAATTCAGAATTCTACTATTGAAAAAATAAATGATAATTTATACAGGATTGGAAGTATATTTATAAACAAAGAAAAAAAAGAAATCATTTTTCCTGCTGAATTTAATATGGAAAAAGT
>Ga0315541_1004594_pt1 | contig 10034 bp, 7 predicted proteins | sample SalMarSW160190MG_FD_203095 | JGI IMG/M metagenome (GOLD analysis project Ga0315541, IMG submission 203095) | Salt marsh sediment microbial communities from the Plum Island Ecosystem LTER, Massachusetts, United States - Salt Marsh Sediment SW1601-190 ...
AAGCGCCCCTACGCACCTTCTGGATGGCCCAGGCCATGCGGCCCCCGCCGCTGTCGTACGGCCGCCTCGTACGCCTCGGCCAGCCCAGGCACGGTGCGGAGGTCGGGGATGCGGCGGGGATCGGTCCACTGGAAGCGGACGTGCTCCCAATCCGGCCGGACGGCTTCGGACGTCTCGCACTGAAGCAGATAGGGGTGGACGACCCAGACGACCCCGAGCGCCCAGTCCGGGAACCTGACGGCCCGGCCTTCGGCGAGAAGGTGGACCTGCGAGCGCGCCAGGCCGGTTTCCTCTTCGATCTCGCGGTAGGCCTGCTCGGTCGGTCCAGCGTCCTCGACGGAGCCGCTGATGGCCGCCCAATGCCCCGGATAGGTGCTCACCCGATCGCTGCGCCGGCCCAGGAGGACCGTGCCATCGGCGGGATTACGCAGGAAGCACGTGACGACGTGGCGCAGTTGCATCTGCCGCCCCCCCCTCGGCGCCAGCGTGGTCGGAGCAGTCGGAGCCGGCCGGCTCAGAACTCCGGCGGCATGTCTATGGGCGTGCCCTCGTGGACCTCCGCGTCGGCGGCGCGGTAGGCGTCGTAGTATCTGGCGGCGATGACATCCCAACTGACCACGTCCATGAGGTAGCGGTAGAGCTTGAAGCCGAGGTCCCAGCGGAGCCCCTCGTCCTCGGCCAGCCGCAGGACGCAGTCACGCAGCATCTGCTTGTTGGTGAACAGCAGGCCGCCGCCGCTTTCGAGCGTCTGGGCGGTCAGGCCCTCCATGGGTGCGGTGGTCACGTAGGGTTTGTTGAGGGCGATGATGCGCGCCAGCGTGCCGGACTGGGTCTCGTCGATGCTGGGCAGGACGACGAAATCGCAGATGCCCATCACCTTGTAGTAGATGTCGCCGCGTGGGGTGAAGCGGTAGAAGTGTCCGATCCCCTTCTCTTCCAGCAGCTTCACGCCGTTGACGTAGCGCTCGAATTCGCTCCGGTCGTTCGGGTCCCGGATGTCGCCGGCACCGAGCAGGAGCCAATCCTGGCCGGTCTTCCGATAGATCTCGTCGTGCACGCCGTCCCACATGTCGGTCATGATGTCCCAGCGCTTGTTGGCCTGGATCCAGCCGACCAGCCCGATGACGTGTCTGCTCCGCAGCTCGCCGAGGCCGATTTCGGCCTTGACCTGTTCGACTTTGTCGATGGGGATCCGCCTGTCCGGCCGGGCCCCGTGGGGGATGATGACGATGTTGCGTGGCCTGTCCCATTTCCTGACGGAGAACGTCCAGTCCAGGCGCCACTTCTGGTAGTGGCACTTGAAGATGAGCACGTTGCAGAGGCCGGCGAGCCGGCGAATGAACTGCTCCTCATGCTCCTTCATCCGGCCGTGCACGGTATGGGCTTCGACGACGGTCGGCCAGCCCTTCAGGCGCTGCAGCAGCTTCAGGAATCTGGCGTTCATGTCCGAGCCGCCGCGTCCGTCCACGTGGTTATAGAGGCCGTACTCGTGCTGGAAGTGCACCGCGTAGGGGTCGAGTTCCTGGATCTTCTCGACCACGGGACGATACCAGTCCTTGCGGTTCACGTCGATGAGGGGGAAGACGTTCTCGCCCCGGCCATCGGTGTGCGAGATGACGTACGTGGGGCGATCGGGCTCTCGTTTCTGGATGAACTCCATGGCCTCTTCGGCAAAGGTGCCGATGCCGCACTTTCGCGGCGGCCAACTGCTCACCATCACAATGGGTCTTTTCGCTGACACAGGGCTTTCACCCTCGATGGCATTGCTGCAAGACCAGCGCCGGCGCGAGGTGCCGGGTCAGAGCCTCGGCACATAGAAGGCGGCGCGCCCCGCGGCCGTTCCCTTGGCCACGCGGTCCTGCTCGCTGAAGACCTCCGTAAGCGTCAGGAGCGCGAGCAGGAAGCAGAGCGTGCTTTCGGCGCCCTGGTTCTGGTTCACGCCTTCGGCGGTCAGCCCGTCCGAGCAGCCGCCGGTCTTGAAGTTGTAGAGGGATTCCCCCAGGTCATTGACCCCGAGGAACCAGTCGAAGGCCATGCGCATGTACTTCAGGTACTCGCGACGGCCCGTCAAGCGAAACGCCACCTTGCATGCCTCGCACAGGCCGCAGGCGTCGATGGACTGCTGATCGAAGGAGGACGGGGCCTCCTCGCCACGCGCGTGCCAGCCATCGTTGCCCACAAGCGAGAAGTGGTCCGCGCGATCGCACATGGTCAGGATGAAGTCCAGCGTCTGCTTGCCGAGCCGGCGGTACTCTTCCTTGCCCGTCACTTCGTAGCCCAGGAACAGCGACTGCGGTATGACGGCGCTGTCGTAGGTGACCACCTGCTCGAACCAGGGCCAGCCTTCGCCGGAAGCGGCCTTGAACTTGTCCACGTGGGCCGATGCCAGGCGGTCGATTTTGGCGACGATGTCCTCAGCCTCGGGGAAGCGCTGCAGGTAGTAGTAAAGGCCGAGGATGGCGTATGCGCGCCCGCGCAGGTTCAGGGCCGACAGGTTCCCCAGGGCGTTTTCGAAGACTTCCTGCGACAGATTCGCGTAGGGCGTCGGCCCGCGATAGGTCGTGTAGCCGAGCCCCCACAGAGCCCTGCCGTAGCAGTCGTCACTGCCTACCTCGTCGAGGAAACGCCGGTCGTATTTGATGAAGTTGTGGAACAGGCCGTCGCCGCGCTGAGCGTAGCTGACGAAGGCCAGGTAGATGCCGAGCAGGCGTTCGGACTGGGCCGAGCGGAACAGGTCGTAGTGCTTCGACGTCACGACCAGGGCACGTGTGTTATCGTCCGTGCAGTAGCCGTGGGACCGGTCGGGCACGGAGTAGCGGGCGTGCTGGAGCAATCCCGTGTCGTCGGTCAGGCGCTCCAGGTGATCCAGCCTCACCCGCGGCAACCCCGTGATGGGCAGCACGTGCCGCATGCTGACGTCCGGCATCGAGGCGCGGACGCGGCGTGTGGTTATCGCCTCACGGAAGGTCTCCAGGTAACGGCGCCCGACCTCGCCCCAGGTCATCCGGCGCGAGAACTCGTAGGCGTTGGCCCGCATCTCGCGCAGCTTGGCCGGATCGGACAGCAGGCTCAGGATGGCCTTGCCCATGCCCTCCGGGTCGCGGAAGTCAACGAGCGTGCCCCGGTCCTCCGCCAGCAGTTCCTCTGCATACCAGTAGCGCGTCGAGACGATCGGTTTGCCCGCGCCCAGGGCGTAGGCCAGCGTGCCGCTGGTGATCTGCTCGCGGTTCAGGTACGGCGTCAGGTAGATGTCGGTCGCCTTCAGGAACTCGCACAGCTCCTCCAGGGCCGCGAAGCGGTCCGCGAAGAGCACGTTCTTCTGCAGACCCAGGCTCCTGGCCAGCCTCTGCAAGCTGAGCCGGTAGCTCTCCCCCTGCTCCTTCAGGACGTTCGGATGCGTGGCGCCCAGCACGATGTAGCACAGGTCGGGGTACTCCTCCACGACGGGCGGCAGGGCCTGCAAGGCATACTCGATGCCCTTGCCCGGGTTGAGGAGCCCGAAGGTCAGGATCAGCTCGCGACCCGTCATCTCGAACTGCTCCTTGTAGAGCTGCGGCTCGACCAGCGGGATCTCCGGCACGCCGTGGTGGATGAGGCGGATCTTCTGCTCGGGCGCGTCGTACACCTCCTGCAGGAAACGGACTGCCCGCTCGCTCATGACGACCAGCAGGCTGCTCAAGACGATCATCTCCCGCATGACGGCGCGCTGGGACTCGGAGGGCTCCTTCAGAACCGTGTGGAAGGTCGAAATGATCGGGCAGCGCAGCTCCCGCAGCAGGTCCAGCACGTAGCTGCCGTCGTGGCCGCCAAAGATGCCGAATTCATGCTGAAGGGAAACCACGCGCACGTTGTTGTAGTTGAGGAACTCCGCGCCGCGGACGTACTCTGCATTGTCGTGCTGGCTGAGGGCGTCCTCGACCTCGTCGGGATAGGAGAGGTCCTCCTCGGGATCGTCTACGGCCATGACCACCGTGCGCAGCCGGCCCTCCGTGGCCCTGCGCACGGCCAGGACAAGGTCAGACGTGAACGTCGCAATCCCGCACCGCCGGGGCGGATACGTGGATATGAAGGCAATCGCGTCCTTCAAGTCGCTAATGCTCACCGGCGCTTCCTCGGCCATGATGTTATCTGCCGGCCCCTTTCGCCCTGGCCTGCCGGACCGGCCATGCTCCCCCGATATCATTATAATCAGCCGGCCGCCCGCCTTCAAAGAGTGCTTGCGCTCAGCATCGGCCGAAAGGCAAGCGTCAGTAGGGACGGTCGTAGCCTTCGCGGCCCATCAGGCCGTAAGTGTACACCTTGCCCAACTCGACCCCCGGCTGATCGAAGGGATTCACGCCGTAGAGCCCGCCGCTGTAAGTGACGGCGTATTCCAGCAGCATGAACAGCTCCCCCAGCACCCGGGCGGTTACGGCAGGGATGCGGAGCGTCAGGTTCGGACGGTGCTTGTCCCGCAGGGCAAAGCGCGTGGCCGCCAGCTCCGCCCCGAACAGCTCCCCGAAGGTGTGGTCCGCCAGGTAGGACAGCTCCTGCTCGCTCGCCCCGCGGCAGATCGGCAGGGCCTCTGACCCGCCGCCCGCCGCCCCGGCCAGAAGGTCCTCCACCTCAATTAGGGTGACGACCTTGTCGAACCGCCCATCCTGGTAGAGCTGCATGACCGAATGCTGGTCGGTGACGCCCACGGCGCCGACGGGCGTCGGACCCACAAAGACGTCCTTGCCGCTCAGACCGTGGCGCTTGCCCAGGCTCTCGGCCCAGAGCTGGCAATACCAATCGGCCAGGCGGCGGAGAGCGTTGCTGTAGGGCATCAGAACCGTGATCGGCTTGCCCCTTCCGTAGAAGAGATAGAGGATGGCGGCATAGAGCGCGGCGGGGTTGTCGTCCAGCGCCTCGGCCCGGCAACGCTCGTCCATGGCGGCCGCTCCGGACAGCAGCTCGTCCACGTCCACGCCGCCGACGGCCGCGCTGAGCAACCCGACGGCGCTCAACACGCTGAACCGCCCCCCTACGTTAGCAGGGATTGCCAGCGTGAAATAGCCGTCCGCCTCGGCCACGCGCCGCAGCAGGCTCTTCTCGGGGTCCGCGTCCGTGGTCGCAATGATCTGCTTCGCCGGATCGCCTCCTTCCCGCCGCAGCCAGTCGCGAACGAACAGGAACTGGCTCATCGTTTCGGCGGTCGAGCCGGACTTGGTGATGACGTTGAAGACCGTCGCCTCCAGCTCATCGCGGACCACGTCGCAGAAGCCCGACAGCAGGGCCGGGTCCACGTTGTCGAGGACGAACATGCGCGGCGCCCCCAGCCGTGCAGGATGCCCGGCGGGAAGCAGATTGTGGAAGGGGTGGTTGAGCGCGCCGTGGACGGCGATGTTGCCCAGCGCCGAGCCGCCGATCCCCAGCACCGCGAAGTTCCTGCACCAGCCATGCAGCTCTTCGGCCTTCTGTTTGACGCGGTCGACCAGATCAGCGTCGTAGGGAAGCTCCATGAAGCCGATGTCCTTGCCCCGGCGCCGCTCGACGTCGCGGCGGCAGTCGGCGATGCGGCCGGCCAGGCCATCCAGCTCGGCGCGGCTCAGGCCGTGCTCTTCGCCGATCGCTTCCTCAAAGACGTTCGTCGCGTCGACCTCGACAACGCTCTCTGAACTCATCGTTCCTTCCCCCTCTCGGGATCGAATTGGCCTTTGCTCGTGGGGGCCTGCTTGAACGGAAGGTGCCAGTCCACCATTATGTCCGGGCGGTCGCAGCATTCAACTGCACGGAGGGCAACGGGAACGTATCCGCGTTGAAACGGCCCCCTGCCCGTGCTATAAGGGCACTCATGGACTGGAAGAAACACATCCTCACCTTCGTCGTGATCTTTCTGCTGATGGGTCTGCTCCTCAGCGGCCGGGGCGCCTGCACGCAGCAGCAGGCGGGGGGCCCCATTCGCCCCCCCGACGCCACACTGGCGACCATCGACCTGGCCGACAGGCCCGGGCACGCGGCAGAGCGTTCCTACCAGATACAGTGCGAGGTGGCCGACACGAAGGAGAAGAAACGGCGCGGGTTGGCCGGCCGGCCGGGGCTGGAACCGGGCTACGGGATGCTGTACGTATACGATCCGCCGCAGAAGCCCGAGTTCTCCGAGGCCGAGACGGGCTTTGCGCTCTCGCTTGCCTTCCTCCGGGACGACGGCACGATAGCAAAGATCCAGAGGACGGCGAAGAACGACCGCCAAGTCATCACTCCCGACGACCCGGTCACGTACGTGCTGGAGGTCCGCTCGGGCTGGTTCGAAGACCGGAACGTCCGGATCGGCGATCGTTTCCTGCTGCCCCCCGAACTCACGGCGTCGCCGAGCGTGGAAGAGCCGCCGGCGCCCTCTCCCGAACCTGAGCCGGCAGCCGAGCCCGCCCCTTCAGGCTAGCGGGCTGGTGGGGCCGGGCAGGCGTATGCCATGCGCCATCGTACGGCGCCCAAGCTCTTGGGACTGACGACGGGGTGCCCGGGCGACGCACCTCCGTGTCGCCTGTAGCACCGGCAGGCCCGAGGCCCACAGTCTCCCCGCCGGTGAGAACTTGCCGCCATGGATGGCGGCGCCACAGCCTGCGGTGCGTTGCGCGGCTCCCTTGGAGTGCGGCGGGTTCCGGCCTTCGTAGCCGCAGCGGCTACTACGGCGGAGTAGGCTGCCGCCGCTTTGGGGTCGCAGCAGCCGTGGCGAAGGACGAGCACGAGGACGACCGGACGGCTGGCGGGGCATCCCCCGCCGCAATCGGTCTTCCCCGGTACCTCCACCGCCGCCCAAGCCGGCGGGCTCAAGCATCCTCGTCGGGGGGCGGTTCTTCCTCCTCGGCGCCCTCGCGGGCTTCCAGGCTCAGCCCGGCCGTATGGTGCGTCTTGACGGCCACGTAGATGCAGGCGATCAGCCCCCCGAACAGGATCGCGGCCGCCACGGCACCCAGGGCCGCCGGCGCGATCAGGTCGCTCACGCTCTCGAAGACCCCCGGCTCGGCCGTCTTGCGCAGATAGGCCAGCAGACCCAGGAACAGCACGACCGTGCAGCCGACGCCCAGCATGGCCACGTAATGCCGCGCAAGCACCAGCGAGAGGAGCAGTATGCCCAGGAACCAGCCCCAGCCGGCCAGCGTGACCGAGTGCTTCAGGATCTTGTCGTAGCCGCCGTAAGGCTGCGTGATGTCGCTGAAAAACTGAGTCGCCAGCAGGTAAATGAGTATGGCAGGCGTGACGACCTTCACGAACGCGTCGAACCAGTAGTGCACCTTGATCTCGCTGTGGCGGTTGATGTAGTCCTTCAGCTCGTCCAGGTGGAAGAAGTAGCCGACGGCGATGCATTCCAGCAGCCCCACCAGCGCCAGGCCGTAGTCGCTGGTCCAGCGCCCCACGATGTCCAGCCACATCAGCCCGCTGCGCGTGCAGAAGAACAGGCTGCCGACGAAGCCGAACGTGCAGAAGATGGCCGTCATCTTGGCGCGCGACGTGTGGGGGAACCGGTCCCGGAAGCCCGTCACCACGCCTTCCACGATGCTGAAGGCGCTGTCGATCCCCAGCGAGATCAAGCACACGAAGAAGAGGAACGACAATAGGGCCACGCCCCACCTGGCCAGGGGCATCTTGGCCAGGGCGATCGGATAGGTCTTGAAGACCAGGGCCGGGCCGCCCTCGACGACCTCGCTGACGGGCTCTCCGTGCAGGTAGGCCAGGTACCCCAGCACGCTGAACACGGCCAGCCCCGCCAGGAAGCTGGTGGCGCAGTTGCCGAAGCTGGTGATGAAGGCGCTATTGGTCACGTCGCTCTCGGGCGGCATGTAGCTGGCATAGGCGATCAGGATGCCGAAGCCGAGGCTGAGGCTGAAGAAGATCTGGCCGTAGGCGGCAATCCAGACCGCCGGATCCTTCAGCAGCTCCCAGTTCGGCTTCAAGTAGTAGATCAGCCCCGCCGTCGAGCCCGGCAGCGTCAGCCCCCTCACAAGGACGATGAGGAGGAGCATCACCGGCAGGGGCACGGTGATCATGACGACCCGCCCCACGTTCCGCACGCCCTTGAAGATAATCAGGAAGATGGCGATCCAGGTCACCAGCGAACCGACGGCCAGGTTGGGGCTGATGCGGAACATGCCCGAAACGTAGCGGACCTGCCGCTCGCGCGGGGGAGCGCGTTCAGGCGGGCCTGGGGCGTTGTACTCGTGGGCCGCCTGCCAGAAGCCGGGCCGGAACTCGCCCAGGCAGACCTCCCGGAAGTAGTTGTCCACGTTCTCGCTCAGGGCGACGTAGTGGATCCGCTCGGCTTCGGGCTTGCCCTGCTCCTGCGCTATCTGCTCGGCCACCTCTTCGGCGGTCCAGACCGGCAGGCGCTGCTCCGCCGGACGCGCCTCTTGGGCCCCTTCCAGCCGGCGTCTGGCCTCCGCGTCGCGCGCCGGCATGTATAGCCTGATCCGGGAGGGAGACGTCTCCTTGACGAACGGCACTCCCTGCGCGTCCCGCTCAACCGTGGACGCCGGGGCGGGGCGGGTCCAGGCGAGCGTCCACGACGCCGCCGCGTAGTGGCAGGCCCACGCCATCACCACCACGTAGTAGAGCGTGATCGAGATGCCGACCAGCAGCGCAAACCAGCCCACCCAGCGGAACTTGCCCGTCACGGCGGCCAGCGCCTGCGGTGCGCCGCCCTGATACTTCTGGCCGATCGCATACTCCACGATCATCAACGGTATGCCGGCCGTGATCAGCGCGACGAAGTACGGGATGAAGAACGCGCCGCCGCCGTTCTGGAAAGCGATGGCGGGGAAACGCCAGAGGTTGCCCAGCCCCACGGCGCTGCCGATCGCCGCCATGATGAACGCGGTGCGGCTCGTCCAGCGCTCTCTCTGCTCCGTCGCCATTGGCCACTCTCCTCCGTGGACGGGATTCGGCAGAACGCCGGGCGGTATTCTAACGGAGCGCGCGGCACCCCTTCAACATCGCCACGGCCCCCGGATCGCCCGCCGGTGCCAGTTCGGCAGCAGCCGGGAGCGAAGTGCCAGTTTGGCAGTCAACCAGGCCGCCAGCCTCAGCAGGAGGCGGCGCCAGCATGTTCTAACAAATTGACAGATAAGGACATAGGTGTGCCGCCAAGTTGCTGGCACGGCTGTTGCTTCTTACCTTCCATTGAACGAGTAACGTTAGGGTGTTCTCTACACGTTCGAAGGAGGTCTGACCATGGCCGACATAATCCGCAGAAGGCCGAGGGCTTTGACCAGAACGTATGGCTGGCCGTTCCGTCGGCTGTTCGAGGATCTGTTTGAGGGCTGGGAGGGCGAACGCGGCCTGCCCGAGCTGTGGGCCGAGGGCCGTGTCGTGCCTGCCATCGACGTGACCGAGGATGCCGACGGCCTGACGCTGACGGCCGAGATCCCCGGCATGACGAAGGAGGATCTGGAGGTCACCGTCGACAACGGCGTCCTGACCCTGAAGGGCGAAAAGAGGGAAGAAGAAACGACCGAAGGGGCGGACTACCACAGGGTCGAGCGGCGCTACGGCCACTTCGAGCGGCGCATCCGCCTGCCCGAGTACGTGGACACCGAGAAGATCCACGCCACGTACCAGGACGGCGTGCTGAAGCTGCACATGCCGAAGGGCGAAGCCGCCAAGGCCAGGTCGATACAGATCACCTAACGGCAACGGCCAGTTGGCAACAGATAGCAGGTAGCAGGTAGCGACGAGCGGCCCATGGGCCGCTCGTTTCTGCCTTAGCACTACAACGTGACACTTTCTTGGTCGCGGTAAGTGGCCTTCCAGTAAAGGTATAGACGGAAAGCTGGATTGTGCCTTCGAACTGACCGCATTCTGTTCTGGCGGAGGTGACGGCGATGAAGCCAGAGCAGATACGTGAGTGCGCGGATCAGTTGGTCGAGTTCCACAAGCGCCTGGCGCCGCTTTTCTACGAGAAGCGGCAGGCCCATTGGTGCTACAAATGGCTCCACGGCCCTCTTCTGGACGGCGTGCGCAAGAACGCGGCGAAGCTGGCGCGCGCGGTGCCCGGCGCTAACGTTCAGGCGATGCAG
>Ga0315541_1004595_pt1 | contig 10034 bp, 4 predicted proteins | sample SalMarSW160190MG_FD_203095 | JGI IMG/M metagenome (GOLD analysis project Ga0315541, IMG submission 203095) | Salt marsh sediment microbial communities from the Plum Island Ecosystem LTER, Massachusetts, United States - Salt Marsh Sediment SW1601-190 ...
TTACGGTTACCGGATTTATTTATGTGCTGATACATCCGAAATATGCTCAGGGCATCTATCACGATATGCTTGGATTGGCGATGCTGCCGCTGGCGTTCGGCCTTTATGGCGTTCTTGCGTGGTTTATGTCGAGCCTGTTTATAGATGAATCTGATGTGGTTACGGATGATATTGTGGTTCGTAAAAAAGATGCGTAATACGAAAGACGACATGCGAGTTTATTTACAGCCGGCCTTTTTAATATGCGTGCTGGTTCTGGCTGCGGCGGGGGCCGGTATGTCGGTTACGATGAAAAAGCTGGGAGTGGTTTTCAGGAAGGAACCTTTGCCGCTGAAGAAATCTCTGGAAAGTTTGGATGAAAGGGATTTGACGCCTTATAAGGTGGTTTCGAAGCAGAAAATCCAGAACGCCGATACACTCAAGGCATTGGGTACGGAAGATTATATTCAATGGATTCTGGAAGATACCGAGCAAGCCGCCAACAGCCCAGTGAAAGAGTGCTTGTTATTTATTACATATTACAAGCTTCCGGACAGGGTGCCGCACGTACCGGAAGAATGCTGGACCGGCGGGGGCTATCAACAACTCGGATCGGAGGCGGTGACATTTAAAATTAACAACGGTGAGGGTTTCGATACGAATGTTCCGGCAAAGTACCTTGTTTTTGGCCCGAAAAAGACCGGCCTTTGGCAGGGCGGCGAAAGAATACCGAATTTGTACTTTTTTAAGGTTAACGGGCAGTATGCAGGCAGCCGCCAGGAGGCTCGAATAGCTTTGAATAAGAACCTTTTCGGCAAAAATTCGTATTTTTGCAAAGTGGAGCTGGTTTTTAACAGAAGTTCTATTGCCCCGAGCAAAGAACAGTCGGTAGCAGCGGGCGAAAAGCTCCTGAACATGATTTTGCCGATTTTGGAACAGGAGCATTGGCCCGACTGGAAAAAGTAGAAAGTGTTAAGATGATACAAATACTAAATATGCAATATGAGGTTAATTTATGGCAATGAGGAGGCTAAATAAAAAAGTCGCGTTTATCGGTTCTGCGGTTGTTGTATTTTTGCTGCTGGCTGTAATTGGAGTAGTTCTGCGTTTAAGCCATGATCCCGAGGAGTTTATCCGGGACGCCGAGTCAGAGTTAAAAGCAGCCCGGCAAGCAACGGATGAGCAGATAAAAGAACAAAATTATAAAAGGGCTCAACAAAATTTTCGAAGTGCATACGGCAGGGCAAAGACCGATTCGCTCAGAGAAGAGATTCTGTTCAAAATGGTGGATATGTGCTTCGAAACCAAAGAGTGGCCCTATATTCGTAAATGCTGGGACGAAATCGTCAAGATTAATCCGAAAAATGCGAAAGCTCGATACGGCCGGTTGAAGTACTTTTACATACGAGCCGAGAGTGGTTTCATTGGATATTGGCCAGAAGTGCATGAGCAAGCATCAGAATTTTTGAAAGTGGCAGAGGATGCGGACCTGCTTACCGAAGATACGGCCAAGTGGGATGTTTTTGGTTTAGAACAAGAGGGAGCTGCTCGGCAGCGCTTAGGTCCGTATCTGTATTTAGTCAGGGGAAGAGCTGCTTTTGAAATGGCAATTCTTGGAACTGTAACTGACAAAGACGAGTCGCTTGAGCAGGCAGTCAATGATTTGAAAAAAGTACAGGAGCTTGAACCAACTAATATCGATGCCTACTGGTATCTAGCGCGGGCGGCCGTGACTAAAGGGGAGATTTATGCTGCAAGAGGTAACTTTGAAGAAAGAGATAAAGCTACAAAGCAAGGGCTGGCGATTTTGGAACAGGCGGTCAAGGCTGCAAACGATAATCCCCGAGCGTACATTAATCTTCTATCGTTGAAGCTTACGTTTGAGGAGCGATTTCAATCCCTTGAGCCAGAGTTTTTGTCGTTTGTTGATAAATTCAATTCCAGCGCGGAAGCGTTTGCGGCGGTTTCAAAATTCTATTCGGTCTATCCGACCTTTTTAGGTCCCCGGCTGGGTTCGTCAAATCTTGACAAGGCTATCGAAGCTGCTGAAAAGGCAATTCAATTGGACGAAAAAAATGTTGCTTATGCCCTCCATGCGGCTAATTTGTACTACCGCAGCTTTTCTATTTATGGTCAGAAGTCGCAGATTGATAAAGCAATAGAAATAGCAAACAGAGCGCTGGCTTTGCCGGATGCGCAGGCACAGGATAATTCCGCCCCTCGATTTTTGGTAAATCGGTATAACAGATTAAGGCTGTCTGCTCTCCTGGCAAATTGCTATATTGAGCAGATACTGGAACCTTCCGAGCCAAAGACATCGCCACAGAGGCAGGTTTTGCTGACTGGTGCCGAGCAGGCCGTACACGAAATTGAGCAGATTCAGGACAGTGGCGAAGACCCGTTGGTTGTAAAATGGAGAGGAATGCTTGAGCTTGCAAGAGGCAATAGACAAGTTGCCATCAGAAAGTTGTATACAGCTTACGAACAATTTAAATCAGTTAAACCGCCTCTCCTAACATCTTGGTCAACAGATCTGGAATTTGCACAGCTTTCTTACACTCTTGCGATGGTTTTTAAGGACACTTCCGAAATTGGTGCCGTCAAAGAATTTTTAGAAAGTGCACTTTATTCAGGAATTGGCCAGATCAAGCCTGAATGCCGACTGGATTATGTTGATATTGTTTTGAAGTACGATAATTGGCCGGATGCGATGCAGGTTATAAATGGTTTTGAAGAATACTTCTGCATCACCGACAGAAGCATAAACCTTCGTATAAAGGCTTATATCGGCGCGAAACAGTTTGACGAAGCTGAAAAAGAATTGGCAAAAAGGCCAGTCAATGCGCCTGAAACAATTAAACTAAACCTGGTGCTGACACAGACCAAAATGCGGCATATACAACTGGCTATAGCACAGAAGCAAAGGCAGGAAGATTCGGATATTAATTTACAGCAAACAAAGACCGGTGAACAGGAACCTGTTAACTCGCAGGACAATGCCCGGCAGTTCATGACAATAGAATTGGATAGTTTAAGGAAACATGAAGCCGAACTGCTCGAGAAACTACTTTCGATAGATCCAAATTCTGTCGATCAGGCTTCTGTTATTAACGTTTGTAGAAATTTTATGGCGCAAGGGCAAACAAATCAGGCTTTGCGTATGATCAATCGTTTTTTAGAACATTTTCCGGATACTCCGGCAATGCTCCTTTACAAACAGTTACTTTCTGAACCTGATCCGGCAAAACTTACACAACAAAGGCGTCAACAAATAGAAGAACAGGTACTGTCACGTATTGCCGATCCGATTCGCAGGAAGGTTCAGCTTGGGATTTTTTATCGCAGATATAACGAACCGGAGAAAGCAAGAAGTCAATTAAAAGAGGCGCTTGAAACAGGTGCTTCACGGGAGCTGATTCCTGAGAGTTCTGACTTTGAGCAGATAGAACTTGCGGCAAACTATCTTTTTGACATAGCATTTGGAACGAAAGACTGGGATTTGGCAGAGCAGGTAATAAAGATCGTCCGAAGTAAAAATCTCGATGGTTGCCAGGGTCAGGATTTTGCTGCTCGGCTGGCTGCCGCTAAAGGCGAATTCAAAGACGCATTAGTAAGAGTCAATGAATGCCTGAAGCAGAAACCTGTGTTCTCGCGTGCTTACATGCTCAGGAGTAATATCAATGCAGCCCTTGGAAATGAACATGCATCCATGGAGGATATCCGCAGAGCGGCATCTATAAATCCCCTTGATGGCGCTATTGCCAAAGCATCGGCCATTGCATTATATCGCCGGAATCAACAGCTTGGCGGTAATGTTTCCGCCGCTCAGGTAGCTGAAGTGAGGGATGCTCTGGAAAGAGCGATGGCATTAAATTCCGGCGACATTATGCTGTTTGGCCTGTACGCCGAGTTTATAGCCCCGACGGAGCCGTTAAAAGCAGTAGCGATTCGGCAGGATTTACAAAGAGCAAATCCGAGTATAGAAAACGCTTTACTTCTTGGGAAACTCGCAACCGAAGCGGCTGTAAAAGAAGCAAATCCTCAAAGCAAAGATGCGTTGTTTGCTATTGCCGGGTCCGCTTTCGAGCAGGCAAAAGAAATGGATCCGAGTGACAAGCGGATGCTCTATTACTATGCGGAATACTTCCGGGCAAGAGGACAGGGTGAAGAAGCGATGAAACTTCTTGCCGAATCAAAGGAAGAAAAATTGCTCTGGGATCATTATTATCAGGCCGGCCAATATGAGGATGCCAGGAGGGTTTTGGAGCAGTTATACAAAAGCGGCACAAAAGACAGCGGTGTGTTCAAAGGCCTGCTGCTTGTCGCGGAACAAACCTCCGACAAGGAAGCTGTAAAAAAATATTCCGAAGAACTTGTAGCCGTTGAGAATACCGTAGAGAACAACCTGGCACAAATTCAGGCTTTTCTCAGAGTTGGTCTTGTTAAAGAGGCCCAATACAAGCTGCAGAGCTTTAAGGAAAAGTATCCGAATGAGCCAAGAATGCTGCTGCTTCAGGCGTGGCTCCTGATGAGACAGGGACAACTGGACAAGGCGCTGGAAAAGGCTAATGAAAATCTTCAGAGCAATCCGGACAACCCGACGGCATGGCGGTTAAAAGGTGAAATAAATTTCTTCCGTGGAGATTATGATAGATCAATCAGTGACCTTCGGAAAAGCAAGATATTGTCGGATGATCCTGCGACTCGCATTTCTCTGGCAAAGGCTTTTCTGCAAACCGAACGGTATGAGGATGCTATCACAGAACTCAGGAATACGATTAATGCGCCGGGCGCTCCTTTGGAAGCGATGTTATTGCTCGAGCATATTTACCTGCGGCTGGAAAGAAAAGAAGCGTTAAAAAAATTCTACCGGGAGACTCTTGAGAAATTTCCCGATAGTGCGAATTGGCTTAATAGGGCGGGCACATTTGCTCTTAAGACAGGCGACTTTGACTCTGCCGAGCAGTTATTCAAGCGAGCATTTCTGGCAAGACAAAAACTATATGCCGGCCAGGACAAGGCAAGCGATAAGGATGTGCTGTATACGACGGCGTTCGACGGGTATTTGAAAGCTCTGATTGCCGGGGCCCGAACGCCTGAGGCCGCAAACTTCAATCCCGCGAAGCTGGATAAGGTCTTTGAAGAGTGTGAAAAATATAAGGATGACGTTCTTGCTCCGGTTGCATATCTGTCAATGGCTCAGGCGAAGATGATCCTCGGCGAGAAATCGGCCGCTATACAATACTGCCGGGCTGCTGTTGATGTGGCCGGAGACAATGAAATGCTTGCCGCCGATATCCTGCTTAGAATGTATGTAATTGTGGGAGCCGAGGAAGTCATGAGCTTTTGCAGACAAAAGCTCGCGACCGAGCCCGATTCTCTCGCTGCTAATTTTACAATGTTCAACCTTGCCAAGATTACAGGTCAGTACGAGCAAGCCCTGAATTATATCAGCAAATGTATCGATCTTACGGGTGCCGATAGTCTTCGCAGAATCGATTATACCCTTAAAAAGGGCGATATTTTGATCTTATTGAACGAGAAAAGTTCCGATAAGAATTATCTGAAATCAGCTATCGCAGATTACGAAAGTCTGTTGGCTAAAATGCCGAGTAATACCGGAGTAACGACTGTTCTCAATAATTTGGCGTATATGCTTGCCGAGAATAATGAAAGGCTTCCGGAGGCTCTTAAATATGCCAAAAGGGCGCTGGATGCCAAACCGAATAGTCCGGTTGTGCTGGATACTTATGCTTACGTGTTGCTTAAGAATGGAAAAAAACAGCAGGCAGCGGAATTTCTGGCGGCCGCTTTGCAGCATTATGAGCAGGATAAAAATCTCGTGCCGGCAGAGGTATATGAGCATAAAGGCATGATAAAAGAGCAGCTCGGAGCAAAAAGCGAAGCACTTGTTGCTTATAGAAAAGCTTTGGAAGTGGGTGCGGACAGATTGTCACAGAAAACCAGGCGGCGGATAGAAAGTGCTATTGGGCGTGTTTCGCCTTAGTGACAATGCGAAAAAATGGATACTCATAAAGCGTTATTCGCTTTGTTTGGGTAGTTATGAACGGAGATCATGATGGCAGAAGAAAAACCCAGAGCTTCGAGCAGGATGTCAGGGCCGGTTGGACCAAGGTCCCCTGCGGCAGCCTCGCTGTCAGCGAAAGAGGTTTTCGGAATATTACGCCGCCACATATTGCTGATAATTTTTCTTACTGCTTTGGGTTTGGGAGTTGGTGGCGGAGCATGGAAGCTCCTTCAGATGCGTTATCCAAGATACACCGCTAAAACCTTTATTCAGGTCTTGCCCCCGGCCGAAACGGATCCGATGACAATCGGGACCATTCAATTGCAGAAGGATATTTTATACGGTTATCGTCAATCCATTGCCAACCTTATTAAACAACAGAGCACCCTGGAAGATTTGCTCGACAGGGATAAAGTCAAAGAGACTAGGTGGTTTAATCGCTGGGACGGCGACAGGAGAAGGGCGGTAAACTACCTGAACAAACATTTCGGTGCTTATGCTCACAGAGACAGCGAGTTTGTTGAGATATCTATGACCTGTAGTGCCGCGAAGGAATCAGCGGATATCGTTAACGAAATGCTGAATTTGTTCCTCGCTACCAGAGGAGACACCAAACAGCAGGAAATATCCAGGAAGCTCAAAGGCCTCGAAGATCAGCGTTTTCGAGTTCAAAGCGAATTGGACGCGGCCAATAAAGGATTGGATGATATTCGAGCGGCATATAATCTAACCGATCTTGAACAGCCTGCGGGACGCTATTTCCAGCACACAATCACAATCAGGCTCAATAGTCTGGAACTTCAGAAGAATGAACTCGATCTGGCAATAAAGCAACTCGAGGCCGATTTCGTCAATCTTAAGAGATTGGCGGAGGAGCCGATTGCCGAGCAGATTGAATTTCAGATAGAACGAGATCCCGTGATGATTACCCTTGCTCAGCAGCTTGCCTTTTTGGAAGCCCAGCTCTCGGGCAGGCTCACGAAGTTCGGCGAGAATCACAGAGATGTGCGCCAGACAAGAGAGCTGATAAGCGAGACCCAAAAAAGAAGAGAGCAAAGAAAAGAAGAAATCGCAGAGCAGACCCGGCGGGCGAACCTGGAGAATGCACGGGACGGGCTGGTTGTCCTAAAAACAAGATTCGAACAATTGGAAGCACTCCGGCAGGAGGCGGAAGCAAAGAAAAAAGAGCTTGATATCGCCCGAATACAATATGAAAAGGGAGTGAAAATAAGGGACGAAAGACTCACAATGCTCGACTCAATTAAAGAGCAGATTGAGAAATTCAAGATAATGTACAATGACCCCGAGACGCCGAAGGTACTGGCTGTCGGGCTTGCTCCGATACCGCTGGAAATGGTTTTTTCCCGCCAGTGGTGGCTTTGGTTCCCGAGCGGCATGATATTGGGTCTGCTGCTTGGCTTAGGTCTTGCCTTTCTTGTCGAGCTTGCCAACGACCTGGTGCGGACGCCGAGCGACGTTGCCAGATTTTTGCGTATTCCGCTTCTTGGTATCATCCCCGATGCCTCTGAGGATAGTCAGGTTCGCCGGGTAGAGCTATGTCACGTTGTTCGCCAGGCGCCTTATTCGGTCACAAGCGAATCGTACAGGCGATGCCGGACGAACCTGAAGCTGTCCGGCCCTCCGGAGTCTTTTAAGACTTTGCTTATCAGCAGCGGCATGGCACGGGACGGCAAGACTTCTATGGCGGTAAATCTTGCTACGACTTTTGTCGCTACGGATAAAAAAGTGCTGCTGATCGATGCCAACTTCAGGCAGCCTAATCTGCACTTGCTCTTTCCGAAAGTGGAAGCTAAAGAATCGGCGGAGCATTTCGATTTTGGTTTGAGCAGTGTTCTGATGCACCAGTGCACTGTCGCCGAAATGGTCAGGCCGAGCGGCATAGAGGGACTCGATATAATCGAATGCGGGCCGTTGCCTGCAAACCCGACCGAGCTGCTCGGCAGCAAGAGAATGGAAGAGCTGCTCGCACAGCAGCGCAAGAGCTACGATTATATTATAATCGACGGGCCGCCCGTGCTGCTGGTTAGTGACGCCAAAGTGCTCGCCGGACTTGTCGATGCGACGCTGCTGGTATTCAACGCCGCGGCAACAAGCAGAGGCGCCGCCCAGAGGACGATCCGCGAGTTGAAGGATGTCAATGCAAGGATAGTCGGCTGCGTGCTCTTTGCCGCAAGGGCAATCAAGGGCGGCTATTTCAATGAGCAATTCAAATCTTACAGAAAATATCAGAAGAAAGCACAGCTTGCGAGTAGCACTGCATGAGCCTTCCGGATACAATAGAGAATACTTGTAGATGTCTTTAATTTTGTAAGTCGAATTTTTTATATGAGGCTGATTTTATGGAGAAGTTTTTAGTTACCGGTGGAGCCGGTTTTATTGGTTCGAATATTAGCAAAAGGCTTGTTTCGCAAGACTGTTTTGTAAGAGTTATTGACAATCTTCTCACAGGCAAAAAGAGCAATCTTGCCGAAGTGATAGACAAAATAGAATTTATCGAGGCCGACATGGGCGATTCGGAGGTCGCCCAATCGGCTATGAAAGATATCGACGTCGTTTTCCACGAGGGTGCCTTGCCCTCGGTTCCCGTGAGCGTTGAAAATCCCGCCGCCACACACAAACACTGTGTGGACGCAACATTCACACTTCTCTTAGCCGCCCGTGATGCCGGCATAAAACGTTTTGTCTATGCGGCGAGCTCCTCGGCTTATGGCGATGCACCAACCTCGCCCAAGGTCGAGACGATGCCTGCGTGCCCTCTTTCGCCCTATGCGGTGGCCAAACTCACCGGCGAATACTATTGCTCGGTCTTCAGCAAGATCTTCGGTCTTGAGACAATTTCACTGCGGTATTTTAATGTCTTCGGTCCACAGCAAGACCCGAGAAGTCAATACGCCGCCGCCATTCCGGCTTTTGTAACCGCCATATTGAAGGACGAACCGCCGACCATTTACGGCGACGGCGAGCAGAGCCGGGATTTCACGTATATCGACAACGTAGTCGACGCCAACTTACTGGCCGCTCGTTCCAAACGCACTCAAGGTGAAGTCGTAAATATCGCCTGCGGCAAGGCCGTGACTGTAAATGAAATCATCGATATGATAAATAACCTGCTCGGCAAAAACGTAAAACCCAAATACACCGCTCCACGCCCAGGTGATGTAAAACACTCCCTTGCCGACATTACCGCCGCTAAAAACCTGATCGATTTTAAACCGAAAGTGTCATTCAATGACGGCCTGCGGTTGGCCATCGACTGGTATAAGGCCAATCTCATATAACCGGCGCCCTGTCCCTTGTACCCTGCACACTAAGTCTCGCTTCTCCCGCGGCAGTAAACTGCTCCAGCAAAAATCTCCTCCGGCCCGGCAGAACCCACAAGGCATTACGTTACGAAGAAAAAATCAGATTCGTTTGGATAAACCCTGATTGACTATAGAACTATTAAGGTCTTTAAGGAAGGTTGCCACGTGAATTTTGGCAATTATCTCCGAGCTAAAGTGAATAGCATTGCCAACTATTTGCTTGAGACGTCGATTGTTAACGCTCAAGAATAGAAGACAGCTTTCTATTCTTTTCTCGCAACGCTCTGCCCTGTTGGTCACCCTCGAAGATTTCTAAAACCTGCTGCTGAATCTGTTGGTCATTGATATCCCCACTAATGACCTTGATATCTTCTTCGGATTGAGTAACTACCACATTTTCCGCGTCGCCTGAAAGCAGAATATGTTCGTCCTTGGTCACGCAGATGATCTGCTGTTCTGTCTTCAACAAGCGCATCCGAGGTACGAGAGTTTTTGTTATTGCACTTACGTCTAAGTATTGCTCGGGCTCGTCGATGATCAGCGGTCCGAACGCATCCTGGTTCATTAAAAAGGCCATTATGGCCGCATTTTTCATGCCGGTATTCAGGCGATTGAAAGACCTGTACTGTGTGCCGTTTAAAATATACAGCTCCGCCTGGTCAACGTAATTACGCCAGTTGCTTCCTTCGTACCTGGCTTTTTTT